>SMVA01194201.1_pt1 | contig 13190 bp, 14 predicted proteins | sample 2456451 | NCBI WGS metagenome assembly SMVA01 (sample SAMN11095933, study PRJNA526329) | marine sediment metagenome | biome: Marine sediment; feature: Surficial sediment; material: Deep marine sediment; isolation source: Hadal surficial sediment | place: Pacific Ocean | collected 2014-05 | depth...
CGCCGAGCACCTGCCGGTCAGCCTCGAGGCCTTCCGGAACCGCTTCGTCGAGGAACCCGAGGAAGAGATGGAAGCGGAGGCCGAGGAGAACCCGGCTCCGTGACCCAGTGGATTCCGAAGCCGGATCTTCGGAAGCCGTCGCGCGCTTTCGCGCATCGCGAATGCCGGTTCGCCGACCCGAGGCGTCAACGGGCGAGAAACGGGGACGTTGTTGAATATTCAACTCCGCCCCGTTCACGATCATCTCCCAGCGTCGAGGAGTTGAATATTCAACAACGTCCCCGTTTCCGCCCACCCTCCCACAGAGCGTCGACAACCGCCCACGCCTGAGCACGACGCGGTCCCGCCGGCTCGACGGTGTTTCTCGCGCGAACCGCTTCGATCGGACGTGATCGCAGCGATCTGCTCGCGCGGCAACCGGCGGCTAGCGACCCCCGAGTATTTTGAGCAGCGTGTCGTGAAGCTTGCCGTTGCTGGCCGCGACCTCGCGTCCGGTGCGGGGTGCCCGACCGCCGGACAGGTCGCTGGTGCGACCGCCCGCTTCGTCGACGATCAGCAGGCCGGCCGCTACGTCCCAGGGGTGGAGCTTGAGCTCCCAGAAACCGTCGAGGCGGCCGGCGGCCACGTAGCAGAGGTCGAGGGCGGCGCTTCCGTCGCGGCGGATTGCCCGGGCCTGCTTCACGACCGAGGCGAAGCGATCGATGTTGTCCTCGGGGCTCTTGCGGACGTCATAGGCGAAGCCTGTGGCGATCAGGGCGCGGTCGAAGTCCGGCTCCGACGAGACCTGGAGCTTGCGACCGTTGAGGGTTGCGCCTTCGCCGCGGACCGCGCAGTAGAGCTCGTCCAGGAGTGGGTCGTAGACGACGCCGACGGTCCGCTCGTCCCGGTGTTCGACGCCGATCGAGACACAAAAGCGCGGATAGCCGTGGGCGTAGTTCGTGGTCCCATCCAGCGGGTCGATGATCCAGCGCCACTCGGCTCCTTCGCGATCGCTTCCGCTGCCTTCCTCGGCCACGATTGCATCGTCCGGGCGCTGCTTCGAAAGAGCATCGACGATCTGCTTCTCGCAGGCATGGTCCACCTCGGTCACCAGGTCGATGGCCGCACTCTTGGTCCGGATTTCGAAGTTCGTCTCGTAGCGCTCGCGCTGGATGGCGCCCGCCTCACGGGCGAGCTGCACCGCCAGATCGAGAATGGCCCCGGTCTCGCTCACGCCGCGACCTCCGGCATGCGGAACAGGCGCCGGGCGTTGCGGCTGGTGGTGGCCGCTACCTCTTCGAGTGTCACGCCGTGTATTTCGGCCAGGACGGTTCCCACCACCACGACCCGCGCCGGCTCGTTGCGCTGGCCCCGGTGTCCTTCGGGCGAGAGCAGTGGCGAGTCGGTCTCGACCATCAAGCGGTCGAGGGGCAGTCCACGGGCCACGTCGCGCAGCCCGCGGTCGCGCTTGAACGTCAGGATGCCCGAGAACGAAATCTCGAGGCGTTCGTCCAAGGCGCGGCGAGCGAACTCCAGGCTGCCCGTGTAACAGTGGAGGACCCCGTCGACCTCGCCACCGCCTTCCTGACGCCAGATGTCCAGGGTCTCATCGAAGGCGTTGGGCTCATCGCCCCGGACGTGGAGTGAGAGTGGCAGGTTCTTCTCCCGGGCCAGGGCCACTTGCCAGGCGAAGACCTCCCGCTGCACCTCACGCTCCGAGTTCATGTAGTGGTAATCGAGACCGCACTCGCCGACGCCGACCACCCGCGGGTGTGACAACAGGCTCTGGATGTCGGCGCGCCCCGCGTCGTCGAGTTCCTTGGCTTCGTGGGGATGAACGCCGACGGTGGCGAAGACGCGGGAGTCCACCTCGGCGAGCTCGACCGCAAGCCGATTGCGTGAGACGCCGTAGCCGGACCCGATGCCGACGAACATCGAGACGCCGTTGGCCTCGGCGCGGTCCAGCACTTCGCGGCGATCCTGGGCGAACTCGTCCGCCGTCACGTGGCAATGACTGTCGATCCACATGGGTCGGCTAGCTCTCGATTTCGATACGCGGGAAGAGCGGGGAGCCCTTGGACGTGGCGGTGCCGGGCGCGAGACCTCCCCACGTCGCTGCGTCGTCGGGCAGCCGCGTGGTCGCCAGGGCATCGGGGATTCCCAGCCGCTCGAGGATCTTCGGTGCGGTCTCGGGCATGAACGGCGCGATCAACAGCGACAGGACTCGCAGCGCCTCGCAGCTGGTGTAGAGCGTGGCGTTCACGTCGGCCTGCCAGCCGCCGGCTTTCTGCTTGGCCACCTTCCAGGGGGCCCGGATCTCGAGGTAGCGGTTCACGGTATCCGCGAAGCCCTGGATCACCTCGAGTGCGCGATGGAATTCGCAACTGCGCAGGTGGGCGTCCACAAGACCTGCGGCCGCGGCCGCGGCATCGGCCACGGCCTGCTCCTGGATCCCGGTCTTGCCCGGCTCCGGTACCTTCCCGTCGCAGAAGCGTCCGGTCATGTTGAGCGTGCGACTCACGAGATTGCCCAGGTTGTTGGCCAGGTCGGCGTTGATGCGGGTGACCAGGGCCTCCTCGCTGAAGTCCGAATCCGTGCCGAACGCCATGTCGCGCAGCAGGAAGTAGCGGAACGAATCGAACCCGTACTTGTCCCTCATCACCAGGGGATCGATCATGTTGCCCAGGCTCTTCGAGACCTTGCGGTCGTCCACGTTCCAGAAGCCGTGGACGTTCAGGTGTTGGTAGGGTTCGAGCCCGATCGCGTGCAGCATGCAGGGCCAGAAGACGGCGTGGGGCTTCAGGATGTCCTTGCCGATGAAGTGCTGCGACGCGCCCCATAGCGTCGCGAAATCTGGACCGTCGGGATAGCCGATTCCGGTGAGATAGTTGATCAGCGCGTCGAACCAGACGTAGCAGACGTAGTCCGCGTCGAAGGGGAGCTCGATGCCCCATTCCAAGCGCGATTTCGGTCGTGAAATGGAGAGGTCGCCCAGCCCGGAGTCCTCGCGCAGCATGCCGAGGACCTCGTTCTTGTATCGATCAGGCCGGATGAAGTCCGGATGGCTGTTGATGTAGTCGATCAACCACTCGAAGTGGTGGGTCATCTTGAAGAAATAGTTCGATTCCTTGCGGGGCTCGAGGGGGCGGTCGTGGTCGGGGCAGTTGCCGTCGACCATGTCGCGTTCGGTGAAGAAGCGTTCGCAACCGACGCAGTAGAGGCCTTCGTACTCGCGGAAGTCGATCTCGCCGGCGTCGTGGACCTTCTGGAGGATGCTCTGAACGACCCGGATGTGGTCGGGATCGGTCGTGCGGATGAAGCGGTCGAAGGAGAAACCCAGAGTCTGCCAGGTCCGGCTGAAGGCTCCCGAGTAGCGATCGGCGACGGCCTGGGGCGTCTCCCCCGACTCGAGTGCCACCTCGGCGATCTTCTCACCGTGCTCGTCGCTTCCGGTCAGGAAGAAGGTCTTTTCTCCGGCAAGGCGGTGGTAGCGGGCCAGCGTGTCGACGACCACGGTCGTATAGGTGTGGCCGATGTGGGGCTCGGCGTTCACGTAATAGATCGGGGTCGTAGCGTAGAAGGTGCCCGTCACCGGCTTGCTCCCTGCAGGGCGAGAAGCGCCCGTTCGGCCACCATCTGGGGATTTGCGTTGCGCTGGTCGAGCACCTTGCGGCAGTCGGACAGTTCATGGTTCGCGTCGAGCTCCCGGCGCACGTCGCAACCGGGCTCTCGGATGCGCTCGATGACGCGTCGGTGGAGCCACGCCGCGCCGGTTTCCAACAGGCGGTGGACCTCGACGGCCGCGTCGGCCCGAGCCCCGCGGTATTCGGCGGCCCAGTCGAGCAGATCGGGCGTGTGCGTCGAACCGAGCCTGCCGATCCGGTCGACGAGCTCGCTGCGTTCCGGATCGGCCAGCAGGTCTTCCGGCGGCGCGGGAAAAACAATTCGCTGGCAGCGGGAACGGACGGTGGCCAATAGTGAAGCCGGGGAAGAGGCGACGAGCACCAGGGTTGTGTTCGGCGGCGGCTCTTCAAGCACGCGCAGCAAAGCGTTCTGGGCTTCGACGTTGAGCCACTCGGCGTCGGCGATCACGGCGGCACGACGGCCCTCGCCCTCGGCCCGCAGGTGCAGGGCCCGCTGAAGCGCTCGGATCTGTCCGATGCGCACCCGCGTGTCGGCTTCGCCCCGCTCGATCCAGAAGAGGTCCGGGTGGTCGCCCACGTGGCGCAGCAGGGGGCCGCTCTTGCCCGTCCCATCGATGGCGATGGGCTGGCGCTCGATGGAGCGGCGACAGGACGGGCATGCCTCGCAGGGCTCAGGGCCGCCAGCGCTGCACACCAAGCTGCGCACGAAGGCCTCGGCGGCCCGGCGGGGCGCCTCGCCCGGACCCGAAAGCAGGTAGGCCGAGTGAAGTCGTCCGCTGGCGAGACTACGCGCCAGAAGTGCTCTCGGCGGGTCGGGAAGCTTGTCTTCGGGAGCCATGGCGACCGGAAACTAGCAGCCCGGGCGGGGACACGGACGAGGCGTGACGGTCGTCATGTTTCTGGCCCGGGAACGGGCCGATCGACGACTTCGACCGCCTGGCGGCCCTTCGTTCTCGTGGATCTGGCCACGGGGGCTTCGAAATCAAGGGGGGAAGTCGGAGGGCCGCCGGGCGGCAGCCAGCGGCCTGCCGGGAGGCTGCGGCCGGCGCAATCCGTCGGATCGCGCCGGCTCGGCTGGCCGCCCAGCGGCGGAGCTGGCCTGCCCCAGCCAGCTTCAGCACCGTGCATCGGGCACGCAGCTCGCTCCCCAACCCGTCATTTCGCCAGACGCATTTGGACCTCAAGTTCGCGCCCTCAAACGCCGATCGATGGGCTGCTTCTCGAAAATCACGACTCCGATGGAGGGATTCCAGCATGGCTCTCAAATCGTTTGGCCGCGGCGGCAACACCGATGAAACCCGAAGCATGACCGCTCCGAGGTCAGGCTCGACCCCGGCTTCCAAGGGCGTCTCGGCGCCCAGCGGGTTGACCGCATTCATCGATCAGGGTTCGGATTTCGAAGGCAAGCTTTCGTTCCGCGACACCGTGCGCATCGATGGGCGCTTCCAGGGCGAGATCACCAGCGAGAATACGCTCATCGTCGGCGAGAGCGGCGAGATCGATGCGAAGATCCATTCCCAGATCGTTGCCATCAGCGGCAGCGTCGATGGTGACATCGTCGCCGCCGAGAAGGTCGTCCTCCACAAGACGGCGCGTGTGAACGGCAACATCGAGACGCCTTCGCTGGTGATGGAAGAGGGCGCGGTCCTGAACGGCGTGATCAAGATGACCTCGGGTAGCGGATCGCTCAAGGCCATCGACGGCGGAGTACCCAAGGCCGCGGTCGCTCCGAAGAGCGCTGACGGGAATGGCGCCACGAAGGACTAGGCTGATCGGGCACCGGGCCAGCGGCCCGGTGCCCGCGTCTACCTCGTTACCTTCATCACCTCGTCACCCTCGCGGACGCGCTGGGCGACGTGCACGCCGACTTCCTGGCCTGGTCCGGCCTGATCGACCGCCGCGTGGTCGACCTCGATGCGATCGACACGTTGGTAGTAGTCGGTCGTGTGTCCACGAATGTGGATCGTTTCGCCGACCCGGAGCGTCCCGGACTCGATCTTGATGACTCCTGCGTTCACGTGCGGGTAGTAGTGAAGGATCACACCGAGTCGCGTCGGTACGCCTGCGGCTACGGCAGCCGCTGCCGGAACAGCCGGGGTCGCCGGAGCAGCGGCCGCTGCCGGAGCAGCGGGCGCGGCCGGAGCAGTGGCCGCGGCGGTCGGCGCAGCGGCCGCTGCCGGAGCAGCGGGCGCGGCGACGGGAGTGGTCGGCGCGGCGGGTTTCGGGGCCGCCTTGCGACGGGCCGGGGCCTTTCTCCGGGCACTGACGGATTTTCGGCCGGTAGCCTTCTTGCGAGGCTTCGCGGCTCGGCCTTGGCTTCGGCGACCGCCCTTTTTGCGGCTGGCCTTCTTTCTCGTGCTGCGGGCCCGGGTTTTCTTGGCCGCCTTCTTGCGGCGGGCCGGCTTCTTCTTGCTGGCCTTCCGCTTCTTCGCGACCTTCCGGCGGGTCTTGCGGGCCGCCTTCTTCTTGCGGGCGGGCTTCTTCTTGGCCCTGCGGGCCGTCTTCTTCTTGCGGCGGGCCGGCCTCTTCTTGCTGGTCTTTCGCCGGGTCTTCCTCGCAGTCTTCTTCTTCTTGGCCGCTTTCTTTCTTCCCGCCTTCTTGCGAGCCGCCTTCTTACTGCCGGTCTTTTTCCTTCCCGCCTTCTTGCGGCGGGCCGCCTTCTTCTTCACCGCCTTCTTCTTCCGAACGCCCATGCTCTCTCTCCCTCCGCGGATGTTCCGCGTGGCTGGGATTCTAGGCATCGTCTGAATCGTCGGTCAAATCCATTTGTGTCTTTGGCTCGTCGAAGGCCACAAGTGGTGTGCTGGAGTGGGCTGGAACCCTCGGGTAGCCTACGAGCATGCAGGTCGTTGTGAAGCTCTTTGGCTCGCTACGGGAGGCCGCCGGTCTCGAGGAGATGACGCTGACGCTGCCGGAAGGGGCATTGCTACGCGACGTGCGCGACCTGCTGGCCCAGCAGCACCCACGCTTCGGCGAGCTGGGCGATCGGCTGGCCGCATCGGTGAATTTCGACGTTTCGCCTCTGGAAACGCCCCTGTCGGACGGTGACGAAGTGGCCTTTCTGCCTCCAGTTGCCGGTGGGGCCGGAGATTGCTGGATTTCGGAGGCAGCGCTCGACCCCAGCGCCGTGATCGGGCGGGTCTCCGGGCGCGGTATGGGTGGCATCGTGACGTTCATCGGTGCCGTACGTGAACGGGCCCGGGGGCAATCGATTCGCCATCTGGAGTACGAGGCCTACGCGGGCATGGCTGAGCGGGAGATGGAGAAGATCGCCGCGACGGTGGCCGAGCGCTGGCCCGGAACCCGGGTCGCGATTGCCCATCGGGTCGGTCAGCTGGCGATCGGTGAGCTGGCCGTCGTGATCGCGGTCGCTTCGGCCCACCGGGCCGAGGCCTTTGAGGCGTGTCGTTTCACCATCGACACGCTCAAAGAGACGGTCCCGATCTGGAAGAAGGAATTCGCCGAAAGCGGCGATTACTGGGTCGACGAAAGACCGTGAGCCGGTGAGCGACCCGAAGCCCGGCCATCACACGCACCCCCACCGCCGCGCCGCACCTGCGTCGGTGGCGACCGCGGTCGTCACCGTGAGTGATACCCGCAGCCTCGAAAACGACACGGGTGGCTCCCAGGTCGCCGAGCTGCTGGAGCAGGCCGGTCACCCGCTGGCCGACCGCCGAATCGTGCCCGACGAGCCTGACGACATCGCCGCCGCCTTGGGCGAGCTGGTCGGCGAGGACGAGGTGCGCGCCATCATTTTCACCGGTGGCACCGGTGTCGCGCCTCGCGACGTGACGCCGGACACGATCGAGCCGCTGCTCGATCGGCTGGTGCCGGGTTTCGGCGAGATCTTCCGGACACTCTCCTACCAGGAGATCGGTTCGGCGGCCCTGCTGTCCCGGGCACTGGCCGGTCTCAAGAGCGGGCGCGTGGTCTTCGTGATTCCGGGATCGCGTGGCGCGGTCTGTCTGGCCATGGAGAAGCTGATCCTGCCCGAGCTGGGGCATTTGGCCGGCGAAGCCATCAAGACCCGCTAAGACGTCTCCGAAGAGAAAATCGTGCTGCGTCTCTTCCTCGTCTGTCTGTCGCTGGCGTTTCCGACGCTGCCGGCGCGGGCCGGTGTCTATACGTGGCTGGACGATGACGGGGTGACCCACATCGTCGACGATCCCAGCCGGATCCCGGAATCGAAGCGCGATCAGGCCAGCCAGGGTCGCCAGGGGCTGGGCGAGCTTTGGGAGGAGGGCGTTGCCGGATCCGAGCTGCCCACGAGGTCGGGGGAGGTCGGGCAGACGCTGGAGCAGAAGCGCATCGCGCGTCTGCTGCGCGGCGCCATTTCCGATCTGGAACGCGGCGAGACGGCCCGCGCCACGACCGCGCTTCGCAGCGTGCTGCGCATGGAGCCGATGCAGCCGGAGCCCCACTGGTATCTGGCACTCCTCGCCCGTCAGCGCGGTCGCTACGACGAGGCCGAGGCCCATCTCCGTTCGTTTCTGATGGCCGCCGGCGATGACTTCCTGGGCTGGCAAGCTGCGGCCCAGCTCAAGCTCGAGGCCCTCGAAGACGAGCGGCGGCTGGCCGACGAGGAGTTGCTCGAAGGCCCCGACCACTGGATCGACGTCGAACACCCCAACTTCCGCGTCCACTATCACGAGGATCTCGGGAAGGCGTCGGCCGACTACTCGAACACGGTGCTGCGTTTCCTGGAGGACGCCCACGCTGCGGTTGCGAGGCGTCTGGGCGCGGTTCCATCCGAACCGCTGGGCGTCATGTTCTATGGCAAGGCCGCCTACTTGCGCGCCCACCGACACCGTTTCTCGTTCCAGACCGTGGGCTTCTTCGATGGGCGCATCCACGTGGTCTCGGCCGCACACCCCGCCGGTGAGCTGCGGGCGCTGCTGTTTCACGAGTATGCCCACGCCGTGTTCCGTGAGCGGACGGGCGGTGACCGCCCGTTCTGGTACAACGAGGGCATGGCCGAGCTGCTGGAACGCTCGTCCCGTCGGACGGAAGCGCTCACCCGCAGCGAACTCTCGTCGTTGCGGCAGCGCATCGCGGCCGGGAACTGGATCTCCCTGCGCCGACTCGCCCCGAGCTTCTCGGGCCTGAAGGACGAGGACGCCCGGGCCGCCTATCTCGAGTCGACCCTGGCGGCGTCCTGGCTGGAGGGGCAGACGAGCCAGCAGCAACGCCGAAAGCTGCTGGAAGGGTTCGCTGCGGGACGCCGGGACGACGAGGTCTTCGAGGAGGTGCTGGGGCTCAACACCGCGCAGATCGATGCGCAAGCCCAGGCATGGATTCGCGCGGAATTCCCGGCGGCCCGGCCCCTCGAAGACGAGCGATGACGCCTCGTCGAGCCGCCGCGCCCACTACCCCCGGGGGAATTGGCGGCGGGTGCGCGGTCTCAGCGGGTCGGCGTCTGCAGCAGTCGCCGCAGCAGCTGTCGGGCCTCGAGCTGGATGCCGGGCGCCTGGCTCTCGCGCGGCCCGGCGACGTTGAGCACCCGGATGGCGTGGTCGCCGATCCATCGGGCCAGCGTTTCCAGCTCGGCGTCGGACGCCTGGTCGGAAACGCGCATCAGGCGGACCGGACGCTTTCGGGCCTGGGCGCAAGCAAGGCTGTAGGCCGTGCCGCCGGTGGGCTCGTCCCGGAGCAGGACCAGGGTGGCGTCGGAGTCGCGCACATTCCAATCGGTTCGTTGGGCTGGATCGGCCTCGGGCGTCTCGCACAGCGGGTAGCGATCTGCGATCACCCCGTCCTCGGCCCGTCGGCCTGCGGGACACCAGCCTCCGCAGGCAACGCCCGCGTCGAGTGCAGCGTCGAGAGCGCCCCGGTCGATCCCGGTCTGCCCGCCCGACACGATTCGTTCGATCACTCAGCGGATCTCGAAGCCCTGCAGCGACTCTGCAGGTTCCTCTTCGACGTCGACCGCATCGACGCGGGCGAACCGGGGGCCGCTGCGGCACCACGCCATCATCCGTTCGACAGCTTCCTGATCGCCCTCGAAGACGACCTCCACGCTGCCGTCGCGCCGGTTGCGAACCCAGCCGTCCACGCCCTGTCGCAGGGCTTCGGCCTGGGTGGAGCCCCGAAACCAGACGCCCTGCACCCGCCCATGGACTACCAGGTGGCGTCGCACGCGCCCCACCTGCTAGACCCCGGAGGTGGTGTAGAAGTCGAAGTCCACCAGCTCTTCCTTGAGGAAGTCGCTCAAGCGGACCATCAAGCGCGCCTCGAGCTGGCGCACCCGCTCGCGCGAGACCCCGAACTCCTCGCCTAGCTCCCGGAGCGTGCGCGGCTCCTCCGCCAGCAGACGCTGTTCGATGATCTTCTGCTCGCGCTCCCCGCAGGTTGCGGCGAACTCGTGGACCTTCTCAATGAACACGCGCCGCAGCTCAGCATCGCCGACGTTCTCCTCGGCGGTCTGGCCGCCGGCGGCGATCGAATCGCCGTACTCGCTGCTGTCGTCGTCGCGACGCAAAGGTGCGTTGAGCGACAGGTCCGACTGGGAGAGTCGCTGTTCCATGTCGCGGACGTCGTCCTCGGTCACGTCCAGGCGTGCGGCCAGCAGCTTGGGCTCGGGGCGGAAGCCCTCTCGCTCGAGCTCGCGCTTCTCCTTGTTGAGTCGGAAGAAGAGTTTTCGTTCGGCCCGAGAGCGGCCCACACGCACGATCCGGATGTTGTCGAGGATGTACTTGAGGATGTAGGCCCGAATCCAATAGACACCGTAGGACGACAGCTTGACGCCCTGATAAGGGTCAAAGCGTTGAAGCGCCTGCATCAGGCCGAGGTTGCCCTCCTGGATCAGATCGAGGGTGTTGGTCCAGGCACGCCGATATTCCATTGCGATCTTCACGACCAGCCGCAGGTTCGAGAGAACCAGGCGACGTCCGGCATCGACGTCGCCTTCCTCCCGCCAGCGGACCGCCAGCTCGTGCTCCTCCTCGCGCGAGATCGGCGCATACCGAGAGAGCTGCGACATGTAGCGCGTGAGCGCGTCGGAAACCTCGATGGTGCGATCGGCGGGGCGGGCGCCCCCCTGCCTGGGGCGAGACGGCTCGGCCGGAACGATCGCGTCCGGCTCCCGTACCTCCGACTCTCGTGCGTCCGGATCCCGTACTTCTGGATCCCGCAGAGCCGGGGTCTGCGTCGCGTCCTTCACCGAAGGGTCTTCTTGCGAAGTCAAACTCGACACCCTGGGGCGGCCGGACGGCCGCGATCGACTGACGATAGCAAACGAAAACGGGGGGCTGGCGCGCTGCGCCGGCCCCCTGCTGTGTCTCGTTTTCTGCGGGCTACTGCTTGAGCGATCGAATGAACGCGATCAGGTTGTCGACGTCGTCGTCGGACAGGGTCGGCCCCCAGGGTGCCATCAAGGGCGAGCCGCCGTAGGCGGCGCCACCGTTCTCGATGACGTTCCGCAGGTCGGTATCGGTGCCGAACTTGCCGTCGCTATCCGTGTCGAACTTGAAGTCGCCCTTGGACAAATCGCGCGGCGTCGGCTGGAGCACGGCGCCCACCGGGCCGTCACCCTTGCCGGTGTCACCGTGACAGGACTGGCAGTTCGTCATGTAGGTGGCCTTGCCCGCGTCGGCGTCGCCGGCGGCAAGGGCGCTGCCGGGAATGGCCAGCGTCGCGAGTGCTGCCAGTGCGAGAAAGATCCGTGAAGATTGGGCAGTCATGAAATGTCGTTCTCCTGTCGGTTGGGCCGGGAAGGCGGATCGCGTGCCCGGCCCGTTGTCCGGGCTCCTGCTGCGGCTCCCGGGAGCGCGCGAGAGTAGGCAGCCCGTGTTGTAGCGTCAATCGAGGCGCACTCCCTTCCAATCGTCCAGCAGCTCCAGCAGAAGTCGCACGCCGACTCCCGTAGCGCCGCGCGCTTGGCAGGAATTCGTTCGGGAGGTCCAGCCGGTGCCGGCGATGTCGAGATGAACCCACGGGGTGTCGCCCACGAACGCCTGAAGGAAGGCGGCCGCTGTCGATGAACCGGCCTCCCTTCCTGCTCCTGTGTTCTTCACGTCCGCAATCTCGCTTTTCACCGCCTTGCGGTGCTCCTCCCAGAGCGGCATGAGCCAGACCCGTTCCCCCGTGGCTTCTCCTGCGCGCTGAATGCGATCCAACAGCCGCTCGTTGTTGCCAAATGCCCCGGTCGCCCAGCGCCCCAGGGAAACGACCATGGCCCCCGTGAGCGTGGCCAGATCGATGATCGCCTTCGGCTTGAACTCCTTCTGCGCGTGATAGAGCGCGTCTGCGAGTACGACGCGGCCCTCGGCATCGGTATTCAGGATTTCGATGGTTTTTCCGGATCCGGCGCGGATCACGTCCCCGGGCCGGTAGGCGCTCCCACTGGGCATGTTCTCAGCAGCTCCGATGATTCCGACCACGTGGTAGGGCACGTTCAGGAGGGCGCACGCCCGCAGTGCCCCGACTACGGCGGCCGCCCCGCTCATGTCGTGTTTCATCTCGTCCATGCCGGCGGAGGGTTTGATCGAGATGCCGCCCGAGTCGAAAGTCACACCCTTGCCGACGAAGCAGATCGTCTCGAGCTTTTTCTTGCGCCCCGCGGGCGCGTGCTCCATCACCACCATTCGCGGCGTGTTGACGCTGCCCCGGCCCACTGCCAGAATCGCCTCGTATTTGCGCTTCTTCAGTTCCGGGACGCCGAGCACCTTCACCTTGAGGCCGACTTCGCGTCCGGTCTTTTGGGCGCAGCGCGCCAGCTCGGCCGGAGGCAGTGCATTGCCCGGCTGGTTGGAGAGGTCGCGGGCGAGGTTCTGGCTCTCGGCCAGGATCTTGCCCCTCTTGACCGAGCGCCGCGCGGCCCGCAGGTCGGCCTTGCCATCGAACGAGAGTTGGACCGCGGCCACGTCGAACGGCGCATCGTCGTCCTTGCCCTGCGACTTGTACACATCGAACCGGTATGCGCCCAGGATCGCGCCTTCGGCCAGGGCCTGGGCGACGGCCGCCACCTTCACGCGCCGGAAGACGGGCACGACCACGGTGAGCTTGGCGGCGCGGCGCGCCATGGCATCCCGGACGGCGCCACCGCCGAGCTTGCGAATGGCCTCCATGTCGAGTTCGGATTCCTTGCCCAGGCCCAGCATCAGGACGCGTTTTGCCGGAATCGCGCCGTCCGGATGGATCCAGTGCTTCTGACCGGACTTGCCGCGGAAGTCGCCGGTCTCGATGGCGGCGCTGAGCCGTCCATCGAGGGCGCGATCGACTGCAGCGGCCCTGCCGCTGAGGCGTCGCTTATCAGCGTCCAGCGCGGCGATGGGAATCAGAAGCAGATCTGTGCCGACCTCGACCGGGTTGCGGGAGTCTGCAGTGACCAGCATCACGCTGCTCTCTCCTTCTCGTGGCGGCCGCTCCGCGGCTCGTGGTGTTGCGTCCTTCCGTTGAACTGACTCGGGCCGTTGCCTAGACTCGGTCCGTCCTCAAAGAGAGAAAGACATGAGCTTCATCGTCGGGACGGCACTGGGGGGGCGTCTCGCGGGCCTCGATGCCTTCAGCCTGATCTGGCAGGCCAGCTGGCTCGTTCAGCTCGTACTTCTGCTCCTCGTCGGATTATCC
>SMVA01013604.1_pt1 | contig 13183 bp, 12 predicted proteins | sample 2456451 | NCBI WGS metagenome assembly SMVA01 (sample SAMN11095933, study PRJNA526329) | marine sediment metagenome | biome: Marine sediment; feature: Surficial sediment; material: Deep marine sediment; isolation source: Hadal surficial sediment | place: Pacific Ocean | collected 2014-05 | depth...
AATGATTCTGAGGGAAAGCAAAATCCATACCACTGAGAAAATCCACCATTAGCTATGTCAAATCGTTATAAATCATAAACCGGAAGGGTGAAAACAGGAAAAACTGTGTACTGGTGATACAAAGTGTATCATGGTGAGACGAGCGCAAACGAAAAAGCCACAGTAATAATTACTGCGGCTGAAAGCATTTGACAGAATCGTAAAAACTGTGTTACTATTTTATCATGGGTAGTCTGTACTTTTTGGCCTTTCTGTAAATGGTCGCCCTGCCTATGCCCAGCTTCTTAGCAGTCTGTGAAATGTTGCCTTCACATTCGAGAAGCGCTTGCCGCAACGCTTGCTCTTCCAAGTTTTCGATCCAGGTTGACAGCTTGTTGTCAGATTCATAGATCTTTTTTTCACCCAGCGAGCGAATTGAAGAGGGTAAGTCTCTTGCAGCAATTTCCGGAGGATTGGCGAGTACCACACCTCTCTCAATGGTGTTTTCCAGCTCGCGTACATTGCCGGGCCAGTGATAAGACATGAGCAGCTCGAGAGCGTCGGGAGAGATAGCTTCTATTTCTTTACTCTCTTCTTCCGCATATTTATTTAAAAAATGAGCCGCGAGTAAAGGGATGTCTTCTTTCCGTTCGCGCAAAGCCGGCAATTTAATCGGAAAAACCGATATGCGATAATACAAATCTTCTCGAAATTCTCCCTTCTTAACCGCTTCTTCCAGGTTTTTGTTTGTAGCTGAAATCACGCGTGTATCGATTTTAATCAACTCATTTCCACCGACTCGTTCAAATTCGCGCTCTTGCAGGACTCTCAGCACCTTAGCTTGAGTTGCCGGAGTCATCAGGCCAATCTCATCAAGAAAGATCGTGCCGCCGTCGGCCTGCTCAAATTTTCCAGCCCGGCGACCGGTAGCCCCGGTAAATGAGCCCTTTTCATGTCCAAAAAGTTCGCTTTCTAAAAGAGATTCCGGCAATGCGCTACAATTAACAGCCACAAAAGATTTGTTGCATCTTTTTTTATTATGATAATGAATTGCTCTTGCTATCAGTTCTTTACCCGTTCCGCTTTCGCCCTGAATCACAACCGTGACGTTGCTGTTTACTATTTTTTCCATGGCTCGAAAGACTTCCTGCATGACACCGCTCTGGCCGATTATATTCTTAAATTGATATCGGTCTTTTAATTCCCTTTTTAATTCATCCACTTCTCTTTTAAGAGAGGAATTAATCATAGCATTGCTAACTGTAATCGTAAGCCGGTCACTTGCAAAAGGCTTGGTAATAAAATCGTATGCGCCCAACTTCATTGATTCAACCGCTTTTTCAATGGTTCCATGGGCCGACATCATCACCACTGGAATCAGGGGCTCTATTTCTCGTACTCGTTTCAAAGTCTCGATGCCGTCAATCCCGGGCATTTGTATGTCCATGAGGATCAAATCCGGCAATGACTCTCTAATTATCTTAAGGCAGGCTTCTCCGTTTGAGGCCGTGGTAACAGTATAAGTTTTCTCCTTCCGCAATTGGATCTCGATCATCTTGCAGATATTTTTGTCATCATCGACAATTAAAACTGTATTTCTTTGGGGCCTGCGATTCACTAAAACGCTCCGCGGTAAGTCAGGTTACTCTGAACAAATAAACGAATTGAATAATAATACGAAACATTGGTTTAATTTTCAAGGTTTTTCAATCATTTATTTTTAATTTATTTAGATACTTTGTCATCGAAAAAAATAGATCACCTTATGAGTCTTCGCATAAAAGTTTTTGTGAAAAAAATAAACTGACCGTCTTCTTCATATCTTAAACAAGATAAAATGATTTTGCAACAGAATCAACAGATTTCAACTCATCGGCTATTGACTTAAAGTAGCTCAAATCTTATATTGGATGCCATGAAAAAAGTGATTTTGACAACGATCCTTGGTTTAGCGCTTGCGGGGTGCATTGAAAGCCAAAAAGAGTTTGAACACATTCTTCGACTGGAGAATAGGCGGGTTTCCTGTGACAGCCTGGTAAAATACCTCGACAGTCCCGAACCAAAAATACGAGCCCGCGCGGTTGACGCGATGGGAAAGCTGCAAGATGGAAACTGCTTGGAATTTCTTACAAAAATGCTGGATGACCTCAATCACAATGTGCGAATGCAGGCCGCATTCGCTCTGGGTCAATTAAGTGATCCGACTGCCGAAGATGCGCTTATTGCGGCGCTGAGTGATAAAGAGTTATCCAAGGTTAAGATTCGGATTCTTGAGGCTTTGAGTAAAATCGGGACTTCTGTTACGTTTCCGGTACTTATCAAATCACTGAAATCGGAAAACGAACACTTGCGCGGCGAAGCTGCCTTAGCTCTGGGCAGAATGGCCCGAAGAGAGTTAATCGATAAGGCGGCGAGCGATTCCCTTACTTTGCTTGTTGCTGATAAAAGCAGCGATGTTCGATGGAAGGCATGCTATGCTTTAGCACAAATAGCAAAAGATTTAGATATCGGTCCTTTAAGAAACGCAGTTTATGATAAAAACCCCCTCGTAAGGATGTATGCAATCCAAGCTCTTGGCAAATTAAAAAACCTGACCATCTTAGAACCCTTGGGTGCAATCATAAAAAATGATCCTGACTGGCGTGTTCGGGTAAAGGCAGCCAACGCTTTAGCAAACTACCCTCTTAGTTTGGTCGCCAATTATTTTTCACTACTGAATCAAAATAGTCAGGTAAGACTTGCCATTATTCAAGCGCTAGGGATCAGCGCCCAACTTGAACCTGATGGCTACCGGCAAAATAGCCGAGAACATAATTTTGTTAAACATCAGTTGGAGCAGATTTTTCTTACCGATGATGGAGATGACACCTGGAGCTCCGCAGAAGTCGGGACAGCTCTTATTTCTTACGCTAAGCTAATTAAAAAAGAGTCGATTGACCTACTCTTAAAATTTAAAAATCATGCGGATCACAAAGTTAGAGCCCGAGTCATGACTGCGCTGGGTGAAACCGGCTCTCCAACCATTGTGAGAATTTTTGCAAAAGAATACCCTGACGCACCCACTGTGGCCAAAATTGCGATGCTTGAGGCGCTTGACAAAATTAAGGATTTCAGTAATCCCAACCTTCTTTTACGAGCCTTGAGTGAGAAGGACCCTGTTCTTGTCGCAGTAGCGGCCCAGGGGTTGAGCCAAGACACCCTGCGAAATAGAATACACGCTCAGCGCATTGTTCAGGCCTACCAAAACTTGTCAAAACCAGTCGATAGCGAATCGGCTAAAATGATTTTTGAGGCAATCGGCGCACTGGGCGATAAACAAGCGGTTTCTATGCTTCGAGAAGCGCTCAACATTCATGATAAAGCCCTGTCCGGAGTCGCAGCCGATGCCCTTTTTAAAATCACTGGCGTTGACTACTCGGACAGCACCGCAACATTCACAACCCCTCATTCAGATTTCAGGTATAAAGATATTTTGCGCTTAAAGGGAGCGAGCGCTTTGATTAAAACTCCGCGCGGCAATATTGAATTTGCATTATTTACGGAAGAGGCGCCGCTCACAGTATTAAATTTCGTTGAGCTTGTCGAACAAGGCTTTTTTGATAAACTCTCCTTTCACCGAGTGGTGCCAAATTTTGTAATCCAGGGAGGTGACCCCAGAGGAGATTCGTGGGGCTCACCCGGATATGCCATTCGCTCTGAATTCAATATGCGACCTTATTTGCGGGGCACGGTCGGCATGGCCAGCGCCGGCAAGGACACAGAAGGTTGTCAGTTTTTTATCACCCATTCACCTCAACCTCACCTCGACGGCCGCTATACGGTCTTTGGTCAAGTGACCGCCGGAATGGATATTGTCGATATTATTCAAGAAGGAGATGTGATGGAAGTGGTTGCGATTAAGAAATAATTGTTGCTGAAGTTTTGCAGGTTATTGCTTCAGATTCTGACTCCAAAAATTCAAAACTTTTTACTTGATTTTCAGATTTTCACCCATTGGAATAGAAATTTTCTTGAGACCATAAATATTTATAGAACTTATAGAAAGAATGAATTTACTCATACGAAGTTCCATCGACTGCTTGATATCACAAATTACATTAGAAAATGATTTAGAAGTTTTTTTATAAAGATCGCGATTTCGAATTCATTTCTCATTTCTTTCAACTTAAGTGTGTTAAGGTTAATTAGAATGTCATACTTCAAAAATATTCCATCCCGGGTTCGATTCTCCATAGAAAAAATGCAGAAAGTCAACCTCTTTGAAACCAGAAATTTTTTCTGCGATATCTATTGCCTGGAGCCGGGGCAAATCCAAAAGGCGCACACACACAATGGCGCCGACAAAATATATTTTGTTCTTGAAGGCCAAGGCACGATTCAAATCGGCAACGAGGAGAAAATAGTTAAAAAAAACGAAATCTGCCTCGCCAAGTCGGGTCTTGTTCACGGAGTCAAAAATTCAAGTGATGAACGTCTGACCCTACTTGTTTTCATGGCGCCGAATCCAAATATTTAAACGGGCAGACTATGTTCAGCTTAAATACTTAATTCCCCAAACCCTAGCCCGGACAAGCCGGAAATGCCAAATATCTAATAACAAAATCCCAAATAAATGTCAAATCTCAATGATTAAAAACACAAAATCGACAGGTAATTTTTTGGTTATTGATATTTTGAATTTGATTATTATTTGTCTTTTGAGTCTTGTTATTTGCAATTTTCTGCCAGAAAATGGTAGAAAATTACTTGTCAGTTACTAAACACTTTTATTCACCGGAGGGAAAAAATGCTAAACAAACTATTTTTAATGATTTCCTCAATTTTAATTTTAACCATCTCCCTTTACTGCGTTCAGGAGCAAAGCTCATTCCATGCCGAAAACGGTTTCGATCGTTCGAAGTCGGACCCGAAAGCGCTGCAAGTTGTAGATGAAATGTGGGAGTCATTGGGCGGCAAAGATAATTGGCAGAAAATAAGGTTCTTAAGCTATCATTGGATTGTTGAGGTCAACGGCGAGATTCGCTCAGATTATCGCCATGACTGGGATCGCTACACAAATGACTACCGGGTTGAAGGAACCAGCCGAGACGGCCAGCATTTTGTTGCGATATTTAATACCCAAACCAAAGCAGGGGATGTCTTTGTGGACGGCACAAGAGTCATCGAGGACTCTACAAAAAGCAAATGGATAGAGAGAGCCTATGGCCGATATATTAACGACAGCTACTGGTTGATTATGCCATACAAACTCAACGATCCCGGTGTGGTTCTGAATTACGAAGGCGAGAAAGAAGTCGATAGTCAAGTTTATGACGTCGTCAGAGTAACTTTTGAAGGTGTCGGACTGACCCCGGAAGACACCTACTGGGCGTACATTGGTAAAACCGACCGGTTGATGCACAAGTGGGAATACCTCCTGCAGGATCAGGAAGCTGGCACCGAACCTTCAGGTTCGTGGTGGAAAGAGTGGCAAACTTTTGGCAATATCAAACTTGCGATGAGCAAAGAATTTGAAGGCCGTCCGGTGCGAATTTATTTTGAAGACCTTATCGCTTCCGCGAAGGCGGATAGAGAAATTTTTCAACTGACTTCAAAAACATTCTAAAGTGGAAAGAAAAAATATTTCAACCGGGACCAAATGGGAGACCATCGTTGGCTACTCCCGTGCGGTTCGAATCGGCCCGCACGTTCATATCACAGGAACGACTGCCACGGACGAAGATGGCAAAATTGTCGGAGGTAACGATCTTATGCTCAGGCGAAACAAGCGCTCAAAAATATAGAATCCGTACTGAAAAGAGCGGGTGCGTCACTCGAAGATGTGGTACGTACCCGAATTTTATCATACAAATATTGATGACTGGGAAAAAGTGGGCAAGGCCCATCATGAATTTTTTAAAGACATTCGTCCGGCGACCACGATGGTGGAAGTCAGCCGTTTGATTGCAGCGGAAATCATCGTGGAAATTGAAGCGGATGCTTATACTGGAGCGATAATTATGGAACCCACTTTAGAAAAATAATAAATGGAAACCCAAAAACCAAAGTTTATTCCACTCCCAAATCACACTGAATTTTCCCCGGCTCAAATGCAAAAACGCGCAGCCGATTTTTACGAAGACATAAAACGGCGTCGAACTGTTCGTGACTTTTCAGACCGCCCGGTACCAAAAGAGATCATTGAAAAATGTTTACTCGCTGCTGGAACTGCCCCTAACGGCGCCAACAAACAGCCGTGGCACTTCGTCGTGGTTACAGACCCGGAGATAAAAAAGAAAATCCGAGACGCCGCTGAAAAAGAGGAAGAAGCTTTTTACAACGGCCGCGCGCCGGATGAATGGCTCGAGGCTTTGGCGCCTTTAGGAACCAATGCAAGCAAACCTTTTCTTGAAACGGCTCCGTACTTAATTGTTATCTTTGCCCAAAGCCATGAACTCACTGCCGACAATATGAAGTCAAAAAACTACTACGTACAAGAATCAGTCGGTATCGCCACCGGGATTCTCATCACGGCAATTCATCATGCCGGATTGGTCTCTCTCACACATACACCCAGTCCAATGCGTTTTCTAGGCAAAGTTCTCAAACGCCCGGCGAATGAGCGAGCTTATTTGATTCTGGTGGTTGGCTATCCCGAAGAGAATGCCAAGGTACCGGACATTAGCAAGAAATCGCTGAAAGAGATTGCTACGTTTTTATAACACCTGGCTGACATTGTCGTTCTGAGAGCAATTCACAAATTCATCTCCTTTTAATCCTGAGTCCTGAGCGTAAAATCTTTTAGCAATGAGTCGGATTCTTCGCACATTGAGGTGTGGTGAAAAAGTCGGAGTTCTGTACTTTACCTGCTCAGAAAGACAGCGCTAAAAATAAGGAAAAAAAATGAAAACCAGATGCGAATGGGCCGGCTCTGATCTACTTTATTACGATTACCACGACCACGAATGGGGCGTCCCGGAACACAACGACCAAAAGTTGTTTGAAATGCTCATCCTTGAAGGCGCGCAAGCTGGATTGAGTTGGATCACAATTCTGAAAAAGCGAGAAAACTACCGCAAGGCCTTCGATAATTTCAACGCCGCAAAAATAGTTAAGTATAGTGAAACCAAAATTCAGGAACTCCTCAATAACAAAGGGATTGTTCGTAATAAACTTAAAGTAAAGGCCGCCATTCAAAATGCCAGGGGGTTTCTGGAGATTCAAAAAGAATCCGGCACTTTTGACACTTACATCTGGCAGTTCGTTGGAGGGAATCCCAGGAAAAACAGCTTCGAACAATTAAAAGACCTTCCCGCAAAAACGACTGAATCCGAAGCGATGAGCAAAGATTTACTCAAACACGGTTTTAAATTTGTCGGCCCGACGATCTGCTACGCCTTTATGCAGGCGGTTGGTATGGTTAACGACCATATGGTGAGTTGCTTTAGATATAACGAAGTTTGAAACTCCTGATTCCTTCAAGATAATGGATAGTTCAAGCCCAAAGTGAAATTGTAAAACAAATTTCTTCAAACATCTCAATTTGATTTTCTGTTAATGATTAGATAGTTTTCTGCCATCAAGGCGCCGGGCATCTATATTTTTTTACCGTAAATCTAACGGAGATCAGTCAATGAAAAAAGGATGGGTCCCGCCAGTCATTTCGGCCTTTGTATTAATTCTTTCCTGTGGGCAAGACAATCCGCTGGCTTTCGCACAGCATGATCTTCTCGGTGTTTGGAATGTATTGCACGATGAATTCACTAATAAAAATAATGCTTTTGAAACGTTTGATCAGCTTTCCGCAGCAGATACAGACAGTATTCTGTTTACATTTAATGGCGATGGAACGTTTGAACACACAACTATTATCAATGCCGGAGGTTATTTTTCTTTTACGATAAATTACAGATTCCGCAGACACTCTTTTATTGGGCTTTTGGAGGGCTTGAGATCCCTTATCAATACAAATTTGACAGGACATTTGACGGGAACACTTTAACATTAACCAATGATAGTACCTTTTACGATTTCAATGACGACAACGTTTTCGAACCGGCTACTGAAGTCATTGAACTTATAAAACAGCGCGATAGCTACCCCCGACCTGTTCACATTTTCCTTCTTCGATTAACTTAATCAAGTGCGCCTGAAGGGAATGCTCCGCTAGAGACCAAATAGAAGAATCCACGTCGTCGTAAACTTGCTTGACCAAATCAAAAGTGGATTGCGGCTGAGAACTCAGAGCGCCCAGGAGCTTTTGTTCGCGTTCCTGGCGATGTTTGATAAAATACTGCAACACCTCTTTGCCGGTTCGCACCGCCGGGCCGTGGCCGGGATAAATCGTACCCCCAATAACCGATTCCAGAAATGCCAGAGAACGCAAATAAGTCGCCATGTGCCCCTCGGGTGGACTGATAACAATCGTCGAAACCGTTGAGATCAAGTCACCGGCAATGACTGCGCCGTAGCGACTTTCTTGAAACGCAAGATGCCCCGAAGCATGGCCCGGGGTGTAATAAACTTTGAGTTTCCAACCGGGTTGTCCATCCGGACTTTCGCCTAAGTCTAATTCGTCACCGTTTTCAAGTGCTCGGCTAAATTTAAAGGTGGCCAGTTTTTCTGCCGTTTTGGGGTGTGCCAAAATCGGCAAATCGTAGCGTTTCTGACACTCTGTTAAAGCGCCGATATGATCCGAGTGGTGGTGAGTCAGCAAGATTCCTTTAAATTCATTTCCCTCTTTGATCCGATCATCCAAATAATTCCACAGCCGGTCTTGTTCTCCGGAATCGGTCGGAGCGGGGTCGATAATGTAAAGCTGCGATTCACCAACCAGGTAGGTGTTGGTGGTATTGGCGGGCGGGATGGTGCTGGTCTTCAGGGTGATGAGCTGGACGCCGGGGGTAAAATAAACCTGGTGGATTTTTCCTCTTCGGTAGGCTGCAGCATATTCGGCGATAAAAGGAACGGCGCTCTTAACTGAACGGCCAACCAGCTCTTTCAACATAAAAATCACCGGCGGGACAATAAGCATTTCTCCTTTTCGCCACCATGTTAACGCTTCGTTAGCAGAAATGAACTTGCCCTCGATAAGCTCGCCTTGCCAGATTTCAGCTGCGGTATTTTCAGGAATTTTGACCCAGTAAAACTCCGTATCATAACGCACCGGAGAAAACTCCGGCGTTAAAATCGAACAGATGAAATGAAAATCGGCGGCATCGATGGTTTGATTTTCTTTTTTTAGAATTTCAGCAAACTGAATTTTCTCATCTAAAAGCTGCTTGCGATAAGTTTGCAAATTCTCTTTGGCAATTTCCGGCCCCTGGGTGAGCAGAATTCCGGTTTCTTCAAAAGTTTCCCGCGCCGCTGCGACGATATACGGCCACGAATCCTGTGGCACGGTATCCCAATTTTTAATCTCTATATCGATATCTTCTTTATCCAGAGTACCGCCGGGACAGGCGTAAAAGCCGCCGAAGAATTTCAATTTTGGATTTCGTTCAACCAGGTAGATTTCAGTTGAATCCGGATCGCGGGTGAGGACGATGCTGACCGCTGTACGGTTTGACATTTGTTCTTAAAATTAAAAAATAAGTAAGATGTCATGCCTGATGTTTTTAGCAGGCATCCGGGTTCTCAAATAGACATGGATGCCCGACCAAAAAATTTCGGGCATGACAAAGTAGGATACTAAATCATTATTTCAGTGTATTTCCAGTGACCTGTGGTGTTTAATTTCAAGCTGCTCAAAGTGCGGTAATTCAATCTCATCCAGCAACTTTTCTTCTAACAAATCCGCCCAGGTGTTCATGTATATAATCACATCTTCGCGGCGATTGTATTTGAGAGGTTTGCGCTCATCCGGAATTTTGTCCAGAATTTCTGGTGAGGAAAGCCTCTCGAGGCGGTATAAATCATCCCGGGTATACCCCATGGCCAGCATGGTTGTAATAATATGGTCAATCGGATAGTTGCTGGTGGGGCAATAATCGATAACCTTCTCGCCCCAATCGCCGGCCTTTTCCAGCGCCCTGGCGTGAATTTCCGATTTGGAAAGTTTGGTGACCATTTGCACCAGATGACCGCAGTTGCAATTGCCCTGATGACTCCAATCGTAGTCAGCGCCTTGTGCAAGGTGGCGGGCGGTTTCACGCAAGGCGGTGAACATTTTTATGTTCGTGCTTTTCATGACTATTTTGTTGTGATTTGTTCCGGTTCTTTGCCAGCCTCGTCAGGATTTTGCAACAAGTGAGGATATTTCCTTTTAATTTCTGCCGGTAAGTTTGAACCTGATTCTGCTTCATAGAGCGTTCTTACTTTTGCAAGCTGCTCAACGGTTATATTTTTGGCGCCCTGAAGCTGAACAGGTCGGAGAGCAAAAAGATACCGTTCAGAGCGACTTCAACATTGATAATCGGCAGCTTTGCCGGTTCGTTGAGCACGATTCTGCCGATCTGTGGTGCTCGCCACCGTCAAAGCGCAGTAAGCCAGAAAACCAATATAAAGCCAAGTAAATTCTTGCGGGCGTTTTTTGAAGGCTTCGGCGATATTGTCGAGCAGCCAGTCGGGGGCCGCGGGTTTTGGTCTTTTTGTTTTTTTTGCTGTTGGTTTCACTTCATAGCAGTTTTCTTTACTATCAAAGACTCTAAGTTCTCTGTGCCTCTGCGGCATTCTTTCGGCGGCCCATCATCTTATCAAACAACCACTCGCCCCGGCCGGGCTCGCTCCAGGGGCAGACCTCAATACAAATGGCACAGCCGTAGGTTTTAACAAAATATGGAATGCATTTATCAAAGTTCACATACCACTTCTGTTCGCCGCGCACCAGTTGCTTCTCATTAAAAATAGCATCCGGCGGGCAATCGAGCACACAGCGCCGGCAGTTCACACAAACATCCTCAACTCCCAGGTCAACCGGTTCATCTGTCGCCAGCGGCAGGTCGGTGGCCACAGCTGCCAGCCGAAAATTAGAGCCGAATTCCTTGCTGATCATGGAGCCGTGTTTGCCGAGCTGGCCCAGACCTGCATTAATTGCCAGCGGGATGTGCAAAATGTCCGTGCTATTCGGATTGCCGTAGGCTTTTGCGGGCCAACCCATCGCCCGAATCGCTTCACCAAGCTCAATTGCGATGCGCGAAATGACCCGGTAAGCCCGCATCACCTCGATGCCGGCTCGTTCGTGGGGAACCGTGCTCATCTCTTCCCGGTCCATGGACAAGCCAATGCAAATCGCATATTTGAAAGGAATCTCGCGGCCATCATAAACAGCTTCGTCGATCATGGGCGTAATGCCGACCAATTCCGCGCCGAGCTCCTTCGCCTTGGCTTTGATTTCAGCAGTCATCGCCTTCAGGTCGTTAACTTCCCGTCGCTCACGATGCACCGGTCCGTCCTGGCGACGGAGCTGCCAGACGTTTGCGAGGATGTGTTTAACAATTCGCCAAATACTGATGTAGCTGAAAAACTCATCTAATCCATGCCAGGGCAACCTGCCACCGCCCGGATCGTGGAAAACATGCCGGGCGCGAACATTTTCCTTCATGCCTAAACCATTGATCTCGTTCCCGGGTTGCGGCGGTGTCTTATACCCGAAAGCATAAGTCGGCGGCGGTGGATTGTCTATCTTCATGACTTCACTTCCTCGTCTACCCAAAAGATTTCACCCTGTGCCTGCTTCTGACGGTAGAGCCGGCGGATACGGCGGCCTTCAGTGAAGTACGCAAATATCATTCTTCCAATCCGCTTTAATAGCCGGAAATCTCTTAGCAACTGCTGCCAGAATGAAGTTTCTTTAGAGAATTGATCGTCAATTGTGCGCAAACTCAATACTGTCATTCCCGCGAAGGCGGGAATCCATTGCAAATCAATAACTAATTGCGGTTAATGGATGCCCGACTACTCGGGCATGACGCCTTTATGTTTATAATTAATTAAGGGTTAAAGGTCCAAGCGTTTTGCCTCATGCGTTGTAGTCTCGTAAATCGCAAAAGTGGTATTCCCGGTCAATCCACCCATGATCTCTCCGGGATTGATGATTAGTGTATCGCCCTTTTTCGAAATTTCAAATTGATGGTTGTGCCCGAAACAAATAACATCGTAGACTTCCGATGCCGACATCGCCCGGCCAATATTATCGAAATGGCTGATGCCAAACTTCTGGCCTCCTAAATCAAGCTCGGCAAACTCACCGTGCAATTTCATGTTGGGATATTCATTCGCTTTGTTTGTAATTCGAAACAGATCGCCATCATTGTTACCAAAAACGATGTGAATATCTCTATCCGGAAATCCCTCGCCCAGCTCCTTCACAATGAAAGGTGAGCAAAGATCGCCGCAACAAATAAGCACGTCAGCTTCTTTAGTCAATTTGAGAGCCGTTCTCAAATTGCTGATGTGATCATGAATGTCGGAAATGATGGCGACTTGCATTTTATATCCTCAAATATTTTAACAGGATAACAAAATTTATTTTCATTAGCAAGAACATCATGTAGGGTACAACCTGTTGTACCTCTACCAACCCATTACCCCTGCTTCCTGCCAAACCCGGTCGCCACAGCGCCTATCATTAATGGAAATAAAACCAGTCCGTAAAAACAATACGGCACAAACTGCTCCCACGAAAGCACAGTCACAAAAGAGTAGCGTTCGGCAACCTGCTGTTGAATCGCGATTGCCGCAACAATTGTGGCTGCGTAAGGCAGCAAATATGGAAACGAGCAGGAAACAGTATCGAGCAAATTGGCGCTGCGATAAGGATGAATGTTAAATTTTTTCCGTAAGATATTCGCCAGCGGCCCGGCTGTTATCATAGCGACCGTGTTGACCGAAACACAAATATTGGTGAAGGTAATCAGCCCTAAAATGGCAAACTCGGTGCCGCGAACTGAACGGGCGATTGTTTTTTGCAGCCAGTCGATAAATTTATCTAAAAAGCCGCCTGCTTGCATAATACCGATAGCCGTCACCAGGAGGAGCGTGAGGATAGACGTTGGAATCAGGGCGATTGCCCCGTTCACTGCGCTGCCGCCAACTGAGCCTTCCGGCGTAACATGAAAAATCTGCTCTATTGGGAAAACGCCGGTCAGCGTTCCGATGACAATCGCGGCAAAGATGCCTGCAGTCAGGGCGGCAAGAAAATGCCCCCCACTGACTGCGACTATAAAAACAATTACTGCCGGAATCAACATTGGCAGCCCGGTCGGGTCGGCGGTTTCGGAGAGCA
>SMVA01217773.1_pt1 | contig 13182 bp, 8 predicted proteins | sample 2456451 | NCBI WGS metagenome assembly SMVA01 (sample SAMN11095933, study PRJNA526329) | marine sediment metagenome | biome: Marine sediment; feature: Surficial sediment; material: Deep marine sediment; isolation source: Hadal surficial sediment | place: Pacific Ocean | collected 2014-05 | depth 0-1...
CGTCGCCAGGCCCGACGGATCGGCGAGGACCACGCGCGACTCGCCGAGGCCCGGATACTTCTGCGCGCCGGCAACCCAGGCGTGGACTATGCCATAAAGCACGTGCCCGCGCACCTGACCGACGATCCGGGTTTGGTTTACGAGCGCGCCCGCTGGCGACAGCGCAAGGGCCGCACGGAGGGCGTGATCGAGCTGATCGACTTCCTGCCGCCCGACGCGCCCAAACCGGAGTTGTGGTGGCGCCTGCGCCAATGGGCGGCGCGGCGGGCCATGAAGGATGGTGACTACAAGACCGCCTATCGCCTTGCCGCGAGCCACGGGCTCGACGATGGCGCGGACTTCGCCGAGGCCGAATGGCTGGCCGGCTGGATCGCGTTCCGGTTCCTGAATCGGCCAGCGGTGGCTCAGGGCCATTTCCAGCACCTCCACGAAAGGGTGTCCAGTCCGATCAGCATGGCACGCGGCGCATTTTGGCTAGGCGAGGCCCTTGCCGCCCAGAACCAGAGCGAAGCTGCGGCACGCTGGTACAAAGTGGCGGCGGAGCACGGTGAAACTTTCTATGGCCAGCTGGCCAATCGCCGGATCTCCGGGGTGCTGAAACTGGACGTGCAGCCGGGCCGGACTCCGACGGCGGAAGAGACCGCGCGCTTTGAACGGCGCGAGATCGTGCGTGTCGTCGCGCGGCTGGGTGAAATTCAAGCTACCAAGCTTCAGGGCCGCTTCTTCAGGGCCCTGCTGTCGTCTGCCAAGGACGCTTCGGACTACCGCCTGATCGCCGATTTCGCCCGCAGGGTGAACCGGCCGGATCAGGCGTTGTTGACCGCGAAACGAGCCCGCAGAAAGCAAATCTGGATCGGCGACCAGCTCTTTCCCCTGCCCGCCCGGCCAGCGTCGACCCGCGCCTCCGACGGGCTGGAACAGGCGCTGGTGCTGGCCTTGATCCGCCAGGAAAGCGGGTTCTACAGCGCCGCGGTGAGCCCGGCGGGGGCGCGGGGCCTGATGCAGCTCATGCCCGGCACCGCCAAGCTGGTCGCCAAGCGTCTGGGCGTGGCCTATCGCAAGGGCGATCTCACCGAGAACCCGGCCTACAACCTGCGCCTGGGTCGGGCCTACTTGGCGGAAATGCTCAAGCGCTTCGACGGTTCGCTGATCCTGGCCCTGGCGGCCTACAACGCCGGTCCGCACCGGGTCGACCGCTGGCTCCGCGCCCACGGCGACCCGCGCCGGCCAGGCGTCGATCCGGTCCATTGGGCCGAGCGCATCCCATTCTCGGAGACCCGCAATTACGTGCAGCGGATTCTGGAGAGCCTGGTGGTCTACCGCCACCGCCTGACCGGTACCCAAACCCCCGTCCAGCTCACCCCGATCAATCTGGGCGCCCTGCCCTGACCCGGCGCTTGCCTGGCTTGGCGGGACCGTTAGACTTGCGGCTCCCCCTCGGACGGTCTCGGGAGCCAGCGCCATGACACATCCGGCCTTTTCCGACATCGGCGCCTGCGTGTTCGACGCCTACGGCACCCTCTTCGACGTTCATTCCGCCGTCGCCCGAGGCGGCGCGGTCCTGGGCGACAAGGCCCAGGCGGTCTCCCAGTTGTGGCGCCAGAAGCAACTGGAATACACTTGGCTGCGCAGCCTGATGGGCAGCTACGTGGACTTCTGGCAAATCACCGGCGACGGGCTGGATTTCGCGCTGGCGGCCCAGGGGGTCGACGACCGGGCCCTGCGCGACCGATTGCTGGAGCTTTACCTCAGCCTGGACGCTTACCCTGAGGTGGCCGAGAGCCTGGCGAGCCTGCGCGCCGGCGGCCAGAAAACCGCGATCCTGTCCAACGGCGCCCCCAGGATGCTGGCCGCGGCGGCTGCCTCCGCGGGGATCGACGGGCTCCTGGACGCGCTCCTGTCGGTGGACGAGATCGGAGTCTACAAGCCGGACGCCCGAGTCTATCAGCTGGCGGTGGACCGATTGGGCGAGCCGGCCGAGCGAATCTGCTTTCTCTCGTCCAACGGCTGGGACGCCTGCGGCGCCGCCCACTTCGGCTTCAAGGTCGCCTGGATCAACCGCTTCGGCCAAGCCCCCGAACGGTTGCCAGGCAAACCGGCGGCCACGATCAAGACCCTGGCCGACCTGCCGCCACTCCTGGGACTCTGAGAGCGGTGTCGGCGGCCTCTGAGCCGACGGCGCCCCTGCCCCAGCTTCGCGACATCGAGGCCGCGGCCGGGCGCCTGGCCGGATGGGCGGTGGTGACCCCACTGTTGCATTCGCCGGCCCTGGACGAGCGGGTCGGCGCCCGGGTCCTGATCAAGCCGGAAACCCTGCAGCGCACCGGGTCCTTCAAGTTCCGCGGCGCCTATAACAAGATCAGCCAGCTCACAGAAACGGACCGGGCCGCCGGGGTGGTGGCCTATTCGTCCGGCAATCACGCCCAGGGGGTCGCCGCCGCCGCGGCGCTGCTGGGCGTCGAGGCGACCATCGTCATGCCGGCCGATGCGCCGTCGATCAAGATCGACAACACCCGAGCCTACGGCGCCCAGGTGCGGCTCTACGACCGCGCGACCGAGAGCCGCGAGGCGGTCGCCGCAGCGATCGCGGACGCGCGGGGCGCCACCCTGGTCAGGCCCTACGACGACCCGGACATCATCGCGGGACAAGGAACCGTGGGCCTGGAGATCGCCCGCCAGGCCGTGGAGCGTGGCGTCGAGCTGGACGCGGCTCTGGTGCCCTGCGGTGGCGGCGGACTGATCGCCGGGGTCGCCACCGCCCTGGCCGCGCTGAGCCCTCGGACCGCGGTCCACGGGGTCGAGCCCGAGGGTTTCGACGACACCGCCCGCTCGCTGGCCGCCGACAAGAGGTTGAGCGCCGATCCGGCCGCCCGTTCGTTCTGCGACGCGCTCCTGGTGCCCACCCCGGGCGAGCTCACCTTTGAGGTCAATCGGCGCCTCTTGAAGAACGGCCTTGCGGTGAGTGACGAGGAGGTCGCCCAGGCGATCGCTTACGCCTTCCGGACCTTCAAGCTGGTGGTCGAGCCGGGCGGCGCGGTGGCGCTGGCCGCGCTCTTGTCGGGGCGCTTCCCGGCCAGGGGCGCCACCATCGCGATCGTCCTGTCCGGTGGCAACGTGGATCCGCAAACCTTCGCGGCGGCGATCGCCGTGCCGGAGGACGGCTGAAACGGTCCGCTATCCCTGGACCGTGCGTTTTCCCGCCTTGAGAAACTTAAGCGGGTCCGTGGGCCTGCCGTCGACCTTGATCTCATAGTGAAGATGGGAGCCCGTCGTGCGCCCGGAGTTGCCGACCAGCCCGATCCGATCCGAGACTTCGACGACCTCGCCTTTCTTGACCAAGATTTTGTACAGGTGGGCATAGAGGGTGAGGATGCCGTTGCCGTGATCGATCTCGACCACACGGCCGTAGTGACCCTTCCAGCCGGCGAAGACCACGGTGCCCGAGGCCGGGCTGAAGACCATTGTGCGCCTGGGCGCCTTCAGGTCGAGTCCGTTGTGCTTGGCTCGCTTGCCGTTGACCGGATCCTTTCGGATGCCGTAGCGGCTGCTGATGCGATACTCGTCCAAGGGCGCGGCCAGGGGAATCCGCCGCACCGCCTTGTCGAGCGCCTCCCAGCGGTCCAGATGCAGATTCAAGAGACCCATCGTGCTTTGGAAATGGGCCGGATTGGACCGGTTCACGGGGATCGCGATGGGCAGGAAGGGACCGCCCTGGCTCATGGGCTCGATCGCGGTCCGGTCCACCACCGCCTCGAAGTCCAGTTCGGTCAGGGCGACGGTCTTCTCCAAGGCCTCGATATCGGCCAGGGTGCGCTCGATCAAGCGATCGACCACGGACTGCTGGGCCTCGCTCAACTCCTCCAGGCGCCGTGTCAGGCTTTCGGCCTGCCCGTGGAACTGGTCGCGCTCTCGGGCCAGGCGTTCGCCACGGTTGTTGGCGCCGATCAGCGCCAAGTCCATGGCTTCGAGCCGCGCGCCATATGACGATTCGGTGGCGCTCAATTGGGTCTGGTAGCTGTCCTTTATTTCGAGCAGTTGCGCCTCGTAATCAGCGCGCAAATTTTGGTTCCGGTCCCGCAACATGCCTTCGGTGGTTTTGGCTCCAGACAGTCCTTCGCTCAGTTCGACCATCTCGCGGATCAGCCTGCGGTTCTTCCGTTCGCTTCGCCGGCCATCCTGAACCGCCTCTATGAGTCGGCCCTCCAAGGCGCCCACCTCGACCCTCAAGGTCTGCTGTTCCGTGGTCACGCCGCTCAACTCTTGCTTCAGGCTCGCGAGTTCACCCCGCAGTTCCTCACGGGTGCTGGTCGCGATCGCCGAATCTGTGTGGGCCCGATCCAGCAAGCCGGCAAGCCTGGCGGCCTCGGCCCGGAGCGTTGCGCCATGTTCCGCGGCCATGGCCAGGTCGGCCTGCAGATCTTCAAGCGTGGTCCGCGCGGCGACCCAAGGCTCGACATCCGCCTCGGAAGACTCGTCGGCCGTCGCGTGATTGGCCTTTTTGCGGGCCGCCGTTTCCCGTCCCAGCAAACTCGCCAATTCGGCCTGCTCCCGATCCAGCCCCTCGGCCAGGGATACGAATTGATCGCGGTAGGCCGAGATTTCGGCCATCAGATCTTCTTGAGCCGCCTGGTGACGCCGAAGTTCCTGGCTCCGCTCGGCCAGCTGGCGCTCTTGCCAGACCAGGCCACCGCCGGCCACGGCCGCCCACGCAATGAGCGCCACTCCGGCCGACGCCAGCACCAACTGGGCCCGTCGGGACAAGCGCAGATTTTGGATCCGGCCGTTGGACCGCACGGTGATCTCGCGATCCACGAACACGCGGTCGAGTGCTCTTCGCGGGTTTTTCTGATTTCCGCCCTGGCCCACAGCCCCTCCCTCCCGTCGCATGGTTCGACGTGGCTTCGGCGTATGGTCCGGTGACTGCCCTGCTCTCCCAAGGCAAAATCCACCGAATCCCGTCGCTACAGGAGCCGAAAAGAGGCTAAGGTGCTAAACTCTCGTGGTGCGAGCTTGCGGCATCGAAACGACCGCATTCAAGAAGCCCCCCCGCGACGCAAGAGCCAGGCACCGGCCTGCATCAAGGCTCCGGGCGGCATTCGCCGCGCCGTCTTGGGGCGAAGTTTATCGGGTAATGGGTCCCACGACAAGAGTTTCGTCGTTTTGTGTCAGTAGCACGAGGCCACGGGGTTTCCTTGTGTCGCGCGGCATTGTGGCGCATGATTGGCTCCAGGAACCGGACATCCGAAGGATCCGGCACGGTAAAAAACGCACTAAAGCAGGGAGTTAGAGAAAAATGACGAAACTCAAGGAACTTGAGCGCTTGCTGGGACAAGGCCAGATCGGCCGCCGCGAGTTTTTGGCACGCGCCACCGCCATGGGCGCCCTGGCCGCAGTATCGCCGGCGATTTTGAGCGGGACGGCGAAGGCCGCGACACCCAAGAAAGGCGGCACGGTCCGCTTCGGCATGGGCCACGGGTCGACCACGGATTCACTGGATCCGGGGACCTTCGAGAACGCCTACACACAGTTGCTCGGCTTTGGTATTCGCAGTCACCTGACCGAGATCAGCAACACCGGTGACCTGGTGGGCAACGTAGCGGAGAGCTGGGAAGGGTCGGACGATGCCGCCCAGTGGACCTTCAAGCTGCGCAAGGGAATCGAGTTCCACAACGGCAAGACCTTGGACGCCGACGACGTGGTGGCCTCGATCAACCATCACCGCGGCGAAGAGTCCACGTCCGCGGCCAAGCCAATCGTCGAGCCCGTCACCGATATCAAGGCCGACGGCAAGAACACGGTGGTGATCACCCTGCAGGCCGGTGACGCCGATTTCCCCATCAAAATCAGTGACTACCACCTGCCGATCATGCCAGTCAGTGACGGCGGCGTGGATTGGCAGTCCGGTGTCGGTACGGGTCCCTTTGCCCTAACGAGCTATGAGCCGGGCGTACGCGCGACCATGAAGCGCAATCCCAACTTCCACATGGAAGGGCGCGGACATTTCGACGCGGTCGAAATGCTGACCATCGCCGACGTTGCCGCGCGGACCAATGCGCTGACCACCGGCGAGGTCGACGTGATGGACCGCTGCGACATCAAGACGGTCCATCTGCTGAAGCGCCGGCCGGGCCTTCGGGTCGAGGAAGCCACCGGAACCGCGCACTTCACCTTTGCCATGCGCACCGACACGGCGCCCTTCGACAACAACGACGTGCGCCTGGCTTTGAAGTACGCCGTCGACCGGGAGGCACTTTTGAAGTCGATCCTGCGTGGCCATGGCGTGGTCGGCAACGACCATCCGATCGGCCTCGCGAACCGATTCCACGCCGGCGATCTGGAGCAGCGGGTCTACGATCCGGACAAGGCGAAGTTCCACCTGAAGAAGGCGGATCTGAGCAGCCTGACCGTGGACCTGAGCGCGGCCGACGCGGCCTTCCCTGGGGCGGTCGATGCCGCGGTGCTCTACAGGGAGCATGCGGCCAAGGCCGGCATCACCATCAACGTCGTGCGCGAGCCGAACGACGGCTACTGGTCGAACGTCTGGATGAAAAAGCCTTGGTGCGCGGTCTACTGGGGCGGCCGGCCCACCGAGGATTGGATGTTCTCCATGGCCTATCAGGCCGGAGTCGCCTGGAACGATACCTTCTGGGAGCACGAGCGCTTCAACAAGTTGCTTCTGGAGGCCCGCGCCGAGCTCGACCAGGACAAGCGGCGCGAGATGTACGTGGAGATGCAGACCATCGTGAACATGGAGGGCGGCGTCGTGGTTCCCATGTTCAACAACGACATCTACGCCATGGCCGACAAGGTCAAGCACGACGATGCCGTGGCCTCGAACCTGGACCTGGACGGCCTGAAAGCCCTGGAGCGCTGGTGGTTCGCCTAGGCTAAGGGCAACGCCTCGGGGGCGGCGATGGGGAAGATTCTCAAGATGATCGCTCAGCGTTTGGGGCTGGGCGTCCTGACTTTGGTCGTGGTCTCGCTGATCGTCTTCCTCGGGGTCGAGCTGCTGCCGGGCGATTTGGCCCAGGCCATCCTCGGCCAATCGGCGACCGAGGAAACCGTGGCGGCGATCCGGCGGGAGCTCAAGCTGGATCTGCCGGCCTACGAGCGTTACTTCGACTGGCTCGGGGGCATGTTGCAGGGCGATTTCGGCCGATCGCTGGCCAACCAGCGGGAAATCTCCGAGCTGCTGGGAGTCCGGCTCGGAAACACGCTCTTCTTGGCGACCCTGGCGGCGATCACCTCGGTGCCCTTGGCCGTGATGCTGGGGGTCATGGCGGCACTCTATCGCAACAGCCTCTTCGACCGAACCATCAACATCTTGACCCTGAGTTCGATTTCCTTCCCGGAATTCTTCATGGCCTACATCCTGATTCTGTTCTTTTCGGTGCAGTGGGGCATCTTCCCCAGCATATCGAACGTCAGCAGCGATCTGGGGTTCTGGGATCGGGTCTACCGTAGCACCCTGCCGGCCCTCACCCTGACCCTGGTGGTGGTCGCCCACATGATGCGCATGACCCGGGCGGCGATCATCAACCTGCTGGCCAGCCCGTACATCGAAATGGCCAACCTGAAGGGGCTCTCCCGCTCGCGCATCATCGTCAAGCACGCCATGCCCAATGCCCTGGCGCCGATCATCAACGTCATCGTCATCAATCTTGCCTACCTGGTGGTGGGCGTGGTCATCGTCGAGGTGGTCTTCGTCTATCCGGGCCTGGGTCAGCTCTTGGTCGATTCGGTGTCCAAGCGGGATCTGCCGGTGGTCCAGGCCAGCGCCTTGATCTTCGCGGGGACTTACATCCTGCTCAACCTCACCGCGGACATCTTGGCGATCATGACCAATCCGCGCCTGATGCATCCGCGCTGAGGGGTGGGCGAGCCATGACGACGGAAAGCCTCGACAGCGCAGTCCCCACCCAGCCCTCGCCCTGGGCCAGCCGGATCGCCGTCACCACGGTGCACTTCTTCGTGCTGGTGCTGTTCCTGAAACACCTGCCGGTGGACACCTGGGCGGCGATCCTGGGGTTCCTGGCGATCCATGTCTACAGCGTGATCGTGCTGCGCTACTGGAGCGGTCTGGAGCGGACCACGGCCGGCGACACCGCGATCGTCACGCTGACCCTGGAGTACTTGCTGATCGCCGTGCTGTTCTGGGAGTTGTTCAGCGATTGGCCCTGGTCCACCTTCTTCGGTCTCATCATCGTCCAGATCTGCGCCTTCTCGGCCGTGCAGTTCTGGAAAGGCTTGAGCAAGGCGCCGCCGACGGCCTGGTTCGGGATGGTGATCATCCTGATCTACGTTATGATCGCGGCCACGGCGCCGATCATCGCGCCCTTCGGCGAGACCCAGATCGTGGGCTCGGAGTACGAGGTCTGGGGCGGGGAGTTCCTGCTCGGCACCGACAATCTGGGCCGGGATTGGCTGACGCGGCTGATCTACGGCGCACGTAACACCATCGGCATCGCGTTTCTCACCACCATGCTTGCCTTCGTGCTCGGCGCCTTTGGCGGCTTCATGGCCGCGGCCCTTGGCGGCTGGGTCGACCAGCTCCTGGGGCGCTTGGTGGACGTGCTGATGGCGATCCCCTCGCTGATCTTCGCGCTGCTGATTCTCACCATCGTGGGCACTTCGGTCCCGGCTTTGATCGTCGTGATCGGGGTCCTGGACTCGACCCGGGTGTTCCGCCTGGCGCGGGCGGTGGCCATGAACATCGTGGTGATGGACTTCGTCGAGGCCGCCCGACTGCGCGGCGAGGGCCTCATGTGGGTGATCCGCCGCGAGGTGCTGCCCAATGCCATGGCGCCCCTGGTGGCCGAGTTCGGGCTCAGGTTCTGCTTCGTGTTCCTGTTCTTGAGCGCGCTGTCTTTCCTCGGCCTGGGGATCCAGCCGCCGACCGCGGACTGGGGCAGCATGGTGCGCGACAACGCGACCCTGATCACCTTCGGCGACATCACGCCACTGCTGCCGGCCGCGGCGATCGCGCTGCTGACCGTGTCGGTCAACTTCGTGGTGGACTGGTTCTTGCAACTGACGAGCGGCCTGCGCGATGAACACTGAGACGAACACCGAGACGAAAGCCAGGCCCAAGGGCGACCTGCTGCTGGAAATGCGGGGGCTTAGGATCGAGGGCCTGGCCGACGATCAGTGGAACGAGATCGTCCACGGCGTCGACGTCACCCTGCATCGTGGCGAGGTTTTGGGCTTGATTGGCGAGTCGGGCGCCGGCAAATCGACCATCGGCATTGCCAGCATGGGCTATGCTAAGCCCGGCTGTCGGATCGCCAGCGGAACCATCATGTTCGACGGCATTGACTTGCGGGCCGCCTCGGAGGGCGAGCTTCGCAAGCTGCGCGGCTCGCGCATCGCTTATGTGGCGCAGTCTGCCGCGGCCTCCTTCAACCCGGCCCACCGGCTGATCGATCAGTATTGCGAGGCCCCGGTGCAGCACGGGATCATGCGCCGCTCGGAAGCGGAGGCGGAAGCCAAGACCCTTTACGAGGTGCTCAAGCTGCCGGATCCGGAAAACATCGGTTACCGCTATCCGCACCAGGTTTCCGGCGGGCAGTTGCAGCGCGCCATGACCGCCATGGCCATGGCCTGCCGGCCCGACCTGATCGTCTTCGACGAACCCACCACGGCGCTCGATGTGACCACCCAGATCGAAGTCCTGGCGGCGATCAGGAACGTGGTGCAGAAATTCAACACGGCGGCGATCTACATTACCCACGACCTGGCCGTGGTATCGCAGATGGCCGACCGGATTATGGTGCTGCGCCACGGCAATATGATCGAGGAAGGCTCCGCCCGGGACTTGATCGCCAATCCGAAGAAGAATTATACCCGCCAGCTGCTGGCTGTGCGCGGCTTCCGCAAGGAAGAGCAGGTCGAAATCGATGAAGACCTGCCATTGCTGAGGGTGGAGAACGTGTCCGCCAGCTATGGCGCCGTCCAGGTCCTGAAGAACGTCAGCGTGGATATCTACAAGGCGCGGACGGTCGCCGTGGTCGGCGAGTCGGGCAGCGGCAAGAGCACCCTGGCGCGCGTAATCACCGGGCTGCTGCCGCCGACCGAGGGCCGGATTCTCTATGGCAACGAGGTGCTGCCGCCGGCACTCAAGCAACGGCGCCCCGACCAGTTGCGCCGGCTGCAGATGATCTACCAGATGCCGGACACCGCCTTGAACCCCCGTCAGCGCATTCGCGAGATCATCGGGCGACCGCTGGAGTTCTATCTGGGCCTCAAGGGCGGCGACAAGGAAAGGCGGGTCAGAGAGTTGCTGTCGATGATCGAGCTCGAGCCGAGGGATTTCATCGATCGCTTCCCGGAGGAGCTGTCGGGCGGGCAGAAACAGCGGGTCTGCATCGCCCGGGCCCTGGCCGCGGAGCCGGAGCTGATCATCTGCGACGAGGTCACCTCGGCCCTGGACCAGCTGGTCGCCGAGGAGATCTTGAAGCTCCTGCAGCGGCTCCAGGACGAGTTGCATTTGTCCTACATGTTCATCACCCACGATCTGGCCACCGTCAGGGCGATCGCGGACGAGATCGTGGTCATGCTGCTGGGCGAAATCGTCGAGCAGGGCGAAAAGGACAAAGTGCTGAGCCCGCCGTACCACGAGTACACCGAGCTGCTGCTGTCCTCGGTCCCCGAAATGGATCCCGACTGGCTAGACGGCGTGCTGGCAAAGCGCGAGAACGCCTAGCGAGGGCAAGAGCAAGGGCCCTTCAGGCCGAGACCACCTCCAGGGCCGGCCGGCCCTGCAGCCTTGGCGTTTCCCGCTTGAACAGTTCGACCAGGGCGTCCATGACCGCGCGTACGCTGGGCGAGCGGCGGAGGTCGCGGTGCACCAGGAGATGCTGGGGGCTGGTCACTTCCGGGAGTGGCGCGCTCAGCCGTGCCAGGGCCGGGTCGCGGTCGGCCGCGAAGCACGGCAGGACGCCCAGGCCGGCGCCCTTGCGCACGGCGTCGTGGAGCACCATCGCGTTGTTGACCCGTAGCGCCGGAACCCGCCCCTCGAGACGCTCCAAGAGCCACTTCTGCCCCGCGAAGTAGCCGTGCTCCTCGTCGAAACCGATCCAGGCGCAGTCCCCAAAGCGCGCCGCGCTCCGGGCCGCCGGGTTGGCCTTCACGAAGTCCCTGGCGCCGTAGATCGCAAAGGCGAAGCGCCCCAGCTTCCGGGCAATCAGGCCCGGGTTGTCGGGCAGGCATTCGCGCAGCAGCAGATCGGCTTCCCGGCGCGACAGGTTGGCCGAGACATGGGCGACAGAGAGCTCCAGCTCGATCGCCGGCAGGCGGGCGCGCAGCTCGGTCAGGTGGTCGGTCAGGAACTGGGCCATGACCTCGCCGATCGAGAGGCGCACCGTCCCCTCGACGCTGTCGGAGAAAGCCGCCTGCCGGCGTTCGACGGCGTCTGCGGCGGTTTCCATGGCCTCGGCCAGATGCAATAGCTCGGCGCCCGCGGCGGTCAGCACGAAGCCCTCGGGCAAGCGATCGAACAGCCGAGCCGAAAGCCCCTCTTCCAGGGTCTTGAGCCGGCGGCCGACGGTCGGCTGGGTCACCTTGAGCGCGCGCGCCGCCGCCGAGAGGCTGCCCCTGCGGGCCACCGCCAGAAACACACGTAGGTCGTCCCAGTTCATGGCCATCGTCAGAGTTCCTTGGTTAAACAATTTTGTTTAGATGCTATGCAAAAACGAGAGGCGCGCAACAAAATATTTTGGACTATTTCCAAGCTGTCGATGTTTTGGCAGTGTGCGTCGCGGGCGCGGAGGGAAATCGTTCATGTACTTCGATTGGCGGCTTTGGGGCTTTACCAAGGGGGTGCGCGGGCGCATCGCCGGGGCGGTCGCGGTCGGCCTCTTTTCCTCGGCCCTGGGCGTCGCCCGCCTGGCCCTGCTCGGCTGGCTGCTCGGGCTGGTCCTGTCCGGCACCACCTTCGGCGCGCTGGTGCCCGCCGCCGCCGTGGTGGTCGCGGTGATCGCCGGGCGGGGCCTTGCCGAGTATTGGCGGATCATGATCGCCCACGGCACCGCGGCGCGCGTTCAGCTGCTCCTTCGGGAAAAGCTCTACGACAAGATCGTCGCGCTCGGTCCGCCCTACTTCGGCCAGGCACGCACCGGAGAGGTCATGGTCTCGCTGATCGACGGGGTCGAGCACCTGGAGGTCTATTTCGGCCAATACCTGCCCCAGCTTCTGGTCGCCGCGGTGACGCCCCTGGCGATCTTCGGCTTCGTCGCCTTCCTGGATTTGCCGGTCGCCACGGTGTTCCTGGCCGCCGCCCTGATCACCTTGATCGCGCCCTCCGCGTTCCACCGCTGGGACCGCCGAAACTCTCTGGCCCGGGCCAAGGCCTACGGTGAGTTCGCCGCCGAATTTCTGGATTCGATCCAGGGCTTGGCCACCCTGAAGGCCTTCGGCCAGAGCGGGGCGCGGGCTCGTCTGCTGGCCCACAAGGCCCACGAGCTATTTCGCAGCACCATGTGGGTGCTGGCCACCAACTCCCTGTCCCGGGGCATCACCGACAGCGGCATCGCGATCGGGGCGGCCGCGGCCTTGGCCCTGGGCGCCTTTCGGGTCGCCGAGGGCACCATGAGCCTGCCGGTGCTATTGGTGGTGCTCATGCTGGGAGTGGAGGTGTTTCGGCCGCTCCGCGACCTGCGCTCGGTGATTCACAGCGGCATGGTGGCCCAGTCCGCGGCGATCAAGATCCTCGAGCTGCTCGATGCCGAGCCCCAAATCCACGACCGCGCCGCGCCGGCCCAGGGCGATCTCGTCCTGTCGCCGGAGATCGCTTTCGAGGCCGTGGACTTCGCCTATCCGGGCGGACGCGGCACGACTCACCGGAACCTGACCTTCCGGATCGCCAAGGGCGAGCGCGTGGCCATCGTGGGGCCGAGCGGATCGGGCAAGTCGTCGATCGTCCGGCTGTTGCTGCGGCTCTACGACCCCCAGGTCGGGCGCCTGCGGATCGGCGGCCACGACATCCGCGAGCTGAGCTTCCAGGCCTTGCGCCGGCATCTGGCGGTGGTCAACCAGGACACCTGCCTGTTCCACGGCACGGTCGAGGACAACCTGCGTTTCGGCAAGCCCGATGCCAGCCAGGACGAGCTGGAGGCCGCCGCCCGATCGGCCAATGCCCACGGCTTCATCACCGCCCTGCCCCAAGGCTATCAGACCGTCGTCGGC
>SMVA01378306.1_pt1 | contig 13181 bp, 9 predicted proteins | sample 2456451 | NCBI WGS metagenome assembly SMVA01 (sample SAMN11095933, study PRJNA526329) | marine sediment metagenome | biome: Marine sediment; feature: Surficial sediment; material: Deep marine sediment; isolation source: Hadal surficial sediment | place: Pacific Ocean | collected 2014-05 | depth 0-1...
AGGCGAATGGCTTTATGTGCAACTGCAAATACCGGGAAAAACCCTTTCGCAGTTAATTTATCCCATCCTGGAGCACGCCATCAAGCAGCTTCCAGTACCAAAACCCATGCGCTGGGCCAATCATGATTTCAGTTTTGTACGGCCGGTTCACTGGCTGATTGTCCTGCATGGAGCAGAAGTACTGGAGGGTAAGCTTCTCGGACAGACTGCCGGCAATATGACGTGGGGACATCGGGTACATTTTCCCGGCCCACACCCGGTCCCGGTGGCCGCTGAATATAGCCACGTGTTGGAGGCGGCCCGTGTCATCGCCGACCAAGACCGTCGCCGCGACCTGATTCGCAAAAAACTCCTGGCAATAGATGAAAACGTCCACATCGACCCCGGCCTACTGGATGAAGTGAATAATCTTGTCGAGTGGCCGGTTGCTGTTTGTTGTACCTTTGATCAAGAGTTTCTGGCCGTACCCCACGCTGCATTGATTGCCAGTATGCAGGACCACCAGAAGTTCTTTCCGGTCATGGAATCAGGTAACTCCGGAAACATTTCCAATCGATTCATCGCTGTTTCAAACCTTGAGAGTGAACACTTGTCCTCAGTTCGCACGGGTTATGAGCGTGTTATCCGTCCACGCCTGGCGGACGCCCGGTATTTTCTGCAGCAGGACATGAAGCAAACTCTGGAATCGTTTTCTGAGCGCCTGGATCAGCTTATTTTTCACCAGAAGATAGGGACAATTAGTGACAAATCAAGCAGAATAACCAAATTATCCAAGAAGATAGCAGAAATTCTTTCTATTGATTCTGTGCAGGTGGAACGCGCTGCCTCCCTGTCCAAATGTGACCTCATGAGCCAGATGGTCAGGGAATTTCCCAAGCTACAAGGTGTAATGGGCCACCACTACGCCCTGGCATCGGGGGAAGACCCGGCAGTGGCCGGGGCTATCGAAGAACATTATTTACCCCGCTTTGCAGGTGACACGATCCCACCCTCGCTGGTCGGTCAAGTCGTGGGAATAGCGGACCGGCTGGATACACTGGCCGGTATTTTTGCAGCTGGCTTGCGGCCCAGCGGGAACAAGGATCCTTTTGGCTTGCGCAGAGCGTCTCTTGGTCTGGTTCGGATTCTACTCGAAGCCAGGCTGGACCTCTCTCTTACCCGCATACTGGCGCTTGCCGCCAATGAATTCTCGCCGCAACTATCCATTGATGCGGCGCTGCTGGTCGAAGTCCGGGACTTCATCGTGGAACGCGCCAGGAATCATTACCGTGAGCAGGATTTTTCAACCGAACTGATCAATGCAGCCATTTCATCTGACTGGGACACGCTGCCTGATTTGGACGCCCGACTGAGGGCGTTGGATGGTTTTATGGGTCAAAAAGCAGCAGCCAGTCTGGCTGCTGCGAACAAACGAATCGGCAATATCCTACGCAAAGCGGCAGAGGATATTTCGAAGACAATCGACACAAATAGATTTGTTTTAGACGAAGAACACCGTCTTTTTGATAAAATTACCAGTCTCGAAAAACAACTGGAACCCTTGCTTGAAGCCGCCGAATATGCAGCCAGCCTGGAACTGCTGGCCGGATTGCGCAAACCTGTAGATGACTTTTTTGATTCGGTCATGGTCATGGATGAAGATCCTGCGCTGAGAGCCAACCGTCTTGCTTTGTTATTTCGCTTGAAAACATTGTTCGATCGCATCGCGGACCTTTCCATATTGAGTTGAAATGAAGCAGAAAAAGCGTTTATTGCTGGTCAGTCGAGACGACATACTTAAAGTAGTCACCAGTGAACACGACACCCGCTTGTTCCGGACTCTGGCTCGATTCACCCACCAGGGTTATCACTTGCTCGCTACCGCGCCTCAACCTGACCGGTGGTCATCCAGTCATGGCGGCCCGGATGACGCCCTGCTGGGGCCGGGAAGTATCCGTGAACGGCTGGCAAATGCCGGTGGTTTTCTCGATGGTGTTTATTATGTTCAGCGCTCTTTGCTGACACAGAAACGAAACCGCGTACAAGCGTTGCGGGATATCCTGCAGCGTTATGCAGTAAACCCCGATCATTGTCACCTTTTCAGTTCAAGCAGAAAATTCGTCGAAGTTGCCAGGGAGCTTGGCATACATGCCACGCGCCTGAGAAGAGAGTGCAGCTTAACCTCCGAATTAAATACCTTGTTGCAGGAATCTAACCCGCATATTGCATGAAGGCGGACGGTAGTGTGACAAAGCATGAACAATCCTAATAGCTTATGGCCAAAAGGATAGTCGTGCGAAAAATACAGTTTTTCCTATCCGGTTTTGCACTGCATCTGGCTACACATCCAAGTTGGTCACATACAGTGCATTTTTCTCGATAAATGCACGCCTGGGCTCAACATCGTCTCCCATCAGGGTGGTGAAGATTTCATCAGCCGCTACCGCATCCTCGATGGTAACCTGTAACAGGCGCCTGGTTTCGGGGTTGATGGTTGTATCCCAGAGTTGCTCCGGGTTCATTTCACCAAGACCTTTGAAGCGTTGAATACCTCTGCCCTTACGGCTTTCAGCCATCAGCCACTCATAAACTTGCCGGAAACATGAGACTTCCTTCTCTGATTTACCGCGCCGGACCAAAGCTGCAGGTTGAATCAGGCCATGCAGTGTATCGGCCAGTTTTCCAATCAGCCGGTATTCCGGCCCGAGGAAGAAGTCAAGCGTTATCCGCTTTTCGTCAACCACGCCATGAACAGCCTTCTTCAGCAACAGGTCATAGCCCTCTTCACCCTTGATTACCTCAAGTTGGTAGTGAATGCTGATGGCGCTTTGTTCTATTAACCTTGCCTCCATCTGCTTGCACCATTTTGACATGCTTTTTTTATCCCAATCGGTAGAAAAACGGGGAGAATCAATAAGTTGTTCAAGGAATAGTGGATCGTATCGTTTCCCCAAGCGAAGGTTGATCAGGTGAACGGCCAGGAAATCACGCATCAGTTGTTCCAGCGATTCACCGCTCAGGGGTGGTGCATCAGGGTCAAATATGAGCATGGCTTCATCCAGCGCCCTCGCCAGCAGGTAATCATTTAATTCGATATCGTCTTTTAAATAATGTTCCTGTTTGCCCAGCTTGATTTTGTACAATGGGGGTTGACCAATGTAGATGTGACCTCTCTCAATCAATTCCCGCATCTGACGGTAGAAAAATGTCAGCAGCAAGGTCCGGATGTGCGAACCGTCCACGTCTGCATCCGTCATGATTATGATGGTGTGGTAGCGAAGTTTATCCGCATCAAATTCGTCACGGCCAATACCACAACCCAGCGCTGTAATAAGGGTTCCCACTTCAGCCGAGGCCAGCATTTTGTCAAAGCGGGCCTTCTCCACATTGAGTATTTTACCTTTTAAAGGCAAAATTGCCTGGGTTTTGCGGTTTCTCCCTTGTTTTGCCGATCCACCAGCAGAATCACCCTCCACCAGAAATATTTCTGACAAGGCAGGATCCTTTTCCTGGCAATCTGCGAGTTTGCCGGGAAGCCCCGCAATATCCAAAATACCCTTTCTACGCGTCATTTCCCGAGCTTTTCGGGCCGCTTCCCGTGCGCGGGCCGCGTCGACTACCTTGGCGGTAATGGTCTTTGCCTCGACAGGGTTTTCCAGCAGGAAATCCCGTAAATGGCTTGCCACCAGCGACTCGACCACCGGCTTTACCTCTGACGAAACCAGTTTGTCCTTGGTTTGGGAGGAAAACTTGGGGTCAGGGACTTTTATAGAAAGAACAGAAATCAACCCTTCCCTCGCATCGTCGCCTGTGGTTGCAACCTTATTCTTTTTCGCAATTCCTGCTTCCTCTATGTAGTTATTGATCGTGCGGGTAAGCGCTGCCCGGAAACCGGCAAGGTGTGCTCCACCATCTTTTTGAGGAATGTTGTTGGTAAAGCAATAGACGGTTTCCTGGTAAGAGTCAGTCCACTGCAGGGCAGTCTCGACCGTGATGCCGTTTTTTTCCGCGGTCATGTACATAACGGTAGGGTGAAGCGGGTTCTTGTTTCTCCCTAGATGCTTTACAAAGGCTTTTATTCCTCCTTTGTATTCAAAGATATCCGATTTGCCACTACGCTCATCACTGAGTTCAATGCGAACCCCGTAATTTAGAAAACTAAGCTCTCTGAGACGCTTTGCCAGGATGTCATAATGAAATACAGGAGCGCTGAAAATTTCACGACTGGGGCGGAAAAACACCGTTGTGCCTGTTTCCTCGCTATCACCTGTAATTTTTATGGGCTCTTGCGGAACTCCCATGCGATAAGTCTGACGCCAGACATGCCCGTCCCTTCTTATTCTAAGACGAAGCTCTTCAGACAGGGCATTAACCACTGAAACACCCACGCCGTGCAAACCACCGGAGACTTTGTATGAGTTATCGTCAAATTTCCCGCCGGCATGAAGCACCGTCATGATTACCTCAGCAGCCGATATACCTTCCTCTTCATGCATATCTACCGGAATTCCACGCCCATTGTCCTCGATACTTATGGCGTCATCTTGATGAATAGTGACTCGTATAAAATCACAGTGCCCCGCCAGCGTCTCATCGATGGAATTGTCAACCGCCTCGAATACCATGTGATGCAGGCCAGTGCCGTCATCCGTATCCCCAATAAACATACCGGGTCGTTTTCGTACGGCATCCAAGCCTTTTAATACCTTAATGTTTGTGGAATCGTACTGGTTTTTATTCATAGACTTTCCGGTCCTGAGATAGCGCTATAATCTCTTGAAAATATGAGTTTTTTTGCTTTTTTTTGTGTTATCCCGCATATTTGCATGAGTGGTCATCCTTGGTGCAATATGCGGGTTTGCGTGCTTGTGGGAAAATGGGTACTCAAGGGGAATTTACTTGCATCTATTATATCATTTCACGCACGGTTCCGTGTTCCACGTGAAACACGGAACACGGACCGGAAAATTCAGGCCCCCTTGTTCCCGTAATCCATACCTGCCCGTTTGTTGCAAGAAATTTTGACAACACTTTTTTAAAATGCAAACGATCAAATTCAGATGCAAGGTCGTCCAGCAACACCACCGGTGACTCTCCCTGCGACTTCAAGAATGTTGCCTGCGCAAGCAACAAAGCGGATGAAAGTATTTTTTGTTCGCCACGGGAGAGTACCGACCGAGCGAGAGTGCTTCCCTTCATCAGGACTAAATCTGCACGATGGGGTCCCTGACTGGTGGCGCCTCGCTCCAGGTCTCGCTCCAGCCATTTTGACAGGGCCTCGCGATACGGACCCGACCCCCAGCCATTTTGATACTCAAGCGTAATGTCACTTAATCCGGCACTGAGATCGGAGACGATTGATTGCGTTTCCCTTATGATTGATTTGCTATACACCTCTCTTAACTGACTGAGTTGTGACCCCAGCGGAGAAAGTATTTCATCTATACTTTTAATGACATCGATCTGTCTCTGTCGAAGTGCAGCATTTCTTTGTTTTAGTATTTTCGAAAAACGCCGCCAGACCTCAAGGAACACTTGTTCCACGTGAAACACGCCCCAATCGAGAAACCTGCGTCGCACGTCAGGTGTTCCGTTTACCAACAAGTGACTGTTTGGCTCCATCAATACCAGCGGCAGGCTTCGGGTTAGCTGGCTGATTTGAGCTAAATCCCGGCCATTTTTCCGCGCTTTCCAGTGTTTTCCGGATCGCTCCAATCCAAGACGGTCACATTGTCCGTCATCGCTTTGTGTCTCTGTAAATACGCTGAAAGTGGGCCTGATCGGCCCAACCAGTTCAGCGGCCTGTGAGGTGCGAAAAGAACGACCGCGTGATAACACGACTATTGATTCCAGGATACTGGTTTTGCCGGCACCATTGCTACCGACGATATAGTTCAACACTGGGCTCGGTTTAAAGGAAACAGACTGCAGGTTTCGAAAGTTTTCTATCTGTATGGTATTGATTTTCAAGGAAATTTAAACGCTATCAACCTTAGCCCGCATATTGCACAAAGGCGGACGGTTGTTTGAAAAATCATGAATAGTTTTAATAGTTTACAGCCAAAATGATGGCTCCGCGAAGAATACAGTTTGTCCTATCCAGTTGTGCAATATGCGGGCTAGTAAAGCAAATAACGCGTGGCGGAATGTATAGCAGTCAGCTTCACATCATTTTGTTCTGATAACCGTCACAACTTGAGCGGCATTACCACATGCCGGTTCGAATCATCACCTTTGACGGAGATCAGGCAACTGCTGTTTGCATCCTTCAATTCCAGGATAATTTCGTCAGAATCAAGTGCGGACAATGCATCCAGGAGATAGGTAACATTGAATCCAATGGCCAGTTTGTCAAAATTCAATTCAACCTCCAGTTCCTCCACGGCTTCTTCATGTTGTGGATTATGCGCAATAATCTTGATTGAATTTCCGGCAGCTTCCAGGCGTACTCCCCGGTATTTTTCGTTTGATAGTATCGCGGCTCGCTGCAGTGCGTGTGTGAAACTTTCCTTGTCAATGTTGATATGCCGATCTGTACCCACCGGGATGACAGCACTGTAATCCGGAAATCTTCCATCAATCAGCTTTGAAGTGAAAATGGTATTACCCTTCACCAGGCGAATATGGTTTTTTCCCAGAGACAGCTCAACCACTTCATCGCTGTCAGAAAGCAATCTTGAAAGCTCGATAACACCTTTTCTTGGTACGATGAGTTGCCTATCTTGTGGCGCCTCCAGGTCTTCTTCAAGCTCACAAATAGCAAGACGATGCCCATCCGTGGCTACGGTTTTCAAACGACCGTCCTGAAATTCGAAAAGAAGTCCGTTCAGGTAATAACGTACGTCCTGGTTCGCCATGGCAAAGGAGGTTTTATCCAACAACCGTTTTAACTTAACCTCTTGAATTTTAACAGTTTCTAAAGTTTCAACCTGGTCAGTAGCAGGAAACTCAGTGGCTGGCAGTGTGGCTAATGTAAATCTGCTTTTTGCGGAGGTTAAGGTCAATTTGTCACCTTCCAGGGCAATTGAAATACTCGCGCCTTCAGGCAGCATTCATACGATATCTATCAACTTTCTTGCCGGGACGGTCGTGTCTCCCTCGGTAGAAATATCAGCCTTCACTGAAGCAATCAGTTCCACTTCCATGTCCGTGCCGGTGACCGATAAACGATTACCCCGTGCAGCAATCAGGAAGTTAGCGAGCACAGGCAAAGTCTGACGGCGCTCAACTACACCGATAACCTGGCTCAAAGGTTGTAATAAAACCTCTCGCTGAGTACTGAATTTCATGACCGGTTTCCTTTCAATAATTATTAATGTATTTATTAAAAATAGTAGTAGTAGTAGGCTTTGTGGATAAGGGTAAAACCGCTATTATGCTTTTAAAATCAGTATGTTACTAATAAAAAATAAGGTATACATGGTTTGCAAGCTGTACATTATCTGTGGATAAAAACGAAGCTGTGATGGCTTCGGAACTTATCCACAACTTGTGCCGTGATTTCACACATATTAATTCATTTCATTGAAATTTTTAAATAAACATTAAGTTCCAGCGAAACTCAAACGATATACGGGTTAAGTCGATTCACGCAGTCAGCTGGCGGACAAGTTTTGCACGGTCCTCGCGAATCCTGCCGTCAGTGTCACACAATTCTTCAATTTTACGACAAGCATACAGTACGGTTGTGTGGTCCCGTCCGCCGAAAGCATCGCCGATTTCCGGCAAACTGTGATCGGTCAGCTCTTTGCTCAAAGCCATGGCCATTTGCCGGGGTCTGGCAATCATCCGCGGCCGGCGCCTGCCGAGCAGATCGGTAACTCGTAAATTGTAATATTTTGCAACGGCTTTTTGAATATTTTCAATAGTGAGCAAGCGTTCGTGTACCAAAAGGAGGTCGCGCAGCACTTCCTGGGCGAAGCTTTCGGTGATGGGCCGGCCGGAAAACCGGGAATTGGCGGATAGTGTGTTCAGAGCCCCTTCCAGGTCACGCACATTGGAACGCATTCGTCGTGCAATGAGATAGGCAACCGCCTCATCGAGCTCAATACCCCGCTCTTGCGCCTTGTTCATCAAGATGGCGACGCGAGTCTCAAAATCCGGTGGTTCGATAGCCACAGTGAGACCCCAGCCAAAACGGGATCGTAACCTGGCTTCAATACCATCGACTTCCTTAGGATAGCGATCACAGGTCAGGATAATCTGCTGTTGACTATCCAGCAGCGCATTGAAGGTATGGAAAAACTCTTCCTGGGTGCGTTCTTTACCGGCAAAAAATTGGATATCGTCAATCAGCAGGGCCCCGGCGGTGCGATAATGCTGTTTGAAGGCTTCCATTTTGTTTCGACGCAGGGCCTGTATCATTTCGCTGACGAACCGCTCCGAGTGCAGATAAAGAACCCGGGTGTGCTGATACTCCTGGTGAATGAGGTTGCCCGCTGCGTGTAAAAGGTGTGTTTTACCCAGTCCCGTTCCCCCATATAACAATAAAGGGTTATAACCAAGGCCGGGTTTTTGGGCTACTTGTTGCGCTGCGGCGTACGCCAGTTCGTTTGACTTACCTTGAACGAAGTTATTGAAACGATAACGTTTATCCAGGCCTGTAGCGACAGGTCTCGTTGTTTGGCTGCGTGGTTCAAGAGATACTTCCCGGTTGCTGTTTACTTCCACTACCACCGAATCGCGGGTTTCATCCAGATGCTCGAAAATATCCCGGATCCTTTCCAGATAATTCAGGGCAATGTAATCACGTACGTACTCGTTGGGAGACAGTAGAATGGACCGGCCCTTTTTTGACTTGATTTGCAAGGGACGAATCCAGGTATTGAAATCCTCTGCCGGCAGCTCACGCTCCAAGTGCTTTAAGCAGGTTTGCCAAGTGTTATGGGCCATTCCGGTGTTTGTCTTTATCCAATGTATTCGGTTGGGATTATTCGATTGGCCCGCAGGGAATGAACAAGTCTAACCCGCTGTGGATAACTTGACTATAGATTCGTGAATTTCCAGTAAGAATTAACCCGAATATTACACGAAGGCAGAACCGTAAATTTTTGATTTGGTCCTAATCGGAAACTAATGGGAACAAGAATTGCAAAGCAAAACACTTTTTGTCTTATTTGGGTTGCATGCAATACACGGGTTGGGTGTGAAATCCAGCAACGTTAATCACCTCAGTGTTGTGCTAATTGCTGCGAACCGGTTCGTACCAGACTGAAACTCAGAATTGACCGTGCCATGGAACACGTTGCAGGCGCAGCGCCGCGTATCTTTCAGCAGTCCATCCCGGTGGCCTTTCACGCTTCAATCCGGCGGGCTCGAATGAATGAACAAGCCAATGCTCGCGCCGATCGTTCAGCTCAATAGAAAGACGAACCGAAAACCAGCAATGTTTAAAGGCTCGGTGTATACATCGTTGCAGGAATTCAAAGCATAGGCAGCAATTCTGCTGAACGCCTTGTTTCAAAGGTGGATAAAAGTTAAAATTCTCCTCTTTTGTCGGTCATTTGCAATTCCAGGGGGGCTTGCATGGGCTGATAAAGTATTAATTCCTGAAAGGATCGAGAAAATGAAGCGTACATTTCAGCCAAGCCTCCTGAAGCGCGCACGCAGACATGGTTTCCGGGCCCGCATGTCAACCCGCGGTGGAAGAGCCATCATCCGGGCTCGTCGTGCCAAGGGCCGTAAGCGCCTGTCTGCCTGATTACCCCAAGCTCTTCTTGGGTTTTTCCCGTTGAAAATAAAGGCCCGGCAAATCAATCCGCCTCGCCGGGCGAAATTCTCGGTTCGCGTAAGATTGATAAAAACCATTGAATTTAAAAGGGTTTTTAGAAATTCCATGATCTCTTCAGATCGCTGTTTCAAGGTGTTGGCGCGCAGGAATGAAAGTGATATTTCGCGGTTGGGCATGACCGTATCACGGCGCGTGGACCGGCATGCCGTGGGCAGAAACCGGATCAAGCGTGTCATTCGAGAGAGTTTTCGTCAATCATTCACGGAAGTGGTTTCAGCTAAACCGGATAATTCGAAAAACGGAAGCAAAGTCGGGGAAATCATCGAAGGATTTTATCCAGGAATTGATATTGTGGTCTTGCCGCGGCGGGAAGCCGCCTCCATATGCAACCATCAGTTGTTTCAATCTTTGCAAGCACACTGGTCACGCATCAAGCAGGAAACAGGATAAAAACACATGGGAAATCTTCGACCGGTATTGACCATTGGTTTGGTGTTTCTTGGCTATATGCTCTGGATCGAGTGGCAGAAAGATTACGGCCCGCAACCGTCCCCTTTGGCGGGTGAGACGACATCCTTTAATGAGACACTTCCCCTACCTTCGCCGCCTGGCAGTGATGCTGCCGATTTACCCCTGCCCGAAGAGGTGCAGGCAGCGGCACCGCAAAACCCAGGCCAAAGAGTCGGAGCAGAGCGGGATGTCCCGTCAATTGCTACAGCCACGGACATGGGAATCGACTTGCCGGTAAAAAGCCCGTTCGTTACCGTAATGACCGACGTGCTGGATGTAGAAATCGACCTGACAGGTGGAACGGTTGTTTCCGCCCGGTTGTTGGACTACCCGGTTGTGCTCACGGAACCGGACACCAAGGTAACCTTGTTTTCAAGGCAGGGCGATCATATTTTCATTGCCCAGTCCGGCCTGTTATCCCAACAATCAGCACCCAATCACACCAGTCAATACCAAGCTGCCCGCCTGGATTACAAACTGGCTACGGGAGCGGAAGAAATCCGCGTACCGCTGACCTGGGAGTCGCACGATGGTGTGCGGGTCACCAAGACATTTATCTTCCATAGAGATCAATACGTCATTGAGGTCCACTATGAGCTGGTAAACAATAGCGGGGTAACGTGGACGGGTAATCGCTACGATCAACTGCAACAGTCCGTGGCAGAAGATGAGGATACGGGCGGATTCACCAATCCAGGTCGGTATAGTTTCCGTGGGATCGGTTTTTACAGTCCGCAGGACAAATTCGAAAAAGTCGATTTTGATGAGGTCGCGGATGATCCCTTCAGAAAAACTTTTTCCGGTGGTTGGTTGGCGATGATCCAGCATTATTTTTTCACTGCATGGATTCCACCAATGAACGAACAAACAAGCTATTCCACCAAGGAGCTAAAGACGAGTGGCCAGCCCCGCTACATTGCACGAGATGTCTCACCACAACAACAGGTAGCACCTGGCGGCCGTGGTGAATTCAGCAGTAGACTTTATGTGGGCCCCAAGCTGCAGGACCGGATTCCAGAGGTGGCTCCCGGGCTTGAACACACTGTAAATTATGGAATTTTCACAATATTTTCCAAACCACTTTTCTGGTTACTGAATAAGATCCACGGTGTTGTCGGCAACTGGGGCTGGTCGATCATATTGCTGACCATCCTGGTCAAGGGGGCATTTTTCAAGCTGACCGAAGCCCAGTACAAATCCATGGCGCGGATGCGTAAATTGCAACCGAGAATAGAACAGCTTAAGCAACGTTATGGCGATGACCGCCAGCGTATGAGCCAGTCGATGATGGAAATGTACAAGAAAGAGAAGGTCAATCCGCTGGGCGGTTGTTTACCCATCCTGGTTCAGATACCGGTCTTCATTGCCCTTTACTGGGTATTGCTGGAGTCGGTAGAACTGCGACAGGCTCCTTTCATACTGTGGATTGTAAACTTGTCGGACCGGGATCCATATTTTGTGTTGCCGCTGCTGAATGCGGGTTTCATGTTCGCCACGCAGCGGCTCACCCCGACAGCGGGCATGGACCCCATGCAAAGAAAAATGATGAATATGATGCCGTTGGTATTTTCTGTGATGTTTGCATTCTTCCCGGCTGGCCTGGTGTTGTACTGGGCAACGAATGCGGGGCTTTCGCTGGCGCAGCAGTACTACATTACTCGTAAGATCGCCGCTGCTGAATAATCTGAAGCCCAAAACCGACACCATTTGTGCCGTCGCTACCCCGCCGGGTGTCGGTGGCCTGGGAATCGTGCGCTTGTCGGGGCCGGGCGTACGGATGATCGCGGAGCACTTGCTCGGTGAGTTACCAAAACCACGCTACGCCAAACTGGCTGATTTTGTCGATGAATCAGGCGAGACGATAGACTCCGGCATTGTGCTGTTTTTTCAAGGCCCACACTCATTTACAGGTGAAGACGTATTGGAGTTGCAGGGTCATGGAGGCCCTTATATCCTTCAGCGTGTGCTGGAGCGGATCCTGCAACTGGGCGCGCGTGCGGCCCGCCCCGGAGAATTTTCCGAGCGTGCTTTTCTCAATGACAAGATGGATCTTGTCCAGGCCGAGGCCATAGCCGATCTGATTGACTCGGGTACGGAAGCTGCAGCACGGGCGGCACAACGCAGCCTGCAGGGTGTTTTTTCCGATCGTGTGAACAACTTGCGGACCGGCTTGATGCAATTACGTGTTTTTGTCGAGGCAGCCATTGATTTTCCGGACGAGGAAATTGATTTCCTGGCTGAAAGCGATGTACTCCAGCGTCTGAACAAGACTCGTGAACAGCTCACCGGCCTGTTGCGCGAAGCACGCCAGGGCAGATTGCTGCGAGACGGGATTGTGCTGGCCATCATTGGCCGGCCCAATGCGGGCAAGTCGAGCCTGCTCAATGCCTTGTCCGGCCAGGAAAGCGCCATCGTTACCGAAATACCCGGCACCACCAGAGATGTGCTCAGGGAGCAGATAGAAATTGAAGGGATTCCCGTCCATCTTGCCGATACAGCAGGCATTCATGAAACCACCGACCGGATTGAAGTGGAGGGTGTCAGGCGGGCGCGCGAGGCACTGGAATCAGCGGATCTCGTATTGTTGATCGAGGATGCCAGCGCCATGCCAGGTGGGCAACCGGACCTGGCCGAAGAACTGCCGTCCCATGTCAGGTACATCCGGGTAGGCAACAAGATTGACCTGTTGGATAAGGCTGACCGGAACCGGGCATATCGCCCTGCAGCGGGGCCGGATGTATGGATTTCCGCAAAAACCGGTCAGGGAATCGATGACCTGAAAACCAGGATTCTCGAGGAAATGGGGGCAGCAGACCGTGCGGAGGGTAGTTTTTCAGCACGGCGCAGACACATCGAAGCGTTGAGGAAAGCAGCATGCCACCTTGAGGCCGGCAATGCACGCATGGAAGAAAGCATGTCCGGTGAGTTATTGGCAGAAGAACTGCGGCTTGCTCAAAACGCC
>SMVA01465722.1_pt1 | contig 13176 bp, 13 predicted proteins | sample 2456451 | NCBI WGS metagenome assembly SMVA01 (sample SAMN11095933, study PRJNA526329) | marine sediment metagenome | biome: Marine sediment; feature: Surficial sediment; material: Deep marine sediment; isolation source: Hadal surficial sediment | place: Pacific Ocean | collected 2014-05 | depth...
ACCGGCGTGCCGCATCATCTCGACGATCTTGACCGAGGTGGTGCCCCGGATGATGCTGTCATCCACCAGGATCACGCGTTTGCCCTCGACATGGGCGCGGTTGGCGTTGTGCTTGAGTTTGACCCCGAGATGGCGGATCTGTTCCGATGGCTCGATAAACGTCCGCCCTACGTAGTGATTGCGGATGATGCCGAGTTCGAACGGCACCCCGGCCTGTTGGGCGTATCCGATGGCGCCCGGCACCCCTGAATCGGGCACCGGAATCACCATATCGGCATCGATCGGGCTTTCCCGGGCCAGCTCCGCCCCGATTCGCTTGCGGGTTTCGTAGACGCTGAGCCCGTCGGCGACGCTGTCGGGCCGGGCGAAGTAAATGTATTCGAAGATGCAATGCTTTGTCTGGCGCGGCGCGAAGGGGTGAAGGCTTTCGATCCCCTCGCTGGAGATGACCACCATCTCACCCGCCTCTATGTCGCGGATGAAACCGGCGCCGATAATATCAAGGGCGCAGGTTTCCGACGCCAGGATATATGCGGAATCGAGCTTGCCCAGCACCAGGGGCCGCACCCCCAGGGGATCGCGCACGCCGATCAAGGTGTCCTGGGTCATCGCCACCAGCGAGTATGCCCCTTCCACTTGCTTGAGAGCGTCGATGAAGCGGTCGATGACGGTGATATAGGTCGAGGTGGCGATCAGATGAATGATCACCTCGGTATCGGTGGTGGATTGGAACAGGGAGCCCCGTTTGACCAGTTCGCGGCGCAGGGTGACGGCGTTGGTGAGATTGCCGTTATGGCCGATGGCAAAGCCGCCGAATTCGAAATCGGCAAACAGCGGCTGGGTATTTCGGTCGATGGTTTCCCCGGCCGTGGAATAGCGGTTATGGCCGATGACCAGGGCGCCAGCGAGCTGTGCGATGGCCTCCTCGCTGGAGAAATTGTCCGCCACGTGGCCCAAGCCCCGCCGGGAATGGAAATGATGGCCGTCATAGCTCACCATGCCCGCCGCTTCCTGGCCGCGATGCTGAAGCGCGTGCAGGCCGAGCGCCGTCAGGGCCGCCGCGTCATCGTGTCCGAAGACGCCGAACACGCCGCATTTGTCGTGAAAGTAATCGCCCTCGAAGGGGTTGGTCATCATTGGTCCGTTTCGAGCCAATTCGATGCTCCCGATAATGCGTTCACTTACCTTGCCTGGCGCCTTCGATCAAGCGCTCCATGCCCCGGCGGTCGGCGGAAGGGTATCCGGGGCGCGGTGTTTCCAACGAGTCCGGAGCAAAGCCCGCATCGCCGCGCCGCTGGGGTTTGACGATCCTGGGAAGGACCTTCCGGATGTCTTTCGGCGCTACCGATACCAGATAGGCGGCGGCCGCGGCGGTGAGGGGAAGGGTCCGGGAATTGGCGAACCATTGCCCCTGATCCTTGTCGCCCGAATACCAGCTGATGCCGATGAACAGCACGACGACGATCAGCATCCCCCGAACCAGGCCGAATACGAAACCCAGCGTGCGGTCCAGCATACCCGCGCCGGCACCGTGCAAAATCTTGGAGATCAGATGGGCGCCGATGGACAATAAGACCAGGGCGCCGATAAACAACGCTATCCCGGTGGCCAGGTCCACGGCCTCGGGCCAGGGGATGATATCCTTGACGATGGGCCGGGCAGACGCAAAACCGTAAATGGTTGCATAGATCGCCCCCACCCAGGCGCCGATCGACAGGATCTCCTTCACGAGCCCCTGAAACAGCGCCAGCAGGCCCGAGATAATGATGATTCCGATAACGACGATATCGGTGATGGTTTCCGGTGCCATGGGTCTCTTTTTTAGCTAAATCGTGCCGGTTCTGCCATTGCTCTCGCGCTCCAGGGAATGAATGTTCCCTCCGGCGGGGGGTCTGGGCCGGTTCCGTTCGACTCCGAAAAGGGTCATCAGCTCGGTCAGCGCCTTGACTTCGATGATCTTGAAATCCCGGGATTTGCGGCCCCGCCCGCCATCCTTGCCAGGGGGAACGACGGCGCTGTGAAACCCGAGTTTCCGGGCTTCCCGGAGGCGCCCGTCGCGTCCGCTGACGGGACGGACCTCGCCCGACAGGCCCACCTCTCCGAAGAACAGCGTCGCCCCGGGGGCCGGGGTGTTGGAAAGCGAGGACACCAGGGCGGCGGCGACCGCGAGATCGGCGGCCGGCTCGGAAATCCGCAAGCCACCGGCGACACTGAGATAGACATCCTGACCGGAGAGATTGAACCCGCAGCGCGCGTCCAGGACGGCGATGACCATGGCCAGCCGGGCGGTGTCCCAGCCCACCACGGCGCGCCGCGGCGAGGCCAATGTGGATGGCGCGACCAGGGCTTGGATCTCCACCAGGACCGGCCGCGTGCCTTCGATGCCGGCGAATACGGCGGCACCCGGAACCGGCGCGGCCCCTGCACCGGGCGCATCGGCGCCCAACCCTAGGAACATGGCCGACGGGTTCTTGACTTCGCCGAGGCCGCCATCGGTCATTTCGAACACGCCGATTTCATCGGTGGGGCCGAAGCGGTTCTTGACGGCCCGCAGGATACGGAACTGCTGACCGCGTTCGCCTTCGAAATACAGCACCGTATCGACCATGTGCTCGAGCACCCGGGGGCCGGCGATCTGGCCTTCCTTGGTGACGTGGCCGACCATGATCACGGTCAGGCCCGTGCGTTTGGCCAAACCGATCAGCGCCTGGGCGGAGGCGCGGACCTGGCTGACGGTGCCCGGCGCGGAATCCAGTTCATCGACAACCATGGTCTGGATGGAATCGATGATCACCAAAGCCGGTCTTTCCGCGGGCTTAAGCCCTTCGAGGGTAGCGATCACGTCGTCGATGGCGGTCGCCGCAAGAAGCGCCACCGAAGCCTCGCCGAGACCCGTGCGCTCGGCCCGCATCCGCAGTTGATCGGTTGATTCTTCGCCCGATACGTAGACCGCGCCGGCGACGCCATTTCCTTGACCGGTTCCCAGGGCCGCGCTGGCCTGCAGCATGAGAGTCGATTTGCCGATGCCGGGATCGCCGGCCACCAATACCGCGGACCCCGGCACCAGGCCGCCGCCCAACACCCGATCGAACTCGCCGATCCCCGTCAGCCTGCGCGGGGGCGCGGCTGTTCGGCCCTTGAGGCCTTCGAGCGCGAGGGCCTTGCCGCGAGACGCCGCCCCCGCGCCGCCCCCGGCACGGCGGGCGGAGACTTCCTCGACGATGGCGTTCCAAGCACCGCATTCCTCGCACCGGCCGGCCCATTTGCGGTGCTCGATCCCGCATTCCTGGCAGACGTAGCGCGTTTGGGCCCGCGCCATGTCAATCTCCCGCCCCAACGCGAGCAGGTGTGGAGGAAATCTTGCGCGTCATCCGGAAACCTGCATTTGGATGGGACCCTCGGCGCGGCCGTGGATGAACTGATCGACATAGGGGTTCCCGGATTGGTCGATGTCCGCCACCGGGCCCTGCCAGATGATCTTGCCGTCGTGCAGCATGGCGATGCGATGGGCGATCTTGCGCGCGCTGACTAGATCATGGGTGATGGACAGGGTCGTCGCCCCCAGTTCGCGAACGCATTTCACGATCAGGTCGTTGATGACGTCGCCCATGATGGGGTCGAGACCCGTGGTCGGTTCGTCGAAGAAAAGGATCTCCGGCTCCGCGGCGATGGCGCGGGCCAGCGCCACCCGCTTCTTCATGCCGCCCGAGAGCTCGGCGGGCAGGAGCGCTTCGACTTCCGGCCCCAATCCCACCGACGCCAGCTTTTGCAGGGCGACGGCGTGGGCCGCCTGCCGCTCCATGCCGCGTGCTTGGATCAGCCCGAAGGCCACGTTCTCCCAAACCGGCAGGCTGTCGAACAGGGCCGAGCCCTGGAACAGCATGCCGAACTTGCCCATCAGCGCGTCGCGGTCGGCGCCGCTGAATTTTCCAACATCGACGCCGTCGATCTCGATCAGCCCGGAATCGGGCTCAAGGATGCCGATAATGCACTTGAGCATCACCGATTTTCCGGTGCCCGACCCGCCGATGACGACCACGGATTCGCCGACTTCGATATCGAGGTCCACGCCGTCCAGCACCACCTTCGGGCCGAATGCCTTGCAGACGCCGCGGAGGCGAATTTTCGGGGGCGTGGTGTTCATATGGCGAAGAACAGCTCGGTGATGATGTAGTTGAAGATCAGGATCAGGATCAGCGAGGAAACCACTGCGTTGATGGTCGACGTGCCTACCCCCTGGGCCCCGCCGCGCGAGTTGTAGCCATGGTAACACCCCATCAGGGTGATCACGAAGCCGAACACGGCAGCCTTGACGAGACCCGATACGACGTCCCTCACCTCCAGGAACTCGAAGGTCTGGGACAGGTAGTTCGCCGCGTTGAAGTCGAGCTTATTGACGGCGATCAGGAAGCCGCCGAAGACGCCGATGATATCGGCCACCAGAACCAGAATCGGCATCATGGCCAGTCCCGCGATCAGCCGCGGCGCCACCAGGTATTTGTAGGGGTTGATGGAAAGGGTCGTCAGCGCGTCGATCTGTTCGGTCACCTTCATGGTGCCGATTTCGGCCGCCATGGAACCGCCGATGCGCCCCGCCACCATGAGCCCCGCCAGCACCGGTCCCAGTTCCCGGGTCACCGACAGCACCACCACCGTCGCCACCGCGCCTTCGGCGGAAAACCGTGAAAACCCTGAATAACTTTGCAGCGCCAGCACCATGCCGGTGAAAATGGCGGTCATCCCCACCACGGGCAGGGAATAATAGCCGATATCGATCATCTGGCGGATCGTCAGCCGAAAATAGAAGGGGGGTGTCACGCAATGGCGCAGGGCGAGTCCGGTGAACACCGAAAGCTTTCCCACGGTGGCGAGGAAATTCAGGAATACGCGTCCGACCCCCGAGAGGACGCGGATAATGACTTTGTCTTCGGGCGCAGCGATGGTCATGAGGGCGCACCGCCAAGATAGCGCCGCTGGAAGCGCCGGCCCAGCGCGGTCAGAATTTCGTAGCCGATGGTTCCCGCCTCCCGGGCGAGGTCGTCCGCGGTGTGCCCGGGCCCGATGAGATCGACCAGGGCCCCGGGGAGGGTGGCCTCCGCCGGGACGGCAGTGACGTCGATGGTGATCAAATCCATGGATACGCGCCCTACTACGGGAACCCGGACGCCGCCGATGAAGGCGCTGGCCGAATTGGAAAGCGAACGGAGAAAACCGTCGGCATAACCGACGCCGAGGGTCGCGATTCGCTGCCCCCGCTCCGCCCGGTGGGTGGTACCATAACCAACGGTCGATGGGGTGTCAATTGTCCGCGTCTGGAGAATTTTCCCTTGTAATTTAATGGTTTGGCTCATGGGGCTGGTGTCCGACGTGCCCGGATTGATGCCGTAAAGGGCGGCCCCGGGACGGGCCAGGTCGAAGTGAAAGGGGGCGCCCAGGAAAATCCCCGAAGAGTTGGCGAGGCTCGCCCGCCGGGGGTGAAGCGGGGCCAGGATTTTCAGCGTTGCCTCGAACCGGGCCAGCTGTTCGCCGTTGAGGGGGTTGTCCCGATCGTCGGCACAGGCGAGGTGGCTCATCACCGCCTCCAGGGTGAGGCCGGCGGTTTTCTCGGGCGCGCCGGCCAGTGCCTCCGCCTCCGCGGCGCTCAGTCCCAGGCGGTTCATGCCGGTGTCCACTTGCAACATGGCGGGCAGCGTGGCCGCGCGCGCCCGTGCCTCCCCGGCCCAGGCCTCGATCTGGCCGGGGTGGTTCAGGACCGGGATGAGACCCGCCGCCGCCATCTCCTGGGCGGTATCGGCGTCGACGCCGTTGAAGACATGGATCATTGCGTCGGGCAGGAATTCGCGCAAGCACAGCCCCTCTTCGGCAAGGGCGACGAAGAAACTGCGGCATCCGGCGGTCCACAATGCCCCGGCCACGGGTCCCAGGCCCAAGCCATAGGCATCGGCCTTGACCACGGCGCCGCATTCCGTGGACCGGCCAAGGACCCCCGACAACTGCCGATAATTTGCGGCGATGGCGTCGAGGTCGACGGTCAGAATGGCGCCGGCGCCCCTGGGCCCGCCACGGCCTTGATCAGAAGGGGGCATCCTGGTCTGGGGCGTGGTCTTTGGGAAGGAAATCAGTGAACCGCGTCAACTCGCCCTCGAAGACCAGTCTGACGGTCCCGGTGGGGCCGTGGCGTTGCTTGGAGATGATGATCTCGGCCAGGTTATGGACTTCTTCCATCTGCTCCTGCCATTTTTCGTATTCTTCGGTCCCCGCCTGCTGCGGCTTCAGGCGCTCAAGGTAATATTCCGGGCGATAGATGAAGGCGACGACGTCGGCGTCCTGTTCGATGGACCCCGATTCTCTGAGGTCGGAGAGCAGGGGCCGCTTGTCTTCGCGCTGTTCCACGGCGCGGGAAAGCTGGGACAGCGCCAACACCGGCACGTCCAGTTCCTTGGCCAGCGCCTTCAGGCCGCGGGTGATTTCGGAGATTTCCGTGACCCGGTTGTCGCTGGCGCGGCTGGTGGCCGGGCGCAGGAGCTGGAGGTAGTCGACGACGATGAGGCTGAGCGCATGCTGGCGCTTGAGTCGCCGCGCCCGGGTGCGCAGCTGGGCCACCGAAAGGGCTGGGGTGTCGTCGATGAAAAAGGGAATCTGGGAGAGCTCCTGATTGGCCTCGACCACCTTCTGGAAATCGGCGTTGGACAGGTCGCCCTGGCGGATGCGGTGGGAACTGACCCCCGAGACCTCCGCCAGGATCCGCGTCGCCAATTGTTCGGCGGACATTTCCAGGGAAAAGAAGCCGACCACGGCGCCGTCCACCACAAGCTGGCGGTCTTGATCGTCGGTTTCCCGGCGGCAGGCGCGGGCCGCGTTGTAGGCGATGTTGGTGGCCAGCGCGGTCTTGCCCATGGACGGCCGCCCGGCGAGGATCACCAAATCGGAGCGTTGCAGGCCGCCCAGAAGCTTGTCGAGATCTTTGAAGCCGGTCGCCGTGCCGACCAGTTTGCCGTCCCGCTTGTAAGCCGCCTCGGCGATCTCGATGGCGCTGGTCAGGACGTCGGTGAAGGAGCGGAAGCCACCTTCGTATTCGCCGGTGGTGGCGAGATCGAAGAGATGCTGTTCGGCGGTCTCGATCTGCTTGACCCCGTCGCTCTCCAGGTCCGGATTCATGGCCAGGTCGCGCATTTCAAGGGAAAGCTCGATCAGCCGGCGCCTGAGATGAAGGTCGAAGACGGTGCGCCCGTAATCCGCGGCATTGATCACCGTCACCGCCGAGGCCGCCAGGCGCGCGAGATACTTGGCCCCGCCGGCATCGTTCAACGCCTCGTCGGCCTCGAACAGCGGTTTGAGGGTCACCGGATTGGCCACCTGGCGGCGTTCGATCAGGGTGGCGCAGGCGGCAAAGATGCGGCCATGGACCGGATCGTAGTAATGTTCGGGCTCGAGGAATTCCGACACCCGGCCATAGGCGTCATTGTTGATCAAGATGGCGCCGAGCAACGCCTGCTCGGCCTCGAAATTATGGGGCAGGTCGGGCACTTCGCCGGGGCCGTCGCCGTCCCGGAGCGGGGTGATCTTCGATTCGGGTGTTACATCAACCATGGCCGCGAAGGTTACAGAAGACCGCGCCATACCAAAAGCAGAAAACGATCTGCTTTCTATCGACCCACCGAAATTTAAATCACAGCCTGTTAACTACGGGCGTAACGCTAGGTCAAAGTGCGAACCTGCCCCCCTGTGCCCGGCTTCCGCCACCGATCACGGCCTCAGGGGGTCACGGGGCCCGGGGCTCCTCTTCGGGGGCGGCCGGTTGGTCTTCGCCGTCCGCCGCCGCGCCTTGGTCACCGTCATCGGTCGATGCCGCGCCATCGGCCCCGGCTTCGGCTTCGGTCTCGGTTTCAGAGTCTTGGTCTTCGTCTTCGATCATTTCCTCATAGCCGGCCGTGGTCTCCCCGGCCTCTTCTTCGATCAGGGACTTGCCCTGGGCCTGGAGCTTTGCTTCTTCCGCCGATCGCGCGACATTAGCCGTGATCTCAACCACCACCTCGGGATGGACGGCGATTCGCACGGTATGCAGGCCGATCAGTTTGATGGGCGAGTCGAGTTTGACCTGGGTGTGGTCGATGTTGGCCCCCTGTTCGTTGAGCGCGGTCGCGATATCACTGGGGCGGACCGATCCGTACAGCTGGCCGGCGTCGCTCGCCTGGCGGACCAGGATGACGGAACTGCCGGCGATGCCGTCGGCCACCTTTTCCGCTTCCGACCGACGTTCGGCGTTGGCGGCTTCGAGTTCGCCGCGGCGCGATTCGAAATTCTCCCGGTTCTCCGGCGTCGCCCTGAGTGCTTTGTTTTGGGGCAAGAGGTAGTTGCGGGCGTAGCCGGACTTGACGTTGACCACGTCGCCCAATTGGCCGAGCTTTTCGATCCTCTCCAGCAAAATAACTTCCATCACTCTTTCCTTTCGTGACTACGGTTTGGGCCGCCAAAACGCTCTCTCAGGCCGGTCCAATGCTCCAAATACCCGATTCCGGCCACCACAACCACGGTCCAACTGAACAATAACAACAAGACATACGCAGCAAACAGGATCGCCTTCCTGCTGGACCACGCGGCCGATACCATGTGCAATACCGCGAGCCCCACAAGAAAGTAAGGAACGCACAGTATAAGCGCGATATTGATGCCAAGAAATCCGAACCATCCCGATCCTAACAAGGCCGCCGCCGTTGCGGCAACCAATACGTCCGCAGGCCACGGCGGCAGGGCGGTGGTCCACAGATCGGGCCTAGGACGTTTGTTCCAGCCCCGGCGCTCGAGCAATCTCTGGGCGAGGACGCCATTGCCCACCATGATCATCATCCACCAGGTGGTGATGATGAAGGGAAAGATCAGCTTGACGGTGGTGAACACCCGTTCGATGCTGGCGCTGCTCCGCCCCGGTTCGGCGATCATGCCGCGCATGGTGTCCACGTAGTCGGAGATTCCCGCCCGCAGGCCCCCGGTGCCGGTAATTATGCCAGTGAAAACGGCTACCGCCGTGAACCCGACAATTCCGAAAAGGGCGATCCAAGCAAGCAGCCGACCCGGCGGATACCACTCGGTGGTTCCGTCCTCCGCCGTCCGGTGGCGAAGGGCAAAGCGCACGACCATCAGCGGGGGCGCCACATAGGCGATGGCAAATACCGCCACGCCCATGAAATTGGCGACCAAGGCGACGGCGATGGTCGCGGTGAGGGCGGCGGCAACCCCCGCCGCCAATCCCAGCCCCAACCCCGCGGCGAAGAGCGGCAAGGGGGAGAACAGCGCGAAAATCACCGCCCCCAGGATGCTCCACTTGGTCGACAGGTAGAGGACCGCGCTCAAGAGCCCCGCAGCGACCGAAATAAGGGCGTTTCTCTGCATTCTAGAACCCTAGCCGGTGTCGGCGGGCCGGAAAGGGGCGTGCCCCTTATCTCACCACGAAAGGCAGGAGCGCGATATGCCGCGCCCTCTTGATGGCCTTCGCCAGTTCCCGCTGCTTTTTGGTCGAAACCGCCGTGATGCGGCTCGGCACGATCTTGCCGCGCTCGGAAATGAAACGCTGCAGCAGGCGCGCGTCCTTGTAGTCGATCTTCGGCGCGTTGGCGCCGGAAAACGGACATGTCTTGCGGCGCCGGAAAAACGGCCGGCGTGCGCCGGGAGATCTCATGTGGATTCTCCTTCTTTAGGAGCTTGGTCGCTTTTAGGAGCGTTGTCGATTTTAGGAGCGTTGTCGCTTTTAGGAGCGTTGTCACTTTTAGGAGCGTTGTCGCTACTCCCCCCATCGGCGGCGGCGGCTTGTTCCCTGTTGGGCCGGGCGTCGCGGCGGGGGCGGTCACCGTCGTCACGGCGGCCACGTCCCCCGCGCCCGCCACGCTCGTCGCGGCTTCTGAGGACAGGAGACGGGCCCTCATCCAGCTCTTCGACCCGCACGGTCATAAAGCGCAACACATCCTCGTTGAGGCGCATGTTGCGCTCCATCTCGGCGATCGCCGCCGGCGGCGCATCGATGTTGAGAAGGGCATAATGCCCCTTGCGGTTCTTTTTGATCCGGTAGGCGAGGTTGCGCAGACCCCAGTATTCTTTCTTTTGCACCGAACCGCCCGTATTGGCGATGATCTCGGCGAAACTGTCGACCAGGGCTTCGGCCTGAGACGACGAAATGTCCTGGCGTGTGATGAACACGCTTTCATAAAGCGCCATATTCAAACACTCCTTATGGCTGTTCCCGGCCACGGTATCCGCACCTTCGACCCCATCGGCGGCCAAGGCCCGGCATTCCGTACCTAGCCGGTACGCCCATGCGCCCGGCAAGGAATGTCAAGGCGGCGAAATATACACAATTGGCGGAGCCGATCAAGGGCCATCGATGGGACGGTCACCGGAGCCTTGACAGGGGGCGCCAGGGCGCTATCACTCAGCCCTTGCGCAACCCACCGGCAAGGGTACCAGGGACTTTGAAACAGGCATTCGTATTTCCCGGCCAGGGGTCCCAATCCGTGGGCATGGGCAAGGATCTGGCCGCGGCCTTCGCGCCGGCGCGCGAAACTTTCGAAGAGGTCGACGAGGCGCTCAAACAGAAGCTGAGCGCGCTGATGTTCGAAGGTCCGGAAGAAGACTTGACCTTGACCGAAAACGCCCAGCCCGCACTGATGGCCATGAGCATGGCGGTGATCAGGGTGCTGGTGCGGGAGGGCGGGCTCGATCTTGCCGCCGACGCGCGGTTCGTCGCCGGTCATTCCCTTGGCGAATACTCGGCCCTGGCGGCGGTGGGATCGATGTCGCTGGCCGAGACGGCGGCCTTGTTGCGGGTCCGCGGGCGCGCCATGCAGGACGCCGCGCCCATAGGGGTGGGCGCCATGGCGGCCATCCTGGGGCTCGATTTCGACGCCGTGTCCGAGATCGCCGCCATCGCTGCCGAAGGCGACGTCTGCACCGCCGCCAACGACAACGCGCCGGGCCAGGTGGTGGTCAGCGGCCATGCCGCCGCCGTTTCGCGGGCGGCGGACCTGGCCAAGGAGAAAGGCGCGCGGCGCACCATCATGTTGCCGGTTACGGTTCCGTCGCACTGTTCCCTGATGGCGCCCGCGGCGGAGGTCATGGCCGACGCGCTTGGTGCCGTCGATATCGCGCGGCCGTCGGTGCCCGTGGTGGCCAACGTCGAGGCGCAAGCCATCACCACCCCCGAGGCGATCCGCGCGGCGTTGATCGCCCAGGTGACGGGCATGGTACGGTGGCGCGAATCCATTCTATGGATGCGCGACCAGGGGGTGGAAAGATTGGTGGAAGTGGGCGCCGGCAAGGTGTTGAGCGGGCTTGCCCGCCGGATCGACAAGGAGTTGGATGCCTTGTCCCTGTCGGGTCCCAAAGAGATCGAGGCCTTCCTGTAGGGCGACGGCCGCGGGAGAGAAAACATGTTCAGTCTCGAGGGCAGGAAAGCACTTGTAACCGGCGCCAGCGGCGGGATAGGCGGCGCCATCGCGCGCGCCTTTCATGGGGCGGGCGCGGAAGTGGTGGTTTCGGGAACCCGGGTCGATGCCTTGGAAAGCCTGGCCGCCGACCTCGGCCGCGGCGTCCATGTGGTGGCGGCCGACCTCGCCGCCGCGGGAAGCGCCGAACGCCTTGTTGCCGGTGCCGAGCAAGCCCTTGGCGGCATCGATGTCCTGGTTAACAACGCCGGCCTTACCCGGGACGGGTTGACCATGCGCATGAAGGACGAGGATTGGCAGACGGTTATCGACGTCAATCTGACGGCCGCCTTTCGTCTCAGCCGGGCGGTCGTCCGGAGCATGATGAAGGTGCGTTGGGGGCGCATTATTTCCATCACTTCGGTGGTGGCTGCCATGGGCAACCCCGGCCAAGTCAATTATGCGGCGTCCAAGGCGGGGCTCACGGGGCTTACCAAGTCGCTTGCCGCCGAGGTCGCAAAGCGCGGTATCACCGTCAATTGCATCGCCCCGGGGTTCATCGTCACCGCCATGACCGATGGCCTCGGCGAGACGCAGCGCGAGCGGTTGCTGGCGACCATTCCCGCGGGGCGGTTCGGCGAACCCTCTGAAATCTCCGCCGCCGCTCTCTATTTGGCGAGCGCGGAGGCGGCCTACGTCACCGGTCAAACCCTTCATGTCAATGGCGGCATGATGATGATTTGAGCGGCGTGCCGGACCCCTGGGAAGGGTGGCCAAGGCTAAAAAATTGTGTTACCAAGCGGCGAGTTTTTAGCGCTTCCGCGTCACAAGCGAAAAGCGTAAACATCGAATGGTGGGGGCATCGAACAGGCCCTATGAAACCTGTCTAGGGGAGAGCCTCTCCCCCGGAACCATTATCCGAGGAAAGATGAAAAAATGAGCGATGTTGCCGAACGCGTGACCAAAATTGTCGTCGAACATCTTGGCGTCGATGATGCAAAGGTTACGGAAAATGCTAGCTTTATCGATGATCTTGGCGCCGACAGCCTTGATACCGTCGAACTCGTCATGGCCTTCGAAGAGGAATTTGGATGCGAGATTCCCGATGACGCAGCCGAAAAGATACTTACGGTGAAAGACGCCATCGGCTACATCGAAGCCAATTCGTGACCGGCCTTCAGGAGCATGCCCAAGATGCGGCTCCGAACGGTTTGCCAAAAGCATAAATCCCCATGAGACGTGTCGTCGTAACCGGCTTGGGCCTGCTTACCCCGTTGGGCTACGGGGTCGATGTCACGTGGCGGCGGCTGATCGGCAGCGAATCCGGGATCGGCGCGATCCAGGGGTTCGATGTTTCCGATCTGGCGTGCCAGGTTGCCGGTCAAATCCCCGTGGGCCCAGGCGGCGACGGCGCATTCAACGTCGATGACTGGATCGCGCCCAAAGACCAGCGCAAGATGGACCAGTTCATCATCTATGCGCTGGCCGCCGCCATTCAGGCGGTGGAGGATTCCGGTTGGAAGCCCGAGGCCGAGGAGGACCAGAACCGCACCGGAGTCATCATCGGATCGGGCATCGGCGGGCTCCCGGCCATCGCCGAGGCATCGATCACCCTGCTGGAGAAGGGGGTGCGCCGGATCAGTCCGTTCTTCATCCCCTCGGCCTTGATCAACCTGGCATCGGGTCATGTCTCCATCAAATACGGGTTCCGCGGCCCCAATCATTCGGTGGTGACCGCATGCGCCACCGGCGCCCATGCCAT
>SMVA01030573.1_pt1 | contig 13166 bp, 12 predicted proteins | sample 2456451 | NCBI WGS metagenome assembly SMVA01 (sample SAMN11095933, study PRJNA526329) | marine sediment metagenome | biome: Marine sediment; feature: Surficial sediment; material: Deep marine sediment; isolation source: Hadal surficial sediment | place: Pacific Ocean | collected 2014-05 | depth...
CACGGTGCGCCGTAGGTCGTGAATGGTCCAGTGCGATGGGCCCTCAACCATCTCGGCGTCGGGTGCGGCATGCGTTTCTCGGCGTGCATCAATCAGCTTTGCGTCGAGAATATTCTTGGCTCGGCTCCAGCCCGAAACCGGCGTCCGGCCCGTGGTGGTGAAGGCAAAAACATCTTGGCCTTGGTCGTCGCTGATGTGCGGCAGGCTTTCGATGATCGAGAGGGCGGTGGGGGAGAGGGGGATGGCGCGGCCGATGGCGTTCTTGGTCCGCGTGTCGTCGAGCCGGATAACAGACTTGTCGTGATCGACTTCAGCCCACTTCAGGGCCCCGATTTCTTCCCGTCGCGCGCCGGTCAGGATCAAAAGTTTGATGGCCGGCCCGAAGGGGTGCCCGATGTTTTCGGCCGCACACCATACCTCCCGCAGTTCGTTGTCGTCGAGAACGCGGTCGCGCTTCACCTCCTTACCTGGCTTTGGAAGATCCGCCATGGGGGAGGCTTCGATTATGTCCCGACCCGCGCACCAGCGAAAAAAGCGATGCAGCCGGGCATGAACGCGAAGGGCCAGGGTCTTGGCGCCGCGGTCTCGCACCCCGTCTATCAGGTCGATTACATCGCGCCGGGTGATGGTCTGGATGCGTCGGTCCCCCCACGCGGGCAGGACTTCGCGGTTCATGATTCGGGCGACTTCCCTATAGGTACGATTCTCACTCTGGTCACGCTTCAACCACTGTTCGGCCAGATACTCAACCGTGTCTTTATCCCTTGGCTCTTTCCTAGCTGCGCGTTTGACGGCGGCGGGATCGATGCCTGAGCGCATGTCGTCGGCAGTCTCCCCAGCCTTCACGCGGGCATCCCTCAATTTAAGGTCTGGATAGCGGCCCAAGGTGGCGCGTTTTAGCTTCCCATGCACCCGCCCGAAATACACCCAGGACCGGACGCCCTTCGCTGTGACGCGGAGCGCGAGGGCAGGGTAGGCGGCGTCGAAATAGTCAATTTGCCCCTCAGCAGGCGCTTGGAGGCGCTCGACGGCGGCGGCGGTTAGCTTTATGCGCGGCATAGCAGCGGCTCCTCAAGGTAACACCAAGGTAACACTTTTGGGTGTTTTACCCTGTTACCTTATGTTAGGGACTGTGAGCCATAAATGGGGATAATGCAAGGAAAATATGGGGTTTTCCACCCTATGACGTTCTGCATTGTTAGGGGGTGTTAAGGGGCGGTTTCTGCCTTTTAAGCAGCGGGTCGAGGGTTCAATTCCCTCCCGGCCCTCCATATTTCAAAATAAATACAGTAACTTAGTCGGTGGTATGATTCAGGGGTGTTGTAGCAAAGTCACGCTGGCTAACAATGGGCTAACAGGACGGCATGGAAAACCTGCTACAACATCTCGTGAGTTTCATGGCTGGTGCGATTCTCCTTTGGCTGGGGCAAAGGCTCAACCCGGCTGCGCGTCTCGTGTGGGCTATTCTCCCACAACTTCGCGTTTTTGCTAGATAGAGCGCAGGGGACGGCTACACTGACACGTAGCGTTACTATCGCCAATGGTGGCCGCGCCGCCGCCGAGGATGTCGAGATCGTCCTCGCCTTCAAGCCCCAATATTTTTAGATTTACCCCGCTCGCCAATTTCAGGAAATCGACCTCTCCACCAACTTTATGATCCGAATTCCCAATCTCGGCCCGAAAGAGGAGATCATGCTAGAGATGATGGCCGTTGGCGATATTCAGCACACGGAGATTCCCATTATCACTTCGGTCCGCTCCAAGGCGGGGGCGGCTACTCAGGTTCCCGCCATGCTACAGCGTGTATACCCTCGCCATATCAGGATCATTTCAATAGGTCTTATGGCCATAGGGGCGGGGACAATTATTTATGGGCTCATCCAGGCGGGGGTCTGGTTTGCGGAGCGCCCCGCTGTTTGGGGATAAAGAAAAAAACGGGGGCCGCGGCCCCCTCCATGGTGCCGCGACAATACGCGTGGTAAAGATCGTCGACACGCGGATCGATATTGTCCAATCCCGCCGAAGTTCTCCCGGGCTCAGTAAAGGCGGCGTTTCATGCGCTCCGCGTACTCCACATCGTATTTTTCCGCATAGGCCTTGTCGCCGCCGTCGCGGTAGGCGGCGAAGTCGCCGTGGGTGGGTACATGACCTGGCGGGATTTCCCTGCCGGAATCCCAGAGCTTGGCGCGGACGAAGGCCTTGGGGCAGTGGCTGAATGCCTCTTCCACGGCGACGACGATCACCGTGCGCGGCAGCTTGCCGCGCACCTCGAACCGGCCAAGCAGGTCGGGGTCGGTGCTGACCCTGGCCGTGCCGTTGACCCGATAGGTCGAATTGGAACCGGGCACCATGAAGATGATCCCGACACTGGGATTGTCGATGATGTTCTTCAGCCCGTCGATCCTGTTGTTGCCCGGCCGGTCGGGGATCAGGATGGTGCGGTCGTCGAGGAGTTGCACGAAGCCCGGCACGTCACCCTTGGGCGAACAATCAACTCCCGCCCGGCCCGCCGTCGCCAGGATCAAGAACGGCGAAGCGGCGATGAAGGCACGCCCCGGCTCGGTGACATGGTCGGTTTCCTTGGTGACCGCGGTGGCCAGCGGCGGGTGGTAGATCCCGGCCAGGTCATCGAGCGAAGTGACGCTAAACTGGGCGACCTTGTCGATGGTATCCATGGTGGGCGTCCTTCAGTTGATCGTCGGGCGCAGTATAAAGCGACAAATCCGTTTTTGGCCATGGGTGGCCGCAAGGCAAAGCTCAGGCACGGCCCTCCGGCCCGATCCGATCCATGGCCGTGCCAAGCCGCGCGGGAGGGTTACGCGGTCAAGAGCTCCAGCAGGTGGCCGTCGGGGTCGCGGAAATATACCCCGCGCCCGCCGCGCCGGTGGTTGATCTCCATGTCTTTCGACGAGCCGGGCCCGCTGCCGTAGGGGATGCCCTCAACCTGGATGCGTCCGAATATGGCGTCGAAATCCTCTTCGCTCACCTTGAAGGCGTAATGGTGGTGATCGAATTCACTGGCGTCGTCGAAATCGATGGTCAGACGGTCGTTGACTCTGACCGGTGCAAAATGTGAATGGAGCCCTTCGTAGCTGAGCCCGAATATGCGCGAAAAGAAGCGCGCCGCCGCCTCCTTGTCCCGGGACGGGACGATGGTGTGATCCAGCTCTATGGTCATTGCCAATCTCCCAGTCATGGATGGGTGCTAAACGGAAATGTCACATCTAGAGTATTTTCCAAGATGGTGCCTCTCGGGTACCGACGAAAATAGCACAAAGGGAATCCTTTGGCCCCGTCGGCCGCGGCCCGACAACCCCGTGTCCACAGATAACCTAAAACGAAGATTATTCCTGCCCAAGGATATATCTAGACTGCGAACTTGGGCACCCGTGAAGAAAGTCGGTCAATGACTGAGACAACGGCCAAGAAAATCCCCCTGCGTGCGCGGCTGGCCATTTACGGCTCGGGCCTGTTTGCCGACGGCGCCACCAACGTCGTCATCCCGCTCTGGGCGCTCTCTCTCGATCCGTCGGCCTTCGCCTTTGGCATCGTCATCGGCGCGCGATCACTGCTGCCGTTCCTGCTGTCGATTCACGGCGGCGTGCTGATGGACCGGCTGGGCGCGCGCCAGGTCATGCTGTTCTTCGCCGTGATCGGCCTGATCGTGCCGGTGGTGTTCCCGTTGTTGCCCTGGATCTGGGTGGCGGGGATCCTGAACCTGGTCATCGGGCTGACCTCGACCATGAACTGGGTCGGCGCCCAGACCCTGGTGGGACAGCTGACCCGGAGCGATCCGTCGCTCACCTGGCGGGTGACCTTCTGCAATCGGTTCGGCCATTTGATCAGCCCGGTGTTGGCGGGCGTCATGTGGGACGCGTTCGGCCCCTGGGGCGGCTTCGGCGTGACCTTGCTCTGGGCCATGCTGTTCATGGCCGCCGCCTTGATGCTGCCGCGCGGCAATGGCACGGCGGAGACAGCGCAAGGCGTCGATGCCGGGCGCTTCAGGCTACGCGACTTGCTGCCGCGCCTCGAGGACTACACCCGGGCGTTCGCGCTGCTCGGAATCCCCATCGTGGCCGTGGTCGCGGCGGGATCGGTGCTCAACATCTCCGCCGGCGCGATCCAAAGTTCATTCTTCATCGCCTACATGAAGGAAATCGGGCTTACCGGGACGCTGATCGGCGTGATGGTCGCCAGCCTCGGCCTCTCCGGGCTCGCGGGCACCGCGTCGGTGACGGCGCTGGCGCGCCGGATCGGCGAGGTCCGGCTGTTGAACGCCACCGTGGTGACCGCGCTCGCCGCGATCACGGTTACCCCGCTGCTGGCGGCGTTTCTGCCGTTGCTGATCGCCACCGTGGCGCGCGGGTTCGCACAGGGAATCGGCCAGCCGCTGATGATCATGATCCCGTCGAAATTGGTGCCGCCCGGGTCCCAGGGCGCCGCGGTGGGCCTGCGCATCTCGCTCAACCGCTTCATGCAGACCGTTTTGCCGCCGGTCATGGGCGGCGTGGTGACTTTGGTGGGGCTGGAAAACAGCTTCTATGTGGTCGGCGGCATCCTGCTCGCGATCACCTGCGGCCTATGGGCCATATTCCGCCCCCCGGCGCGGGCAGGGGGGCGCCGGGGGGACGGGTGATCGGGCGAACATCGATGGCAGGCCGAACGCGAAGCAATGCCTGCCGGGCCGGCGGCGCCCGAAGGCTCAAAGATACCCGCGCTCGGTCCAGAAGCGCTCGGCGGCGGGGTGGAGCGGCGCGCCGAGGGGGGCCTCGGGACAGTCCGTGCACATGCGGTCCAGCGGCAGCGGGCCTTCCCCTTCCCAGGGCATGACGTCCTTGCGGGCCTCCAACCCGGCGCAGATGCGCCGGACCAGGTCGTCCCCGGCGTCGGCGTGCACGAATCCCGCCCAGCCGCTGAAATCCAGCGTCAGGATATCCTCGGGCAGGGTGGGGTAGCGGTCCTTCAACAGGTAGTCGCGGCGATAGCCCATCTCCTCGAGCCGAGCGGCGGTATCTTCGCTCATCTTGAGCGCGGTGAGGCCGGCCGGCGTCACCTCGTTGGCCCAGCGGTGCACCCCTTCGTCGAACAGCGCGGTGATCTCGCCCCGGGCCAGGGTGTCGAACTTGTCGGTGCCGAACCAGGGGATGTGGCCGACCTTTTTCACCTCGCCGCCCCAGGATTCGATGTCGGCCAGGGAAAATCCGGCGGCGGCGCAAAGATCGTCGAGCAGGGGGTGGAGGCAATGGTCGCCGCGGCCGCGCAGCCACAGCTTGAGGGGATACTTCTCGCGCCCGATGTCCTCGATATGGCTGAGGCCGGTATCGCCGTGAACCACGAACATGCATTGGTCGCGCGACGGCAGCACGGCGACGGTGCGCACCGGCTGGGAGGTGGTGAAGGCGGCGCCCTTGCCCCGGTGCGCCACCGCCAACACCGAGGACGGGTTGATGAAGGCGAAGTCGAGTTCGCCGGCGACCACCTTTGCTATCCCGTCGAAGGTGGAGAAGCCGCTGAGATTGATCGGCCCGCCCTCGCCGGGCTTGGTGTCGAGCCGGATCACGGGCTCACGGTAAAACTGATCGTCTTCCGCGCCCATGGCCGCCGCCATCTCGAGCACGAATCGCGCGCGGATGGCGGCCGCGTCGACCACGCGGGTTTGCGGTTTTTTTACCATGGCTGATTTTCCTCCCCACCCTGATTACCTAATTTCTTCACCTTGCGCCCGCCCAATCGTGCTCGCCATGGCGCCCATGGGCAATGACCAAAGCGGCGCCGGCGCGGGTTCGAACGGCTGCCCCGGGGTTGACGGGACAGGGATGAGGATAGATGCATTGGCGCCGATCGCCAAGCGGCGGGCGGGGGTTGGCCGCCACGGCATTGCCGCCTGATCGGGCTGTGGTGTTTGCGTCCGCCCGCGGCCTCGCCGCGGCCTTGGCCATTAAGGGATTACCCCGAAATGGGCCGGCCCCCCGGCCGGGAGGATCGGCGGATCCGGGTCCTGGCCGGGGGGAGAGAGATTTCGCGCTTCACCTTGGCCCGCGCTAATTGGTCTTCGCCTTCTTCTTTTTCTTTCTCTTGCGTTTCCTGGTCTTGTAGCCCGCGTCCTTCATGATCTGTCGCAGCTTTCTCATGACCATCTTATTTTTGGCGACGTAGGCCGGGTCCTCGAAGGGAACGTAGTATTTCCGCTTGGGATCGATGCGGTATTGCTTGGCGATGATCTTGTTGTCGACGTCGCGCCTGAGCGAATCCGAGGTCTGGCCCAGCTTGATGAACAGGGTTTGGGCCTCCTTGCTCAACGCCCAGTTTATGAACAGCGTCCGCGCGTTGGGATTGGGCGGGTCCTTGATGGCGTAGAGATTGGCCGCCGAGGCCGACAGGACCTCGCCTTCGGCCATGGGATAGGGCAGGTAAGCCTGGATCGGGAAGCCCTGATCCTCCAGTGATTTGGCCTGGGTGGACATGCCGAACATGCCGATGGCGAAACGGCCCATGGCCACCCATTCGGCGCCTTGGCGCGAATCGCGCACGATGGTGACGTCCATTTCCGTCGCCCAGCGGCGGAACCACTTTTCACCGAGATTGGGGTTGAGGAACATCGGCACCGTGCTCGCCGCGGTGCCCGTCCGGTAGGGCATCCAGGAGACGATCTTGCCCTTCCATTTGGGATTGAGAAGATCCTTGTAGGACCTGATTTCGTCCGGCTTCACCATATTGGTGTTGAAGCTGACGTTGTAGGATGGAGAGGCGCCCCAGGTGAAAATGTAGCGATTGTCGGGGTCGGTGTAATGATGCTTGCCCTTGTACCAAAGGGACTGGTCGGTGACCTGAGGGTCGATCAAAAGCTTCGGCAAGGGGACCAGCAGTTTCTTCGGGTAAATCGCGGCAAGGGCGCCGTTGGCGCCGCCGATCCACACGTCCACCACGTAGCGGCCCATTTTCCTCTCGGCGAACATCCGCGCCCGGTGGCCGCGGCTGCCGCCGGTCTTGAAGTTGACCTTGATGCCGTATTTTTCCGTGAAGGCCGGCATCGCCGTGCGCAATTTCCGGGGCATTTGTCCGCCCAGGTTGACCTCCACCTTGCCCTCGCGTTTGGCCGCCCGAACCAGCGCCTTCCATTCCGCGGACGCCGCCGCCGCGACCTGGGTCAAAGCACCCTCGGGCTTCGGCGCCGCCGGCCCGGCCAGGGCCAGCGCCGGCAATAGAAGAAGTGCCGCCCCTGCAACGCTTGAAAGGAATCCTCGTTTCATAACCATCGCTCCCTGTTCTTGTTGCATGGCGCCGTCACCATGAAGGCGGCCCATCTCCGTGGGCCGGGCTCCGTGGGCGCTGGCGATGGGCGATTAAACACCCCCCGGCGGGGCTTTTCCAGGGCAATGACCATGCCGCCCGGCATGGGTGCCTGTCGCCACATGCATTTCACTTTGATTTCGGTGGAATACCAGCCCTAGCCAGTCGGTCGCCTTTAAAGGCCCGGGCGGGAAAATTTTATGAATTTGCGCGGCCTGGCTGGCTAAGCGGCGTCGGGCGCGGCAGGCTTACCGGTCTTGGGAAGATGACGCCGCCGAGTCAGGCCCCCGCCGTGCCCATGGCGCTAGTTCCCGTTGCCGTTGCCATTCCCATTGCCTTCCTCCTGGGCAATCATGGCCACTGGATCCATCGCCGCCGCGGGGCCCTGGAACATCGCTTGGAGCGCCGCGCCAGTCAGCATAATCTCGGTAATGGCAACGATGCCGAAGAGGGCGCTAATAAGCCCGTATTCAACAACCGTTACGCCATCTTCGGCTTTTATCAGTTTGCGGATAATCCCTCTAATCATTTACTCAACCTTTGATATACGTGTCTGAAATCGCTACAATTAAACGGGCAATTTATTAAAATTCCTTGAATGGTCATGGCTAATTAATCGTTACCGAATCCGGCGCGGTGCCGTTGGTCGTCGCCACGAGTGCGGCAACGGCCGGCGCCGAGGGTGCGCGAACCAAGATCAATGAGCCCGGCAAGCGGGCTAATTTTTGGGCAGGGCCAATTTGGAACAGCGGAAACGCTTCGCCGGCGCGGCGGCGATCCCCATGGGCGTGGAAGTCATCATGATCGACGGGGTCGGCGGCCAGCAGGTGGCCGACCGGCAGCGTTCACGTCCAGACGCCTGCCCCGAGGGCGGCAACGCAAGGGCCGGTCAGCCCTGGGTCACGTAGGCCCTGAGCGCCTCGGCCTCGGATTCCACCTCCTGCACGCGGCACTTGACAACGTCGCCGATGGAAATGATCCCGGCCAGCCCGCCGTCGACCAGGACCGGCAGGTGGCGGATGTGCTTTTCGGTCATGACCGCCATCAGGCCGGCAATGTGATCTTTGGGCGAACAGGTCACAACCTCGCGGGTCATCAGGGCCGATGCCGGCATCCCGAGCGCCGCCTCGCCCTTGGAAGCGATGGCGGCGACGATGTCGCGTTCCGAAAGGATGCCCTCGACATGGACATCGTCGGCGCTGATCACCACCGCGCCGATGCCGGCATCGGCCAGCAGCTTGGCGACCAGGTTGACCGGCATGTCCGGTTTCGCGGTGACGACGCTGCTACCCTTAACCTTGAGAACGGATTCGACGTACATGGCCGTCTCCTTCAGCAAAACAGGGAAGGCCGAGCTTAACAGATTGCCCCGCCGATGGCAGCAAAAGCGCGCGGGCCGCACCATAGCTTGGCAATTCAAGAATTATTGGGGTGAGGGAGGTGGCCCGCACCCGTCAGGCCGGAACACCGGGCCGGGACGCGATAAAGGCGCCGATGGGGACCAGCACCAGGGCCAGTCCCGACGGGAGCAGCCAGCCGTCGGCCACCACCAGAGTGACGATCAACCAACTGGCACACATCATGACCAGCGCCGCCAGCTTCGCCGAGGTCGGGATCGCCCCATGGGCATGCCAGGCGCGCAAGGTGGTGCCCAATTTCGGATGATCGTAGAGCCAGCGTTGGAAACGGACCGAACTCTTCGAGAAAAGCCACAGGGCGATCAGCAGGAACACGGTGGTGGGCATGAGCGGCAGGAATATACCGATCACCCCGAGGGCCACGTTGAACCAACCAAGAGCCATCAGCAGATAACGTGCCGGCCGGCAGACAAGCTGGTCGGCGTCTTTGGCGAAGACGGTGCCATGGGCGGCTTCGGACGCCTTGGATGTGGGTGTGCCTTGCATGGGATGGAGCCTATTCCAAACCCGTGAAGGAGCTGATAATCCAACGTCTTTCGTGGCGCCGCGGGACGTGGGCCGCAGGACGCGGAGGGCAGGGCGGCCTTGGCTTTCGGAGCCGATTTCCTTGCCGCCTTGGGCCGGGTTTCTTGGCGTCGACTTTGGGCGGCCCCCTTGGACCGTGCCAGCCGCGGCTTGGCCGCCTTGGCTGGCCTGGACTTGGCCCTGGCCGTGCGCTTGGCGGCGCCTTTGGCCTTGGGCTTCACCCGGGGGGATTTTTTGGCGTCCGGCGTCGCCACGCCATGGCCTTACGCGCTCATTGTTCGGTCTCGATTCTGACCCGCCCGGGGACCGGCTTATCGTAACAATCGATCTTGCCGATGGAACGGTAACAATAGTTGTGAACGATCTTCTCGGATTTGCACTCGGTGCGGGTCGCAAGGGACAATGGCAGGCGGTTGGTCTCGCAGATGCGATAGACCGTCACCTTGCGTCCCTGGGCGTCGATGGTCACGGTTTTGCCGACCTGGGTCGGCGTTTCGTTGAGCAGGACACAGGTCCCGAGGGTCAATGCCAAGGCGGGAATCAAGGTGTGCCGAAGCCCAGGGAAAGTAGATGGCATGAGGGCGTCCTCCGGCCCAAAGCCTAGGAAATATTGGTGAATCTTTCGTTAAGCATCCCGCTTGGCGCGGTGACGGGCCGGCATTAACCGATTGATGTTAAGTTGATTTACGCAACGGCGCCCGGGTGCTAGTAACTATTCCATGGTTCCCGGCTTGGTGAATGCCACCATAGACGGTCGCATCGCCCCATTTTGGAGTTTCCCATGAAGAAGTCCTTTGCCCGTTTCCACGTGGGCCAGCCCATCCACCACAAGCTGTTCGACTACCGCGGCGTCGTCGCCGACGTCGACGCGAGCTACCAGGGTTCCCGGCAATGGTACGATCAAATGGCGGGCTCCCGGCCGCCCAAGGATGCCCCCTGGTACCACGTCCTGGTTCACGACGCCGAGCATTGGACCTATGTCGCCGAGCGTAACCTGGAGCACGACATTTCGGGAGAACCCATCGATCACCCGGATGTCGGCGATCTCTTCAAGGGATTTTCCGACGGGCAGTACTACCGCCGTAACGGCCTCAATTGAGCCACCCGGCGCCACCATGAATCCACCGTGACCCCTCGAGCCACAACCAAGACAAGCCCGCCCCACGGCCATGAACGACGATGACCTGAAGCAAGACGGCGGGGCCGGACCAAAGGCTGCCGCGGCGCCGTCGCTCAGCGCCCGCATCCTCCATCGCCTGCGCAACTACATGATTGCCGGAATTCTGGTGACCGCGCCCATCGGCCTCACGCTCTGGCTCTCGTGGTTGATCGTGACCTGGATCGACGACCGGGTGATGCCGCTGGTCCCCTTCAAATACCATCCCGAAGCCTATCTGCCGTTCTCTATTCCCGGCTTCGGGCTGATCGTCCTCCTGGTTGGCCTGGTCCTCATCGGCGCGTTTACGGCCAATCTGTTGGGCCGGACTTTCCTGCGAATTTCCGAACGCGTGCTCGAACGCATGCCCATCATGCGGGGCATCCACGCCACCTTCAAACAGGTGTTCGAGACCATCTTAAGCCATCAGTCGGACGCCTTTCGCCAGGTCGTGCTGGTGGAATACCCGCGCCGCGGCATCTGGGCGCTGGGATTCCTGACCGGCGAAACCCTGGGCGAGGTGCAAAACCTGACCAAGGAAAAAGTACTTAATATCTTCCTGCCGACGACCCCAAATCCCACCTCGGGATTCCTTCTGTTCCTGCCCGAAGACGACATCGTCGTCCTCAACATGACGGTGGAGGAGGGCATCAAGATGGTCATGTCGGGCGGCATTGTCACGCCCGAGGACCGCCGTCCGCTCGAGGTCAGGAACACCCCCCGGGTCTCCGCCAAGATCTTCGAGGATCTCGACATCCTGCGCGAACGCCACAAGGGACGCGATCCCGGGAACAGCTAACCGGGGGGCGGCGATCAGCCCGACCGGGCATAGCCCACCGCGGCGTCCCTCTCGAACAGGTAGAGCAGCACCCGGAGCGCGGCGCCCCGGGCGGTGGCCAGGCCCGGGTCCTTTTCCAGGATCAGCGCCGCGTCGTCCCGCGCGGTTTGCATCAATTCGCCATGGGCGGCGATATCGGCCAGCCGGAAGGCCGGCAATCCCGATTGCCGGGTCCCCAGGATCTCCCCGGCGCCGCGCAGGCGCAAGTCCTCCTCGGCGATTTTGAACCCGTCTTCGGTCTGGCGCAGGATCTTGAGGCGCTCGCGCGCCGTCGCCGTCAGGCCCGAACCATAGAGCAGCAGGCAGGTCGACTTCTCGGTCCCCCGGCCGATGCGGCCGCGCAGCTGGTGAAGCTGGGCCAGACCGAAACGTTCGGCGTGCTCGATCACCATCACCGTCGCCTCGGGGATGTCGACGCCCACCTCAATGACCGTGGTCGCCACCAGGATGCGGATACGGCCCGCCGCGAAACCGGCCATGGCGGCGTCTTTCTCGGGCCCCTTCATGCGGCCGTGGAGCAGCCCGACCTTGCCCGGGAAACGGCGGGCGAGCGCGCCCGAGCGTTCCTCGGCGGCGGCCAGGTCGATGGCTTCGGACTCCTCCACCAGGGGGCATACCCAGAACACCTGCCGCCCCCCCTGGTGGCCGCCGCCGATAGCCCGGCCGATGCCCGATACCACCTCCTCGAGACGCTCCAGCGGCACCGTCCTGGTATCCACCGGCGGGCGCCCGGCGGGTTTCTCGGTCAGGCGGGAAATGTCCAAATCGCCATAGGCCATCAGCGTCAGGGTGCGGGGAATGGGGGTCGCGGTCATCACCAGAACGTCGGTGCCGCGCCCCTTGCCCGCCAATTGCAGCCGCTGGGCGACACCGAAGCGCTGCTGTTCGTCGACCACCGCCAGGGCGAGATCGGCAAACGCCACATCTTCGGAGATCAGCGCGTGGGTCCCGACCAGGGCGTCGACCTCGCCCGACGCCAGGTCTTCCAAAAGGCGCCGGCGCGACGCACCCTTTTGCCGGCCGGTCAGCAAGGCGAGCTTGGCACCCGCCGCCTCGAACACCGGGGACATGGCGGCGAGATGCTGGCGGGCGAGGACCTCGGTCGGCGCCATCATCGCCGCCTGGCGGCCGGCGCCGATGGCTTCAAGCATGGCCAGCGCCGCCACCACGGTCTTGCCGCTGCCGACGTCGCCTTGAAGAAGCCGCAGCATGCGCAGCTCCGCCCCCATGTCGCCAAGGATCTCGCCCAAGGCGGTTTGCTGGCACGCGGTCAAGGTATAGGGCAGGCTTTTCACGGCGCGCGCCCGCAGGGTGCCGTCGGATTTCGTGGCGATCCCGCCTTGGCGCCGCATGTGCAGACGCACCAGGGACATGGCCAACTGGCTGGCCAGCAGTTCGTCGTAGGCGAGCCGCCGCCGCGCCGCGGTCAGGAAATCGAGATCGCTTTCCGTTTCGGGCTTGTGGGCGGCCGACAGGGCATCCTTCCAGGGCGCCCAGCCCTCGCGCGCCAGGTGCGCCTCATCCAGCCATTGGGGAAGCTCGGGCACGGCCGCCAGCGCCGCGCCCATGGCGCGCCCAAGGGTCTTCGGCGCCAAGCCCTGGGTGAGCCCGTAAACCGGCTCGATCCCGGCGAGGCACTGGCGATCTTCGGGCAGGCCGATATGGTCGGGATGGGTAATCTGCACGGCGCCGCGGTAATGCTCGACCTTGCCCGACACCACCCGCTGGGCGCCGATGGGCAGGGTCTTTTGCAACCAGTCGGGCCGGGCGTGGAAGAACACCAGTTCGGCGGTTCCGCTGTGGTCGGAAACGAGCACCTTGTAAGGCAGGCGGCGGTTGGGGGCGGGGAGGTGTTTGTCGACGGTCACCAAGAGGGTGGCGATGCGCCCGGCCGGGGCGTCCCGGACCAGCGGCTGGAAGCTGCGGTCGATCAAGCCGG
>SMVA01006267.1_pt1 | contig 13164 bp, 11 predicted proteins | sample 2456451 | NCBI WGS metagenome assembly SMVA01 (sample SAMN11095933, study PRJNA526329) | marine sediment metagenome | biome: Marine sediment; feature: Surficial sediment; material: Deep marine sediment; isolation source: Hadal surficial sediment | place: Pacific Ocean | collected 2014-05 | depth...
AAACGGGCTGCCTGCAAAACCAATCAGCGGCACGCTGCCATCGAGCTCGCGCCGAATCAGTGCAACTGCATCGAAAACGTAGCTGAGCTTCTCGCTGACATCCGGCACGGGAAGATTTTTAATTTGCGCCGCCGTGCTCACTGGGTGCCTGAATTTGGGCCCTTCGCCGGTCTCAAAATACAAACCGAGTCCCATGGCATCAGGAATCGTCAGGATATCGGAGAAAAGGATGGCGGCGTCCAGATCAAATCGCCTGAGCGGCTGCAACGTCACTTCGCAGGCAAGTTCGGGATTGGAACAGACGCTCATGAAATCGCCTGCCGAGGCGCGAACCTCGCGATATTCCGGCAAGTATCGCCCCGCCTGACGCATGATCCAGACCGGCGTGCGTGGGACGGGCTTGCCGAGCAGCGCGCGAATCAACAAATCGTTTTTCAGTGTGGGGGACACAGCCATCAGAACTGCGCCGCGATTGTAGCTTGAATCGTTTCTGCGGCGGCCCTGGGACTCTTCGCATCGCGAATCGGCCGTCCTACCACTATGTGATCCGCGCCGTTTGCGAACGCCTGCTCGACGCTCACAACACGTTTTTGATCGCCTGTCGGTTTGTTATCGACGGGTCGGATACCGGGCGTGATGACGAGGAGTTTTGAATCCAGTTGCTCACGAAGCTTCGCGACTTCAAGCCCCGACGAAATCACGCCGTCACAACCGGCTTCGAGCGCCCTCTTCGCGCGGGAAATTACCAGCGCTTCCACGTCACAGTCGAAACCCAGATCATCCATGTCACCACGGTCGAGACTCGTCAGTACTGTCACCGCCAGGACCTTGAGGTGATCACCCTTGTTTTCGGCCGCCGCTTCCATGATCGATTGGTTGCCGTGCACAGTGACAAAGCTGGCACCACGATTCTGCAGCTGACGAATTGCAGAACCCACCGTAGCCGGGATATCGAAGAACTTAAGATCGGTGAACACCTGCTTGTCGCGCGCCAGAAGCCAGTCCAGCAATTCAAAATAGCCCCCTGTCATCATCAGTTCGAGGCCGATCTTGTAGAAAGTAACCGCATCACCCAGCTCATCGGCAAGCGATCGTGCGCGGTCACAGTCCGGCACATCCAGCGCAAAGATCAGTCGATCTTTGGACGATATTGATTTTGTGTTCACTGGTGAAAGTGCTCCAGGCATTGGTTCTGGCCGCGGATGATAGCATTGCCCCCTATTTTGTCCCCCTGTTTCAGCCCAGGCGATCGTGTTCCGCGATAGCGTATCGGTCGGTCATTCCGGCAACATAATCGGCGACGACTCTCGCTTTGGCCATCTCATCATTCTGTAGCGCTAACGTGGCAAATTCTGCGGGCATTTCGCCGGGATCGGCCATGTATTTTTGGAACAGCACCGCGACCATCTTTCCTGCATTGTTCGTCATCTGGCGCACCTGCGGATGCCTGTACAGGTTTTTCATCAGAAAGGCCTTGAGCGCAAGATGCTCCTTCTGCACAACCTCGCCGAAAGACACCATCAGAGCATCATGAGATCGGACATCGTCGATTGATTTCGGCATTAACCGGTCAATTGTGGCTTGCGTCGTATCGATCAGGTCTGTTACGACCCGATTGATCATTCGTCGAATGATTTCGTAGACCATGCGTCTATCTTCGATCTCCGGGTGTAAGCGGCGCACCTCAACGTACTGCGTATTAAACAATGCTTGCTCGCGAAGTTTTTCGACCGTCAGCAGGCCAGCTCGTATGCCATCGTCGACATCATGGTTGTTATAGGCGATCGCGTCCGCAATGTTGACCACTTGCGCTTCAAGGCCCGGTTGCCGGCGTTCGAGAAATCGCTTACCTATGTCACCGAGCGTCTTCGCATTACGTACGGAACAATGCTTCAGGATTCCTTCGCGGGTCTCAAAGGTGAGATTGAGCCCGGGAAAGTTTGCATACTTCGCTTCGAGTTGATCAACCACCCGCAGGGACTGCAGATTGTGCTCGAAACCTCCGAAGTCCCGCATGCAGTCATTCAGTGAGTCCTGGCCTGCATGGCCGAAAGGTGTGTGACCAAGATCGTGAGCAAGGGAAATTGCTTCGACCAGTGGCTCATTCAGACCGAGCGCGACGGCGACAGTCCGGGCTATTTGTGAAACTTCAAGTGAGTGAGTCAAACGCGTTCGATACAGATCGCCCTCGTGATTAACAAACACCTGGGTTTTGTATACAAGACGCCGAAAAGCGGTCGAATGCACGATGCGGTCCCGATCGCGCTGGTATTCGCCACGATAAGCAGGCGGGACTTCCTTGAATCGTCGACCCCGGCTGCTGCTCTGTCTGGCTGCAAATATCGCGAGATCGGGTGCTGACATTTTGCTACTGGCCTCCACGCGCCAGTATTTTCGAGAGCCGCTTGTCGGATACATCAGCCGATACATATGCTTTGCCGATTTCCTCCAGCAAAATAAATCGCAGGCGTTTCGCAGCAACTTTCTTATCGAGATTCATTGCTGCACGCAAGCGCGCCGCAGAAATTGAGGGGGGTTGCGAAGGCAGCCCCATCGATTCGATTAAGGCAACCAGACGTGCTTGTTCTGTCGCATCGATATCGCTCAGCTCCGCCGCCATGACCATGCCTGCCGCAACAGCTTCTCCATGCAGCCATTCCCCATAACCAAGGGTGTTCTCGATTGCATGTGCGAATGTATGACCGAAATTCAGCAATGCTCGCGCGCCGCGCTCTCGTTCGTCGCCAGCAACGGCGGCGGCTTTGATTCGGCAGGACACGGCGATAAGATGTCCGAGTGCATCTGTGTCCCCGGCTAACAATGCCTGGACGTTTTTCTCCAGCCAGCCAAAATATTCGGCATCCGCAATCGCGCCGTGCTTGATCGCCTCGGCAAAGCCAGCCCGAAGCTGCCTGTCCGGCAAGGTTTTGAGGGTGGCAGTATCAATCACCACCAGTTTCGGCTGATGAAACGCACCAATGAGATTCTTGCCGGCGGCATGATTGACACCAGTTTTTCCACCGACCGATGAGTCGACTTGCGCGAGCAACGTCGTTGGCACCTGTATGACCGGCACACCGCGCATGTACGACGCCGCGGCAAAGCCCGCGATGTCACCGACTACGCCACCACCGAGTGCTATAACCGTCGTATCCCGGTTGGCGCCGGCAGCGACCAGGGCATCGATGACGGTCATCGCACTCGCAATGGTTTTGTGCTCCTCACCGTCGGGCAGAATTACCGTCCCCGCCGTCTTGCCTGACAAACCGGCCATTAGTGATTCCAGGTATAGCGGCGCCACTGTGTCGTTACTCACTATCATGCAATCCGGACCGGAAACATGCTCTGCCAGATCGAATTCTCCCGTAAGCAGATCGCGGCCAATGACGATCGGGTAGCTGCGATCGGCGAGGTCGACGTCGAGTGTATGGAGTATTGCCAATCTGGGACCCTGTGGTTGGCGGATCGGCAAAGATTACCTGTTTTCTGCTTTTGTCGCAGATTTGATCATTGCAACAACGCTTGATCCGCCGCCGCGATCGGAGAAAGATGGCAGCAACAGTCGCTAGTTCTCCGTGAATACTAGAGAGCTTCGTGTATTTGTTTGGCAACCGCTTTGACGCGCCGACCGTCGGTGTCAATTACCAGGTCAGCTATCTCGCGATAGAGTGGATCGCGTATTTCCATGAGGCCCTCAAGAACTTCGCGAGGATCGGCGTTCTCAAGCAACGGTCTTTCCCGGCCCCTCTGGGTGCGATCGAGTTGTTGGGCGACGCTGGTATACAGGTACACGACGAAGCCCCTGGCACCGAGCCTGCTGCGGTTTTCGGCTTCGATTACTGCCCCGCCGCCGGTAGCAAGCACGACACCTTCTCGCTTCGATAATTCGTCGATAACAATGGCTTCGCGTTTCCGGAATCCAGCCTCTCCTTCTTTCTCGAAGATAAAGGGGATATCGACACCGGTCCGATTTTCGATCTCGTCGTCGCTGTCAACAAAATCAAGATGCAACAGGCGTGCAAGCTGGCGGCCCACCGCAGACTTGCCGGCGCCCATTGGTCCAATCAAAAATAAATTCTTGGGGTAGTTCATGCGGTGGTAGAAAGTCTATAGTGCGAGTACGGCAGATTTGAGGTACAAGCGCGGAATTCTATTTGAATTCCGCGCTTGTCTGCCAAGGTCACGATAAGAAAGCGCCCCTGCGGTTCTTAGTAAATGGACGCTCCGTCTTTCAGAATTTTTGGTGTTACAAACACCAGCAACTCAGCTTTGTTGGAGCTGGTTGTGCGATTGCGAAACAAGAATCCAACTCCTGGAATGTCCCCGAGGAATGGAACTTTCGTTACCGTCTCACGACGTTCAGTTTCGTAGATACCACCAAGCACCACTGTCTGACCGTCGTTGACCAGAACCTGGGTCTGGATCGAGCGCGTATCGATACTCGGTACGAAACCACCACCTATACCACTCGGAACCAACTGGCCTACGTTATCCTTGCTCACGACCAGATCCATGATGATCTTGTTATCCGGTGTGATTTGCGGTGTTACGGTCAGACTCAACACAGCCTTTTTGAACGATGTCGTTGTAGCACCCGAAGATGACGACTCCTGATAGGGGATCTCAACGCCCTGCTCAATAACCGCTTCTTTCTGGTTCGCGGTGATAACGCGTGGCGTGGATACGATTTCACCTCGCCCTTCGGTCTGGAGAGCCGTTAGTTCAAGATCAATCAAGTAGTCGGTCTCCAATAGGGCGATCGAGAATCGACCTGCCGCATCCGCGATCGGCACGTTGACGTTGTAACGATTAGCAAGGGAGGGCAATGTGATCGGGAAAATTGTTCCGTTGCTCGGGTCTGCCAGGTTGTCCACGATCGAGGTGATCATGGTGTCTGTACCGACGCCGGATCCTGAAATCACGGTTGCACCGTCCGTGCTGTTTTCCTTGTAGGCCGTCGCTCCAAGTCTTACGCCGAGCGCTCTGCTGTAATCATCGCTGACGACAACGATGCGGGTTTCAATCAGCACCTGGCGAATTGGGACGTCCAGCGTTCGCACGAGTCGGCGAATATCCCGCAAACTTTCTGCAGTGTCCTGAATCAGGAGGGTGTTCGTTCGCTCATCGATCGCTGCTGTACCGCGAGAGGTCAACATGGAATTCTGGCCCCCGCCAATGAGCTTGGCAAGATCCGATGCTTTGGCGTAGTTCACCTGCAAGAACTCGGAATAAAGTGGTTCAAGCTCAATTAATGCGGCCCTCGCTTGGAGATCGGCCGTTTCGCGGGCTGCGATTTCCTCGGCCGGCGCAACAATAATCACGCTGCCGTTTTCACGCATATCCAGGCCTTTAGTGGTCATCACGATATCGAGCGCCTGATCCCAGGGGACGTTACGGAGTCGCAGCGTGACATTACCTTGTACCGTATCCGATACGACAATGTTGCGGCCCGATGTTTCTGCGAGCAGTTGCAATACGGCACGTGTTTCGATGTCCTGGAAATTAAGCGTCAAACGCTGACCGCTATATTCTTTGTCTTCCGAGAAAATACTCCGGCCTTCCGGATCTTTCGCCGCCGGATTGATCTCGATCGTAAATTCGTTATCGGACTGGTATGCAAGTTGTTCGTAGTCGCCCTCAGCCGAAATAATAATGCGTGTATCAAGATTGGTGCGAAGCGCATCGACCGTAGTGACAGGCGTCGCGAAGTCCATAACATCGAGGCGGCGCATTAACTCAGCCGGCAAATTGGTGTTCTTGAACACAGCGATGACACGCCCGCCCTCCTGACGAATATCGACGGGTGTTGACGGGTCGCTCAGGCTAATGAGAATTCGTCCGCCACCGTCGCGCGTGCGACGAAAATCAATGCTGTTGATTGACCGGCCACCACTCGCATAAGACGGTGTCGAGCGGCTCTGGGATGCCACGGAACCGGCAAACCGGGTTGTCGATGACGATGCGTTGTCGTCACCACCGAGGATGATAGTGATGATGTTGCCACTGGCTTTCATCTCGTAGGAAACCATGCTGTCCAGATTGAGCACGACCCGCGTACGCCCGTTCGCCTCTGCAGTCAGGACGGTATCGAGCGCACCGATATTTACATCGCGTCGACGTGATGTGAGTCCAAGCGACGTATTAGGCAGATCAAGTGCGATGCGGGCCGGATCGTCAATGGTGAACGCCAATGGTTCCGGCGCTGTGTCGCTCAATATCAGCTTTATTTCGATCCGCTGGCCTGGAAGGCTCTGAACCTGAATATCCTGTAGCCGATTACCTTCCTGCGCGTTTGCAGCCAAACTGCAGCACAAAAGCAGCACAGCTTGAACTACTACAGTCAGTTTAAATTTGCGCGTCATTCCAATTACTCCCAGTTCCATTCAGGCATCAGTCCGTAAGGCCGATTCCGGCGTCTCTTTCGAGATATCCGCCGATCCCGTCCGAAATAATTTCAATTAATTCAATTTCCGAATCGCTGATACTTACTACGCGACCGTCGTTCTGGCCCAGGTAATTGCCTGGAACAACGCGATGAATCAGCCCGCGAGAGTCCTGTACCAGTCCGTAATTCGTTTCACCCAGCTGCAAGGTACCAACCATGCGCATGGTGTCCAGCGGGTATTGCTCAAGAAATTCTCGGCTCCGCTCAGGGTCCGGATGCGTGCCACCACCTACCGAGCCGAGCGCTGATTGAGCCACGTCCGGAACAAACGGTGAGCGGAATCCATCAGAATGCGCTGTATAGATAAACACATCGTATGGCTTTATTTCCGGCAATTTCAGGATCTCACCACCCGGTTCTGCCAGCGTTTTGATGATATAGGCGTCGAGATCATCCATGTCCCTGCTGCAACCGCTGGCAACAAAAGCCGTCAGCAGCAGTGGAACCAGGTATTTATGTCTGGAAGCGTTCATTTAATTGGCCTCCTCATCCAGATATCGATAGGTCTTCGCGAGGACGTCTATCGACAGCTCGTCGAAACTGTTGCCTTGAGAAGTTATGTTGATGTCGTGCAAGGTCACGATGCGTGGGAGTGAAGCGATGCCGCTGACAAACTTCGCGATTTCATGATAACTACCAGAGAGTCTTATCCTGATCGGTTTCTCGGCATAGAAATCTTTCGGAATTTCAGCCTGCGGTTGAAACAGCTTTTCCTGCAACCCTGCGGCCAGTCCCGTTTGTGAAATGTCCACGATCAGGCTGGGAATTTCGGTTTCTCCGGGCAACTGTCGAAGCATGGTGCCGAATGAATTCACCATTTGCTTGTACTGCGCCTTGTACTCTTCCAGATTTGCAGCTTTACGTTGCTTGCTTTCGAAATTGACTCGCAGGTCCGTCTCTTCTTTTTCAGCGCGCTGCAACTGGGGCGCCTTGTCTTCAATGATAAACCAGTAAACACCGAGCCCAATCACAGCCACAAAGACGATTGCAATGACTGCGGCCCTGAAAACCAGGGGCCAGCGACCGACGTCATTGACGTCAAGACCTTTGAGTTCTTCTGCGAGATTCATCCTGCGTCCCCCTCATCAGTGGATCTGATCTGTTTGAGTGTGACAACAAATCTCGCCTTTCTTGCCGATCCCTGCTCCGTTGTTTCAACTTTCACGACGCCCGGGTCCGTCAACCATTCCGACGCATCGATCTGTCGCATCAGCGCTGATACACGTGTACTCGATTGCGCGACGCCGGTAATCTCGACTGACGTACCTGTTTGTTTCATCGCCGTCAGGTAAACACCTTCCGGAATTTGTCGGGCGATCTGATCAAACAGGTGCACAACTTCCGGCCGGCTGCTCTGCAGGCGCTCAATAATGTCCATGCGAGCAATGAGACGTTCTTTTTGCTGCTCCAGACCATTGATCTCGTCGATTTTCTCGTCGAGTTCCCTGATCCTTTCCTTGAGAATATCGTTGCGGTCGACTTGGTAGTCGATCATGCCAACGTAAGTAAAATTCACGAGGCCGGAAATAATAATACCGAAAACGAATGCGCCAGCGACAGCGACCAGGAAGTCACGTTGCCGCTTCAGCCGGTCCGCTTCGCGCCATGGAAGTAGATTAATGCGTGGCATGTTACTCGAAGCTCCTTAACGCGAGACCGCAAGCAGTAAGGAGAGCGGTTGCATCTTTGTGCACCCCCTGCGATTTGGCCTTCGATGAAATTTTCATCTGTCCGAGCGGATCACCAACTTCTGTCGGTATGCCCACACGGCTTGAGATTACGTCGGCGAGACCCGGAATATTGGCGCAACCGCCACAAACCAGGACCATGTCCGGCTGTTCGCGACCGCCACCCGAGGCAAGATAGAATTGTAATGAGCGGCTTACCTGCTGCGTCATGTCGTCGACGAACGGCTCCAGCACTTCTGGCTGGTAATTACTGGGCAGACCACCCTGTTTTTTCGCCCGGCCGGCATCTTCCATGCTCAGACCGTAGGTCCGCATGATTTCTTCGGTCAATTGCTGGCCACCGAAAGCAAAATCTCGTGTGTAAATCACCTTGAGATCCTGCAATACGCTGAATGTCGTGCTGCTTGCGCCTATGTCGACGACGGCGACGGACTGGCCTATGCCGTTGTCGGGAATTTGATGACTCAGAAGCTGGCAGGCGTTTTCCAGGGCAAATGCTTCTACATCGACGATTTCTGTATGCAGACCGGCCGCAGTTACGGCGGCCTGTCGTTGCTCAACATTGCTGGTTCGTGTCGCGACCAGCAGCACATCCAGAAGCTCGGGGTCCTTTTCGTTTGGGCCAACGATTTCCCAGTCGAAACTGACTTCTTCCATTGGAAAGGGGATGTACTGGTCAGCCTGGATTTCAACCTGACCCTCCAGATCGCGCTCCGAAAGGTGCGAGGGCATCTGGATAACCTTGGTAATTGCAGCGTCACCACTGATGGCGATTGCCACATTTGTCGCTTTTGCACCTGAGCGTTTTACTGCCCTGCGAATCGCCTCGCCAACCGCTTTTGCGTCGACGATTGCTTTTTCGTTCACTGAGCTCGGCGGCGTGGGCTCTGCCGAATAGGACTCAACCCGATAGCGCTTGCCACTTTTGGACAGTTCAATCAACTTGACCGACGATGTTGTTATGTCGAGGCCCAACAGTGGCTGTTTTTTCTTTCCAAAAAACACTTGTTTTTCCTTCTAAGTCGGTAAGTTGCGGGCCAAATTTAGTCTTGACCTTAGCAATTCGATTTAACTATATATCAATAAAATGTTAAATAAAACGTGACTTTGTTCACGATCCAGCAATCCGTATCGTACGTCCGCTTTGCCGTCGAGTTCCGTGAACTGGTTGGCACCCTCGATACCTGCAGCGTTAACAAGCACGCGGTCCTGCAAAAACTGATCATTTAGCCCTGCCGTAAGTTGCTTGAACTGGCCTTAATATTCGTTAACGCATTGCAGCATTCCGTATTTGCTGGCTATCATGCGGGTCCGGGCGTCCCATGAGGGGCATATCCCCTCTGATTGGCAATCGAACTGTGGCGAATATAACCGTGGATCAAAAACGCGCAATCCCCTGTTTTAGAGGGAATTGACGACATAGTCGGCATTATGCAGAACTCACCCACAAACAAACCTCGAACCGGTCACAAAACGGCTGCGCGCTATACGTCCTGGTTTTTATTGCTCGGCGGTCTTGGCGTGACGGCGGCGATCGGTGTGACAGCGGCGGTGATTGGTGCGTACTACTTTGTTGCGCCAGGCCTGCCTGCTGCAGAGGCGATTCGTGAGATTCCGCTGCAAATCCCGCTAAGAATATTCAGCCGGGACGGACGCCTCATCGAAGAAATCGGCGAGCGACGCCGTTTTCTCGTCACCTACGATGAAATCCCCGAACACGTTGTAAATGCGTTCATTGCGGCCGAAGATCGCCGTTTCTTTGAGCACCCCGGTGTCGACTATCAGGGAATCCTTCGGGCGGGCTTTCGGCTCCTGGTAGCAGGCAAGATCAGTGGCGGCGGCAGTACGCTGACCCAGCAACTTGCACGCGACTATTTCCTCTCCCGCGAACAGGTGTTTACCCGCAAAGTGCGCGAAGCCTTTCTCGCGTACAAAATCGAGCAGGAATTCACCAAGCAAGAAATTATGGCGCTCTTCGTCAATAAGATGTTTTTCGGGCAAAGAGCGTACGGGGTAGCCGCGGCGGCACAAGTTTATTTCGGCAAGACTCTTGCACAAATCAATGAGGCCGAAGCCGCGACCCTCGCCGGCGTCCTGCCGGCGCCCTCTGAATACAATCCGGTTCGCAGTCCGGCCAATGCCCGCATGCGCCGCGAATATGTGCTTGGGCGCATGCTCGACCTGGATTTCATCGACCGCGAAACTCACGCCGCGGCGATGGACTACCCGCTGGTATCCCAACTCCATGGCACGGCAAACGAATTATCAGCGCCCTATGTTGCCGAAATGGTGCGCCGTGAAATGCTCAAGCGTTATGGGCAGGAAACATACGGCGCCGGCTTTAAAGTGGTGACCACTCTGGATTCGCGCCTGCAGCGAGCGGCCACTTATGGACTGCGAAATGGCCTGCTTGAATTTACACGCCGGCGCGGCTATCGCGGCCCCATCGCATCGGTACAGATTGATCCGGCTTTTCTATCCGCGCCTTATGACACCTGGCCAGACGAAATTCGGGTTTTGCTGGATAACTATGGCAGCCCGGGCGGACTTCTGGTCGCTCTTGTTACCAACCTCAATGAAGACAATTCCGCATCAATAGTATTGCAGTCCGGCGAGCGAGACGAACTTCCCTGGCATGGCATTTCATGGGCCAGATCCTTTATCGACGTCGAGACCCGTGGTCCGGCACCGGAGGAGGTGGCCGATGTACTGGCGCCCGGCGACATCATCTATGTCATGCCGATTACTATCGGGGGCTATGCGCTCGCACAGGTACCGGTGGCACAAAGTGCCATCGTTTCCCTGGACCCGTTCGACGGCGCAATTACGAGTCTTGTCGGTGGCTTCGATTTTTCGCTAAGCAAATTCAATCGTGTTACCCAGGCTGTCAGACAACCTGGATCGGCGTTCAAGCCGTTTATCTACTCTGCCGCACTTGAGCACGGAAATACCGCAGCGACCATCATCCTTGATACGCCGGTCGTCATAAATTCAACTGAGCTTGAGGCCGCGTGGCGGCCCATCAACTACAGCGGTCGGTTCTATGGCAAACAGCGTCTGCGCGAGGCGCTGGTACGCTCAATGAACCTGGCGTCGGTACGTTTGCTGCTGAATAAGACCGGTATCGGCAATGCTGTGCGGCACCTCCGGCCGTTTGGATTCAGCGAGAACACTTTGATTCGCAATGGCTCCCTCGCGCTGGGTGGCGGCAGTGCGACGCCTCTCGATATTGTGCAGGCCTACGCAACCTTCGCCAACGGCGGTTATGCCGTTAAACCCTACGTTATCGACTCGATCATCGGACCGAATGGCGAGCTGCTCTATCGTGCCGACCCACTGATTGTGTGCCCAAAATGTGAGCCGTCTGAAGAGCCGGAAATTCAACAGCCGGTCCGCGCCATGGCCCGTCCACTTGATGATCCCGCAAGGGCAACGCGTATTGTTGCCGGCGTTATCAACAGCTTCGACTATCTGCCGGACGAAGCGACAGACCCTGGCATCACCGCACGCCTCCTCAACCAGGAGAGAATGATCCTGGAACAAATGGCAGAGGTGGGTGACACCTATCGGCCGGATGCCACTGCAGCGCCGGAATTATTTGCGGACATTCGACTTGCGCCAAGAATCATCTCGGCGCAAAACGCCTTTTTGATTCAGGACATGATGCGCGATGTCATTCGCCGCGGTACTGGCATTCGCGCACGGCAACTTGGTCGCAGGGACCTGTCGGGCAAAACAGGAACGTCCAACGATCGTCGTGATGCCTGGTTTGCCGGTTTCCAGAGCGACATTGTGACCGTCGTCTGGGTTGGACATGACAATGATTTACCTCTGGGTCCGCGCGAAGAGGGCTCGCGCACAGCCTTGCCGATCTGGATCGAATTCATGCGCATCGCATTGGCCGGTCATGCAGAGAACCAGATGGCTATGCCAGAGGGAATCGTTACCGTTCGAATCTCGAAAAGCACAGGCTGTCCCGCGGATTCCAGGACCGATTTCGAAGATGTCATGTACGAAGTATTTCGTGAGCAAAATGTGCCCGAGTGTGAGTTTGGGGAGGATGTTCCCGACCCCTTCAATCTTGACGATGACATTGAGAGCGACACGCAAGATAATGAAGAAGAGTCTTTGTTTTAAGATTAGCAGTCTGTTAGTTGAGCCAGGCGCATGCCGAGGAAGTCAGAAAGCGCGAACGACAGAGCCCGCACGATGCTGGCACAGGAGGCTGCGCGCATCATAGCCGAGCATGGTGTCGATGATTACAGGGCCGCCAAGATAAAAGCCGCGGAAAGACTCGGCCTCACGACACGTGGCTCATTGCCTGGCAACGATGAAATTGAGCGAGCCCTTGCCGATCACCTCGTGCTGTTCCACGGCGATGCGCACCTGGAACTTTTGTGCCGCTTGCGGACCGCAGCGCTCTCGGCGATGCAATTATTGTCGTCGTTTGCACCACGACTTGTTGGACCGGTATTGAGCGGTACCGCCGCCGTACACAGCGCCGTCAACCTGCACGTATTTTCAGACAGTGTCGAGCAAGTTGCTGATCAATTGCAGCGGCACCGGATTGCCTGCAAGCTATTCGAGCGACGCCTCAAAAGCCGGCGAGGCCGTGTTGAAGCATTCGCCGGATATCACTTCATGCACGACGATGCCGCAATCGAAGCAACGGTATTTCCTTTCGATGGTATCCGGCAGGCACCTATCAGCCCGGTCGACGGCAAACCCATGCAGCGCGCTGATGCGCACGTCGTCCTCGCGATGATTGAGGGCTAGGAGCCTGTCGGTCTTAGGGGATCGTAGCGAGGCGATGGGAAACGCAGGCCATTTTTTTGATCGTTTGAGGAGAATGGTGGTTCCATTTGACGAAAAGGATCGAAAAAATGGACGTGTTTCCCATCGCCGCAGTAGATTCGGCCTAAGTCCGACAGGCTCCTAGCGGTTATCGAGCGCCACGTAGTCGCGCGTAGCGGCTCCCACATACAGTTGCCGGGGCCGGCTTATCTTTGCCTGCGGGTTGCTAATCATCTC
>SMVA01308495.1_pt1 | contig 13156 bp, 11 predicted proteins | sample 2456451 | NCBI WGS metagenome assembly SMVA01 (sample SAMN11095933, study PRJNA526329) | marine sediment metagenome | biome: Marine sediment; feature: Surficial sediment; material: Deep marine sediment; isolation source: Hadal surficial sediment | place: Pacific Ocean | collected 2014-05 | depth...
GCCGAGTATGTAACCATTCCTGAGGACCGGGCGCTGGCACGGAAACCGGCCAACATTACGTTTGCGCAGGCGGCATCAGTTCCGATAGCGGCAATCACCGCACTGCAGGCGCTTCGCGACAAGGGAAAACTTAAGCCGGGGCACAAAGTCCTGATTAACGGCGCGTCAGGCGGCGTGGGTACGTTTGCCGTGCAGATCGCCAAGTCATTCGGCGCAGAGGTGACCGGCGTATGCAGTACCCGAAATGTGGATATGGTGCGATCAATCGGCGCCGATCACATCATCGATTACACCCGGGAGGACTACACCGAAAGTGGGAAACAATACGACCTGATTATCGATATGGTTGGCAATCACTCGCTGATGGCGAACAGGCGGGCTCTTACGCCGGAGGGCATCTTCGTCATCGTCGGAGGACCAAAAGGAAATTGGCTCGGGCCTCTAATGGGTCCGATCAAGGCGCTGATGTTGTCACCGTTCGTCGATCAGGAATTCGGTCTGATGCTGGCGAAGCTGCGCAAAGATGACCTGGCCATCCTGGGCGATCTCATGCAGGCAGGCTTTGTGACCCCGGTGATTGACCGGCGTTACCGATTGAGTGACGTTCCAGAAGCGATCCGCTATTCGGAAGAAGGTCACGCTCAAGGGAAAATAATAATCGAAATGAAATAGACGCGCGCCAGACCGTTCGTGAGAGAGCCGCTGTCTTTGACTACATAGAAATGTCTTACCATTAAATCCGTCGGGACCTGGCTTGTACCCTCCGGCAGTCAGGCGCTTGTTACGTGCTGCGTGTCGGTTCCCAATCGCTTGGATCGATTTCCAATCGCCTGGGTTGTAAGCTAGTTGGTTCGATCTTGGTCAAAGGCCCGGATCTTTTCCGACAAATAATTTAGGGAGTTATCTTGAAAAGCACGATCGGTTTAGCCGTGCTCGCTGGGTTGCTTGTCGCCTGTGCATCCAATCAAACGAGCCAGTCCGTCGAATCCGCCAATCGTACATCGACGGATGACGGAACAGCGCAGACGTCAGAAAAAGTATGCACGTACGAAACAGGCGGCAGAATAGGCGCCCGTAAAAGGCGTGTTTGCCGAAGCGTGGGCGAGAGATAGCGTCGCCGAAGGCTTTTCTCGAAAGAGTTCTAAATGGCCGCTGGCGACGTGAGGCGAACACATACAAACGAAAACGTGATGATTATTTCCGTTGCTCAGGCATGATGCAGGGCGACCGACGGCAGTTTGCAGTTCTTCCTAAGTGATCCGTGTAACCATGACCTGACGTTGCGGTTTCAGTTCTGAGGAAAATCTGTAGTCAATTCTGATTGCATTACCGCGCATACCTGTTTTTTGCGTAATTCCGATATCACTACCGAATACAACGAAATATGATCATCTTTAATTCTTAGAGGAGTAGGTCATGACTGACGCGTTATCACTTGCCAATCTGCGAACCGAGCTTGGCCGCACGTGGCTGATCACGCTATTCGGCGTTGCCTATGCCATCTCGCAAATCACCATTATCGTCATCCTGGGACCGATCGAAGATGCGATGATCAAATTGCAGACGACCGGCACCTCGGTAGCCGACTATTTGGCTGTATTCAATGCATGGGAAGACTCCGGAGATATGGCTTTCTACCGTGCCCATTTTCTCCTCGATGACGTTCACTGGATCTGGTACACAATGTTTCTTACTAGTGCGCTGTGCCGGCTATTCGACCGATTCGAGATATCGAGTAACCGCAACTGGTTTCTCTTACTTCCGCTGGCATCTGGGTTACTCGATTGGTATGAGAACCACCTGCAGCATGTATTCCTGAGTTCTCCAGATTTCTCGACGATTATCGATCCCTTACCACTCTTCAGCACGCTGGCATCCGACGTCAAATGGATACTTTCCATCGTCTACATCGGAACGGCAATCGTATTGACGTTTCGGCTGGTGTTCCGCAAAAAAGCGGGGCACGATGCGTGAGAACTACGATGGAAAAGTCACACATTTTCGATCGCTCCTTTGCCGAATCAGGAACATTTAAATGGGGAGGCACTGATGGACGCACATCATAAAGAAGGCATTACCAGGAGAGATCTGATGATGTTCGGCGCCGCATCGGCGGCCGCCTGTGTTGCTGGCTCGTTGCCGCTCGCGGTTTCAAGCGCTAATGCTGCGGAGCCTACTACTCGCCGCAGGACACGCTTCCTGTTGGATTGCCATGTGCACGTTGGCGGATCCCCTGGACTGGCTGCCATGATTGATCAGGTCCATTCACCAAAAGACTATCTTGCACTACGCGGCAAGCAGCCGGTCGCGTTTGCGAAGGTCGCCGGCGAGCCGCAAATCGACAATTCCAACGACCTGATCGCAATAATGGAAAAGCATGGCGTCACCCACGGACTCATCCAGCCCACACCTGGCAGGAACGCGAGCAATGAACGTATTGCCGAAGTTGCCAGGAATCACAAGGATAGATTTTTCCCGCTTTATCGTCCCGAATCGGCGCTGGGTGCTCTTGGTACTGGATCCATGGAACCACCGACCAAGGAAGAATGTCGCGCCAACGCCCGAACAGAAGCTGACGCAATCGAGAACCTGTTTCCCAAGCTTGGTATGTTCGGCATGGGGGAATTTGTCGCTGGCGGCTACGTGACCACCGCGCTCGATTCGATTGAAATTTCACGCGATATGGGACCTATCATGGAAGCTTTACGTCCCAAAAAGCTGCCGATCATGTTGCCGACAGGTAGTTCGGGCTGGAAGGGCGGCCTGTTTTATATTTACGAACCGATTTGGGTCGATGAAGTGGCCGGCAACTTTCCTGACGTACCCATCGTTTTGACAAAGATGGGACGGAGTATACGAACATCTTTTGATGCCTGCTTGACGGTCGCCAAGCGTAACTCCAATGTCTACTTTGATCTCACGGAAACGAATGAAATCCATCTTCGTGAGGCAATCGACCAGATAGGCGCGCATCGCATCATGTTCGGTACCGATCTGCACGGCCTGTCGGTGAATTACGCCTACGAACATGGTTTCCATACCGTGGATGGTGCACAACCCAGCGAAGAGGAATGGGAGTGGATTGCCTGGCGCACTGCAGATACCGTATATCAGCTTGGGCTTGAAGGCTGATTGATCATCAAGTAATCCCCCAGCTATATTAAGTATGCAGTCGCCACGGTAGCAATTTTCGGTCAGCGCATTGTGACGAGTTCTTCCGCACTCGTCGGGTGGATGGCGACGGTATCATCGAATTGTTTCTTGGTCGCACCCATGCGCACAGCGACTGCAAATCCCTGCAGCATTTCATCCGCGCCGTCGCCAATAATATGACAACCGACTACCCGTTCTTCGGCACCTGTAGTCACCAGCTTCATCGCAGTCTGGACCTTGTTCTCACTGAACGCATAAACCATTGGCTTGAAGCGCGTCTCGTATACCTTGACGTCGTCACCGTATTTTTCACGAGCCTGGTCTTCCGTTAGACCTACGGTGCCGATCGGCGGATGCGTGAAAATAACGGTCGGAATCCATTCGTACTCGAGCCGTCGATCTGTCATGCCGCCGTAGAGACGATCCGCGAGACGTCGTCCCGCTGCTATTGCCACCGGCGTCAGCGCCTCCCTGCCGGTCACATCACCAAGCGCGAATATATGATCGACATTGGTCTTTTGCCATTCGTCGGTCGGTACAAATCCGTAGCCGTCAGCTTTGACGCCTGCAGCTTCCAAATCCAATGCTTTCGTATTCGGTGCCCGGCCAACCGCCCAGACGAGTGCGTCGTAGTCACCAAACTCCCGGCCGTCTTGTGCAACAAGGCCAATACCGTCGTCTGATTTATCCAACTCTTTTGGAACAACACCTGTCTCCAGCGTGATGCCGCTTGCTGCCATCGCTGCTTCAAATTCGGTGCGCAGCATCTTATCGAAGTTTCTAAGCATCCCGTCTTTACGCACCAGGATCGTCGTCTCCGAGCCCAGCGCGTTGAAAACGCCGCTTAGTTCGGCCGCGACGTAACCACTACCAAGAAGTGCAACTTTTTGTGGTCTTTCCGGTAATTGAAAAAATCCGTCCGACGTAATGCCGTATTCCGCACCATGGATGCCTGGAATAATCGGGAACCCGCCTGTCGCAATGACAATCTTTTCTGCTGAGTATGTCTGCTCGCCAACGGCGATCGTCGTTGCATCCAGGAATTTCGCTTCACCCTCAATCAAGGTGACGTCGCGCTTGTCGAGGTTGTTCTGGTAGATTTCGTTCAATCGCTGTATGTAGGCATCGCGCTTTTTCTTGACGTCTGACCAGGCGTGTCCGTTCACGGACACGTCAAAACCAAAATCCCGTGCATGCTCGAGCATGTGCGCGTGATGCGCGGTGAGCCACATCAATTTTTTGGGTATACAACCGACATTGACACAGGTGCCGCCGAGCGGGCCCGATTCGATCACCGCTGCTTTCGCGCCATATTCAGAAGCGCGTTGTGCATGCGCCAGCCCACCGCTGCCACCGCCTATCACAATCAGGTCAAAACTCGCTGTCACTTCTCAATCCTTGGTCTGTTTATTGCCGTTTTCCTGCATCGCACGTGTGCTAACATCCTGCCGCCTGTTCACAAAGCCAACTCTTTATGTCGAACCCATTACTGGACACAACTACACTACCGCGCTTCGACGACCTCAAGCCTGATCACGCACAACCGGCGCTCGCTGAGCTTATCGCAGCGCATCGGGGATTGCTCGCCGAGCTGCTGGACGATCCTGCAGCGAAGAATTTCACTTCATTGATCGCACCGCTCGAAGAGATGAGCCATGAGCTCAGCCGCGTCTGGTCACCCGTTAGCCATTTGCAAAGCGTGCTGGAAGATCCGGCATGGCGTGACGCCTACAATGCGTCGCTGCCGTTAATGACCGAACATGCGACCGAATTATCACAAAACAAGCAACTCCAGCAGGCTTATCAGCAGATCGCAGACAACATGCCAGACGATGCGACGCCTGCCATGCACATGCTCGTAGAACAGGAATTGAGGGACTTCAGGCTCGCCGGTGTCGCGCTGCCTGAGAAAGAGAAAGCCCGCTACAAGGAGTTGATGCAAGAGCTCGCGGCAACGCAGGCCAGGTTCGAGCAAAACGTCCAGGACGCGACTGACGCCTGGCATTTTCACGCGACTGACGAGGCACAGGTGGCCGGCCTGCCCGAGCATGATGTCGCGCGGGCCCGTCAACAGGCGGCCGAACTGGGCCATGACGGTTGGTGGTTGAAGCTTGACTATCCGAGCTATCACGCGGTCGTCACACATGGTGACAATCGGAATCTCCGTGCCTCGTTTTACAAAGCGTGGTCGACCCGTGCCTCAGACGAAGGCGACAACGAGCAATGGGATAACAGCGAAGCGATCGAGAAAATTCTCGCGCTACGACATGAAGCCGCGCTCCTGGTCGGATTCAAGAATTACGCAGAGTATTCATTGGCCACCAAGATGGCAGGCGACGTTAGCGAGGTGCTGGGCTTTTTAACGGAACTCGCCGACAGGACCCGGGCTGGCGCACAAAAGGAACTCGAATCAATCCAGGAGATTGTGGACACGCCGCTGGAGGCCTGGGACATCGCCTACTATCTCGAGAAGTCGAAGCAGAAGAAATTCTCGATTTCGGATAACGAGCTTCGTGAATATTTCCCGGTGTTTGCAGTCCAAGCGGGTCTTTTCAGCCTGGCCGAAAAACTCTACGGCATCGTCGTCACTGAGCGGTCCGGCGTTTGTGCATGGCATGAAACCGTCAGCTACTACGAAGTCAAAGACCAGGAAGGTCAATTACTCGGCAGCTTTTATACAGACCTGTACGCCAGGAAGGGCAAGCGCGGTGGCGCCTGGATGGACGAATGCATTATCCGGAAAAACCTTGGCGGCGATGCAACCCCGCCAGTAGGGTATCTCGTGTGCAATTTCTCGCCACCCGATGCCCAGGGCGTATCACTGTTAACACACAATGACGTAGTCACACTTTTTCATGAATTCGGCCATATGCTGCATCACCTGTTGACCCGGGTAGATTTTCCGAGCATCGCCGGGATCAATGGAGTGCCATGGGATGCGGTCGAGTTACCAAGCCAGTTTATGGAAAATTTTGCCTGGCATTACGAGGTACTCGAACAGTGCTCGGCTCATTACCGCTCCGGCACATCGTTGCCGAAAGAAATCTTTGACCGCTTGCACCGCAGCCGGCATTTCGGCATGGCGCTTGGCATGTTGCGCCAACTTGAATTTGCGTTGTTCGATTTTCGCATTCATGCGAACTACGATCCCGAAAAGGGAGCACGGACGCTCACTGTACTCGATGACGTACGCAAGCATGTCGCGCTGATTAATTACCCTTCGTACAATCGCTCGCCGCATAGTTTTGCACATATTTTTGCGGGCGGTTACGCGGCCGGCTATTACAGTTACAAGTGGGCCGAAGTTCTGGCTGCCGACGCGTTTTCCGCGTTCGAGGAATCAGGAATATTCGATAAGGAGACGGCGCAGCGCTTTCGCGAAGAAATCCTCGAGGTCGGCGGCAGCCGCGACATCATGGAAGCCTACGTTGCATTTCGCGGACGCAAGCCAACGCTCGATGCCTTGTTGCGTCAGAGTGGTATCGGTAAAGCAGCATGAAAATTGCAACCTGGAACGTGAATTCGCTGAATGTGCGCCTGCCGCACGTTTTGGAATGGCTGGCCAGCGCAGAGCCGGATGTACTTGTCTTGCAGGAGATCAAGCAGGTATCCGAGGCGTTCCCGGAAGCTTCCTTTGTGGAAGCAGGTTACCAGGCGATCGCGAGCGGACAGAAAACCTATAACGGCGTGGCCGTGATCAGCCGCAAGCCGTCAGCAGATCAGGTTACCGATTTCCCGGGATTCGAAGATCCACAACGCCGCATACTGGCCTCGACGATCGACGGCGTGCGTGTCATCAACCTGTATGTGCCCAACGGTCACAGTGTCGGTTCGGAAAAATACGAGTACAAGCTCGGCTGGCTGGCTGCCTTGAAAGTCTTCCTTCAGGACCAACTGAAAACCCACGACAAGCTCGTCGTGCTCGGCGATTTTAATATCGCGCCCGAGGATCGTGACGTGTACGACGCCGAGAAGTGGGGCGATGACATTCTGTGTAGCCCGCTCGAGCGCGGAGCGCTCGGCGAACTCCTGAAACTTGGCTTGACAGACGTGTACCGCAATTTTGAGCAACCCGAAAAGGCGTTTAGCTGGTGGGACTATCGGCGCGCCGGATTTCAGCGCAACGCCGGCCTGCGTATCGACCTGATACTGGCCAGTGATACGATGACCGCCGCCTGTCAGGCCAGCAATATCGATCGCGAACCACGGACCTGGGAGCGTCCATCTGACCATACACCAGTGATCGCCGAATTCTCCCTGTAGTGTCCGGCGATTTAACATATTCCCTGACCGATTTCTCACCTGCGCCGTGTAGGGTGTATCATTTCTCGCCATTGAGCCAAACATTGGCCGAATCAGGGGTGGCTTTCCGTTAAGCTTGGCGCAACGGGTCATGGCATGAAAACTTTCGAGAAACCCGGCTTTAGTAACGTGGCTACCCTGACCCCTGGCGAGAAAAAGAAGAGAATTGTGTCCCAGGATCGGCGTAATGATTTTGATGTAACCAATGCCGTGCAGGTGAGCAAACCTGCCGCGGTACGCGATGCTGTCCACGAATTGTTCGCCGATACCTACCCCGGCGCCTCATTTGACAAGCTGTGGCTCGCCTTCTACGACTTCGAACGGCTCTTTACCGGCAAGTATCCCGGCTACCTTGGCTGCGACACGACCTATCACGACATGCAACACACACTCGACATGACCCTGGCGCTGGTCCGGCTCGTGGTTGGTTATGAACGCAGCGTTGATCCTGCCGAGCGCCTTGGCGCGCACCGCGCTCAGATGGTGGTCATCACCTCGCTGTTTCACGATTCCGGCTACATACGGCATGAGGAACGCGACAAGGATTTCCAGAACGGAGCTGAGTTCACCCTGTATCACGTATCAAGAAGTGCAGATTTCCTGCGCCGTTATTTGCCAAAACTCGGGTTGTCTCGGGACGTCGCCGTCAGCAGCATGATTGTCCACTTCACAGGATATGAAATCGATCTCGACAAGATAGAACTCGAAGATCCGCGTGACGCGATCGGGGGGCACCTGATCGGCACCGCGGACCTGATTGCACAAATGGCGGATCGTTGCTATCTCGAAAAATGTCGTGACCGACTCTACAATGAATTTGTCCTGGGTGGCATTGCCGTTGAAACTCCGGGCCCCGGTCAATATCTGGTTCGTTATGAGTCTGGCATCGATCTACTCAGAAAGACGCCCGGTTTTTATCAACAGGTTTCCAAACAGCGACTTGACTCGAAATTCAATCGTGCGTATCGCTATGCCGAAGTTCTTTATAATGGCAGCAACCCTTACGTTGAAGCCATCAAGATAAATTTTACGCATCTGCTGCGAGTCCTCAAATCTGAAGAGTTTCGATTGTTACGGCGCAGTCCGCCGTATTTTCTCGGCGTTAGTGATGCGATTCAAAGCATGGACAACCTGGTGCACGAACATCTCGCGACGATTCCAGCCAAGCACGCCGCAGCGGCGGATTACGTTTCTGCGTAATAGGGAATCGCGGCGGGACGCCGCTCCTACGGTAGGAGCGGCGTCCCGCCGCGATTCCCTATTGCATCCTTAATGAAATCGAAGCGGTCATTCCCGAAAAACATCTGATCGCCAACAAAAAATGTCGGAGCGCCGAATGCACCGCGCTCGCAAGCTTCGTTGCTATTCGCCTTCAACTCGTCTTTGATCGCCGGATTTTCTATATCTTCGAGCGACAACCCGGCCTTTGCTGCGATCTCTGCAAGTACCTCTTTGTCGTTTAGGTTCTTTTCATGTACCCACATCGCATCGAACAGCGCCTGATGAAGGACGTCGAACGCCCCATTTTTTTGTGCGACCAGTGCCAGCCGCAATGCCTTGAGTGTTTTCTGCGGAAAGACCGGGTTCATTTTGAATGTCAGTGAATAACGCTCCGCCCAACGCCTGATATCGGTCCGCAGATATCTGCCCTTCGCTTTGACCGTCCCGGGTGGCCGGTGGCCAGTAGCCTCCATGACGGCTCCCAGGAACATCGGCCGGTATACGATTTCAGCACCGGCCAATTTACCCAACTGGCTGTTTGCCAGGTAGGAATACACACTGACGTAGTCGTAGAAAAATTCGACTTTCATACTCATGTTTGCCCCATCGGCACGAAATTCGGTCGTCCCTTAATGGTTGTGATCCAGTCGCGAATCGCGGCATAGCGGTTCATTTTAAAACCGCCTTCTTCGGCGACGTGCGTATACGCAAAAAGTGCGATATCAGCGATATTGTATTTGTCGCCTGCGATGAAAGCATGACGGCGAAGCTGCTGTTCCATGATTTCGAGGGCCTTGTAGCCGCCGATCTTTTTTTCCTCCAGGCTCGTCTGTCGATCCGCAGGATTACCCAGGTACTTGATGATGAATCTCGAGGTCGCAATATTCGGTTCGTGGCTGTATTGCTCGAAAAACATCCATTGCAGGATTTCTGCACGTGCGTACGCGTCGCCTGCGAAAAACTCACTGCCGTCTGCCAGGTAGAAAAGTATCGCGTCCGACTCGGGCAAGTAGCGGCCGTCTGGCAACGCAAGCAACGGTATCTTGCCATTCGCATTCATTGCCAGGAATTGTGGCGCGCGCGTATCTCCCGCAATGATATCGACTTCTTCCCAGTCGTAGTCGACACCCATCTCCGAGCATAGCAACTGGATTTTGTAACAGTTGCCGGATCGGGAGTCGCCATAGATTTTGAGTTTTCCTTCGGTCAAGTCTTCTCCTTGTCCATCAATCTTATCGCCACAACCTCACGCCTGTTTAGTCGCCGCTTGGCCAGGAACGAGGCAACGCCTGCTGCACAAAACGCATAGATGTGATCGACCGGGCTGACAGTATTTGCGAAAAAGTTCTTCATCGTATCCCGCGACAGTCCGACGAACACGCTGAACGGATCAGCTTCTATGTATCGCCCGGTCTCTACGATGCCAATCATCAGGTTGCCTACATAGGCGCCGACCCATGCAAGAACCGCAGCAATCACCGGAAATCGCCAGTCGAGTCCACGACCGAATCTCTGTACACCCAGGCCGACGAACATACCGATGACGATGGAGATCCAAGGAAAGACCCGCCCGGTTCGCATCGACAGGACCGCCCAGATCCAGCCAAATACGAGTACGAGCGCGATTCCACCCACCACTGCCCGCCCGATGGACTGTTGCGCCAGGATAAGCGCAACATCGGGTTTTGGTCCTGTATCTGCTTGTTTTCCTGAATGTTTTTTTTGTAGTCGGAACATTTACGGTTGACGGCGAAGCTGCTCTGCCGCTTGAATCAGCGCCATAGTCTACACGGTAACAGCTTGTTACCGGCGTCACGGAAGGGTCTCTCCTCGAGTGCTATATTTTCACTTACATAGTGCGTCGCAGGCAGACTTTTCATCGCCATCAGGAGACCAGCGTGCAGCAACTGAACCGCGTTAACCTGCATTCCCTCCTTGCCGTAATTGCCATAGCCAGCGCCTGTGCAACAACGCCCGCCAGCAACGTCATAAAAACCGTCCACGACATCGAAGGCGCGGCACCGTTCTCCAACATTCTGGTTGTCAGCGTAGCTGGTGACATCGCGACACGAACGGAGTTTGAACAAGCGATCGCGAGCGCAATTTCCACCGAGGAAACCACGGTTACTCCTTTTTTTACGGTTGTTGGTCGCACTCCACAATTGACGCGCAACATACTGACCAACGTGGTCAGAGCCAGGGAGTTTGATGCGATTATCCTGACGCGCCTGCAAGGTCAGGATCGGGCAGACCTGGTGCCAAATCGACCCACCGGCAGACTGTTTAATTTGTATCTCTACGATTACGCCGAGCTGAATTTTCCCGCAGACATTGAGGTTGGATCGACCGTTTCATTTGTCGTTGAAGTTTATGAAACGCGTACCGCAAAAAAGGTCTGGGCGATCGAGTCATTGATATTTGATAGCAAAACTGTTGAATCCGTAGTCTCAGAACAGCTGGCCGCCATCTCTGCCGAAATTCTGAAGGATGGCCTGGTTCGGCAATAAGGAATCGCGGGCTCGTCGCTCCCGCAAATCCATGTGCTCCGCGACATACGTACGTCCTGTACGCAAAGCCGCTCCTACAAATTATACATTCAGGAGATGATTCTTCAGAGCGAGTTCTGCGGCAGCCAGATCTTCGACTGCAGTACCGACTGACTTGAATAGCGTGATCGAATCGTCGGAGGTACGCCCGCCGGAGGTTCCTGAAACCAGATCCCGCAGCTCACCCTTGATGTGCGATTCCTGGATCGAGCCATCATTGATAGCCTGTACAATTTCACCAGCCTCTGACATCACGCCAGCCCTGGTGTCGACATAAACATCCGCACGCAACACGGCTTCGCTGTCCGCTTCCCGCATGTCCGGTTTGAATGCCCCTACCAAATCGAGATGCTGACCTGGCAGCAACCATCGACCCTCAACCAATGGATCGATTGCAAGCGTCGCGCAACTGATGACATCCGCCTGACCGACGGCTTGCTCGAGATCGTTCGACACAGTTACCGCAAATGACGATTTGGCGAGCGTGACTGCCAGCTTCTCGGCAGCCTCTCTGCGCCGTCCCCAGATACAAACTTCAGCGATTGGCCGGGCTGTCGCATGTGCTGCAATGAGGTGCGGTGCGAGGTTGCCGGTTCCCACCATCAGTAATCTGGTCGAGTTGCTTCTCGACAAATAAGTCGATGCAAGTGCGGATGCAGCGGCGGTCCTGCGAAGTGTAATCTCCGTGCCATCAAGGAATGCGACCGGAATGCCGGTCTCCGCGCTCATCAGGATGTAACTGGCGAAGACGGCCGGATGGCCCTGCGCCGCATTGTCGGGAAACACGGTGGCGATCTTTACCCCCATGCTGCCACCCGATTGCCACGCCGGCATCAACAACAATTTTCCCGGATCACCGCCCGGGAGCGCCACCTCATGATGTGCGCGAGGCGGTACCTCGTAGCCATCGCCAAAAGCCGTTGCCAGGGCGTTGATCAGCTGATCATAAGGAAGTGCGTCGGCAACTTCGTGTGCATTGAGTACTAACAAGATTGTTTCGACGTATGGGAATGCACCGGCCGCCTCGGAGTGCGGAATCCGGCGAGGATAGCACTTCCACGATCATGATCAGGCCTGAACGGATCAATGGGGTCAGACTCCATTGATAGATCATTGTCTGACAGTTTCTGAAAATCAATCGAGTCTGACCCCATTGATCCGCGATATTTCTTCTACTCAACCGTTACTGACTTCGCGAGGTTCCTGGGTTGGTCAACGTCCGTGCCTTTCAGCACGGCAACATGATAGGCAAGTAACTGCAATGGCACCGTGTAGAGAATCGGCGCCTGAAAATCATGGATGAGCGTCGGCATGTGCATCATGTGAATACCGACCCTGTCGCCGAACTGCACCCGCGGATCGGCGAACACGAATAACTCGCCTCCCCGCGCTCGAACCTCCTGCAGATTGCTTTTCAGTTTTTCGAGCAGTTCATCATCGGGTGCCACAGCGATAACCGGCATGTTTTCGTCTACCAGCGCGAGCGGGCCGTGCTTCAATTCTCCGGCTGCATACGCTTCGGCATGAATATAGGAAATTTCCTTGAGCTTCAGAGCGCCCTCCATTGCCACCGGATTCTGCACCCCACGCCCAAGGAATAATGCGTGCTGCTTATCAACGAAGTGTTCAGCAAGCGTCTCAATCGCCGAATCGAGCGTCAACACCTGTTCGATCAGGCCGGGAATCTCTGCCAATTGCGCTACCAGGATGCGCTCCTGTTTTTCTTCGAGCCCATTGCGGCGGGCCAGCGAAATCGTCAGGAGCGCGAGCGCAGCCAATTGCGTCGTGAACGCCTTGGTAGACGCTACGCCGATCTCCGGGCCGGCGTGTGTCAGCAGCGACAACGCGGACTCCCGAACCATGGAGCTCTCGGGCGAATTGCAAATCGCCATCGTTGACACGTAGCCCATCTCTTTCGCGGCGCGCAACGCCGC
>SMVA01127843.1_pt1 | contig 13150 bp, 10 predicted proteins | sample 2456451 | NCBI WGS metagenome assembly SMVA01 (sample SAMN11095933, study PRJNA526329) | marine sediment metagenome | biome: Marine sediment; feature: Surficial sediment; material: Deep marine sediment; isolation source: Hadal surficial sediment | place: Pacific Ocean | collected 2014-05 | depth...
ATAACTCTCTTGGTCGAGCTTCTGGTGCTTGATGACAATGACCCGGTGCGCGTAGAGCGCCGCCGTCAGTTCACGCATCAGCTCGTCGCTCGGTGCGGCCGCGAGATCGACCCCCTCGACCGAAGCGCCCAGCGCGGCATCTAATGGTGTGATCGTGACCATGCGTCCTCCAAATTCACTCTGGCGCAGCGTAACCCGATAGGCAATCGCCGGGTAGAGCTAATCCCGCCCCCCCGGGATCGCCGCTCGAATCCTCGCACTCACAATGCTTCTGGAGCAGAGGGAGGAAGTCCGCCTGCTATTCGGTAAGGCACGGATTTTAATTCTAGGAAACGTTGTGGACAAAAATTTCTAAGCAACCTAAAATATCCAGCTTTCTGTGTTTTCAGCAACCACAGATGGTTATCCGGGAAATCGCCATCCATACCGAATGGAGTCAACGTCATGGCCAAAAAAATTGCTTTTCTGACCTTGCACGGAATGGGCTCGACGGCGCGCGACTACTATGAGGATCTACGGGACGACCTGATCCCGATGGTCGGAGCAACCGCCTGGAACGACGACGTTCATTTCGATCACATCTACTATCAGGATATTTTGCAAGACCCACAGATCGAGTACTTCAATCGCATCCGGAACGATGTCGATTCGAAGAAACTGCGAAAATTTCTTCTGTATGGCTTCTCCGACGCGGGCGGCCTCGAATACTCGAGGACCATCGCCGACAGTGCATATGAACAGGTCCAAAAGCGTATCTTCGACAGCCTGGGCCAGGCCTTCGACGCCGTCGTGTCGCCAAACTCTCCCGTTGTCTTTATCGCCCAGTCCCTGGGCGGTCAGGTCTTATCCAACTACATTTGGGATGCGATGCGCGATCCTGAGCCCACTTTCGGAATATGGCGACACAGCCACGACGGACTTTCCGAAGAGGATAAGAACTTCCGGCGGCTTCGCACGCTGCGGGTTCTGGTAACGACCGGATGCAATATCCCGATGTTCGTTGGCGGCCTGCCGCGTGCGCAAAGAATTCCGATCCGCCGACCTAATGATAACTTCGTCTGGGAAAATTATTTTGACGAGGACGATGTGCTTGGCTGGCCTCTTCAGCCGTTGAACGATGAATACAATGTTCTGGTCAGGGACGTCGAGGTGAATGTCGGCAATATCTTTACCAGCTGGAACCCGCTCAGTCATACCCGATACTGGACGGATGCAGACGTTCAAACGCCTCTTGCCGGCCACTTGAAATCTCTGTTGGCATCGGTTTGAACGCGCGGTTCCTTCTCACCTGAAGGAGCCCATGCCCGCCTCTACAACGCGCGCCGGGTCGTTGAGCGCCCGCTCGCCGATCGGCAAGGCTAGGTTTCGGCATCGACCCCGGTCAACGCGGGGCCGCTTTTGGCCGCGGGCTATCGGTGATAAACAGGCGCGAACAAGCCGAATCGTAAAATGGGGGCGCGTTCATGGCCGAGCCGCAGCCGTTTCAGCTCAAACCCGGAACCCTGGAGCTCGCGCAACTGCGCGCCTTCTGGCGTGGTCCCCGTGGGGTCGTGCTCGACCCTGCCTGCCACGGCGCTATCGAGGCCTCGGCCGAAACCGTTGCCGCCGTGCTTCGGGAGGGCCGCGCGGTCTACGGCATCAACACCGGCTTCGGCAGTCTGGCGGGCACCACAATCGATCCGGGCCAGGTCACCGAGTTGCAGCGCCGCCTGGTGCTGTCCCACTGCACCGGCGTCGGCGCGCCGCTTTCCGAGCGTGTCACCCGGCTGGTCTTGCTGCTCAAGGTCAACGCGCTTGCCCGGGGTTATTCCGGAATCCGGCGCGAGGCGATTGAGGCGCTCCTGGCCCTGCTCAACGGCGGCGCCATGCCGGTGCTGCCCTGCAAGGGCTCGGTCGGCGCCTCGGGCGATCTGGCGCCGCTCGCCCATCTGGCCGCGGTGCTGTTGGGCGAGGGCGAGGTGCGCCTGGCCGGCGAGACCCTGCCCGCGGCGGTGGCGCTCGCGCGCCTCGGCCTGGCGCCGCTCGAACTCGGCGCCAAGGAGGGCCTGGCGCTCCTGAACGGCACCCAGGTGTGCACGGCGCTGGCGCTCGACGGGCTGTTCGCCGGGCTCGACGTCTTCGCGGCGGCCCTGGCAGCCGGCGCGCTCAGCGTCGATGCGGCGCTCGGCAGCGACGTGCCCTTCGACCCGCGCATCCACGAGGTCCGCGGCCAACCCGGTCAGCAGGCGGTTGCCCGGGTGCTCGCCGGACTGCTCGCCGACAGCGGCATTCGCGCCTCGCACCTGGAATGCGGCCGGGTCCAGGACCCCTACTCCCTGCGCTGCCAGCCCCAGGTCATGGGCGCGGCGCTGGACCTGCTCGGTGCCGCGGCGGCGACGATCGAACGCGAGGCCAACGCGGTCTCCGACAATCCACTGGTGTTCGCCGCCGAGGGCGAGATTCTGTCCGGCGGCAATTTCCACGCCGAACCCGTCGCCATGGCCGCCGACACGATCGCGATCGCGCTTTCGGAAATCGGCGCACTGTCCGAGCGCCGCACCGCGCTGCTCACCGATGCGAATCTGAGCGCCCTGCCCGCCTTCCTGGTCGCCGAGCCCGGCCTCAACTCGGGCTTCATGAACGCCCAGGTCACCGCCGCGGCGCTGGCCAGCGAAAACAAAGGGCTGGCCCACCCGGCCAGCGTCGACAGCATGCCGACCTCGGCCAATCAGGAAGACCACGTCTCCATGGCGGCCTACGCGGCGCGGCGGCTGTCGGAGATCGCTTGGAACAGCGGCCAGATCGTCGCCATCGAACTACTGGCCGCCGCCCAGGGCATCGACCTGCGGCGGCCGCTGGAAACCAGCCCCCGGCTCCAGGAAATCCACGCCGGCATCCGCGAAAGCGCCGCTTTCCTGGGCGACGACCGGTCCCTGGCCCCCGATATCGCGGCGGTCTACGGGCGCCTCGCCGGAGGCTGGTTCGCAGAGGTTCTCGCGGCGGATGAAGATATTCCGCTCTTGGTTTAAATTGACGCGTAGACTTCCGACAGTAACCACGTTAATCTTCATTAAGTTCGGAAGAAACCGGACTATTAAAAATACCAGTTGTGCTAAGAAACGAACAAAGAAAATCAAGCAATCGTTGGGCACAACAGGCGGTTTATCTTGGAAAACCAGGGGCATACACAAGTGCAACAAATCAGCGAGACAACGACCCCCGGATTCGTCAATGGGGGGGACAGCTTCGTCCTGGACGAATCCATCGGTCATCTGATCCGCCGCGCACACCAGCGGGCCTCGGCGACCTTCATGACGATTCTGGCCGATCACCAGTTCACGCCGACACAGTTCTTCGCGTTGGCCCGCTTGCGGGAGCGGGGCCGGCTGTCCCAGAACCGCCTGGGGCGGCTGACGGCCATGGATCCGGCGACGATTCAGGGGGTTACGCGGCGTCTTTTCGACCGCGGTTACATCGACCGCACGCCCGATCCGACCGACCGGCGCCGAATGGTGCTGGAACTGACGCCGGAGGGGAAAAGCGTGGCGGGGCGCCTGTTGGACGGGATCACCGCGGTCAACGGCCAGATTCTGGCCCCGCTCGCGCCCGAGGAACAGGAGCAGTTCCGCAGCCTGCTAAAGCGAATCGTTTAGCGGCTTACCCGATCACGCCGGGGCGGACGGCCGAACCGGCCGCCCGTTCTGTTTTAACGCGCACGCTACTCTTCGACGCGCCCGCCTTCTTCGACACGCCAAGTGTGGCCGCGGCGCAGGAGTGCGTTGAGATCGCCTTGGGTGCCGGCCTCGGTCGCCTTCTTCACCGCATCCGCGACCCGTTCGGCCATCTGGCGCTCGTAGCTCGGCGCCGGCTGGCAGTAGAGCACGCCGAGCGCCACCGGATGGGTCGGCGGCTCCATGGCCGCCAGCATGACCGCAAGCGCTCGGTTGGTCTCGTCGTGAACCAAAATGTCGGCCTCGGTGACTCCATTCTCGCCGAGCCGCACCGCCTCGAGCGCGAGGCCGCCGGGCGCCAGCCGCAGTCCCTTGTCCCGCTCCTTGCCGAAAATCAGCGGCTGAGCGTGCTCGATGTGGACCTGGGCATCGGGCGCTACTTTGCGGTCGGTAAATTCGTCGAAGACGCCGTCGTTGTAGACGATGCAATTCTGAAAAATCTCGACGAAAGCGGCGCCTCGAAAGGCGTGGGCGCGCTTAAGCACGCCGGGCAAGTGCTTCTGCTGAGTGTCGACGGACCGGGCGACGAAACGCGCGCCCGAGCCCAGTGCGAAGGCCACCGCCGAGACCGGCGCCTCGATCGATCCATTGGGCGTCGAGGGCGACCGTGTGCCCTGACGCGAGGTTGGCGAATACTGGCCCTTGGTCAGGCCATATATCTCGTTGTTGAACAGCAGTATCTGCAAATCGACATTGCGGCGCAACACGTGCAATAGGTGGTTGCCGCCGATCGAAAGCGCATCGCCGTCGCCGCAAACCACCCAGACGTCGAGGTCCGGATTGGCCAGCTTGATGCCGGTCGCGATCGCCGGCGCGCGGCCGTGAATGCCGTGAAAACCGTAGCTGGCGATGTAATAGGGAAAGCGCGCGGCGCAGCCGATGCCGGACACGAAGACGGTTTTTTCCGGAACCGCCTGGATGTCGGCCAGGGTCTTTTCCACCGATTTGAGGATCGCGTAATCGCCACAGCCGGGGCACCAACGGACCTCCTGGTCGGAGGCGTAGTCCTTGGCGCTCAGTTTTGGGAGCGGAGTCGCAACATTCATCTCATTTCTCCAGGCGGTCGCGCACCGCTGCCTCGATCTCGGCGATCATGAACGGCTTGCCCGATACCTTATTGAGGCCTTCGGCCGGCACCAAGAACTCGCTGCGCAACAACTTCACTAGCTGCCCCATGTTCATCTCCGGCACCAAGACCCGCTCGAAACCGCCCAAAAGATCGCCCAGGTTGCGCGGTAGCGGCCAAATATGGCGCAAATGCACGTGGGAAACCTGGACGCCTTCGCTCAAGAGGTCGCCGACCGCACGGCTGATCGGGCCATAGGACGAGCCCCAGCCGACCACGACCATCGGGCCGCTGTCGGGCCCCTGGTCGATCACCTGCTCGGGAATGTCCTCGGCGATGCGGGCAATCTTGGTGGCGCGTAATTCGGTCATGCGCTGATGGTTGGCCGGATCGTAGGAGATGTTGCCGCTGACCGCGTCGCGCTCCAGCCCGCCGATGCGGTGTTCGAGCCCCGGCGTGCCCGGAATCGCCCAGGGCCGAGCCAAAGTGGCGGAGTCGCGCTCGTAGGGATGGAAGTCCACCGGGTCCTCGCGAAACTTGGCCGGAAACCGCGCCATCTTTTCGACGTCGGGCAGGTTCCAGGGCTCCGAGGCGTTGGCGATGTAGTTGTCGCTCAGCAGCAGCACCGGGGTCATGTACTTGATGGCCAATTGCGTCGCCAAGATCGCCGCCTCGAAGCAGTCGGCCGGCGAACGGGCCGCCAGGACCACCAGCGCACTATCGCCGTGGCGCCCGTAGACCGCCTGCAGCAGATCGGCCTGCTCGGTCTTGGTCGGCATCCCGGTCGAGGGGCCGGCGCGCTGGGTGTTGATCACCACCAGCGGAAGCTCCGTGGAGATCGCCAGATCTAAGCTTTCGGTCTTGAGCGACATGCCGGGCCCGGAGCTCGAGGTCACGCCCATGGCGCCGGCATAAGAGGCACCGATCGCCGCGCAGACCGCCGAGATTTCGTCCTCGGCCTGAAACGTGGTGACGCCGTAATCTTTGAGCCCGGCCAGGGTGTGAAGGATGCCCGAGGCCGGTGTGATCGGATAGGAACAGAATACCAGCGGTAGCTCGGCCAACGCCGCGCCCGCCACCAGCCCCCAGGACATGGCCTCGGTGCCATCGACGTTGCGGTAGAGGCCGGGTGCGATCTCGGCCGCGCGGACGGTGAAGGCGCCCAGCATGCCTGACATTTCCGAGGTCTCGCCGAAGGCATGGCCGGCGTTGAGGGCCGCTGTGTTGGCGGCGGCTAGCTCCGGCCGGGACGAGAACTTCTCTGTCAGCCATTTCAAGGTTGTTTTTCGACGACGTTCGAACAGCCAATAGGCGAGGCCCAACGCCCACATGTTCTTGCACCGCAGGGCTTCCCTTTTCGACAGCCCCGCGCTCTTGACCGCATCCAGGGTGCGCTGGGACATATCCACGGTGACGAGGCGAAAATCAGCCAGGGTCCCGTCGTCCAGCGGATCGTCGTCGTAGCCGGCTTTCAGGATGTTCTTCTCGGTGAACGCGCCGGTATCGGCGATGATCAACCCGCCGCCGCGCACGTCGGCCAGATTGACCTTGAGCGCTGCGGGGTTCATGGCGACCAGGACGTCGACCATGTCGCCGGCGGTCTTGATGCCGGTGGTGCCGAAATTTATCTGATAGGCGGAGACCCCGAAGGTGGTCCCGGCCGGCGCCCGAATTTCGGCCGGAAAGTCCGGGTAGGTCGCCAAGTCGTTGCCCTTGAGGGCGGTCTCCATGGTGAAGCGCCCGCCGGTCAACTGCATGCCGTCGCCGGAATCTCCGGCAAAACGAACGACGGCGGAATCCACCTCCTGCCGCGCCGAGCGGCCAAGCTCCAGCGCCGCTGCGCCTTCCATGATCTCAGTCCTCCACCAGGCAGCTATCGGGGTGCGCGACCCAGACGGCCGCCCGCGAACTCAAGGAAATGCTGCCAAGCCGGCCGGAGCGACCGGCAATCCTGATACGCCTGCGCTTCATGTCTCTTACTGCCACCAGGTATATGATTACTACATCGCATAAGTAAATGAATCACCCCCGAAAAATCATCGAACGGCGCTTTTTTCCATCAATTGGGATGATTCGAGTATTCCAGCTTGCCGCCGTCCCCCAGCGTCACTTCGGCTCACGTGCCCGTGACCCGGCCGAGCCAGGGCCGCGGGGATCGCGGGGATCGCGGGGATCTCAGTCCAATATCGCCAACATGTCGGCGATCCGGGTCAATTTGCGGCGCGGGGCGCCGGACGGCGCAGCGGCGACCTCGGCGGTGTCGATCCGCTCCCAATCCGCGAAGCCGACCCGGCGCAGCCCGCGCTCCGTGAGCAGCTGTTCCAAGGCGGCACGCCCCGGTTTGCCGCCGCTGCTTCGAACGCCATCCTGAGGGAAATCGGCCTGGATCAGTTCGGCGATCCTGTCGCCACCAGCCTTGTTGGTGCCGATCACCCCGCTCGGCCCGCGCCCGGCCCAGCCGACCACGTAGAGGCCTGGATCGATCCGGCCGTCCCGGTTGGCAATGGCACCGCTCGCCGCATCCAGGGTCAGGCCCGCGACCGGCGCCATGCTGTAGCCGATTGCCGGCACCACCAGGCCGCAGGGGACCTCGAAAAACTCGCCGGTACCCACGGCCCGGCCGTCCTCGATGCGGGTCCGCTCCAGGCGCAGCGCCGTGCAGCGCCCCTCGCCCAGGACCGCATCGGGTTTGGCGTAGAACACGAAGTGCACACGTTTGGTTTTGCCAGCATCCGGTCCATTATCCGGGCCATCATCCGGGCCATCATCCGGCGCGCCGGCGGCGAAACCCTTGAGAGTCGCCAGGTTCTTCTCCGCCAGGCGCCGATCGCGCGCCGGCATCTCGCCGCTCACTTCATCGGGCAGTTGCGCGGGATCGACCACGGCCGCACAGTCGGCCAGCGTGCCCATCTCGGTCAGCTCCTTGTTGGTGAACTTGGCCTGGACCGGCCCGCGTCGGCCGATCAAGTAGACATCGCGCAGCGGCGCCGCCCGGATCGCGCCAGCCGCGTGATCGGCCAAGTCGCTGTCCGCCATCTCCTCGGCCGTCTTGAGCAGGACCCGGGCGACGTCGATCGCCACGTTGCCGTTGCCGATGACGCAGGCCGCCGAGGTGTCCAGGTTCGGATCGAGGTCGCGAAAATCCGGGTGGCCGTTGTACCAGCCGACGAAGGAGGCGGCGCCGAACACGCCCGCCAGCCCGGCGCCGGGAATCTCCAGGTCCCGGTCCCGCGCCATGCCGATGGCGAGCACGACCGCGTCGTAAGCCGCGCGCAGCTCCGCGAGCGAGACGTCGCGGTCGAGTTCGACATTGCCGTGGAAGCGGATCCGGGAATCGCCAGCGGTGCGCGCGAAGGCACGGGAGACGCCCTTCGTGCTTTGGTGGTCCGGCGCCACCCCGCCGCGGATCAGGCCATAGGGCGTGGGCAGGGCCTCGATAATATCGATCTCGACCCCAGGAAGCGCCTTGAGCAGCGCCGCGGCGGCATAAAACCCGCTCGGGCCCGCGCCGACAATAGCGACGGCAAGCGGACCGGCGGTTTGCGATTTACTGGGATCGGCGCTCACCGGGCCCCCACGACCATACCCCCTCGGTTCCCGTGGATTAATTAAGCACCGGATTCGAGCCTTGGCAACGGCGCCACCCGACCATGTGACGCTCCCGGCAGCCTCGTGCAGCACCGCGGGGCGTTAACCGATGGCTAGGACTGGCGCGCTAACCTGCTATCAGGTCCCCGGCGAATGGTCTCAGAAAGGCATCAAAAACCATTGGATTCGAGGATGTTGTCGCGTTTTAGACAGGTTCTGTCGCGGGCGATCAAGCCGAGCCGTGTGGCTCGCGTAGGAAAATGGCGCAAGGCGCGGGCCCTGTCTGCGTCTTTGAGTTTGAGAGGACTTGGCGATGTCCGACCAGGACGATCTCGATCTTAGCTCGCTCGACGACGGCGAACTCGTGCCGCAGATGCATGACGATCTCTACGATGGTCTCAAGGACGAGGTCGTGGAGAGCGTCAACATTCTGCTCGAGCGCGGCTGGACGCCCTACGACGTCCTGACCAAGGCGCTGGTCGAGGGCATGCGCGTCGTCGGCATCGATTTCCGCGACGGCATCCTGTTCGTCCCCGAAGTTTTGCTGGCCGCCAACGCCATGAAGGCCGGCATGACGATCCTGCGCCCGCTGCTGGCCGAAACCGGCGCCCCGGCCGTCGGCAAGATGGTGATCGGCACGGTCAAGGGCGACATCCACGACATCGGCAAAAACCTGGTCGCCATGATGATGGAGGGTGCCGGCTTCGAAGTCATCAATATCGGCATCAACAACGCCGTCGAGAACTACCTGGAGGCGATCGAGGAGCACCAGCCGGACATCCTCGGCATGTCGGCGCTGTTGACCACGACCATGCCCTACATGAAGGTCGTGATCGATACCCTGAAGGAAAAGGGCATGCGCGACGACTATATCGTCCTGGTCGGCGGCGCGCCGCTCAACGAGGCCTTCGCCGAGGCGATCGGCGCCGACGCCTACTGCCGCGACGCGGCGGTCACCGTGGAGACCGCCCAGGAATTTATGGCGCGCAAGCACAACATCCGCGGCGGCACCGCGGCGTGATTTTCATGTCCGAACGCCAGCCTCACCTATCGAAGTGCCCGTAAAACCAAGACTGAGAAACCCTGCCCATGACTCAAACGCGCGTCAGCTCGCACAGCAAGGAAGTGGTGATCGGCTTCGACCGTCCCTTCTGCGTCATCGGCGAGCGCATTAACCCGACCGGGCGCAAGCTCCTGGCGGCCGAGATGGTGGCCGGCGACTACTCCAGGGTCGAGGCCGACGCTCTCGCCCAAGTCGCGGCCGGGGCCCATATGCTCGACATCAACGCCGGCATTCCACTGGCCGACGAACCGGCGATTTTGGCCAAGACCATCAAGCTGGTGCAGTCCCTGGTCGACGTGCCCTTGTCCATCGACTCCTCGATCGTCGAGGCCTTGGAGAGCGGGTTGCGCGTCTATCAGGGCAAGGCGCTGGTCAATTCGGTCACCGGCGAGGAGGAGCGCTTGGAAGCGGTGCTGCCGCTGGTCAAGAAATACGGCGCCGCCGTGGTCGCGATCTCGAACGACGAGACCGGCATTTCCGAAGACCCGGACGTGCGCTTCGAGGTCGCCAAGAAAATCGTCCACCGCGCCGCGGACCACGGGATCTCGGCCTCCGATTTGGTGGTCGATCCGCTGGTCATGCCGATCGGCGCACTCGGCAACGCCGGCGCCGCCGCGATGCGGCTGATCGGCCGCCTGCGCAGCGAGCTCGGCGTCAACACCACCTGCGGCGCCTCCAACATCAGTTTCGGGCTGCCCAACCGGCACGCGCTCAACGGCACCTTCCTGGCCATGGCGGCGGGCGCCGGCATGACCTCGGCGATTATGAACCCGCTGCACGCCGAGGAGATGACCTCGATCATGGCGGCCAACGTGATGAACGGGGTCGACGTGAACTGCGCCCGCTGGCTCGAGAAGTTCCGCGGGCCGACGCCGACCACGATCCGGGACGGCTCAGGCGAGCGTCCGCGCCGGGAACGGCGCCGGCGGCGCGGTTAATCGGTATAATGGCCGAAGATCCGCTCGTCGTCTTCACGCCCTCGGGGCTGCGCGGCCGTTTCGCAAACGGCACACCGCTTTTAAAGGCCGCGCGCAGCCTGGGCGTGGACATCGATTCAGTCTGCGGCGGGCGCGGCATCTGTGGCCGCTGCCAGGTCCGGCCCGGGCTCGGCCAGTTCGCCAAACACGGCATCGTCAGCCGGGCCGAAAACATCTCCGCCGCAAACGACGTCGAGGCCCGCTACGGCCAGAAGAGGGGCATCGCGACCGGCCAACGCCTGTCGTGCCAATGCCGCATCCTGGGCGACTTGGTGATCGACGTGCCGCCGGAGAGCCAGGTCCACAAGCAGATCGTGCGCAAGCGCGCGGAGGCGCGCGATATCGAGCTCGATCCCGCGATCCGGCTGCACTACATCGAAGTCGCCGAACCCGACATGCACAACCCGTCCGGCGATCTGGAGCGGGTCCTGGCCGCGCTCGAGGCGCAGTGGGGCCTGACCGATCTGGAGTGCGACTTGCGGGTGCTCCAGGCGCTGCAAAAAGTGCTGCGCGCGGGCGGCTGGAAAATCACCGTCGCGGTCCACCGCGGCCAGGTCCTGACCACTGCCTGGCCCGGCCTCCACGACCGCGCCTACGGGGTCGCGGTCGACATCGGCTCGACCACCATCGCCGCGCACCTCTGTGACCTGGCGAGCGGCGAGGTGGTCGCCTCCTCGGGCGTCATGAACCCGCAAATTCGCTTCGGTGAGGACCTGATGAGCCGGGTCTCCTACGTCATGATGAACCCGGGGGGCGATCGGGAGATGACCGCGGCGGTGCGCGAGGCGATCGACCGGCTGATCGAGGAGGTCGCCGAGGCGGCCGGAATAGCGGGCGAGGATATCCTCAACGCCACCTTCGTCGGCAATCCGATCATGCACCACCTGTTGCTCGGCATCGACCCGACCGAGTTGGGCGGCGCGCCGTTCGCGCTCGCCGCCAACTCCGGCATGACGCTCTGGGCCAGCGAGCTCGGCCTGACCCAGGTCAACCCCAACGCCCGGGTCTATGTGCTGCCCTGTATCGCCGGCCATGTCGGCGCCGATGCCGCGGGCGTGATCCTGTCGGAGAGTCCGCATCTTTCCGAAGAGATCATGCTGGTGGTCGACGTCGGCACCAATGCCGAGATCCTGCTCGGCAACAAGGAACGGCTCCTGGCCTGCTCCTCGCCGACCGGACCGGCCTTCGAGGGCGCCCAGATATCCTGCGGCCAGCGCGCCGCGCCGGGCGCCATCGAGCGCGTGCGCATCGACCCCGCGACTCTCGAACCACGATTCCAGGTGATCGGCAGCGAGCTGTGGTCGGATCAAGACGGCTTCGCGGAGGCGACGGCCAAGACCGGGATCACCGGCATCTGCGGCTCGGGCATTATCGAGGTGTTGGCCGAGATGTACTTGGCCGGCGTGCTCGCCACCGACGGCACCATCGACGGCACGGCGGCGGCGCGGAGCCCTCGGGTCCTGGCCGATGGCCGCACCTTCTCCTACCTGCTGCACGACGGCGCGCCGGAGATCCGCATCACCCAAAACGACGTGCGCGCGATCCAACTCGCCAAGGCGGCGCTCTATGCCGGCGCCCAGTTGTTGATGGACCGCTTGGGCGTCGAGCGCGTCGAGCGCATCGTGCTGGCCGGCGCCTTCGGCAGCCACATCGACGTGACCTACGCCATGGTGCTCGGTCTGATCCCCGACTGCGACCTCGCCAAGGTCGGCTCGGCGGGCAACGCCGCAGGCACTGGCGCCCGCATCGCGCTGCTGAATCAACAGGCGCGCGACGAGATCGAACGCGTCATCAAGCGGGTCGAAAAGATCGAAACGGCGGTCGAGCCCAAGTTTCAGGAATACTTCGTGGCCGCCATGGGCATCCCGCACAGCACCGCGCCCTTCCCCAGCCTGGCGGGTGTGGTTACGCTGCCCGAGCCGAAAGCAACCGCCGCGCCGGCGGTGGCGCGCAACGGCGGCGGCCGGAGACGGCGGCGCCGCGCCGGAACCTGAACCGGCGCGCCCGAAAACGAGGGAGACACCCGTTATGGAAACCGTCGATTTCACACGCATGGAAGACGGCACGCAGGCGGAGTACGAGTTCCTCGGTAAACTTTGGACCGACCACCACCAGGGCCGCGTGGCCGACAACGTGCTGGCCATGCTCAAGACTCTGGAGGGGCCGAAACTAGGCTACAAGATCGACCGCTATCAGCACTCGCTGCAGAGCGCGACCCGGGCGCTGCGCGACGGCGCCGACGAGGAGGCCGTGGTTTGCGCCCTGCTCCACGACGTCGGCGACACCCTGGCGCCGGACAACCACAGCGGCCTCGCCGCCGCCATCCTGAGGCCCTACGTGAACGAGGCGAACCACTGGATCGTCAAGCACCACGGGCTGTTCCAGGGCTACTACTACCAGCACCACGTCGGCGGCGACCGCGACGCCCGCGAACGCTACCGCGGCCATCCGCGGTTCGAGGCTTGCGTCGCGTTCTGCGCCCGCTACGATCAGAACTGCTTCGATCCGGATTACGACACCCTGCCGCTCGAATCCTTCGAGCCCATGGTGCAACGCGTCTTCGCGCGGCCGCCGCTGGGCTACGACTGAGCCGGGCGACCTGTGATCGGAACGATACGCGCGGTTGACGATATCGAAGGGGGGAAATGTATACCCATGGGCGAGAACATTCGTTTGACGGCGGCCGACGGCTTCGAACTCGGCGCCTACCGGGCACGGCCGGACGGCACGCCACGCGCCGCCGTGG
>SMVA01322131.1_pt1 | contig 13150 bp, 12 predicted proteins | sample 2456451 | NCBI WGS metagenome assembly SMVA01 (sample SAMN11095933, study PRJNA526329) | marine sediment metagenome | biome: Marine sediment; feature: Surficial sediment; material: Deep marine sediment; isolation source: Hadal surficial sediment | place: Pacific Ocean | collected 2014-05 | depth...
AGATGATGATATATCTGCAGATGAGGACGATTTTGAGGTCAAACTGGATCTGGCTCGCGCTTATATGTCCCTGGGCGACAAAGAGGCTTCGAAATCCATGCTTGATGATGTGATTGAAAAAGGCAATGATGCACAGGTTGCGGAAGCTCGGCAAATGCTGGACGAGCTATAACCGCAAACCAGGAACCTGTCGGGTTTAACATGATCTACCGCGGAAAAACCGGGTTTGGCCAGATTTGATTGATGCGTTATGCACTTGGAATCGAGTACGACGGCGCTGCATTTTTTGGTTGGCAGCGCCAAAGTCATGCTTCATCGGTGCAGCAAAGCGTTGAAAAAGCGCTGGGTATCGTCGCCAACCATGCGGTGACAGTCATTTGCGCTGGTCGTACGGATACCGGCGTCCATGCACGTGGTCAGGTGGTTCACTTTGACAGCCCATCCGAGCGTTCCGAAAGACAGTGGATCCTGGGTATCAACTCAAATTTACCGGATACCGTCCGCGTTTTGTGGATGTGTGCGGTCGATGACAGTTTTCACGCGCGGTTTGGCGCCCATTCCAGGAGTTATCAGTACCGTATACTCAACCGCTGGGTGCGACCGGCGATTGGCGTTTCGTATCTTGGCTGGTGCAGGGAAGCGCTTGATGAAAAGCGCATGCATGAGGCTGCACAGTGCTTAAAAGGCAAACACGATTTCAGCGCCTTTCGATCGGCGGGCTGCTCTGCACAGCATGCAAGCCGGGAAGTCACCGAGCTTAGTGTTAGTCGTCAGGAAGAGATCGTAACAGTTGATATTACCGCCAATGCGTTCCTGTACCACATGGTTCGCAACATTGTTGGCAGCCTGATAGCCGTTGGTAAGGGTGAAAAAACAGTTCAGTGGTTTGCTAATGTGTTTCATGGCCATGATCGAAAACTGGCCGGTGTGACAGCAGAATCGCGGGGACTGTGTTTTATGAGTGTTCGATACGATCCGAAATACGGCTTGCCGGAACAAGCAGAGCCTTTTCCTTTTGCGGATGTTGATACATGAGTAGCGTGATAGTCAAAATTTGTGGTTTGACACGTGAAAAGGATGTAGAGGCTGCCGTTTCAGCTGGTGCGGATGCCGTCGGTTTCAATTTCACCACCAGTCCACGCGGTATTTCTGCTGCAAAGGCTGTCCAATTGAGTGCCTGTATTCCTGAAGGTGTTTTGCGCGTAGGCTTGTTTTTGAACCAGGAAAAGTCTGAGATTGACCGGGTGATTGATTCCGTACCACTGGATGTGTTGCAGTTTCATGGCAACGAATCTCAACAGCAGTGTAGTGCCTTTGACATACCATGGCTAAAAGCGGTGGCAATGGATAACGCCGATTCTGTCAGACAGGCTGAGCATGATTACCCGGCAGCCATGGGCTTGTTGCTCGACAGCCACAGCGTGGGTAAATTTGGCGGAAGTGGCAAAGTATTCGACTGGTCGTTGATCAGCCCTGTTGCCAAACCAGTCTGGCTTGCCGGTGGTTTGAATGCTGGCAATGTTGCACAAGCCATTCGGATTGTCAGACCATATGCAGTGGACGTAGCAAGTGGTGTTGAATCCGCACCCGGTATCAAGGATGCTGAAAGCATCCGCGCTTTTATCAACGCCGTCAGAGACGTAGAAAATAAATTTGCAAATGGAAATCAAACATGACTGAAGAACAACTGACAATGCCGGATGCACGGGGGTATTTTGGTGAGTTTGGCGGAAGTTTTGTTTCTGAAACATTAATGCATGCGCTTGATGAGTTGCGTGAGGCCTATGGCCGCTGGCGCAGCGATGACGAGTTTGTGCAGAGAATGGATGAAGACCTGGCCCACTATGTAGGCCGACCGTCTCCCATCTATTATGCGCAACGCTATTCAGAGGCGGCCGGTGGTGCAAAAATCTACTTGAAGCGGGAAGACCTGAATCATACCGGTGCCCATAAAATCAATAACACCATGGGGCAGGGTTTGCTGGCGCATTACATGGGCAAGCAACGCGTCATCGCTGAAACAGGCGCCGGGCAACACGGCGTTGCCACGGCTACAGTGGCCGCACGTTTAAATCAGAGCTGCCGGGTCTATATGGGTACCGTGGATATCCAGCGTCAGGCTATCAATGTGTTCAGAATGCGCTTGCTGGGAGCTGAAGTCACGGGAGTTTCTTCCGGCTCGGCAACACTTAAGGATGCACTCAACGAGGCCATGCGTGACTGGGTAACCAATGTTGACGATACGTTCTACATTATTGGCACGGTTGCGGGGCCGCACCCATATCCTGAGATGGTACGTGATTTTAACGCCGTTGCCGGTCGTGAGGCCCGCCGCCAGATGTTACAGATGTGTGACTGCCTGCCGGATGCGTTGGTCGCTTGTGTGGGTGGCGGCTCCAACGCTATTGGCTTATTCCACCCATTTCTCAAAGATAAGGCCGTGAAGATGTATGGCGTTGAAGCGGCTGGTCGTGGTCTCGAAAGCGGCGAGCATGCGGCTTCCCTGTGTGCCGGCAGACCGGGTGTCCTGCACGGTTGTCGCAGCTATCTGCTTGATGATGATGCAGGCCAGATTCGCCATACCCATTCGGTGTCCGCGGGACTCGATTATCCCGGCGTTGGGCCGGAGCACGCCTATCTGAAAGAAACCGGTCGGGCGCAGTATGTCAGCGTGACGGATGAGGAGGCCTTGCAGGCCTTCCATCAGCTTACCCGGCTGGAGGGCATTATGCCGGCCCTGGAAAGCAGTCATGCTCTCGCCTATGGTTTTAAACTCGCTTCAGGTATGCGTTTCGATCAGCGGGTTTTAATCAATCTCTCCGGCAGGGGCGACAAGGATGTACAAACGGTTGCGGAAATTGAAGGGCTGAGCCTGTGAGCCAGCGGATAGCAGATTGCTTCACCGCAGCCAGGGCGAACGGACGCAAGGTATTGATACCCTTCATTACCGCAGGTGACCCCGACCCGGATGGCACCGTCGCTGTGATGCACGCATTGGCAGACGCCGGCGCCGACCTGATCGAACTGGGTATACCTTTCTCGGATCCAATGGCAGATGGGCCGGTCATACAACTAGCCAGCGAAAGAGCCATAGAAAAGCAGGTCACGATTGCCAGCGTTTTGGAGATGGTGGAAGCATTTCGCCAGACGGACAAAAATACGCCCGTGGTGCTAATGGGTTACATGAATCCGATTGAACGTTACGGGCGAACACGTTTTCCGCATGCTGCAGTTAATGCAGGTGTCGATGGCGTAATACTGGTAGATTGCCCGCCGGAGGAGCGCGACGACCTGGGGGTTGCCATGGGTGATGCCGGTCTTGATGGAATCTGCCTGGTGGCCCCTACAACAACCCGCGAACGGGTCAAATACATAGCCACTATCGCCAGCGGTTTCATTTATTATGTTTCGCTTAAGGGTATCACCGGATCAGGTCAACTTGATTCACCGCAATTGAGTGAACCCATCAAGCAAATCAGGGAATTCAGCGATTTGCCGGTTGCGGTGGGTTTTGGCATAAAAAATGCCGCAATGGCAGTTGCGGTAGCCGCCCATTCAGATGCTGTGGTGATGGGCAGCGCTTTGGTTGAGGCACTTTCTGAGGCAGGAACCACGCAAGAAGCCTGTTCAATTGCTTCGGCATTTGTTGCGCCGGTGCGTCAGTCATTGGACAATATGCGCTGATCGCAAGTGTAAATACGGGATTTAATCTACAGATATGAGCTGGTTTAAAAAATTCAGACCCTCAAAGATACGCACCGAAGGTGGAAATAAACGCAACGTTCCCGAGGGTCTTTGGACCAAGTGCAGTGTTTGCACTGCGGTATTGTACCGCCCCGAATTGGAGAGGAACCTGCAGGTCTGCCCGAAATGCAGCCACCATATGCGCGTAACTGCACGAGACCGTCTTAAGCAATTCCTGGATCCGGGTAATCAGCGTGAATTGGCGGCCAGTCTTGAGTCTGTAGATATTTTACGCTTTAAGGACAGTAAAAAGTACAAAGACAGGCTTACCGCGGCGCAAAAGAAAACCGGTGAAACCGACGCGCTGATCGTCATGGCAGGTCAGCTTAAAGGCGCAGATATCGTTTGCTGCGCATTTGAATTCAGTTTTATGGGCGGCTCGATGGGCTCGGTCGTCGGTGAGAAATTTGCAATTGCTGCACAGGAAAGTCTGCGCTTGAGAGCCCCGCTGGTATGCTTTGCGGCCTCTGGTGGCGCAAGAATGCAGGAAGGATTGCTGTCCTTGATGCAAATGGCAAAAACCAGCGTAGCACTGGCGCGCTTGAGTGAAGAAGCAATCGCATTTATTTCCGTGCTGACCCACCCGACCACCGGTGGTGTTTCAGCGAGCCTGGGTATGCTGGGTGATGTCATTATTGCCGAGCCTTTGGCACAAATCGGTTTTGCCGGTCCCAGGGTGATAGAACAAACGGTGGGGGAGAAACTGCCTGAAGGTTTTCAACGGAGTGAATTTCTGCTGCAAAAAGGCGCGATCGATTTGATCATGGACAGGCGAAATATGCGCGACGAAATTGGCGCGATACTGGGTCTGTTAAGTTCCGGCAGCCTGATTCGGTCTGTGAGTGGCCAATTACTCGAAAATTGATTCTGCAAGCATTCAGCAACAACCATGATGACGCTTAATAGCTGGTTGGATTTGCTGGAACGACGCCACCCGCAAGAGATTGAGCTTGGTTTGGATCGCTGCGGTACGGTCTTCAAGCGTCTCGGCTCACCCAAACCTGCAAAAAAGGTTTTCACCGTTGCCGGTACCAACGGCAAAGGTTCAACAGTTGCCTATTTGTCAGCCATCAGCGGTGCGCTTGGGCAGCGTTATGGCAGCTACACTTCCCCACATATTTTTGAGTTTAACGAGCGTGTCTGTGTCTTGGGCGAAGCGGTTTCTGACGCCTGTCTGACGGATGCTTTCGAACAGGTGGAAACAGCGCGTGGCAATGTCTCGCTGACCTATTTTGAATTCACAACATTGGCTGCATTGTTAATCCTGCAACAAGCTGGTCTGGATTGTGCAATCCTCGAAGTGGGTCTTGGAGGGCGTCTTGATACCGTCAACCTGGTCGATACCGATTGTGCCGTGATTACCCCGATCGGCCTGGACCATCAGGATTTTCTGGGCCCTGACCTGTCGTCCATTGCAACTGAAAAGGCAGGAATTATCCGGCCCTCTGCTAACGTAGTGTGCACCGAGACTAGCCCGCCTGCGCCGATCAGGCAAACCGCGGAAAAGCTGCAATCGCAACTATACCGCCGTGGCCATGATTTTGACCTGATTTCTAAGCCTGACGCGGGTGGAAAAATATTGCAGTTCTCAATGGCGGGTCAATCGATAGCTGTTCCATACCCACCGATGGATGGAGATCACCAGCTGGATAACCTCGCCACAGCACTGGCGGCGATGTTGTTGCAAAATCCTGCTTGCATCTCAAAGGCAAATGAAATTGGCGCTGCGATCCAAAACTGCCGCTTGCCAGGCCGTTTGCAGATTGTGCAGCATGCACCGGAAATCATCCTTGATGTAGGGCACAACCAGCTCGCTGCAGAGGTTGTTGCGGCTTATTTGAAAACCAGTAATCGCGTGGACGTCACCTGTGTGTTGGCGATGTTGGCTGATAAGCCGGTTGAGGCGGTAGTGCTCTCCCTGGGTGATTATTGCAGCCGATGGATATGTGCAGATTCAACCGGCAGCCGTGGTCAAACAGCTGGTTTGTTGGCTGCTCGTGTTAAAACTGCTTTGCCGGCTGCCGAAGTCAATGCCTCAGGGGGGCTGGATGACGCAATGCAGTTGGCAATCTCAACGGTAAAAGAGGATGGGACGGTGCTGGTTTTCGGATCATTTACAGCGGTATCCGGCGCTGCAAAATGGCTGCAAAACAGCTTGCAGCACGGCGATCACGATGCTGCTAGAATCACCTGACGCGAACACGGAACGCATGCCGAGACAAATTGAATGGACAAAGCATTAAAACAAAGACTGGTCGGAGCAAGCGTATTGATTATTCTTGCGGTCATCGTATTGCCGATGTTGCTCAGCGGGCGTTCCGATACGCTCCAGCAGGAATCCCGTAAAATAGAAATACCGGTCAGGCCCGAAGAATTATCAGTTGAAACGCGGCGTTTCCCGGTCGGAATCCCAAACCGGCCCACAGCCAGCGAAGCAGCAGATGAAGACGAATCTGCCGCCAGCAGCGAGATCAGGCTGGATAGCCCAGCCGGACAAGATACTATCGATGAAAAAAAGCCGGTTACCATTGGCAAGACCGACGAAGCGAATGCCGAAGCTGCCCTGGAGATCGAGCCCGCTGACGCTGCAACAGCAGTTGAAAAGCCGCCGACAGTGACCACCATCACTTTGAGTTCAGGCAAGAACCCCGATGTTCTTGAGTCCCAGGCTGAAGGCGATGCAGCAGAGGGCCCCAGGTATCTGGTGCAGGTGGCCAGTTTCAGCAGCGAGAAAAATGCCAATGCGCTGGCAAGTCGTTTACGGGCTGGAAACCTGCCGGTACTCATGGATGTCGTGGATCGTACCGGTGGCCCCTTGCACCGTGTGCGGGTCGGCCCTTATACAGAGCGCGCTGATGCCGATGCAGTTGTATCCGGCTTGCGTGCTCAAATGAAAGATATAAGCCCACGGGTGCTGGATTTGAGACCGGATGAAAGTGCGCCGGTATCGACTCCATCCGACCCGCTGGTCCGCTGGGTGGTTCAGGTGGGCAGTTTCAGCAGTGCAAAAAGTGCGGATACCCTGGTCGCCAAATTACGCCTTTCGGGTTTAACCGCATTTTCAGAGCAGGTAACATCTGCAGGCAAGACATCTTATAAAGTACGTATTGGTCCGGAAATTGATCGTGACAAGGCAACAGCGCTGGCTCGTCAGGTCAAGGCCGATCATAATCTCGATGGTTATGTAACCACCCAGGAATAACACTGGCAGATGGAATACGTAGACTACGTGGTACTTGGAATTGTCCTTCTATCAATTCTGGTAGGTGCACTACGCGGGTTTATCAAGGAAGTGTTTTCCCTGGCCGTTTGGGCAGCGGCTTTTCTGATCGCTTTTCAGTACTCCGGTGCACTCGCTTTGCAGCTTGAAAGCCATATCGAACTCCCCTCCGCGCGTACATCACTGGCATTTGCAGGCTTGTTTCTGGTCGTCCTGTTGATCGGCGGGCTGATCACATTTCTGATTGGCAAACTGGTCGAGAAAACCGGGCTCAGCGGCACGGATCGTCTGCTCGGTGGTTTGTTTGGTGCTATCAGGGGCTTGATTCTGATACTGGTTCTGATGCTGGTCGCAGGACTCACGCCAGTTCCCCAGGATCCGTGGTGGCAACAGTCACGAACGATACAAAGCCTGATACCCCTGGCTGAATGGTCGACCCAGTTTTTGCCCGACTACATCCTCGAATATATGGATATGACACCGGAAATCGAAGAACACGAATCGGTGGGTACATAGCACTACTACGCGTGCTAGAATGCGCGCAAATTCCGGCCTGCTTTAAGGCACTGCTTACAGGAAAACATTCTAATGTGTGGAATCATTGGCATTGTCGGGAAGCAGGCAGTTACGCCTTCGCTCTATGATGCATTGACCATCCTGCAACACCGCGGGCAGGACGCAGCAGGCATTGCCACTCTCGAAGGCCGGCGGATCCATTTGTATAAAGGCAACGGTCTGGTCAGGGATGTCTTTCCCCGTTCCGAATTGCAAAAACTGCAGGGAAATGTGGGTATCGGGCACGTCAGGTACCCGACCGCAGGCAGCGATAAGCTGGATGAATCCCAACCGTTCTATGTCAACTCGCCCTATGGCATCGTACTGGGGCACAACGGTAACCTGATCAATGCGGCTGCCTTAAAAAAAGAATTATTTGATAGCGATCGCCGCCATGTGAATACCGAATCTGATTCTGAAGTGCTGTTGAATGTATTTGCACATGAATTACAAAACCTGTACTCGGACGGCTTAAATGCCGCAGATGTATTCAAAGCCGTTGACGGACTGCACCGGCGCTGTAAAGGTGCGTATTCGGTGATTGCCCTGATTGCCGGAAAAGGCGTCCTGGGTTTCAGGGACCCCTATGGAATTCGCCCGGCGGTGATTGGTTACAGGGATACGGATAAGGGCAGGGAATACGCGATTGCCTCAGAGAGTGTGGCCCTGGATGTTCTGGATTTTATCCTGATGCGCGATTTGAAACCCGGAGAAGCCGTTTTTATCAGCCTCGATGGTCAGTTGCATACCCATCAGAGCCCATTGGCCAAAGCAGCCAGTCCATGCATTTTTGAATATGTGTATTTTGCCCGTCCTGATTCCATGCTGGATGATATTTCCGTTTATAAAGCACGTCTGCGTATGGGCCAGGCATTGGCCAGGAAAATTTTACGGGAGTGGCCGGATCACGATATTGACGTGGTGATTCCGGTACCGGATACCTCCCGCACAGCCGCCTTGCCGCTGGCCTATGATCTGAAAGTCAAATACCGTGAAGGTTTCATCAAGAATCGCTATATCGGCCGCACTTTTATCATGCCGGGCCAGGAGCAGCGCAAACGTTCGGTCAAACAGAAGCTGAATGCCATCGATCTGGAATTCCGCAACAAAAACGTTTTGCTGGTGGATGACTCCATCGTCAGGGGCACCACATCGAGGCAGATTATCCAGATGGCGCGTGAAGCGGGGGCACGGAAAGTTTATTTTGCCTCAGCCTCTCCACCGGTGCGTTACCCGAATATTTATGGCATCGACATGCCCGCACCTTCCGAACTGATCGCCAGTGGTTGCGATGAAAAGCAGATCGGCGAGAAGCTGGGTGCGGACCGTCTGATTTACCAGGGGCTGGATGACCTGATCAATGCCTGCAGGGAGGGTAACGAAGGTATCACGCGTTTTGACACCTCATGTTTTTCCGGGGAATACATCACCGGTGTTGAGGACGGCTACCTCGACGATCTACAGCTCAAGCGCTGTGATCAGGCCAAGCAACAGAATAGTCTTAACACCGCCGCCTGACAGGCGGGTGGTTTTCCTGATTTCCGCTATGGCAGATGGGCCGCGCAGGCCTTATCATGCATAACTGCTGTGTTTTATTGAAAGTGACCTGATTCTATGACCCGTATCTTCAATTTTTGTGCCGGACCGGCAACTTTACCCCTGCCGGTGCTGGAGAAAGCCCGCGATGAACTGCTCGACTTTCGCGGTCTGGGTATGTCGGTGATGGAAATCAGCCATCGCAGTGCCGCGTTTGACGAAGTCGCGCAAACCAGCGAGGCATGCCTGAGAAGATTGTTATCCATATCTGAAGAATACGCGGTGCTGTTTTTGGCCGGCGGCGCAACCACACAGTTTTCGCAGCTACCAATCAACCTGGCCAGCCCTGAACGGCCGGGTGCTTATATTGTTGACGGCAGTTGGAGTAAAAAAGCGTTTGCTACAGCACAGCGGATGGGTTTAGGAAAGCTTGCTGCAAGCAGTGAAGATGCTGGTTTTAAATCGGTTCCGCCTGAAAATACCTGGCAAATTGCCGACAACAGCGCCTACCTGCATTACGTCAGCAATGAAACTATTTCAGGTGTTCAATTCCAATCGACACCCGAAACCGACTTGCCACTGGTGGCGGATATGTCATCAGACATACTTTCACGACCGCTGGACGTTGAAAAATACGCTGCCATTTATGCCGGCGCGCAAAAAAATATTGGTCAGGCGGGTATCGCGCTAGTGGTCGTGCGCAAGGATTTTTTGCATGATCTGCCATCTGACGTGCCTGATATGCAGTCCTGGAAAATCCAACATCAACAGGGCTCAAGACTGAATACACCGCCCACATACGCATGGTACATTGCAGGACTGGTATTTGAATGGATTGAGGCTCAGGGTGGGGTGCAACAAATGGCGGATCTTAATCAGCAGAAAGCGGATCGCTTGTATCAATACCTGGATCAAAGCGCGTTTTACCGGAATGACATACCGGTAACATACCGCTCAAACATGAATATTCCCTTTCAGATCGTGGATGATTCCCTGCATGGCAGGTTTGTTGCCGAAGCCGAAGCAGCCGGTTTGAGTAGTTTGAAGGGGCATCGTTCTGTCGGCGGTATGCGGGCCAGCATCTATAATGCCATGCCTATTGAAGGGGTCGAGGCATTGGTTGATTTCATGATTGAATTTGAAAAAAGTGCGGGCTGATGACGGATAAAAAAACCAATACCAACGACGCACTGAAACAAGTGCGAACGCAGATCGATGCGCTCGACGCACAAATTCAGACCTTGATCAGCGATCGGGCACGGCTTGCAACTGCGGTACGTGAATCAAAGGGCAATTTGGCCAACGCGGTGGATTATTACCGGCCGGAACGTGAGGCGGAGGTTCTCAAGGCGGTCCGCGAGCGCAATGAAGGTCCGATCAGTGATACCGATATGTTGCGTTTATTCCGTGAAATCATGTCGGTTTGCCTGGCGCAACAGGAGCCCCTCAAAATTGCCTACCTGGGACCCGAGGGCACATTTACGCAGCAGGCGGTCAACCGGCATTTTGGACATTCTGTGCAGGCGCTTGGCGTTAGCGGCATCACGGATGTGTTCAAACAGGTTGAAACCCGGGAGGCAGATTTCGGCGTGGTGCCGGTGGAGAACTCCTCCCAGGGTATCGTCAGCCACACACTGGACAGGTTTGTAGAATCGGACCTGAAAATCTGTGGTGAAATCGAGATGGCAATTCACCACAACCTGCTAAGCCAGGCCAAAGGACTAGCCGAAATAGAACGGATCTACTCTCACCAACAATCTTTATCCCAGTGCAAGAAGTGGATTCGCCAGCACCTCCCCGCAGTAGAGTGTATCGCTGTCAGCAGCAATGCCGAAGCCGCGAGGCGGGTACGGCAGTCACCCGATGCGGCTGCAATTTCCAGCCGGTCTGCTGCCGAAATTTATGGTGTGCCGATTTTGTTCTCGCGTATTGAAGATCAAACTGACAATGCCACAAGGTTCCTGGTCATTGGCCGGCAGTTGCTGGCATCTTCGGGCGACGACAAGACGACCTTATTACTCGCTGGCGAAGCGGTCTCCGGCGATTTACACGCGCTTTTGACACCGCTGGCAAAACATTCACTCAACATGACGCGGATTGAATCACGGCCGTCAAACACCGGTAGCTGGAGATACGTATTTTTTATTGATGTGGAAGGGCATGCTGAAACCGAACCATTGAAAACAGCCATCAGCGAAATGCAAAAGCTGACCAGCCTGACGCGGGTGCTGGGGTCTTACCCCAAAGCCATAACTAGCCGCGATATATGATCCTCACCGTCGAACCCATTGATTCCGGCCTGCGCGGAGAAATAGTACCGCCAGGAGATAAATCGATCAGCCACCGGGCACTGATATTCGCATGCCTGGCGGAGGGCCGCTCCGAGCTCGGTGGGCTGCTTGAAAGTGAAGATACGCTGGCAACCTTAAAGGCTTGTGAACAACTTGGTGCCGTTGTTGAGCGGGCGGATAAAAAAATATATATCACGGGTACCGGTGGTGAATTGAAACGGCCTCCCGGCGGCTTTTTGGAGTTGGGGAATTCGGGCACAGCTATGCGCTTGCTGGCTGGTGTTGTCAGTGGTCAGGATTTTGACTGCACCCTGAGTGGTGATGCATCGCTGAATACCCGCCCCATGGGTCGAATTGTCGTTCCCCTCAGCTTGATGGGTGCGCGTATCTCCGCATCGCAGCAGGGAACTGCGCCATTGATCATTCATAGTGGCGGCGGACTAACGGCCATTGACTATGTTTCACCGGTCGCAAGTGCACAGATCAAGTCCTGTGTAATGCTGGCCGGCTTGTTTGCCGCCGGAGTCACCCACGTACGGGAGCCCAGATTGAGCCGGGATCACACCGAGCGCATGTTGCCGTTGTTTGGTGTCGAGTTACCGGCGCCTTGCAGTGTCAGAGGTGGTTCCAGATTAAAAGCGACCCGCTTCTGCGTGCCGGCTGACATCTCATCTGCCGTATTCGTGTTGGCTGCCGCTGCCATGATCCCTGGCTCAGACGTCACTGTGAAGAAGGTGGGTCTTAACCCCACCCGCACCGGATTTCTGCGATGTCTTGAGGCAATGGGTGCAAAGCTCAGTATCAGCAATCAGAGCGACCGGAACACAGAGCCGGTCGGTGATGTCCGGATAGAATTCCGCAGAGGTTTGAAAGCCATAGATGTTCCGGAATCCCTGGTTCCGGACATGATTGATGAGTTGCCCCTGTTAATGGCGATTGCTGTATCTGCCTCGGGGCTTACCCGCATACGCGGCGCCGCAGAACTCAGGGTCAAGGAAAGTGATCGACTCGCGGTCATGGCCAGCGGTCTGCGAAAACTGGGTGTTGAATTGAAAGAATACCCTGATGGCATCGACATTATGGGTGGTAAGATAAGAGCCGGACGTGTTGCAAGCGCCGGTGATCACCGCTGCGCAATGTCTTTCGCAGTATTGGGCCTGCTTGCATCTGCACAGGTGGAAATCGAGGAGGCAGAATATATCGCGACCTCGTATCCGGGTTTCAGCACTGACCTGAACCGGCTGGGTGCAAATATGCAAAATGTGGGTAGTGAATGAGCACCGCATCACAAAGCAGTTCATCTGTACCGGTCATTGCCATCGACGGCCCCGGTGGGTCAGGCAAGGGTACTGTTACAACACGTCTGGCACGTCATCTGGGTTGGCATTTTCTGGATAGCGGCGCCTTGTACCGATTGACCGCGTTGGCGGCCATGAATCAACAGGTCGATTTGAACAATGAAACTTTGTTAGGCGAGGTCGCTGCCAATCTTGATATTCACTTCCAGACTACGGCGGGTGATGTAATTACCATGCTGGACGGGAAGGATGTCAGTGGCCGCTTACGTCATGAGGACACCGGTGCTGTAGCTTCCAGGATTGCTGCTATATCGGCTGTCAGGGCCGCCCTCGCCGGCCGCCAAAGACTGTTCCGTCAGACTCCCGGCCTGGTTGCAGATGGTCGCGATATGGGAACGGTAATTTTTCCTGATGCCAAGTTGAAGATATTTCTTACCGCAAGTGCCGATATTCGTGCTCAACGCCGTTATAAGCAGTTGAAAGACAAAGGGGAAAGTGTTAATCTC
>SMVA01048903.1_pt1 | contig 13148 bp, 10 predicted proteins | sample 2456451 | NCBI WGS metagenome assembly SMVA01 (sample SAMN11095933, study PRJNA526329) | marine sediment metagenome | biome: Marine sediment; feature: Surficial sediment; material: Deep marine sediment; isolation source: Hadal surficial sediment | place: Pacific Ocean | collected 2014-05 | depth...
GAATCGCCGGTCACGTTCCGCTTCGAGGTGGACGAGGACAACCGGGTCACGGGCGCGGTCGACCGCGTCGGTCCGCCGCTCGACCTGCCGGCGCGACAATTCCAGGGCCGGTTGCGCGCCCGGCACGACGCCAAGGGCGCCATGGTCGGCGGCCAGCTCAAGATCGAATGGCCCTATACGCTGCGCGGCACCGGCGTACAGCTACGGATCATGCGCGAGACCTTCATCCGCGTCGGCCCGCGCGTCAACGGCATCGCCAAGATCAAGCTGCGCACTTCCAAGCACCTTTATGTCGCCGGCAACATCCGCTTCGACCCGACCAGCCACCCCTCCCTCGACGGTCTCGTGCGCACCGCCTTCGTCCAGGCAACTTGCGAGCCGGATGCGGGGTAATCCGCCGCCACGCCGCGGAAAGGGCGCGCGGGCGCGGGATGCGCGATTATCCGCCGAAAGCCGCTTAAACGCTTGAACAAGGCGTGGGAATCGGTATATACGAGGCAACCAATAACAGAGCCTGGTCATAGGGGCTGCTTGTGACCACCGTGGGCCGCGCGCCCACTTTTTTGTTTCTACCTCGCGGGCGCGCCCTGGAGTCTTAGGGTATAATGGACCTTGGGTGCAATGGACCGGGTCAAGGCGATTGATCGATTGATCGCCCCGACCTTGGCGGGAATGGGCTACGCGCTGGTTCGGGCGCGGCTTTCGGGCGGTGGGCGGCGGACGCTGCAGGTGATGGCCGAGCGAAGCGACGGCGCGACGATGAAGGTCGAGGATTGCGCCGAGATCAGCCGCGCGTTGTCCGCGTTGCTCGATGTCGAGGACCCGATCGAGGGGACCTACGACCTTGAGGTCTCGTCCCCCGGCATCGACCGGCCGCTGGTCAGGCTCGATGATTTCGCGCGATACGCCGGGTTCGACGCGAAGATCGAAACGGCGCGGCCGATCGACGGGCGGAAACGTTTTTCGGGCCGGCTGGACGGCGTGAACGCGGGGCGCGTGCGCATCGACCTGGGCGACGGCAACGTCGCCGCGCTGCCCTACGAGGACATACGCGAGGCCAAGCTGGTGCTGACCGATGAACTGATTGCGGCACATATGAACGACGGTAGGTAGAACAAACATGCTGGGTGAAGTGGGCCAGGGCCTCGCGCGGCCGGAACTGTTGCAAGTCGCCGACGCGGTGGCTCGGGACAAGACCATCGATCGCGAGATCGTCATCGAGGCGATGGAGCAGGCGATCCAGACCGCCGGGCGGCGTAAGTACGGCCAGGAACTCGAGATCCGGGCCGTCATCGACCGTCGTAGCGGCGAAATCCGTCTGTCGCGCGTGCGTTTCGTCACCGCCGACGAAGAGATCGAGGACGAGGCGGTCCAGATTTCGGCGGCCGAGGCATCGGCCCGTCAGCCCGGGCTCGCCATCGGCGACGAGCTGATCGAACCGCTGCCGCCGATCGACCTGGGCCGGGTCGCCGCGCAGGCCGCCAAGCAGGTCATCGTGCAGAAGGTGCGCGAGGCCGAGCGCGCGCAGCAATACGAGGAATTCAAGGACCGCGTCGGCGAAATCGTCAACGGGCTGGTCAAGCGCATCGAATACGGCAACGTGATCGTCGATCTGGCGCGCGGCGAGGCGATCCTGCGCCGCGACGAGAGCCTGCCGCGCGAAAGTTTCCGCAACGGCGAGCGCGTGCGCGCGTATATCTACGACGTGCGCGAGGAACAGCGCGGTCCGCAAGTCTTCCTGTCGCGCGCCCATCCCGATTTCATGGCCAAGCTGTTCTCCCAGGAAGTGCCGGAAATCTACGACGGCATCATCGAGATCAAGTCGGTGGCGCGCGACCCCGGCAGCCGCGCCAAGATTGCCGTGTTGTCGCATGACGGCGGCATCGATCCGGTCGGCGCCTGTGTCGGCATGCGCGGCAGCCGCGTGCAAGCGGTGGTCAACGAACTGCAAGGCGAGAAGATCGACATCATTCAGTGGAACCCGGACGCGGCAACCTTCATCGTCAACGCCCTGGCGCCGGCCGAGGTCAGCAAGGTCGTGCTCGACCAAGAGCAGAACCGCATCGAGGTGGTGGTGCCCGACGACCAGCTGTCGCTCGCCATCGGGCGGCGCGGGCAGAACGTGCGTCTCGCCTCGCAACTGACCGGCTGGGACATCGATATCATGACCGAGGGTCAGGAATCCGAGCGTCGGGTCGAGGAATTCAAGACCGCGTCGGCGGCCTTCATGGAAGGCTTGAACGTCGATGACATGATCGCTCATCTGTTGGTTACCGAGGGCTTCACCTCGTTGGAAACGGTGGCGTTCGTGCCGGTCGAGGAACTGGCCGATATCGAGGGTTTCGACGAAAACCTGGCCAGCGAGTTGCGCGAACGGGCACGCACCTATCTGGTCGAACGCGACGAGAAACTCACCGTCGAGCGGCGCGCGCTCGGAGTCGAGGACGCGCTCGGCGAGATCGACGGGGTCACGCCGGCCATGCTCGTCACCCTGGGCAAGGCGGAGATCAAGACTCTCGACGATCTCGGCGATTTGGCCAGCGACGAGCTGCGCGAGGTCTTCGGCGAGGACGAGTTGACGCCCGAAGACGCCGACAGGATCATCATGGCCGCCCGCGCCCATTGGTTCGAGGACGAACCGGCCGCCACGGAGGAAGAGGCGGCGGAAGACGCGGCGGGCGAGACGACCGCCCCGGAAGGCGACGCGGCCGCGTCGCCGGACGACGATGCGGCGTCGCCGGACACGGAGGCTTCGTGACGGCGCGGGCTCACCACGATGATCGCGCCGCCACGCGGCGCTGCCTGGTCACCGGCGAGGTGACGGACGTGGCGCGCCTGGTGCGTTTCGTGACCGACCCCGCCGGGCGTTTGGTGGCCGATATCGAGGGCGACCTGCCGGGACGCGGCATGTGGGTCGGCGCGCGGCGCGCCCTCGTCGACCGGGCCTGCGCGCGGGATTGCTTCCGCCGCGCCGCGCGCGGCGCGGTCGCGGTTGAACCGGCGCTGTCGGACCGCGTCGAATCGTTGATGGCGGCGCGTTGCCTGAACCTGTTGGGCTTGTCGCGCCGCGCCGGCCAACTGGTTTTCGGGTTGGAGAAAGTCCGGGCCTGGCTGGATACAGGTCGCGTCGCGGTGCTGGCGCTGGCCAGCGACGGCGGCGAGCACGGACGCGCCAAGCTGCGCCACCGCGCCCGCATGGTGGGCGCGGTGGCTATCGAACTGTTCGACGCGCGCGAGCTGGGCGCCGCGTTGGGCCGCCCGGACGCGGTCAACGTGGCGCTGGCGAAGGGGCGTCTGGCCGAGCGCTTCACCGCCGAATCGGCGCGCCTTGCCGGATTCCGCGCCGGCGCCGGTCCGTTGGGGCGGGCCACGATCGAAGATAACGAGGACTTCATAGCGACATGAGCGAGAACGAAACCAAGGACGAAAAAACGACCCTCGATCTGTCGCGACCGGGCCGGTTGGAGTTGAAGAAGACCGTCCAAAGCGGTCAGGTGCGCCAAAGCTTCTCTCATGGCCGCAGCAAGACGGTTCAGGTCGAGGTCAAGAAGCGGCGCACCTTCAAGCGTGGCGCCGCGGGGGGGATGACCGAAATCAAGGCGCCCGAGCAGCCGCTGGTGCTGGAACCGGTCGTCGAGGCCGAGGCCGAGGCCGAGGCCGATGTCGATGTCGATGTCGAGAAGAGCCGCGTCCCGGCCACCCCGACGCGCAACCTGACGGAGCAAGAAAGAGCGGCCCGCGCGCGCGCGGTCGAAGGCGCCCGACAGGCCGAAACCGAGGCCCAGGAAGCCGCCCGGATCGAGGCCGCGCGGCGCGCCGAGGAAGAAGAAGCGCGGCGCTTGCGCGAGGCGGAAGACGCCAAGCAACGCACGGCCGAAGAGGAAGAACGCCAACGCGCGGAAGAAGGCAAGGCCAAGCAGGCCGCCGCCGCGCCCGTTCCGGCGACACCGAAAGCCGACTCGGGCGCGCCGGAACGCACCCGCGCGCCGGTCAAGAAACAAGTCGCGGAGGCCGCCGCGGCGGCCGAACCGGGGCGTGGCAAAAAGAAAGGCGACGCGCGCCGCCTGTCGATCGGGCGCCGCGGCGAGTCGCAACGCCGCCGCGCCGGCAAGATGACCGTGGTCCAGGCCCTGTCGGATGACGAACGCCAGCGTTCTCTCGCTTCCATGCGCCGCGCGCGCGAACGCGAAAAGCGCGCCGCCAGGGCGGCGGCCGGCCCCACCGAAATAGGCAAGGTGGTGCGCGAGGTGGTGGTGCCCGAGACGATCACCGTCGAGGAACTCGCCAACCGCATGGCGGTTCGCGGCGTCGAAGTGGTCAAGTTGCTGATGAAATTGGGCACCATGGCCACCGTCAACCAGCTTATCGACGCCGACACGGCGGAACTGGTGGTCGCCGAATTCGGCCACAAGATAAAGCGTATCAGCGCGGCCGACGTGGAAGTCGGCCTGACCGGCCCCGAAGACGACCCGACCAGCATGGTGCCGCGCGCGCCGGTGGTCACGGTCATGGGTCATGTCGATCACGGCAAGACATCGCTGCTGGATGCCTTGCGTCAGACCAACGTGGTGGCCGGCGAAGCCGGCGGCATCACACAGCATATCGGCGCCTACCAGGTGAAAACCGGTTCGGGCGCCATGATCACGTTCCTCGATACGCCCGGCCACGCGGCGTTCACCCAGATGCGTTCGCGCGGCGCCGCGGCCACCGACATCGTGGTGCTGGTGGTCGCGGCCGACGACGGTGTCATGCCGCAGACCGTCGAGGCGATCCAGCACGCCCAGGCCGCCGAGGTGCCGATCATCGTCGCGATCAACAAGATCGACCGGCCCGACGCCAACGCGGAGCGCGTGCGTAATGAATTGCTGCAGCACAACGTGGTGCTGGAAGGGGTTGGCGGCGATGTGCTGTCGGTCGAGGTCTCGGCCACGGAAAAGACCAATCTGGACAAGCTTGAAGATACCATCATGCTACAAGCCGAACTGATGGAACTGGCGGCCAATCCGGACCGGGCGGCGGAGGGCGTCGTCATCGAGGCGAAACGCGAGAGCGGCCGCGGCGTGGTCGCCACCGTGCTGGTCCAGCGCGGCACGATGCGCATCGGCGACATTATGGTCGCCGGCGGCGAGTGGGGCCGCGTGCGCGCCATGATCGACTCGGCGGGCCAAAAAATCACGGAAGCCGGCCCGTCGCAACCGATCGAGGTGCAGGGCCTCAGCGATACGCCGCTGGCGGGCGACGAAATGGTGGTGGTCGAGGACGACACCCGGGCGCGCGAGGTCACCGAATACCGCCGCGACCTGATGCGCGACCGCCGCGCCGTGTCGGGCACGCGCGGCACCGTCGAACAGATGCTGGCGCAGATTCAGGAAGGCGCGATCAAGGAGCTGCCGCTGGTGATCAAGGCCGACGTGCACGGCTCGCTCGAGGCCATCCTCAGCAATATCCAAAAATACGCGAACGACGAAGTGGCGCCGCGCGTGCTGCTGTCGGGCGTGGGCGGCATCAACGAATCCGATATCGCGTTAGCCGCCACGTCGAAATCTCTGGTGATCGGCTTCAACGTGCGCGCGGACACTCCGGCGCGCCAACTGGCGCGGCGCGACGGCGTCGATATCCGCTATTATTCGGTGATCTACGAGCTTCTCGAGGAACTGCGCGACATGCTGTCGGGCATGCTCAAGCCGACACTGAAAGAGAACTTCATCGGCTACGCGCGCATCAAACAGGTCTTTTCCATCACCAAGGTCGGCAAGATCGCCGGCTGCGAGGTCACCGAAGGCGTCGTGCGTCGCGGCGCCAAGGTTCGGCTGCTGCGCGACAACGTGGTGATCCACGACGGCGCGCTGTCGACGTTGAAACGCCACAAGGACGAAGTGCGCGAAGTGCGCCAGGGGCTCGAATGCGGCTTGGCCCTGGAGAACTATCAGGACATCAAGGAAGACGATGTGCTGGAGATCTACGAGATCGAAGAGATCGCGCGCCAGATTGAGGCCTGAGACGGACCAGAGCGCCATGGCCAGACGCGCGACAGCGCCTTCCCGCGACCGCGGACCCAGCCAGCGCCAGCTTCAGGTTGGCGAGTCGGTGCGTCACGCCTTGTGCGAGGTTCTGGGGCGCGATTTACTGCGCGATCCCGATCTCGTCGGACAATCGATCACGGTTTCCGAGGTCCGCGTCAGCCCCGACATGCGCCACGCCACGGCCTTCGTGCTGCCGTTGGGTGGCGGCGACGTGGCCGCCGTGCTGGCCGGCCTGGGCCGCGCCGCGCCTTATCTGAGCACGCAAGTGGGCCAATTGATCCACCTCAAGCGCACGCCGCGCCTGTCCTTCGAACGCGACGGCTCGTTCGACCGCGCCAGCGAAATCGACGCGGTGCTGCGCCGGCCCGAGGTGGCGCGCGATCTCGCGGTTAGACAAAACCCCGAAGACGGAGGCGCGGGTGAGCGCGACGACGGCTGAGGCGGTGTCCCGGCCGCGCCGCGCGCGGGTCGCGTTGCACGGCTGGCTGGTGATCGACAAGGACGCCGGCATGACATCGACCAAGGTGGTCGGCCGCGTGCGCTGGCTGACCGGCGCGGCCAAGGCGGGCCACGGCGGCACGCTGGACCCGCTTGCCACCGGCGTGCTACCCATCGCGCTGGGCGAGGCCACCAAGACCGTGGCCTTCGTCATGGAAGGCGCCAAAAGCTATCGCTTCACCCTGCGCTGGGGCGAACAGCGCGACACCGACGACGCCGACGGCGCGGTCACCGCCACCAGCGCGGCGCGCCCCACGGCGGCCGAGATCGAAGCGGCGCTGCCCGGCTTCACCGGCGAGGTCATGCAGGTGCCGCCGGTCTATTCGGCGATCAAGGTGGACGGCCGGCGCGCCTACGATCTGGCCCGCCAGAACAAACCGGTGGACTTGGCGGCGCGGCTCGTGCGCATCGATCGCCTGGCGCTGATCGCGCAACCCGACGCCGATCACGCGGTGTTGGAAATGGACTGCGGCAAGGGCGGTTACGTGCGCGCCCTGGCCCGCGATCTGGCCCTGAAGCTGGGCACGCGCGGCCATGTCGCGGCGCTACGCCGCACCCGCGTCGGCTCGCTCAACCTGGGTCAGGCGATTTCACTTGCCGAACTGGAGGCACTGGAGGATAGTGCGGCGCTTTCCCGCCACCTGCTGCCGGTGGAACGGGGTCTTTGCGGCGTGCCCGCGATGGTCGTCAACGCCGATCAGGCGATGCGCCTGAGGCATGGCCAGGCGGTGCCCCTGGTGCGGGCCCCGGTCGACCTGTTGGGCAACCGGATCGACGGGCCGGCGCTGGTTTGCGCCATGTTCGCGGACCGGCCGGCGGCGCTGGTCCAGTTCGAGGCGGGCGAGATTCGCCCGACCCGTGTGTTTACCTATTGAGAATTTGCTGGGAGTCGAAAGACTGATGACGATAACCGCCGAACGGAAACAGGTCGTGATCAAGGATTTCGCGACCAACACCGGCGATACCGGATCGCCGGAAGTCCAGGTCGCCATCCTGACCGAACGGATCGTAAACCTGACCGAGCATTTCAAGGTCCACAAGAAGGACCTGCATTCGCGCCGTGGCTTGCTGAAGATGGTAAGCCTGCGCCGCCGCCAGCTCGACTACCTCAAGCGCAAGGACCGCGAGCGTTATCTAGCGCTGATCAAGCGCCTCGGTCTGCGCAAATAGAACACCACGGCGGGGGGCCTCGGTCCCCCGTCATTCTTTTGGGCGCGCCGCCGGGCGCCCGCCCGCCGTCCAAGCGATGGCGGCAATACCGGGCGGATGTAACAAGGCGCGAGCACTCCCGCTCCCCGCGGGGGCCGCGCCGGGCATCGGCCGCATAGGGCGGTTGGGGCCATGATGTGGAAGGAAAAACACACATGTTCGACGTTTACCGAAAAGAGATCGACTGGGGTGGCCGCACCCTGGTATTGGAGACGGGCAAGATGGCCCGCCAGGCCGATGGCGCCGTGCTGGCGACATATGGCGAGACCACGGTGTTGTGCACCGCCGTCGCGCAGAAGACGCCGCGGGTGGGCATCGACTTTTTCCCGCTGACCATCAACTTTCAGGAAAAGACCTTCGCCGCCGGCAAGATTCCCGGCGGTTTTTTCAAGCGCGAGGGCCGGCCCACCGAAAAGGACACGCTGACCTCGCGGCTGATCGACCGCCCGCTGAGGCCGCTGTTCGCGGACGGGTTCCGCAACGAAACCCAGGTCATCTGCACCGTGTTGTCGCATGACCTGGAAAACGACCCCGACATCATCGCCATGGTCGGCGCGTCGGCCGCGCTGACCATATCGGGCATCCCGTTCATGGGTCCGATCGGCGGCGCGCGGGTCGGCTGGATCGACGGCAAGTACGTGCTCAACCCGGTCCCGGCCGATCTCGCGGAGAGCGATCTGGACCTGGTCGTGGCGGGCACGCGCGACGCGGTGCTGATGGTCGAATCGGAAGCCAAGGAATTGTCCGAGGGCGTCATGCTGGGCGCGGTCATGTTCGGCCACCAGCAGATGCAGCCGGTGATCGATATGATCATCGACCTCGCCGAGGCCTGCGCCAAGGCGCCCTGGGACGTGCCCCAGCCGGAAGGCGTCGACGAGGCCAAGGCGCGCGTCGCCACATTGGCCGAGGCCGATTTGCGCGCGGCTTACGGCGAGGTGGTCAAGCAGAAGCGGGTCGAGAAGCTCGACGCCGTTCGCGACGCCGTCAACGCCGTGGTCGCCGAGGAAGAGCTCGACCGCAACGTTTATTCGGCCCAGCTCAAGAAGCTCGAGAAGGACATCGTGCGCACCAGCGTGGTCAAGACCGGGCGCCGCATCGATGGCCGCGACACCAAGACCGTGCGGCCGATCATGGGCGAGGTCGGCGTGCTGCCGATGACCCATGGCTCGGCGCTGTTCACGCGCGGCGAGACCCAGGCGCTGGTGGTGACCACCCTGGGCACCGGCCAGGACGAACAGATCATCGACGCGTTGGAGGGCGAGTACCGCCAGCATTTCATGCTGCATTATAACTTCCCGCCCTATTCGGTGGGCGAGGCGTCGTTCCTGCGCTCGCCGGGGCGGCGTGAAATCGGCCATGGCAAGCTCGCCTGGCGCGCCGTCCACCCGCTGATGCCGTCCAAGGAGGACTTCCCCTACACCGTGCGCGTGGTGTCCGAGATCACCGAATCGAACGGCTCGTCGTCGATGGCCACGGTGTGCGGCGCCTCGCTTTCGTTGATGGACGCCGGCGTGCCGCTCAAGCGGCCCATCGCCGGAATCGCCATGGGCCTGATCAAGGAAGGCGACGATTACGTCGTGCTGTCCGACATCCTGGGCGACGAGGATCATCTCGGCGACATGGACTTCAAGGTCGCCGGCACCGATATCGGCATTACCTCGCTGCAGATGGACATCAAGATCACCGGCATCACCGAGGAGATCATGCGGGTGGCGCTGGACCAGGCCAAGGAAGGCCGCGTCCACATTCTCGGTGAAATGGAACGCGCGATTTCCACCTCGCGCGATTCGGTCAACGAACACGCGCCGCGCATCACCACCATCAATATCCCGAAGGACAAGATCCGCGACGTGATCGGCAGCGGCGGCAAGGTGATCCGCGAAATCACCGAGAAGACCGGCACCAAGATCGACATCGAGGACGACGGCACCATCAAGGTCGCCGCCACCACTTCCGCCGCCGGCGAGGCGGCGATCGCCTGGATCAAGGACATCGTGGCCGAGCCGGAAATCGGCGTGATCTACGACGGCACCGTGGTCAAGGTGGTCGATTTCGGCGCCTTCGTGAACTTCATCGGCACCCGCGACGGCCTGGTTCACATCAGCGAACTGGCCACGCACCGGGTCAAGACGGTCAACGACATCGTCAATGAAGGCGACAAGGTCAAGGTCAAGGTGCTGGCCATCGACGACCGCGGCAAGGTGCGCCTGTCGATGAAGGTGGTCGACCAGGAAACCGGCGCCGAGCTCGCCGGCGCGGCCGACGGCGAACAGCGCGCCGGCTGAACCGCGCCGCCCGTCCCCGCCCGCCACTGACGGCGGGTGGGCGCGGGCGCCCCTCGAACACCGCATTCCGTCGTGGCCGGGCTGGACCCGGCCATCCATGAACACAAACCGCGGTCCGTGTTCATGGGGCCTCGGGTCAAGCCCGAGGACGACAGTGGGGCGTTATATCGATTTCGACTGATTGGTTCATGCGTGAAGATGCTTCGACACGCGCCTGCGGCGCTGCTCAGCATGAGGTTCTGTAATTGGTTCTCTAATCACCCTCATCCTGAGCCAGTCGAAGGATGAGCAGCCGCCGTCAGGCGGCGAGTCCAAGGGCCGGCGCTCGAATCGATTAAACGACGCTGTTATGATGCTAAGCCGCCAAATGATACGCCTGATAAGGGTTTTCGCAGGGCGGGCCGTCGGTGGCGTACAGCGTCTGTTCGGACAGGGCGAGCACAACGGAAGTCACGGTCATGGACTGCTCGGCCTCTGGCAGGCTCGGGTCCGGATGGGCGCAGATCGAGCGCGGGTGCGAGAAATGGTCGGTCAGCGCGTTCTGGACGATCTGCATGTCGATCGCCGTATCATGGCGGCGCAGCAGCCGCGCCAGGCGTGGCGCGCGGTATAGCGTGCTCGGGCTGATCCGTTCCATGGTCGAGGTGACGCCCGGAGTGGCGACGAAATGGTTGGCGTGGGTGAGCAGTCCGTCGTCCGGGTAAACCGTGCCGGTCTTGGTCGGCGCGGCCTCGATATCGATCACCTCGCCGTCGGCGTGGCCGAGCAGGAAGTTGGCCGAACAGACCCGGTCGGACTCAAGGATCACCTTGATGGCGTCGTGCAAGGTGGGCGACTGAAGGATCTGGCGGACGCGCACATGCAACGGCTTGAGCTCCGTGTTACGGCCGTCTTCATCGGTGGTCAGGCCGTTGAGGCAGAGGCCGATGCCGGCTTCGTTGAGGCCGATCATGCCGCCGGCGATGCCGGCCTGGGTGATGCACAGAAAGGCCGGCTTGCCGGCGGCGCGCAGGCGCAGCACCGCCAGATGGCCGCGCAGGTTCTTCAGCCAGTCCCAGTTCTGGCCGATCAGGGTGCCGCCGGACAAGGTGCGTTCCGGCAATGCTCCGAAGGCGGTGCAGCCGTCCACCGGCGCGCCTCCCGCCAAGGCCTCGCGCGAGAACAGCGAATAGATCAGTTCGTAGCGCGCGTTCAGCATGGCGACCGGCCCCAGGGGCAGGCCCGCGCCGTCGGCGATGCCGCGCACCTCTTCGCCGTAATCGGCATCGAAGGCGGCCAGGCGCGCGGCCCAGTTCTCGCCTTCCGCCAGCACCGCGTCGCGCTCCAGGCCGCCCGATTCGAAGCGGCGCAGGTAGGTCTCGATATTGTCGCCAATCAGGTCGGCCAGGGCGCGGCCATGCGTCACGCCGCGCTCGTACGGAGCGCCGTCCAAATCGAGTAGGGGCAGGCCGGGCATCGTTTCCTCCAACGCCGATACAGCCATCATGATCGGCCCTATCGCCCCGCCAGGCAAGCGGCGTGGCCACTACCTTTACTTTCGTCATGGCCGGGCTCCGACCCGGCCATCCATGCACACGGACCGCGGTTCGTGTGCATGGGTCCTCGGGTCAAGCCCGAGGACGACGGAGGAGCGTGGGCGCCGCGACGCGCCTCATCGGCCGTGCATCTGGGCCGGCAGCCACACCGCGATCTCGGGAACGGCGGTGATGATGGCGACGGCGATGCACAGCAATATGAAAAACGGGAAGGCGGCGCGGGCGACATAGAAGATGCTTCGCCCCGTGAGCCCCTGCAACACGAACAGGTTGAAGCCGACCGGCGGGGTGATCTGCGACATTTCCACCACCAGCACGATATAGATGCCGAACCACAACAAATCGATGCCCGCCTCGCGCACCATCGGCAGCACCACGGCGGTGGTCAGCACCACCACGGAGATGCCGTCGAGGAAGCAGCCAAGCACGATGAACAGCAAGGTCAGCGCGGCGATCAGCGCATACGGGGAAAACGACTGTTCGCCGATCCACCCCGCCAGCAGGCGCGGCACGCCGGTAAAACCCATGGCGATCGACAGGAACGCCGCGCCGGCCAGGATGAAGGCGATCATGCACGAGGTCCGCGTCGCGCCGAGCAGGCTGTCGATGAAGGTCTTGCGGTCCATCGATCCGGTGAGCCACGACAGCGCCAGCGCGCCGAGCGCGCCGAAGGCCGCCGCCTCGGTGGGCGTCGCGACGCCACCGTAGATCGAGCCCAGCACGCCCACGATCAGCAGCAGCACCGGGACCAGACGCCGGAGGCCATGGATGCGCTCGGCGAGGCTGGTTTTGATGTCGGCCGGCGGCGTCTTGGACGGGTTCAGCAGCGACCACAGGATCACATAGCCGCTGAACAGCACCACCAGCATCAACCCGGGAAGCACGCCCGCGACGAACAGCCGGGCGATGGAAACTTGCGCCGAGACGCCGTAGACGATGAGAATGATCGAGGGCGGGATAAGAAGGCCCAGGGTGCCCGAGCCGGCCAGGGTGCCGATCGTCATGCGCTCGTCGTAGCCGCGCCGGCGCAGTTCGGGGATCGACATCTTGCCGATGGTCGCCGCGGTCGCCGCCGAGGAACCCGATATCGCGGCGAACACGCCGCAGCCGAAAATGTTGACATGCATGAGCCGGCCCGGCAGGCGCGTCAGCCACGGCGCGAGGCCGTGGAACATGTCTTCCGACAGGCGCGAGCGGTACAGGATTTCGCCCATCCAGATGAACAACGGCAGCGCGGTCAGCGCCCACGACGTGCTGGAGCCCCAGGTCGTCGTCGCCAGCACCTTGCCGGCCGGGGCGCCGGTGAACAGGATCATGCCCAGCACGCCCACGCCGAGCAGGGAAACCGCGATCCAGATGCCGCTGCCCAGGAACACGAACAGCAGGACCAGCAGGATCAGTCCGATTCCGGCGGTCTCCATCGCGCTTTATACCAAGGAACGATGATAATGACCCATAGGGACGGCTTGCCAAGGTTTTCGGCAAGGAGCGCGTGGCGTGGCGATGCGGGGCATCGCGAGGCGCGCGCAACGCTGTCCGAAAGCCTTGGCAAGCCGCCGTTGCGGTCGTCCATGCGGCCCGTCGGAGGGCGTCGGAAA
>SMVA01273875.1_pt1 | contig 13146 bp, 13 predicted proteins | sample 2456451 | NCBI WGS metagenome assembly SMVA01 (sample SAMN11095933, study PRJNA526329) | marine sediment metagenome | biome: Marine sediment; feature: Surficial sediment; material: Deep marine sediment; isolation source: Hadal surficial sediment | place: Pacific Ocean | collected 2014-05 | depth...
CACCGCGAAGGCTCGCGGTAAAGGTTTCGCGCCTCGCCGTGGTGCAAGACGACCAAAGGATCCAGCGCCGCGGACCCGCTACTGCCGCGGCCTTCGATGTCGATGGTAAGCCGACGAAGGCCGCGCTCGGCTTCGCGCGATCGGTCGACGCCGAGGTCGAAAACTTGGGTCGTGAAAAGACCGACAAGGGTGAGTGGCTTTGCTTCACGGCCGAAATCGCGGGTCAGCCCACCGTCGCACTCTTGCCCGGCGTCGTCAGCCAGGCACTTGCGGCACTCCCCATTCCTAAGCCCATGCGCTGGGGCAATGGGACGACGGAATTCGTTCGGCCGGTCCACTGGGTCGTTCTGCTTTTCGGCACTGAGACGGTCACGACAACGATCCTCGGCATTAAGACCGGTGCGGCAACCCGCGGCCACCGGTTTCATTGGCGCGAACCGATATTGTTGAAATCGCCTCGCGACTACCCTCGGCTGCTGCAAAAACCCGGTCACGTGATTGCGGACTTCGAGGTTCGGCACGAGATGATTACCCGCATGGTTGAACAAACAGCAATTGCTAACGACGGTCGTGCGGTTATCGATCCCGATCTGCTCAACGAAGTCACGGCGCTCGTAGAGTGGCCGGTGCCGGTGTGCGGAAGCTTCGATGAGAAATTTCTCGACCTGCCCCGCGACGTATTGGTCGCGAGTATGCAGGACCACCAGAAATATTTTCCGGTGGAGTCCGGCAACGGAACACTCATCAACAAATTCATTACCGTGTCCAATATCGAAAGCACCGATCCCGATGCGGTGCGCCGCGGCAATGAACGGGTAATTCGTCCACGCTTGAGCGACGCCGCTTTTTTCTGGGATCGAGACCGGGCGTTGCGACTTGAACAACGAACGGTTCGCCTGGACGGGATCGTGTTTGAGAAACGCCTCGGCAGCCTCAGCGACAAGACTAAGCGTGTGGCACAATTGGCGCGCACCCTGGCCCTGGATTTCGACGCCGATCCAGATCTGGCGGTACGCGCCGCGAACCTATCAAGGTGCGATCTCGTGACCGCGATGGTCGGAGAATTTCCGGAGCTACAAGGCATTATGGGCGGCTACTACGCGGCTCACGACGTAGAGCCGCGCGCGGTGTCGGATGCACTTGGCGAGTTTTACATGCCGCGGTTCGCGGGGGATTCGATACCGGCGACTACCGTCGGTCGCTGTATTGCATACGCGGATAAACTGGACAGCCTGGTCGGAATATTCGCGGTCGGGTCCGCGCCAACGGGCGACAAAGATCCGTATGCCTTAAGACGAGCGGCACTCGGTTGTATTCGCATTGCCCTGGAATCCGGCGCCACCGTCGATTTCGAAGTGTCGCTGGAAATGGCCTGCGATGGGTATGCCAACGTAATTGCAACGGACGGGGTCGGCGCAGAGGTGTTCGTGTTCATTATCGAGCGACTCAGGGGCTATTTTGCCGACCAAGGAGTAGCCGGATCCGTGATCGAGGCCGTACTAGCGATTACGCCCTATCAACCGTCCGATATTCATCGTCGAATAAAAGCCGTTACCGCATTCCAACGCCTGCCCGAGTCCAAATCCCTCGCCGCGGCGAACAAGCGCATCGCTAATATATTGCGCAAGAGCGGCATCGAAAGCCCACCGTCGGTCAACGCGGCATTATTGCAAGCGGTAAGCGAACGTATCCTCGCGGACCACCTCAACACGATCGCCGAGTCTGCCGACGAACTCGTCCGGAGCGGCGAGTTTGAGGCATATTTAAAAGGTCTCGCCAAACTACATGATCCGATCAACGATTTTTTCGACGACGTGATGGTCATGTGCGATGACCCTCAACTACGCAACAACCGGCTCGCTTTATTGCATCGCATACAGGGCCTGTTCACACGCGTTGCCGATATTTCGCGTCTCTGATTCCATGCGCTTACTCATTCTCGATCGCGATGGCGTCATCAATCATGAAGCCCAGGCGTTCGTCAAAGCACCGCTGGAGTGGCGCCCTATTCCCGGCAGTCTAGAGGCGGTGGCGCGTGCGAATCAGTTGGGGTATCACGTTGTCGTGGTATCGAACCAATCCGGTCTGGCGCGGGGATTATTTGACATCGGTCAGCTCAACAAGATTCACGCGCACATGCTGCAGGAAATTGCGCGCTACGGTGGCAAGGTCGAGGCAATATTTTTTTGTCCTCACGGCCCGGATGACGGCTGCGAGTGTCGCAAGCCGCGGCCCGGACTGTTGCTCGATTTGGGGCGACGGCTAGGGGTTGATCTAAAATCTGCGGTCTTGGTTGGTGATCGCGAATCCGACATGGCTGCCGCAGCAGCAGTGGGTGCCGAACGGATCCTGGTTAAAACCGGCCACGGACAAGCAACCCTCGAGTCGATGAAGGAGCTATCAGGGATTACCGTTTGCAGCGATCTGTCCGCCGCCGTTGGGCACTTGAGAAATGCGCCCTGAAGCAGCGATGGCGACTCTCAGGGCATTTTTTTTCTACGCCGGCCTGGCGCCGGTGACCGTCGTGTTCTGTGTGATCGGGATCCTCATCTTGCCACTCGAGCGTATGACTCGCTACCGCATCGTCATCCGCTGGTCGGCGGTCACATTGTGGTGGTTACGTCTCAGCTGCGGTCTTAGCGCGCGCATCGACGGCACCGAAAATATTCCGTCGTTACCAGGCGTGATCTTCTGCAAACACCAATCTGCTTGGGAGACGATGGCGTTACAGTTCATCTTCCCGCCGCAGGTCCAAGTCGTAAAACGCGAGCTTTTGTATGTGCCCTTTTTTGGCTGGGGCCTGGCTAGTCTCAACCCTATTGCGATCGACCGTTCGGCTGGAGCAAAGGCCCTGCGCCAAGTTCTGCGCGTGGGTACACAGCGCATTCAGCAGGGCTGGTGGGTACTGTTGTTTCCAGAAGGTACCCGTACTCGTCCCGGCGAAAATAGTGATTGCTCCCCCAGCGCCGCCGCGCTGGCGATCAGGGCCGGATGTAAGCTGGTCCCGGTCGCGCACAATGCTGGGGTTTTCTGGCCGCGCCGTACACTGCATAAAATCAGCGGCGAGATCCGACTGGTGATCGGACCGCCGATCGATAGCGCAGGCAAATCGGCGAGCGAACTGACCACCGAGGCGAAGGCATGGATCGAGGCAGAATGTGCGAAAATGCCGACATCACCGGCATGACGTGTACCCGACATCGATCTAAATTGGTTCGCCGGAGCCGATCCTCAACGTCTATGGGTTCTGCTCACATGACCATGGCGGCACCGCGGGGCAGCGTCGAAGATGTGGTCGGCAACTTGACGCACTCGGCCATTCAATATATCGCTTGGGCGACGCGGCGAATTCAAGCTATATTTCGTGCATCTGTCATCGTTCGCAGGTTAGACCCATCATCACTGGTCCGACAAGTTACGACCGTTTGAGTCACTTCCCCTACATTTAACGAACACTATGGCACAACTAATCTCATCGAAATTTCCGCTCGCACGGCCGCGCCGTATGCGCGCCGACCAATTTTCACGCCGCATGATGCGCGAAACAAACCTAACGGTAGACGATCTGATCTGCCCTTTGTTCGTGCGTGAGGGACAGCGGGTGCGCGAAGCGATTGCTTCGATGCCCGGGGTGGAACGTTTGAGCATTGACGTCGCCGTCGATACCGCAATGGAACTACACCAGCTCGGGCTGCCCGCCGTCGCCGTATTTCCGGTCACGCCGAGCGAACTAAAAACTGCCGACGGTCGCGAAGCTTATAATCCCGACGGTCTCGCGCAGCGCGCAATCGCGGCCATCAAGAAGCACGTTCCAGAACTTGGCGTCATTACCGACGTCGCCCTCGATCCTTTTACCTCACACGGACACGACGGCGTCATCGATGCACACGGCAATGTTCAAAATGACGCATCGGTGGAAATTCTCGTCAAACAAGCGTTGTCGCAAGCACGCGCAGGGGTCGACATCGTGGCACCGTCTGACATGATGGACGGCCGGGTTGGTGCAATCCGCCATGCGCTTGAAGAAGAGGGACACACAAATGTCCGGATCCTGGCGTACTCGGCGAAATTCGCGTCGGCTTTCTACGGTCCCTTTCGTGATGCCGTCGGCTCCAGCGGCAACCTCGCGCAAAGTGGCAAACAGTCCTACCAAATGGATTATTGCAACAGCGACGAAGCGCTGCGTGAGGTTGCAATGGATATCGATGAGGGTGCGGATATGGTGATGGTGAAGCCAGGCATGCCCTATCTCGATATTCTCAGGCGGGTCAAAGACACGTTTCGAATGCCCACTTATGTCTATCAAGTAAGCGGCGAATACGCGATGTTGATGGCCGCGATTCGCGCCGGGTGGCTCGATGAAGATGCGGCCATTATGGAGTCGCTCAGCGGATTCAAGCGCGCCGGAGCGGACGGCATCCTCACCTACTTCGCACCGTATGCCGCCCGACGCCTGGCGCGCTAACACCGCCGGGGTAAGGTGTGTGCGCAAACGAATGCGTCATCGCGACAACCTTAGGACATTTTAGACGCCCGGTTTGAAACTAAAATGTTGATTTTTTTACCGGTCCTGGCCGTCGCCGTGTCTACTCGACGCTACCGCTGTCGGTGACGAATGGTTGCTACCGGCGAACTCGATTTTCCCCACGTTTTCACCGCCAAGCGGTTAAATGGCCGGCGTACGGAAGCGGGTGCGATCCCGGCCCGGAGCGCGCTCAATATACCGGCCGCTTCCCAATAATTCTCGGCGATAAAAAGCTGATGGTCTCGCCACGGCAGCGAACTGAGTTCGCCGGCCATAAGACCCCGGCCCTCGCGCACGGCGATAACGGGGATCCCCTGTTCAAGGGCCGCGAGGGTGGGCAGTCCGATACACCCCTCCGGCAGGACCAAGCATGAAACATCTCGGACCGTCAATACCCCGCTTGCGGCCATCCGGTGCGGCTCAACCACGATACGCGGCGAGCGCATTAATCCTTTCAGAACACATTGAAAGAAGGACGACGAGATTGCTTCGGCAGCCATGCGTGAGTCGACCGGGCCCGGATCCTCGTTCAGTATTTCACGCGATTCCATCATCGGCGCATGCGCCGATGGCACGTCGAAGCAATGCGATACGGCATGGGTCAGCATGGCTTCGATACCACCCCAGGGATTGATCATCGATCCTGCGCTGTTGAAATACTTTTCGTGATAACCGTCGGGCACCCCAATGAGCGACGAAACAGCGACGGCGTCATAGTCATCTTTGGTTTCCTCAAGCAACCCAAAGAGCTTGTCGATGCCCCGGCCGGAACCCACTGCCCGTCCGCAAGCGGACGAAGATGCCGTCAGCTCCAACGGTGGTTCGAGTTTGTAAATGCCCGTGCAATTGAGGCCGTAGGTGATCCGCGCCGCCTCGACAGTATTCAACACTAGATTCTCGATCATTGGATCGGGCTGAGAATCGAAAACGACGATCACCCGATTCGCCCGCACCGGTTCAAGCCCGACCGTTCCCATTAACAAACGGCATAGAACACTACCTTCCACATAGTGGGCATTGGTCGGTATTTCATTGATATCGCTGGCGTTCACCACATTCGGATGGGTGATCAACTGATCGCAACAAGATGCCAAAAGCTGCGCCGCCGGGGTCGCATCACCCGCATGACCGCCGACCTCCGCGCCGATACCGGTCGGCACGATAAAGACGGCGTTGAATTGCCCGGCGCTTTCGCCGCTCCGCCGTCTCAATGTGAAGATCGAGTCGCGGCCTTGCGCGATGGCGACATCCGTTCCATCCAAGAAGCCGACTTCGCAACTATAATTGCCGTCCTCGATCGACGCGATCGCCAGCCGAACAGGAATTTCGCCGGCGACAAACCGGAACGACAGGGCCTTTTCAATATGTTCAATTAACCCACGATTTCCCGGCGCGGCAGGGATCGTGACGGTTTTTTCAAGCAGCTGCAATGTCGGTAACCCCCGCGTGTCGGGCAAAATCATCGAAACTATCGGTCCTTATCTCATCCACGGAACCGTCGAGCCGCCGCGTGTAGATCGTCGGCAAACTGACCCCGTTGAATCGATGCGCTTTGGACATCGTATACGCACCCATATTGAGAAACGTAATTTTGGCGCCGATCGTCAAGGCCCGGTCGAACGAATATTGTCCAAACGTATCACCGGCTAGACAGGTGCAACCCGCCAAGATATAGGAGTAAGGACCGTTGTCGACGTGACCCAAAACATCGGGTTCGAATTGAAACTCAAAGACCTCCGACATGTGGTTCACGGTGGTGTCGAGGATCGCGATCTGAACATCATCGCCGTCGAATATATCATGGACGGTCGCCTCGATCGTGCCACAGCGCTGAACCGCTGCAGCACCGGGTTCGATAAAGACCTCGAGACCGAATGTCTCGCGGAATATTGCGACAGCCGCATAAAATTCCGCAAAATCGGCCACCAAATTAAACAAATAACCACCACCCAAATTGATCCATTCGATCTGCCGCAAAACTTTCGGGATAACGTCTCGAATATGCCGCGCCGTTTCGAGGAAGCTGGTGAAATCGGTACTATCGCAGTTGTTATGAAAATGCAGCCCGGTGATACCCCGAAGACTAGCCGGCGCCGTCTCGAAGCGGTCTGCGAGTCGGCTAATCGACAGCCCAAGTTTCGAGTTTTGCTGACAGGGGTCGTAGCGGGGATCACGGACGAACGACCGCTGAGGATTGACGCGGAGCCCAACTTTCGTTTCGCTTGACACCGCGCCACGTAGGCGCTCCCACTGGGACAGTGAATTAACCGTCAGATAATTGAGACGTTCGCCGAACGCCGCCAAAGTTTCTCGCTTAATTAACGGACTAACCAAGTGCAGCGAATGCGAGCCGCCACATAACTGATCGACCAAACGAAGCTCAAACGGAGAACTACAAGCGAACCCGTCGACCTTGCGCGCGACGCTGCGTAGGACCGTCGAAAGTGAACAGGCTTTGGGCGAATATAGCAACTTGCATGATGCCTGATCCGCCACGTTGCGAAGTAACGCCAGGTCGCTTTGCAACGTATTTTCGTCCATCACAAACGCCGGCGTTTCGATCTTATCCGCCAAAGTTACTGCTCCCGAATATTTGCTGCGACGGCGTTTGTCCCACGACTTGTCATCGCCATAGTCGTGCAATAATTTTCAAACTCGGTCTTATTGGAATAAAAAAAATCGGTTTGCGCCGTTCAAATTCGCTAATCCAGAATCACATGAGGAACGAAATTCGCGTCTTCGCCGGTTATCAGTGTTCGGCCTTCTCGAATAGACAACCCGGCCGGCCGGCCCGCAACCATCCAGCACCCGACCAGCGGGAATACCCCGTCGTATTCTGGCAACGAGTGAAAGGCCTGCAACACGTGACCCTTTTCGCCATATGGGCCGTCGCGGCGAAGCAATGCCATCCCGTCCCGCACGATCTCGACGTTCGCGCCTTGGCGCGACAACAACGGTTTTCGAACATAGCTATCTGACAGGCTGCCGGCCCGAGGATCGCCTTCAAAATAAGCCGGCAACAGATTCGGATGCCCCTCGAACATTTCCCATAATAACGGTAGAAGACCTTTGTTAGATAGCACTGCCTTCCACGGCGGTTCCAGAAAATGCACACCACTGGTCACCAGATAACGACCGAACTCCTCCTCGATGATCCACTCCCATGGGTAAAGTTTGAACAGGATGGTGATGACTCGGTCTTCAAGGTCGGTGAATCGTCCCGCTACATCGACGCCGATGTCGCCAATTGCAATAAACTGCGTATCCAGGCCGGCTTCGCGGGCGCATTCCTCAAGGTAATCGACCGTGTCCCGATCATCGGCGATGTCACTGAGGCAGGCCAGATGTAACAGGCTAGCGCTCCCCATCGCGCGAAACGCGTCGACCAGATCTTCATGCAACTCGGCAAATTGATCGCAATCATGCGGGATTAAACCGGTAGCGATTGCCTCTTCGAGCCAGACCCATTGAAATATCGCCGACTCATAGAGCGTTGTCGGGGTATCCGCGTTGTACTCTAATAACTTGGCCGCCCCGGTACCATCATAAGAAAAATCCAACCGGCCGTAGAGATCCTTTTCCCGGTTCCGCCAACTATCCGCAACATAGTCCCAGTATTGTCCGGGGATACCTAAGCGACCATAGACTGTCTCGTCCGCTAACGCACGGTCCAGTAACTGGCCACACATTTCGTCGATCTCCGCGGCCGGTTTTTCGATATCTTCCTCGATTTGCCTCAAGGTAAACCGGTAGTAAGCGGTCTCATTCCAATAAGGAACCCCAGCGTCGGGGTAATATTCGTACCCATGCTGACGCGCCGTGTCTTTGAGATGCGGCCGTTGGATGACGGATATTCGTTGCACAGACGTAGGGCTTAGGGCTGCCCGGATCGCGACGAACGCCTAAGTTCGACCGGCTCCTAGCCGCCTCGTTTCGCCTTTAGCCGGGCCAACACGTCACCTCCGCTAGCGCCGCCGTCGACGATGCCCGCGGCCTTTAACTTGTCCTCAAGGCTGATTTCTACCGTCGACTCCGCCAGTTCACTGGCGGCCTCGAATTTCGCGGCCCGTTCAGCCTGCTTGACTTTCAACCTCTCGAGACTGTCTAAGGCGCTGCGCATGCTTGAGCCCGCGCCCGAATGCCGCGCCGCCACTGCGGCCTGCGCCTTTTGCACCATTTCGGTCGCCCTCACCGAATCGACTTGTTGTTTAAGTCGCTTGAGGTTTGCCTCGGTCTGGGCTACCGCTTTGCGGAGCTGCGCCTCACTGTCGGCAAACGATTTTGCGAGACCTTCCTCGCCCATTATTTCGGTCTCGAAGCCAGCAATTTTGGCGGCAATTTCGCCGGCCAACACCTCATCGCCCTTATCGAGCGCCTGCATCGCATAGCCCTCGTATTCTGTGAGCGACGATTTCAAGCTTGCGACCTTTTTATCGGCCAGTTTCCGTTTGGCGATGATACCGGTGAGGGCATCCTTCGATTTTCCGAGTTCGTTGTCGGCGTCCCGGATTTCCTGGTCCAGGATCCGTAAGGCTTGATGATCAACAATAGCCTCGCCTGCTTCGCTAACGCCACCACGGATGGCGGTCGCGACCCTTGCCCAAATACTCATGTGTACATTACTCCTTAGTTCAGATACGAATGTCGTGACGCGCGATATGTCCGCTCAGGCGACATCTTTCAGGTCCGACTGATAGGCTGCAGCGGCCTGCATGGCGTTATCGGCCAGCGTCTCGATCTCAAATACAACCGACTCCAAGATCGAGCTCGCACTTAGCGAGCCAAACATTTCGTAATAGTCCCGACCATCCGGCCCGGATCGAATGCCAAATGTCGATAAGGGCAGCATCTTATGGGTCTTCAAAATTAAGTTATTGAAGGCCGCGGGGTCGTTCACCTCGTCGACCGGCCACAGCAACGTGTCGACCAGGATTTGGTCGCCACTGACGCTCATCAGGAGCGGCAAATCACCGAACTCCAGCATGGTGATGAGTATTCCCGGGTCGGTGCCTTCGACCAATTCCACGACGATACCGGCGTTACCCGCGGCCTCGGATTGGTCGAGCGCCTGATAGAGTGATTCGGTGGTCCAGATTCCGTTTTCGTTCATTTTACGCTCCGTTACAATTTGCGGAATGTGCGGAATAACGCCGGCCCTTAGTGCTATTTCGCAGTCCTTCAGGATCTTTGTATAGTCCGGCGGTATCCATATTTCTCGCTTTACATAGCCTTTTTCGCGCAATCGCGCGCGGTATTTGGCCTGATAGTAAGACGACTTTCTTGACACGCTATAATAATCCGTCGCTGTCTTTACATGTAAGATATTACATGTATAATAAATTGCAAGTCCTAATTTGCGGTATGTCGGAAACTAAATGCTCATTTTGACCGCCTGAGAGTGCACCAGCGGGCCGGCAATTCGCCATTTGAGACCGAATTTCGCGTGGTTGTTAGGTATTCGAACGGATAACGGGCATGTACCTGATATTGTCGCGCGTGATGCAGCGCCTGTATGCCCGGGTTTCCGGTCTGAGTTGGGATACCGTCGTGATCATGACGGTGTTTCATTTTACGACTTCCTGGGGGCTGCTCACCGTCATCGGTGGTGAGAAGATCGCGAGCGGCGAAATATTTTGGTACTTCTATGCCACCACGTCGACGACTGTCGGATACGGCGATTATTCGCCGGTCACGGTGGCCGGACGAGCAATCACCATATTGTGGATCATGCCCGGCGGCATCGCTCTTTTTACGACGATAATTGCCAAGGTCGTGCAAAATGTTGCCGACAAATGGAGGAAAAGATTGCGTGGATTAGCGAGCTACGAAAATTTGACCGATCATATCGTCATTTTGGGCTGGCATGGGCCCCGTACTCAGCGGATGGTGGATCATATTCGCGGAGGACAAGGAGAAACTGAACGCGACATTGTCCTGTGCTCCGCCCAAAACATTGAAAATCCGATGCCCGATCAGGTCCGCTTCGTTTGCGGTTCCGCCTTGAACACACCAGATCTTCTGCGTCGCGCCGCAGTCACGAACGCAAAATTTATCATCGCGCTCGGCCATGACGATAACGAAACCTTGGCCGCTGCCTTGGGCGCGGCGGCGGTAAACGGCGACGTACACATTGTTGCCTATTTTGATCAGCAGAGTTTCGCCGACCTGCTCAAGGCCCATTGCACCCACGCGGAATGCAATGTCTCGCTCTCGATTGAATTGATGGTGCGCTCGGCCCAGGATCCGGGATCGAGCCGGGTCCAGCGCCAACTTCTCTCGACCCTGGAAGGACCGACCCAGTTCAGCCTCCAGGTACCCGCGGACGCCAAGCCCGTCACCTATGGGAAACTATTCTCGGAACTGAAAAACATACATGATGCAACCTTATTTGGCGTCGCTGAAAGTACGCTAGGCGACGATCTCGTCTTGAATGCGCCATCGGATCACCAAGTCAATCCCGGCGTGATCTTGTATTTCATGGCGGCCGAGCGGATCACTGCAGCCCAGATCGACTGGGCCACTCTGGGCGCGCAATGACGGCGGCGACGGACGCATTATTCTGATACTCTTGGGGGTACTATGTTTGGCGCAACAATGAAGTCGCTGTTTAAGAGCGGTGCGCGTAGCCTGAAAAACAAGTTATCCAAAGCCAACGATGAGGATGAGTTTGCCACACCGCTCGGGCTGCGCATCGGCGCTGCGGTCGATGTCGATACGCTACCGTTGCGCATGCATAGCCACGACCTGCATATCAAACTACCCGAGGAAACGTTGATCATCGTCGCCCAAGGCTATGTCGATTTGGGGGATGCGACCTACGCTCATCGTTACTACACCGCCGATAACACGATGATTCAGGTTTTGACCGTGGCCGGCATGGAAGATGAACATGTGGAGGAACTGACGCTTTATGTGCCCCACCTTAGTTATTATCCTGAGGGTGACGGTGCCTGGGCCCTGTGGATCTCGACCGGCGGCAAAATCGGCGCACCGACATTTCGACTCGACGACGGCACCGAATATTCGCGGATATGGTTCGACACCACCGAGGGTTACGCCGACTTTGTAGAATTCACCGAATCGGTGTACGAAGATCCGGACTCCGACAAACACAGCGATGTGTTGCACAAGGTCATGCTCTACGGGCGCAACTTGGAGACGGGGAAAAAAACCGAATACCTATTGGTTTCGGCTGAAGCCTACGACGGCGAACGAACGGTCGAGTTGATGGTCGGCGTGGACCTCGATTTTTCCACGCTGAAGGTCATATAATTCGACCGCATAAAATATTGTCGCCGACGACACGCCCCGCAACCCTGAAGCAACGATCCGGAGAATCGAATGAGCGAACAAGTTAGTCAATTTCTGGCCAGTCTTTCCGAGTTTCTGCTTTTCTTCGTCGTTGCCGCGGTGCTGACAATCCTTTTCGTCGGCATCTATACGCGCGTCACGAGGCATAACGAAATTGCGCTCATCAAAAATAATTCGACGGCCGCCGCGGTCGCCTTTTCCGGCAGTCTGATCGGATTCGCGCTACCGCTGGCCAGCACGATGATCAATTCCGTTACGATTGTCGAATTGGTGCTCTGGGGGCTGGTCGCACTGATTGTTCAGGTGCTCGTCTATCTCGCCATTCGCCTCCCCATGCCGCGCATTTCGGAACGAATCGAAGCCGATGAGGTGGCCGCCGGGATCTGGCTCGGCGCCTGTTCAATGGTGGCCGGTATCCTAAACGCCGCCAGTATGACCACCTGAGGACGCGGATGCAGCATATGAGTCACAAAAACATGTTTAAGTTTGCCTTCCTCGGCGCGCTCGTGCTCAGCATCGTCGCCTGCGGTGAAGCGGAAGAAGAGGTCCTGGTCTACGAATCCGTCGAGGCATGCATCAAAGCCGGCGAGCGGGACGAAGCGGTCTGCAACGCTGAATTCGCCAAGGCCCAGAAACTGCACAACGAGGTTGCGCCCAGCTACCGTGCCGCCGGCGATTGTTATTCCGACTTCGGCTATAACCGCTGCAATCAGCACCGTCGATCGAACGGTACCTCGGTGTGGCTACCCTTTATGATGGGCTATATGCTGGCGCCTCGCTACGGGATGTCGGTCATGTCGCAGCCGCTCTACCGCACCACGTCAGATCCGAACCGGTATTACACCGCGGGAACGGGTCGGGTCGGCACGGTCTCGGCAAACGGTCGTAGCCAGGTCGCTAAATCTCAGACCCGATCGCCGGTGCGGACCCGCACCGTCGCCCGCGGCGGATTCGGCGCTCGGGCAAGGGGTGGCATGGGCGCCGGCAGCTGAGTCAGGCGCGTGCCGTAAGCAGAGGCTTAGTCATTCAGGCGTTTGAGACTCACCGAATTTATGCTCTAGCCAGACCACAACAATGCCGGCGATGAGACCGAATAGGTGACTCTCAAACGAAACGTGGCTGCGCAGCGGCACAATGCCCCAAAGTAGTCGCCCATACGCCAAAACCGTAACGATGGCGAGGACGATAGCGATGATGCCGCGGTCTACCACAACGCGAGCCGCTATCACGCCGAAATAGCCGAACACCAACCCGCTAGCGCCGGCTCTTCATCATCGACCAACGCCCGTATCGCGCCTGAGGGAATTTCG
>SMVA01406036.1_pt1 | contig 13145 bp, 11 predicted proteins | sample 2456451 | NCBI WGS metagenome assembly SMVA01 (sample SAMN11095933, study PRJNA526329) | marine sediment metagenome | biome: Marine sediment; feature: Surficial sediment; material: Deep marine sediment; isolation source: Hadal surficial sediment | place: Pacific Ocean | collected 2014-05 | depth...
AGGCTGCGTGCAGCCTCGCGGTACTCTTCGGGCACGTCTTCTTCAATCTTCTCTTCCAGTTTCTGTCGAAGCCCGGATTCGTCGTCGCGTTGCAATGCGCGGGCAATAAGATTTTGTGCTGCGCCTTGCTCGAGGCGGCATTTAGGGTCTGCAGTTGGGCCGGTGCAACGCACGGGTATCGGTGTGCCCTGCAATAATGGATTGATGCTGAACGGGCTGGCATCTGGTGCTTCGAACACGGTGACCTGGGCGAGCATGTCCAACGTGTCGGCGGCGTAGTCGATGGTGCCCTCGGCGTCGATGCTCATGTTATCGAGGGTAAACTTCAGAAAATGGGCCGCTCCGTCGATACGCCACAGCCCGGTGAAGTTCTCGTAGTCCCATAGGTCCGGCCATTGCGAAACTTCGCTCGCCTGGCCGCTGATCATCGCTATCTGCATGAGTTGGCGCTTTATCTTGGCGATGTTGATCTGTCCCTGCCCGCCGTCGAACTCGCTCTGGGCCTGTACCGAGTTGATGAGTTCTGCCGGGCTGTTGCCACGCATCTTGATGCTGCTGTTGAAGGCAATCGGGGCAATCCACTGCATGTTCTGGTCGGTCCAGTCCATCAGCCGTTGGCTGTCGACATTGTTGATATCAGGCAACACCGTCCACGCAGCCGGATTCTGGGTCACATCGATATCGATGTCTGTGAGCAGGGTGCCGCCGAGGAAGTCTTTGACATCGATCAGCAGGTTGAGCAGGCCATCGATGTTGGTGATCTCCACCGTGACATCGTGGAACGTTTCTTCCTCCAGGGTCAGTTTGCTCAACTGGCATTCTGCACCGACGTTGTAGCTGAGTAACACGGCAAGGGGCAGCAGGTCGTCGTCGCTGGCCGGCCCAGGTGCTGCTGGTGGGTTTTGGACTTCGCTCAGGTCGGCGTTGCACACCCCCTCAACCATATCGGCGTGCACCGTAGTATCTGTCAGGGTGATGCGTTGTGGTGTCGATGCCGTCTCCGGGTAGTAGGCCAGGGTGCCCGCCAGGACCGCCGCAATGGGGGGTTCGTCTGCGCTGGCTTTATAAGATGCGTCTAGCAAGAATTCTGCGGGTTGGTTGATTTGAAAATCGAGTAGTTGAAAGCGGTTGATGGTAGTCGTCGCGTCGTCTTGTACGAGGACGGTGTCCACCAAGTGCAACTCACTGACCTGCCAGCTATCCAGGTCCTCCCACATTGCGGAGAGGTCCATCTTCAACTCCACATTGGCGTTGATAGTTTCGCCTGGGCGTTGCAAGCTCAGGTCTTCGATTTTGAGTTCCAGCGGCGGAAACAGCGCCCACTTTATGTCGCCATTGATTTTCGCGGTGTATTCGCTGTTTTCAGCGATCAGGGCTTCAAGTTCTGATTTCAGACGATTGGCGTCTTGTATCCAGTAGGCACCGGCTACAAGCAAGGCAATCACCAGTGCGAATCCGATGCCTAAAATGCGTCCAAGCTGCCGCATGGCAGGGTCCTTCAATCAATAGAGAAGACCTAGTATAGAAGGTTAAGCCTGAGGCGTACCTGAACGGCGAAAAATTCTAGAAGGTTGCAGGTGGCGTGGCCAGCTAGCCTTGGGGCCGGCGCGACCCGACCAACCGCGTATCTTTTTTGATAGCGCCTGTTCGGCGAGATGATGATTCGAAAACGGGCCTACAGTCTGGTTACCGCGCGAGCGGTAATACCACTGATTGTCGTCCCCCATGTAGATGCGGTCGTTCACTTCCCCCAACCTCGTCCTTGTATTTGGATCTATCCGTTATTATTTCAGCGCGACAGGTGCAGTCTGTTCTACGACACACATTGCAACATATTCGCCTGGTGACAGTGTATTCCCTTTGTAAGGCGTATAATAAACCTCTTTTGCGTCAAGATAATGGCCTAAATTGGTTAATTTCGCACCGATTATTTTTGCTGGAGTGACACCTGGATGACAGTAAGCACATTTGACCCAAGCACTATGAATGCGCCGGCAGATGAATCCGCGCTAGCACAGTTGTGTGCGATGGGTGGTGCTTTCAATGCGCAGGTGTTGGCGTTGAGTGACGACGAAGTGTCCCGGTTCGCGCCGTTGCTGACCATTGTGGACTGGGCTGAACGCGCTAAAGCGCTGAGCGATGTTGAAATCACCGGCCTCATCCGAATTTTTACTCTGGGTGAGATGGCTTATTCGAGCTGGGTGGTGGGTGACAAGTCACCCGTGGTGCCGTTGGTTAAGGCACTGAAGTCGCGTGGATCTTACGATCCCGAGCTCACGCCCTGGATAAAGGCGCACACGACCAACAAGTTTCTTCCTCACGGCAGCTTGCTAGACAGGCTGTAGCGCGTAAAATCCGCGCTCCCCAACAGAGCATTGACTTATGAGCGACGCGCGCACTGCCACGGTTAAACGCGATACCAACGAAACTCAGATCGAGCTGAGCATCAATCTGGATGGTACCGGCGAGTGTCAAATCGAAATCGGCTTGCCATTTTTTGAGCACATGCTGACGCAAATCGCGCGTCACGGTCTGATTGATATGCGCATCGCAGCGCAAGGCGATCTGGCGGTGGATGCCCATCACACAGTGGAAGATGTCGGCATTGTACTGGGGCAGGCGTTTGTAAAAGCGCTTGGTGATAAGTCTGGTATCTACCGATATGGGCATGCCTATGTGCCCCTCGATGAGGCCTTGTCCCGGGTGGTTGTAGATTTTTCCGGTCGGCCGGGCTTGTTTTACCAGGTGGACTACACCCGGGCGCGTATCGGCGACTTTGATGTCGATCTGCTGCGGGAATTTTTCCAGGGTTTCGTTAACCATGGCATGGTGACCTTGCACCTGGACAGCCTCAAGGGTGAAAACGCCCATCATCAGGCGGAGACGCTGTTTAAGGCTTTCGGGCGTGCTTTGCGCATGGCAGTGATGCCAGATCCGCGCATGCTCGGTGTTATCCCTTCGACCAAAGGCAGTTTGTAAAACGTGCTGTTGATTCCGGCCATCGATCTGAAAGATGGCAAATGTGTGCGCTTGCGTCAGGGCCGCATGGACGACGCCACAGTATTTTCGCACGACCCCCTCGCCATGGCCGAACATTGGCTCAGTCAGGGTTGCAGACGCTTGCATATTGTCGATCTCGATGGTGCTTTTGCCGGCCAACCGCGCAACCGGATTCTCATTGAGAAAATGGTTAAGGCGATGGGTGATGTACCCGTGCAGGTGGGCGGTGGCATTCGCAGCAGGGCCGTCATCGAAGCGTACCTGCAAGCGGGTGTAGCGGGCGTGATCATTGGCACTAAGGCCATAGAAGACCCGGATTTCCTTGCGGAGATGGCGACAACTTTCCCCGAGCGTGTACTTTTTGGCCTGGATGCCCGCAATGGCATGGTGGCCACGGATGGTTGGGATAAAACCTCTACCCTTGCGGCGACCGATCTTGCCCGAGCAGCGGCGCAACTGCCGATTGCCGGGGTGGTTTATACCGATATTGAGCGAGATGGCATGATGAACGGGTTGAATGTGGCGGCCACTCTGGCCCTGGCCACCCAGGCGGGCGTGTCGGTGATTGCCTCAGGCGGGGTGACCACATTGACCGACCTGCAGGTGCTCAAAGATGCCTTTGCCGATCACACGGATCTTTTGTTCGGCGCGATTACCGGCCGGGCGATATACGAGGGGACGCTAGACTTGGCTGCAGGGCAAGCCCTCTTGGATGGCTGAGAGTTGGATAGCGCAAGTCCGCTTGTCGTTTTGCCAGCACAGCGGCGGCCACCAACTTGATATCTGCGGGTAGCTCTGCCAGCCGGTCTTCCAGATAAGCCAGGCTCATCGCATATGGGTGGCTGATTAACACCGCTGAGCCCTTTTTACGCGCAACCCTCAGGGCAGATTCAAAGGCTTTGTGAATGGCAGCCGGCGTCCGCACGTGGTCGAGGAAAACATCACGGTGCAAGGCTGGAACCCCTTGTTCTAGCGCTACAGCGAGTGCGACGGTATCTGCGGTGGTACGTGAGTCGAGGAAAAATAAGCCGCGTCGGTTGAGCAGGGTCATAAATCTTTGCATCGGCGCTCGCTGCGCAGTCAGCAGACTGCCGGTGTGATTCGACACGCCGACGCTGTGCGGTACGGCGTTGATGGCGTTGGTAACAATCCTGTCGAATTCAAGCGCGGCCATGTTGAGCTTTAACGTGCCTTGTTCTTCTCTGGCGTGAGCGGAGGGATGTGGCTCCATCGGCTGGTGCACGATAATGTCTTTACCCAGCAAGTTGGCGTGTTGAACAAGTAGCTTGGTGTGTGGCGCGAAGGGTAATATGGCGATAGTTACCGGGCCTGGCAGCTCGATGGCGCGCATGCCGCGCACCTTGCTGTAGCCGACATCATCTATCACCACCACGAGTTCCGCTGCTTGCACCCCAGTTGGTACCGACAGCACCCACAGCAATGAGAGGCACTTATGTAGCCGTCTCAGATTTGCAACTCCCTTCCGTGCGAGATGTCTCGCAACTCACCTTAATGGTGATTGACTCTTTCGGTCAGTTGCACGGCAGTGTAGATGGCGCAGAGGGCCAAGTAAATGATTTGGCGGAAATTTACCCTGACGAAAACTTCTAGAGGCGTGCTTGAAGGGTTTTTGAGGCTTCGGCTTTGAGGATCTCAGTGGCTTCGACGAGCAGCATTTCTTCCTCGCCATCGAAGGTGATGTCCGGGTCGATACCAATCTTATGGATCGATCGACCATTCGGCGTGAAGTAGTAGGCGGTGGTGATCTTTAACGCCTGGTCATCGGCCAAGGGCAGCACGCTTTGTACAGAACCTTTGCCGTAGCTTGTGGAGCCGAGCAGTTTTGCACGGCCATGATCCTGCAGCGCGCCAGCAACGATCTCGGAGGCAGAAGCCGAACCGCCGTTAATGAGCACAACGATGGGCGCGCCGTCCATCAGGTCGCCTTTGGTGGCGCGGTATTTGGCATGGCTCGACTTCAAGCGTCCTTGCGTATACACGATCAGGCCGCTGTCGAGGAAGTGATCTGCCACTTCAACAGAAGACTGCAAGGTGCCGCCAGGGTTGTTGCGCAAGTCGATCACCAGGCCATTCAGGGGTGCATTGTGTTGTGTGCGCAGGTCCTCCAGAACATCGAATAAGTCGTCGCCGGTAGAGTTTTGAAACTGTGAGATGCGTACGTAACCGTATCCGGGTTCCAGCAGCCTGCCGTGCACGCTGGCCACTTCGATTACCGCTCGCCTCAGATCGAATTGCAACGCATCCTCCGTACCCTGACGTTTCACCCGCAGGCTGATGGCAGAGCCGGGGTCACCGCGCATCGAGCTGATAAGGTCGTTCAGGCGCATCCCTTTGACCGGCTCACCGTCGAGCCTGGTGATGCGGTCACCGGCTTGCAAGCCGGCGCGTGCTGCCGGTGTATTGTCCATCGGCGAGATAACCGTGAAATATCCTTCGACCAGACCAAGTTCGATGCCGATGCCACCGAAACGTCCGGTGGTGCTCGCCTGTAAAGCTGCAAATGCACTTTCATCCAGAAAAGCAGAGTGGTCATCCAGGCCGCGCATCATGCCTTCCAAGGCATGCGTCATCAGTTCTTCTTCACTGATTTCCTCGACATAGTTCTGGCTCACCTGGCGCAAGGCGTTGGCGAGGGTGCCAGAGTAAGTCGCCGTATCCGCATCTCGGGTCATGATGTGGGTCAGGACGCCCAGCGAGATACCGGTAACGATGCTCAGAATGATGCCGACGAGGGTTAGCGGTCGAAGTGTCATCGTTGCAGTTTCTCAGTTTGCTCTCGCATTTGACAGCAGATGAGGCGAATAGTGGTAAGCAGTTAGCGTCCCGGATCTGTAAAGAGACCAGGTAAAGGCATTTGCTCGCTGTCCTGGCGGCGTGCAGGCTGAAAATTAGGCATTGGCGTATCGGTGCGTACTTGTTCCAACCAGATCACACCGTCATAGGGTGCACTGTTGCCGCGTGTGCCGAGAAAGTCGATATCGCCGTCATGATCCAGGTCTCGGGCGAGCCATTTGTCGTACATGCCGCGTTTGCGGCGCGAAATGTCGTGGCGTGGCCAAGGAGTATGAAAAGATGTATGAAGCCGTCCCGGATTCTCGAACCAGGCGATGCGTCCGAGCGGGTCGTTGCGGGTCACTGCATCACCGTCGCGGTCTCGCGGCCCGCGGCTGTAGGCGCCAGTAAAGGCATCGAGGTCGCCGTCGCCATCAATTTCGGCCAGCCGTACAGACACCAACTGGTCCGGGGCAAAACTGCCGAGCACTTGGGCCGGCCAGCTATCGGCTGGGTTGGCAGGTCTGGCGAGCAGCAGCAAATAGCCCGGCCAGGCGGTTGAAACGATATCCGTACGACCGTCTCCGGTGAGGTCGGCATAGTCCATATTGAAACCGGTTAAAGCGGCTTCTTCGGGCTTGCCCGCTGCTTGAATCGGGTGCTCCACGAAGTTAAAGCCACCAACATTTTCCAGCCACAAGATGCGGCCTTCGCCCCGCGAGCCGACCACCACATCCAGGTCACCATCTGCGTCCAGATCTACCGGTTCTGAGTTGATCGGAATTTGCACCCGGGTCAGCAATTGCTCCCGCCACAAGTGACCCGCGAGCGGGTCGTCCGGCAGATGATAGATAGAGATGTTGAGCTTTTCTTGAGCGTCGAGAGCAGGGTTTTGCGCGCCCTTGTTCGGTGCCACCACCTCAGGCCGGCCATCGCCGTCGAAGTCAGCGAAAAATACTCGAATATAGGAGCCTCTGCCGGTGGTGATGGCCGGAATCGTCCGTTGCCAGCGCTCGGTGCGCGCGTTTGCACCAGGATTCTGCAGGTATAGGAGGTGCGCGAGCTCGACGGCAACCACCACATCCGGATAGCCATCGCCGTTGGCATCGGCAATGGACACGTCTTCGGCTGCCGCAGCCTCGGGGCCGGAAGCTAAAGTGGTGAGGGTCCATTGATTCGGGTCGGCGCTACCCCAGGCAATGCGGACATGTCCAATCGGCTTGCCATCGTAGACCGTGTCGGATTCGTGCACGCTGACGATGTCCTCAAACCCATCCAGGTCGAGATCTGCCATGGCCAGGCCGTCGCTGCCGCTGAGATCCAGGCCACCGAGGATGGGGCCATCGATTAGATGCTCACGCCAGGAGATGTAGCGACCATCGTCACTTCGTGCCTGGCTGAGCGTTGCAGCGATAGTCGTTGTGGGTTCGCCAGCCGTTGGTGGTTCATTTGATAACTGTTCGTTCGATAAGAAGGGCGTTATCAAGACCAGAAGCCATAGCATGCGAAATTCCTAACGTGATATCCAACTAATGGGGTCTTTCGGCTCGCCTTTGTGGCGCACCTCGAAATATACGCCGGACTCTTTCTTGCCACCGCTGTTGCCGGCACCGGCAATCATTTCGCCGCTTTCAACCCAATCACCGACGTTTTTGTAGAGTACATCAGCATGGCCGTAGAGGGTCATATAGTCACTGCCATGGTCCAGTATTGTCAGCAGCCCGAAACCACGTAGCCAATCCGCGAATATTACTCTGCCCCGATACACCGCATTAACCGGCGTGCCCTGGGGGGAGGCGATGTCAATGCCGTGCCAACGCAGGCGGCCATCCGCGCGCCGGGCACCAAAGGCGTGACGGATCCGCCCCTTTGTGGGCATTGGCAGATTGCCTTTGGCCGCTGCAAAAGCGGTTCCGTCCAACTCGGTGGCGCGGCGTCGAAGTTCAGCCAACAGTTGCTCCAGGCGCGTGCGGTCTTTTTCCAGGCGCTCGTACTCAGCGGTTTTTGATTCAGTCTCTGCGTCTAGCTGATCGATCAGTTTCGAGCGACTTCTGCGTTCCCCGCTCAGTAGCTGTTGCTCACCCTCCAGTTTCTGTTGCTGCACCGTTTGCTGAGATTGCTGATCGGTCAGTTGATTGTTGGTGCGCGCAAGTTCCAGCAATGTGTCTTGATATTCCGCCAATACCTGCAGGCGTGATTCACTGAAATAGCGGTGATAGCGGATCATGCGTTCAAAGGTATCCGGCGATTGTTGATTGAGCAGTTGCTTGAAAAAGTCCTGTCCGGTCAATCGGTAGGCAGCGCTGACGTGCTCCGCAATGAGATCTGCCTGGGTGGCGCGTTGCTTGTTCAGCTGTTGCTGTCGTTGGCGCAGGTGCTTGAGCTCAACGTCTGTCAGGTTCACCTGTTGACGAATGCGCGAAACATCGCGGTTCAATCGCGCGATGCCACGGTCCTGGCGTTGCAGTTCAACCAGCCAGATGGCACGTTTCTGCTCTGCCTCGGAAAACCATTGGTCCAGGGCATTGAGGCGGTCCAGAGTTATTTTCAGTGCCGCGGCAGTTTCTTGTGAGCTGGCTGGTGCCGCCAGACTGGTGGGTCCCGGGCTAAGCGTAATGCCTAGTAACAGCGCTATGAAACAGGCTCGGCTGGTTTTGCTCACGCTTGGGCTTATGTGCTTTTCACGTTTTGCATGGAGACCAGGGAGTGTCCCGTCATTTCTGCCGGAATCTCCAGATGCATGAGGTTGAGCAAGGTTGGCGCCACATCCGACAGAGTTCCGTCCGGGGTAAAGCTGACTTTTTGTGGGCCGACGTAAACTAAAGGCACAACGTTCAGGGTATGGGCAGTGTGGTTTTGGTCACTTTGAGCGTCGTGCATTAGTTCGACATTGCCGTGGTCTGCGGTGATGAGCATTTGTCCGCCGCAGGTGTCGATTACCGCTTTCAGACGGCCCAGGCATTCGTCCAGCGTCATAACCGCAAGCTTGGCAGCTTCGAGATTGCCGGTGTGACCCACCATGTCGCCGTTGGCATAGTTGCAAATGATCACATCATAATCACCGCTCTCAATCTTTTCTTGCAACGCATCTGTCAGCTCTACCGCACTCATTTCGGGTTGCAGGTCGTAGGTGGCTACCTTGGGTGAAGGAATTAGCAAGCGATCCTCGCCTGGGAAAGGTTGCTCTACGCCGCCAGAAAAGAAGAAGGTGACGTGCGCGTATTTCTCGGTTTCCGCGATGCGCAGTTGTCGTTTACCCAGGCCTGCCAGGTATTCTCCAAGGGTATTGGAGAACAGTTGCTGATCGAACGCACAGGGCAGATCTATATCGTCTGCGTAGCGTGTGAGGGTAACAAAGTCGGTCAAGTCGCCCTCGCTTCGCCGTTCAAAGCCGTCGAAATCGGCGTCTGTTATTGCGCGGGTAAGCTGACGTGCCCGATCGGAACGGAAGTTCATGTAGATTACGGCATCTTCTGCGCGCAATGAAACAGGCATCTCACCATCGGCGTGGATGGCCGTGGGTTGCACAAATTCATCATCCTCGCCGCGCTTGTAGGCCTGTTTTAGCCCATCCAACGCGTTGTCTGCGTGAAATGGCGCCTCGCCGCGAACGATCAAGTTGTAAGCCCGTTCCACCCGGTCCCAGCGTTGATCCCGGTCCATGGCGTAATAGCGGCCAACCATACTCGCCAATGCACCGTGACCCAGTTCAGCAAATAAATCTTGTGCAGCACGCAACGATGCTTGTGCAGAGCGAGGGGGGGTATCGCGGCCATCCAGGAAAGCATGCAGATAAACTCGCTTGATGCCATGTGCTACGGCGCCGCGGATGAGCGCAAATATCTGATCCTGGTGGCTGTGTACGCCGCCGTCGGACAACAGACCCAACACATGTAGCGCACCGCCGGATTTATCGAGTTTTTTAAAGGTGGCGTTGATGGTGTGGTTGTTGGCGAACTCACCCTGGCTGATAGCGCGGTTGATGCGGGTGAGGTCTTGATAGACAACCCGACCTGCGCCTAGATTCATGTGCCCTACTTCCGAGTTGCCCATCTGACCGTCTGGCAGACCGACGTCTGCACCAGAGCATGAGATTAGCGTGTGTGGTTGATGCGCCCACAGCGCGTCCCAGTTTGGTGTGTCGGCCTGGGCGATAGCGTTGTGGGCGGGATCTTCGTTGTAGCCAAAACCGTCTAAAACAACCAACAGATTCACTTGGCGCATATATAAAGAAGCTCTCGTGTTGAAGGGATGTAGCGAGCGCGATTTTCGAAGGCTGCAAATTCTAGCAAAAAACGTCTGGTGCGGTGTGTATAATCGCGCGTTTTCAATTGCGCGTAGCGTGTGGATTAGTGCATGGATCAACTGCTTAATTTTGTTACCGGTCATCCCTACCTGGTCGGAGCTTTCGTTGTATTGTTTGCGTTGTTTGTGCGCAACGAGATGATTCGTGGTGGCTCCACCATCACTGCCGCCCGGTTAGTGCATCTGGTGAACCATGAAGGTGGCATCGTGCTCGATGTGCGCGACAAAGCGGAATTTGAACAGGGCCATATTGTCGACGCCATCAACATTCCCCACGCCAATCTCGACACACGCCTGGATGAACTCAGGAAATATCAGGACAAGCCCATTATCATTGCCTGCAAAATGGGCCAGCATTCGGGTGCGGCAGGTACCGTCTTGCGCAAAGCCGGCTTCGAAAACGTCAGTCGTTTGCGCGGCGGCATCACCGAGTGGCGCGGCCAGAGTCTACCGGTAGTGAAAGCATGAGCGACACCAAAGACGACACCAAAGATGACAATAAGGACGACGACAAAACGCCTCAGGTGGGTGCAGAGACAGCCGTTGCAGAGCAGGAAAAAAGCGCAGCGAAAGCCAATCAGGCTCAGTTGCGTATCGAACGGCTCTATCTGAAAGATGCGTCATTCGAGTCGCCGGGTTCACCGACCATCTTCAGGGAAAAATGGCAACCGGAGACACAGGTAGATATCAACACCACGGTCAACAATCTCGGCGATAGCCGCCATGAAGTGGTGCTGGCGGTCACTGTGACCTCCCAGCGCGATGGTGACCGCGTGGCGTTTGTGGCAGAAGTGCACTACGCCGGTATTTTTGTCATCGAAGGTGTAGACGCCGCGCAACTACACCAGGTTGTCGGCATTTCTTGTCCCGGTACATTGTTTCCCTACGTGCGTGAAACCCTCGACAGCATGATTGTTCGCGGTGGCTTCCCTGCCATTCACCTGGCACCGGTCAACTTTGAGGTGTTGTACGCCAAGGCAATGCAGCAAGCCGCTCAGCAGCAACAAGCCGAACCAATCAAACATTAGACGTCAGCCAGCGGCTAGCCTCAGCTGCCGCCACTGAAATCCAATTGCCGCCAGGCTTCAAACAACACCACTGAAACCGCGTTGGCGATGTTCAAGCTACGCGACAAGGCGCGCATCGGAATGCGTAACTTGTGCGCATCGTCAAACTCATCCAACACCACGGTCGGTAAACCGCGGGTTTCTGGACCAAACATCAGAAAATCACCCGCAGCATAGCGCGCATGTGCGTATGAGGTGGTGGCCTTGGTGGTGAAGGCGAACAGGCGCTGTGGTTGTGTCTGCGCGAGGAAGTCTGCATAGCTGTCGTATAAGGTGACGTGAGCCAGATCATGGTAATCCAATCCGGCGCGCTTCAGCCGCCGGTCGTCCCAGCTAAAGCCGAAGGGCTTTAACAGATGCAGGCGTGCGCCGGTGTTAGCGCACAGGCGGATAATGTTGCCGGTATTCGGTGGAATCTCCGGCTCGTAGAGTACGATTTCAACAGGCATCGGCCATTGTAGCTAGTTCCTGTTCGGAAATTCGCGTCCTGCGAATTTTCCTCCGTCGGTTGCTGCGCAACCTCGCATTTTCCTTCAAAAATGGCGGTGCATTCATGCACCGCACGCCAGTGACTGCCAGATTACATGTATTCTGGACAGACACTGGCTTGCTTATGCGTTTGACTACATCTGTAGTTCGGCCATCTTGCGCGTGAGTGTGTTTCTACCCCAGCCGAGTAACTCGGCGGCGTCCTTTTTACGGCCGCCGGTTTTGCGCAGCGCGGCGTTGATCATGATGCGTTCGAAACGCGGCAGTGCCGTGTCCAGCAAAGGCGCAGGGTCAGGGTTGTCCAAAAGCTGGCTCACCCACAACGCCAAGCCGGTTTCCCAGTCTGAGCTTTCACCGGGCTTGGCTTGAGTTTTCAGCTCCTCAGGTAGGTCTGTGACCAGAATAGTTCTCGAGCTTGCCATCACGTGGAGCCAACGACAGGTATTTTCAAGTTGTCGTACGTTGCCGGGCCAGGGCAGCAGCATCAGATAGTCTTCGGCTTCCGTGGTCAGGCGTTTGGCCTCATCGCCTAATTCCCGGGCCGCGGCCTCGAGAAAATGTCGGGCCAGTACCGGGATATCCGTGCGCCGATCAGCCAGCGATGGCACGTGTACACGAATCACGTTCAGGCGATGGTACAGGTCTTCGCGAAACTGCCCGCTGGTTACCAGCGCTTCGAGATCCTGATGCGTGGCAGCGATGATGCGTACATCGACTTTTACCGACTCATGACCGCCGACGCGATAAAACTCGTTCTCTGCCAGCACCCGCAATAGACGTGTTTGTGCCGTTGCCGGCATGTCACCAATTTCATCCAGAAACAAGGTGCCCCGGTCGGCTTGTTCGAAGCGTCCGATACGTCGTTGGTTGGCACCGGTGAAGGCGCCTTTTTCGTGGCCGAATAATTCACTTTCGATCAGCTCTTCAGGAATCGCGGCCACATTCAGCGCGATAAAAGCTTTGTCGGAGCGCGGGCTGTGGCGATGCAAAGCCTTGGCGACCAGTTCTTTACCAGAGCCCGAAGGTCCGTTGATCAGCACGGATACATTCGACGAGGAAAGCCTGCCGATGGCGCGGAAAACTTCCTGCATAGCCGGCGCCTGACCGATGATTTCCGGTACGGGTTCATTTTGGCTAAGTTCCAACGCCCCGGCTTCTTGAGAGTGGGCGATTGCGCGTTTCACCACCGCAACGGCTTCATCTACATCGAAGGGTTTGGCTAGATATTCAAAGGCCCCTTGTTCAAAGCTGGCTACGGTGCTTTGCAGATCTGAGTGCGCGGTCATGACGATGATCGGCACCGACGGGTGGCTCGCTCGGACCTTTTCGAGGAAATCCAGCCCGGACATGCCAGGCATGCGGATGTCAGTGATGATCGCCAGTGGTGCTTCGTTGTGCAGATGGTGCATCGCCTGGTCAGCGGTGTTGAACGCGGTGATCGGTATGCCGGCCTGACTCAACGCGCGATCCAGTACCCAGCGTATGGAGTGG
>SMVA01463166.1_pt1 | contig 13141 bp, 15 predicted proteins | sample 2456451 | NCBI WGS metagenome assembly SMVA01 (sample SAMN11095933, study PRJNA526329) | marine sediment metagenome | biome: Marine sediment; feature: Surficial sediment; material: Deep marine sediment; isolation source: Hadal surficial sediment | place: Pacific Ocean | collected 2014-05 | depth...
CGCCATTTCCACCGATCCCCGAAACCTTTGAATAGAAGGCCAGTATGCGCTCGCGATAGTGCTCGCGACTGTAGAACTGCTCGCTCCGAAGTTTCGCCCCCTCAGCCAATTTTTGGCGGAGGATCGGGTCGCCGACGAGTACTCGCAGGCCTTCGGCGAGATCGCTGGCTGTGGGATCGACCAACAGCGCGCACTCGTCGTCGAAGACGTCGGTATGAGCCGGGATGCGCGTCGCCAGGATCGCCTTGCCAGCGGCCAAGTAGTTGTAGCTCTTCATCGGCGTATTGAATCCGGCGCGCCGGGGCGAGACGAGCACATCCGCGGCCTTCAGGGTGGCCATCATTGCATCGATGGAGATCGAGCCTTCAAAGCGAACACGCCCGCTAGCCACCAGGTCGCGCGCGGTGCGGCGCAACCGAGCCACAGCGCGCGGTTCACCGCCAATCACCCACAGCGCCGCGCCACCGTCGGTGAACGCCGCCTGTCGAAAGCCTTCGATCAAGAGGTCGACGCCCTGATAGGGCTTGAGGTTCCCCGCGTAGACAATCACGACACCCGATCCGCCGCCGAGCTCAGAGACAGCTCGTGCGGCCGAACTCAGAGGCTGGGGAGCATCGGGTACAACGGCCACGGGTCCGCTCGCGCCGCACTGGCGCGCGTAGGCGGCGAGGCCCGGGGATACCGCCAAGACCGCGGCGGCACTCCGCAGCGCCCTGCTCTCCAACAGCTTGAAGAGACCGGCGATCGGGCGGAGGAGTACGTGGGTGTCGGCGATCTGCCGACTCATGATCGAATCCATGTCGAAGACGAAGGGAATTCCGGCGCGTGCGCTGAGGATGCTCGCGAGAATCGCGGACTCTTCGACGGCGTGAACCAGATCGTAGCGATGCTGCGACATCAGCCGACGCGCCAATTCGTACAGCCGCCAGTCACAGGGAAACTTCTGCCAGGAAACACCGATCGGCACCGAACGAACGCCCCAAGGGCGACGAATGCGGTAAACGCGTACGCCGGTAATCTCGACATCCGCTCCCTCGAAATAGGTCGCGACATCGATTGCGTGACCTTCTCCCCCGAGTACCTGAAGCAGATCGCGCACTGCGATGGGCGTACCGCGAACGGAGAAAAAGGGATGCGGCGCGAGCAGCAGGATTCTCATCAGGCGTCGCTTTCACGAGCGGCGCACAGCAGAACCGGCGAACCCAGCCGCGCGGTCAGCCCGAGCGCGCGTGGAACCCGCTCCAGCGCGCGCGCGAACCCAGCCGAATTCGACAAGCGGTGGAGCGCCATCGGCCAGAAGAACTGCGGCAACGACTGACACGCGCCGTAACCGAGGAGTTCGAACTCCCGCTCCAGCTGGCTCTGTGCGAGCGTGTGAAACGCGCGAGTATTGCCCTCGATCCGTCGCTTGAGTTCGAATAGACGGAGGGCCGCTCAATGCGTTTCCTGAAGGAGGAACACATAGTGCGCGCACGCTATCTGACTGGTTTTTTGGCCCCGACCTTGCTGCTATTTGGCCTGGCCGTATTGGCGGCCCCTTCCGCCTACGCGCAGGGCACGCCCGACGAAGAAACACCCGCCAACGAGGGCGTCTGTGACGAACTCGCGGCGGACGGCATCACGAAGGGTCTTTACGGCATGTGTGTCGCGTTTTGTGAGGCGCAGGATTGTGAACCCGACCTTGCGTTGTCCGATCTCTTCGAGAAGTGCCGACCATCCAATGAGAAGTTGCTGCAGACCTATGACAAGAGGAAGCAGCCTGGGGACCCCGAAATGCCTTGTGTCAAAGACCCTTGCCCATGTTGGGATTTTGACGATTTGATAAACCTCGTCGTGGTGTCGCCAGTAGAAGCCCAATCGTGTTTCGACGGGAATCGGGATTTTTGGCGACAGGCAAACGCAATATCAGCGCCTATTACCCAGGTGGTTCAGATGCAGGCATGGTCACCGGGCTTTAGCCCTTTCTTCGAATCACTTTGTTATTTGCAGGAGCGTGATCCGTCATTCGGACAACGTATCGTTAACATAGGGCCGCTGTCGCAGGAGCAATTCGATGCGTGTCAGGCTGATGTAATAGCGATCGCCCAAGAGCGCGGACTCGACTGTTGGGACTAGGCGACAGTCCGCCAAACGGCTGATCTACACATCCAACCGGGGGGAGCCGCAATGCTCCCTCCGGTCCTGCTCATATAGCCGACTCACCCGCAGCGTCTCACCTGATCGGTGTCGGAGTCGCTTTCGCGGTTCGGCTCAGACCGGGGGGGCTGCGTGTACTTCAGCGTGTGAGCTGTCGGCGAGTCCTCTGGCGGCGCTGATGGCCTTCGCCGAGGAAAGGTAGAGCTGGGTCACGGACGCGGCGGTCGGCGCCACTGCGGCGCTCCAAGTCCGCGCCAACGCCTCGCATATCCACATCTGGAGCCTCGCCTCGCTTCAGAGCTTCGAACGCCACCAGCGACAACAGCGCGACTACAGAGGCAACCAAGAGGATCAACCCGCTACCCATCGACAGTCACTTCAATCTCAACTTCTTTCGCCACAGCGGCAACGCCCGTTCCGGGGCGGCGCAGCTTTCGAATCAGCGTCTCGGTTGAGACGGTGTCATTCAGGCGATTGGTGACTTGCCGCGTGTATTCGATGTGGTCGTAGATAGCGCCTGTCTGAATGTTCTGGGTCGTCCGAATCACGTCGCACATGCGGTTTCGAAAGCGGCGTTGGGGTCGAGGGGTATCGGTCTTGGGGGTCATGGTCTGGTTTCCTTCTGGATGGTTAAGGGGTGTTGCTGCTGTCGTTCTTTCTTCTTCCGAGCCTTCTCGATTCCGATCAGCCCGCGGACAAGGCGCTCCAGGCGGCGGGCTATCGCTTCGGGAAGGTCAGGTGGGCGAATGCGGAAACCCTGCTCGTTGCGGGGGTGGTTGTCCTCGGGCATAGGGGTGTGTCTCTTTTTGGTGTAAGAGGTGGGTGAGCGGGGAGGTCACGTAGAATGTCAACGTCGCCATTCCCGCGACTCGATAACGTCCGCCGCTGTCCGCGCACTGTCCGCGGGCGCCAAAACGCGATTCAACACAATATTACGTCTAATGAATTCAGGTACTTAGAGCACAGGATGGAGGCGGCGCCCGGATTCGAACCGGGGATCAGGGCTTTGCAGGCCCGTGCCTTACCACTTGGCCACGCCGCCAGAAACTGGGCGGGGCGCCGGGACCGGCGCCTTTGGAGGCATTGGGGTAACGCGTCCCCTGGCCCACGTCAAACCGCCTTCCATCGATCAAAGATCGGGCAGCAGATGGTGAGCCCCCGCGATCTGCAGGGAGGGGCCGGCTTCAGCGTCTTCTACGGCGTGGAAAAGTTCCGCCTGGGCGGACTGGCTGAAGCGCGCGAGCAGACCAGCGGAACAGAGGCTGCGCTTCACGCGGCAGAGCAGTGCAGCATCGCGGGTCGAAAGCCGAAACGAGGCGACTTCGAGTCGCTCGACGGAGCCGTCGGAGAGCGCGATCGCGCCCGTGTCCGGCTCGAAGTCGCGCACGAAGAAGGCGGCTTCTTCGACTTCGATCTGGGCGCGAAACCGACCCAACGTCACGACGAAAGCGTCCTCGCCGTTCGCACCCTCCCCGGGAAGAAAGCGGACGCCGCGATCAAAGGCCTCGCGCAGCCGGCGGTTTGCGATCGGCTGGCCCTCGTGTGTCCAACGACCGTCATGGTGAAGAAGCAGGCCGAAAGAGTGCAGCGGCGGCGGGCCCGGGCGCTGTTCGCCGCCCGTCAACTCACTCCTCGCTGAGAGGCTCGGCTTCGGCGGATCCGTCGGGCTTCAGCCGGAAGATGCCGACGAGGTCGTAGCGATTCCAGAGCACGACACGCTCGACCGACTTTCCGTCCTCGCCGCGGTAGATCCACTTTTCGTTCCAGGTCACCCCAAACTCTTCCTGGGTGCGCGGGTCGTTGACGCTGCCAACCTGATCGATTGGCTCGCCGAGTTGTTTCCAAACCTGGCCGCGGTCGAGACTCACCGGTCGCACTCGCCGCCGACCATGTTGATGAAGTCGAAGGTCGGGATCAGATCGGCCAGCATCGCGCCCTTGAGCATGCCATCCATCGGCGCGAGGTTGATGAAACTCGGCGGCCGGCAGCGCACCTTGACGGGAACCGCAGAGCCGTCGGAGACGAGGTAGAAGCCGAGTTCGCCGTTCGCGGATTCAATCGCGACATAGGCCTCCCCTTCCGGAACCATCGGGCCCTCGGTCACCGACTTGAACTGCTGGATGAGCTCTTCCATGCGGTTGAAGACTTTGCCCTTCGCGGGCCATCGCACGCGCGGATCCGCAACGTCGATGGGCCCGGGGCCCGTCTTCTTCAGCTGCGTGAGGCACTGCTCGACGATCCGCAGGCTCTGGTGCATCTCTTCCACACAGACGAGGTAGCGATCGTAGTTGTCACCGACCTCGCCGATCGGGATGTCGAAGTCGATCTGGTCGTACACGAGATAGGGATCGCTCTTGCGCACGTCGAGGCCCACACCCGCCGAGCGCAGGATCGGACCCGTCACCGCGTAGCGAATGCAATCTTCCTTCGAGATGACCCCCGTGTCCTTGAGTCGATCCACGAAGATGCGGTTGCTGGTGATCATCTTGTCGAAGTCGCCGAGCAAGGCTCGGATCCTCGCGATGAAATCCCGCGCGGTAGCCGGGAAATCTCTCGGCATGTCGTGCTTGACGCCGCCGATCCGGACGTAATTCGAGGTCACCCGCGCTCCGCAGAGCATCTCGAGTAGATCCCAGGTGAGCTCTCGCGCCTCGATGCCGTAGAGGAATGGCGTCATCGCAGCGAGTTCGAGACAGGCGGCCCCGCAGCGCGTGAGGTGGTCGGCGATTCGCGAGAGTTCACCGGACATCACGCGCAGCCACTGGCAGCGCTCCGGGGTCTCGATCTCGAGGAGCTTCTCCACCGCCAGGCAATAACCGATGTTCGCGAGGATCGCAGAGTTGTAGTTCAACCGATCGGTGTAGGGTATCGCCTGATACCACGTCCCGCTCTCGCACTCTTTTTCGAAACCACGGTGCAGGTAGCCAACCTGGATATCGAGATTGATGATGGTCTCACCATCGAGCTCGATCAGGAACTTGACGGTCCCATGGGTGGCGGGATGCGACGGCCCCATGTTGAGCACCTGGTGCTCGGTGTGGAGATCGCGCTCGAAGTCGTCATCGAGTGAAATGGGCGCTTCGGGGAAGCTCGGCAGATTGCTGGTCATCGATCAGTTCCTCGGGCCAACCAAAGGCTGGCGCCGCTCCTTCGGGTAGTCCTTGCGCAGCGGGTGCCCCTCGAATTCGTCATAGAGCAGGATCCGGCGCAAGTCCGGATGCCCATCGAAACGGATGCCGTAGAGGTCGAACACTTCCCGTTCCATCCAGTTCGCGGACGCGTAGAGCGCGACCACACTCGCGACCTCGGCTGCCTCCTCGGCGACGCGCACCTTGATGCGAATCCGCTGGTTCGTCCCGGTGGCAAAGAGGTGATAGACCACTTCGAAGCGCGGGGTCTGGCCGAGGTAATCGACTGCGGTGAGGTCCATCAACATGTCGAAGTCGGCTTCGTCGCGCAAGAAGCGCATCACGGCTTCGATCCGATTCGCGTCTACCAAGGCTGTCGCATCCCCGAAATTGGCATGGGTCTGCTGCACCGAATCGGAGAATTCGTCAATCAGCTTCCGTAGCGCCGACGATCCAAAATCATCCATCAGACACTCTTCTCCCCGGTGGCTGGCGCACGGTCGTACTCCCCACGCAAGAAGTCGAGGCGCCGCTTGAGGAGATTTTCAGGCACGAGTAGCTGCTCTTTTGTGAAGTTGAGCGACTGGCGGTCGTAGCTCGAGATTTCGACCTCGCGACTCATCACGATCGCCTCTTCGGGGCAGGCCTCTTCGCATAGCCCGCAGAACATGCAGCGCGACATGTCGATGTCGAAGGCTTCGGGATAGCGCTCGATCCCCGCGCCTTCGAGTTCTGCGGGAACGATGCTGATGCAATCCGTCGGACACGCAAACTCACAGAGTCCGCAGGCCACGCAACGAGGTTGGCCGTTTTCCAGCTGCACGAGCACCGGCATACCCCGGAATGCGTCGGGGTAATCGACTCGCTCCTCGGGATATTGGATGACGAAATCCTGGCGGTTCTTGCCAGTGACAAAGCCGCGCAGGTTTCGGAAGAAGTGCCGCGTTGTCACCGCCAACCCCTGGACGATCATCGGGACATAGAGGCGTTCGAGAACACCGAGCTTCTCGTGGCGTTTGACTTTGATCACTTGGCCGGGCATGGCCGGCAAATATAGGCGAAATAGGACGCGGGCCCACCCAGGGATGCGCGGAATTCAACCCGCGATCAGCGCCATCGCGCCGCGCAAGCCGCATGGACCGCGGCGCGCGCCCGTTCGGCGAGATCGGCCGCTGCTTCGCCCTCCAACTCGCGCGCAATCGACGTCATTTCCACGAAGTCGAGCCCACAGGGAACGATCGCGTCGAAGCCGCTGAGGTCGGGTTCGACGTTCAGCGCGAAGCCGTGGTACGTCACCCAGCCGCGAACCCCCACTCCGATCGACGCGATCTTGCGCGGGCGCTCCGCGGCGAGCGCATCCTCGCTGGACCGCACGAAAAGCCCCGTATAACCCGCGAGCGTGCGCGTAGGAACACCCAGCTCCAAGAGCGCGGCGCCGAGCATCTCCTCGATACTCCTCAAGAAGGCGTGCACGTCGCGCTCCCCGCGAGCATCGAGGTCGAGAATCAGGTAGCCGACCAGCTGTCCGGGTGCGTGGTAGGTGATGTCACCGCCTCGAGAGACCCGGTGCACCTCGATTCCGCGAGCCTCCAGATCGGCACCACTCGCGAGCAGGGTGTCCGACCGGGCGCCACGGCCGAGCGTGATCACGGGCGGATGCTCGAGAAGCAGGATCCGATCGGCCGCAGATCCAGCGCGCCGCGCCTCGACGCATTTTTCCTGGAGTTCGAGCGCTTCGCGGTAGGGAACCGTTCCAAGCCACTCGATCGCGAGTTCGCGCGCCATGGCCCTTCCTCCCAGTTCGGCGGTCGTCGTCCCAGTCAGGTGGGCTCCGCCCGCTAGAGGTCGAACTCGGCCCGCTCGAGCAATTCGCGTACGCGGTGGAGAAACTGATTCGCAGGCGCACCGTCCACCGCCCGGTGATCGTAGGACAGCGCGAGGTGCATGGTCGGCCGGATTGCAATGGCATCCGTACCCTCCACGCTGCAGACGACCGGCCGCTTCAGGATCTCTCCCATGCGCAGGATCCCGACCTGTGGCTGGTTGATGATCGCAAAACCGTAGAGATTCCCGTGCCGGCCCGGATTCGAGATCGTGAATGTGCCGCCCTGGAGTTCGTCGGCCGACAGCCGCTTGGATCGCGCGCGGTTCGAGAGGTCTTCGATCGCCTCGGCAATGCCGGTCAGCGACAGGCGGTCGGCGTGCCGCACCACGGGGACTACCAAACCCTTCTCGGTCTCGACCGCAATTCCGATATGCAGACCCGCCTTTTCGACGATCGCGTCTTCGAGCACCGAAGCGTTGAGCGCCGGATACTCGCGCAACCCGCGCACGGTGGCGTACACGAGAAATGGAAGAAAACTCAGCGAGAACCCATGGGCCTTGCGAAACGCGCCCTTGTTGGCTTCGCGCAGCGCGACCACGCCGGCGAGATCGATTTCAGCGACCGTCCCCACATGGGGGCTCGTGGCCTTCGAGTAGACCATGTGCTCCGCGACGAGGCGGCGAATCGGAGACATCGGAATGACGCGGTCGCCTTCCTGAACCTCGTAGTTCGCATATCCCGGCGCCTTCGAGGGCGGCTCGTCTTCGACCTCGGGGCTCGGGGCGGCTGCACCGGCCATCGATGTCGACGCCTCGGGTCGTGAACTCCCGCGCTCCGCCTCACGCATCACGTCTCGCTTGGTCACGAGGCCACCGGGCCCCGACGCAGAAGCCGAGGCGGGATCGACCTCGAGCGCTTCCGCAACCCGACGCGCAACGGGGGTCGTTCGCAGCCTCGTCGGACTCGGCTCTTCCCGCACGGCCTCGGCCGGCGCCGCTGAAACCGCTTCCATCGCGTCGCCGAGTGCCGACGAACCCGGATGATTGGCGTGGGTCTTGGAATCTATGCGCGCCAACTCAGCACCGATCGGAACGACCTCGCCCGCGGAGGCAACGATCCGTCGCACCACCCCCGTCGCCGGCGAGGGAATCTCGACATCGATCTTGTCGGTCGTGATTTCGACCAGCGGCTGATCGCGGGTTACGCGATCTCCTTCCTTGACGAGCCACTGAGAAATCGTCCCCTCGACGACACTCTCTCCAAGCGGCGGCAGCACAACGGCGATCGACATCTGCGTTCCAACCTCCCAGTCACCTGGCAAAGTGCTCAGGTGCACCAGACCCCTAACGGTTCAAGGATCGGCCTTCAGCGGACAATGCAGCCTCCCAGATCGCTTCGGAAAGCGTCGGGTGGGCGTGTACGGTATGGGCGACTTCAGCGGTGGTCGCTTCGAGCTGCATGGCTAGCGACACCTCCGCGATCAACTCCGTGGCACCGGCACCGACGATGTGGGCGCCGAGAATCTCTCCGAATTCCGCACTCACGACGAGCTTTACGAAACCGGCGGTGTGATCCGCCGCGACGGCCTTGCCCACTGCCGAGAACGGAAATTTTCCGATCCGCACGGCGTCGCCGTGCTGCGCACGTGCCTGCGCCTCGGTCAGACCAATCCACGCAACCTGCGGCTGGGCGTAGATGCAGGCCGGAATCCGCAATGGATCGAGAGGCGGGCGATCCAGACCCGCCATGTATTCGACTGCCGCGACCCCTTCCTCGCTCGCCTTGTGGGCGAGAAGCGGCGCACCCGCCAGATCGCCAACTGCAGCGATCGTCGAGACAGACGTGCAGTGCCGCCCGTCGACGCTCACGAAACCGCGCTCGTCGAGTGCCACGCCCGCGGCCTCGAGACCGAGTGCATCGGTCGCCGGCCGCCGACCCACGGCGAAGAGCACCTGGTCGACCGCAATCTCTTCGCTTCGATCGGCGCGCGAATACTCGACGCGGACTGCGTCGCGCCCGTTGTCGATCTTCTCGAAACGGCAACCGAGCAACACCTCGATTCCCTTGCGCCGAAACTCTTTCTCGAGGGCTTTGGAAACCTCCGCGTCGGCACCTGGCAGCACCTGATCGGCCATCTCGAGCACGGTCACCCGCGCGCCGTACGTCGCGTACACGTAGGCGAATTCGATTCCGACGGCTCCCGCGCCGATGATCAGCAGACGATCGGGGACAGTCCGCGACTCGAGCGCCTCTCGCGACGTCAAGACCCGCTTTCCGTCCACCGCGACATCGGGCGGAACCCACTCGCGCGATCCGGTAGCCAGCAAAATGTGAGCCGCTTCGACGCTCCTCGCGTCGGGTCCGGAAACCTCGAGCGAAGTCCGACCGCTCAGCCGCGCACGCCCGCGCACCATTTCGATTCGATTCTTTTTGAGTAGCGATTGAACGCCCTGGCAGAGGCGGTCCGCGACGCGCCGGCTGTGGTCGATCGCGCGACCGTAATCGAGCGTGATCCCACCCGTGTTGATCCCGAACGCGGCCCCGCGCTCGCGGAGAGACTCGACGAGCTCTGCGCCCGTGAGTAGCGATTTGGTCGGAATGCAGCCCCAATTGAGGCAGACCCCGCCCGGCCGCTCGGACTCGATCACGGCCACCCGGAGGCCCAATTGGGCCGCTCGAATCGCGGCCACATAGCCACCGGGCCCGGCTCCCACAACCGCAAGATCGAACTGACTCTGCCCGCCCACGAAGCGCTCTCCTCCCCTGTCACAGATCGGAAAGGCGGCCGCAGATCTTGACGAAAGCTGGCCTCCAATCTTGGGCGTAACGGCCGGTCCCTCGTGAGGCGAGCCCCAATCGCTCAGATGGTGGGAGGGCTTCCCCTGATCCCCGCCTCCAAAGGAGCCCATGCGCCTCCTCGGTTCGTGCGAAAGATCAGCTTGATTCCTCGATGCCCCCCAGCAACCCCACGGAAACTGTGGTCGTGGATCACGACACCAGCACGGAAGCATGCAGCCTGGCCGGACGTGGTTGGATCGGGAATACGGCGCCAGCGAATCAGAAGGATTCGCAAGCCAACGTTATCTTGCGTACAGAAAATCGCTTGACACCAACGGCTGCTGCGTGTCTAAGATGACTTATCGCCGATTCTGCAGGGGGAAGCGGAATGAATAAAATGGAGACTGGACGCGCTAATCGCGGCTCAACGATTCACAGCCTTCTCGTGGTATCACTCCTGTTTGCGGTGGCGGTGTTCTCTTCCGCCGACAGTCACGCGGGGGCTGGACCCCATTCGCTCTGCACATTGAACAAGACGTGCAGTGTAGCGGGAGGCATACGGCAAGACGCTTGTGTTGCCAATCCAGGAGCAGAGGTAACCTACGAGTATTACGTGGATACCATCGGGCCTGATGCACTGCTCGAGGTATGGGATGATAAGCTCGGATTGATCGGGCAGGCGAGGAGCGGCGACAGGCTTCGTCGCACGACAACGCTTCATGAGACGACGACCAATTATGCACGTGTGTCTAGCGCCGATTCATCCGATCCGTGGCCCTGCTTCTTTGGCGATGGCGAAGACAGCGTTACGGTGACCGTGATGCCGCTGACGCAGTGCGCGATCGATTGGCCCGTGAGCGAAGTCTACACCCTGGCGAAAGGCCAGAGTCCGCAAAATAACCAACAAATGTCACATGTGATTCAGGGGCACATCATCGACCCGGATTCTGTCAAAGACACGGACCACCGCATTGAAGTTTGTGCAGGTACGATGGTCACCTCGCGGGTTCTGGACTTTACCAATTCAGGAGGAGCGACAATCACCGCGAGAGGAAGCCTCACGTGTGGCCAGTACAAATGCTCGGGAATCGTGACGTCGACAGAAAAATACGAGTCGATTTCCGGGGATGGCCGCGACAAGGATTCCATCACCTTCATTCCCAGGTGAACCCATCCCCACTCTTCGGCATGGCTGGACCGGCAGCCGACCCGCTCACGATGCCAACCACAAGCCCATTCAGGCGATGGGCTTCTCGATGACGGGGAATTCGAGTTCAGCGGTTTCGCGATGTCGGCCGTCTGCGGGGACCTTCTCGGCCTGCACCCGGGCCTGGAGCTTCATCAGTCCCTCCAACACGGCCTCGGGACGCGGCGGGCAACCGGGAACGTAGATGTCGACCGGGATGATGGTGTCGATCCCCTGGACGGTCGCGTAGTTGTTGTACGGGCCCCCCGAACACGTGCAGGCACCGAAGGCCATCACCCATTTCGGCTCGGCCATCTGGTCGTAGACCTTCTTGAGAATCGGCGCCTGGCGGTGGGTGATGGTGCCGACCACCATCAGCAGATCAGCCTGGCGCGGCGAAAACCGCGGCAGCGCGCAGCCGAAACGGTCGAGGTCGTAACGCGGCCCGGCGACCGACATGAACTCCATCCCGCAGCAGGCCGTCACGAATGGGTAGAGGAACATCGAATATTTGCGGCCCCAGTTCATCACCGCGTCGGCGCGGGTCGCGAGGAAAGAGTCGCCGCCCTGGCGCAAGAACTCGACCGCGCGCGTCGAGAGCTGGCTGACCTGCTCGCGCTGGGCCGAGGTCGGCTCGACGACTTCTCGCGGCTTGCGGGCTTGCGTGCGTTCCATCTGATCCCCTCGTTCCACCCCATTCCGTGGACACGGCGCTCGCCCGAAAACTCGAGACGCGCTGCACGCCGACTATAGCGCCGCCCCTCGAATTCGCGCTGCCGCCTCGTCTCGCCCCTGCGGTATCGTCGACGCCTCGATGGCCAATCCCCGAACCGGCGCGCTCCTCTTGAACCTCGGCACCCCGGACTCGCCGAGCGTGTCCGACGTGCGCCGTTATCTGCGGGAATTCTTGAGTGACCCGCGCGTCATCGACATCCCAGCACCCGCGCGTTGGCTGCTGCTGAATCTCGTGATCCTGCCGTTTCGGCCGAAGAAGTCCGCGGCCGCCTACGCGAAGGTCTGGACCCCCGAAGGCTCGCCGCTGTTGGTTCACAGCCATGCGCTCACCGACGCCGTCGGCCAGGAACTCGGCCCCGACTGGGTGGTCGCTTTGGGGATGCGCTACGGCCACCCGACGATTGCTTCGGCGCTCGCGCAGCTCCAGCAAGCCGATGTCTCGCGGATCGTGGTGCTGCCGCTGTTCCCCCAATACTCGGAGGCGGCGACGGGATCTGCACTCGCGAAGACCGCCGAAGAAATGAAGCGCAGCGACTACGCGCCGCCGCTCGCGACGATCCCCGCATTCTACGACGCGCCGGATTTTGTCCGGCCGGTCGCCGACACCGCAGCAGAGTCACTTCGCAGCTTTGCAGCAGATTTCGTCCTGTTCAGCTACCACGGCCTTCCCGAACGCCATGTACGCGCGAGTGACCAAAGCGGCGCACACTGCCTCGCAAGCGACAACTGTTGCGCGGCGATCGCCGAAGCGAATCGAAATTGCTACCGCGCCCAATGCTTCGCGACGACCCGAGCCGTCGCCGAAATCCTCGCACTCGAACCCAATCGTCATGCTACCGCGTTTCAATCCCGCCTCGGTCGCACGCCCTGGATCCAACCCTTCACCGATCACTTCCTGGTCGAACTCGCCGAGCGCGACATCAAGCGTCTAGCCGTGATTTGCCCTTCATTTACAGCTGATTGCCTCGAAACCCTCGAGGAAATTGAGATCCGCGCAGCCGAGCAGTGGCGCGACCTCTGTGGTGGCGAATTGGAACTCATCCCGGCCGTCAACGCGCGACCCGATTGGGTCCGTGCTGTTGCCCAGATGCTTCGCGACGCGCGCGCCTAGACCTCCACTCCACTCGGCTCGGCTCGTTTCGCAGAACAAAGCCGGCCTTGGGGTGAGACCCTTTGCGGGAGTTGGGTGCTTGGGTGGGGTGATGGGGGGCCATCGGGCTCGAACCCCATGTCGCCCGATAGCCCCCCATCACCCCACCCAAGCAACGCTTCTAGTAGATGAGGACTCTTCAAGAGTTGATTTTCCTGATCGCGCGGGCAAGGCGTTGGTGTCTAATTCGAAATGAGATAGGA
>SMVA01216287.1_pt1 | contig 13137 bp, 11 predicted proteins | sample 2456451 | NCBI WGS metagenome assembly SMVA01 (sample SAMN11095933, study PRJNA526329) | marine sediment metagenome | biome: Marine sediment; feature: Surficial sediment; material: Deep marine sediment; isolation source: Hadal surficial sediment | place: Pacific Ocean | collected 2014-05 | depth...
GGTCAGTCACAGGATGCTCGAGAAGCTCGACCGAGCCGTCGGACTCGCCGGCGACGGCCCGCACATCGCCGATGCGATCACCGTGGTCAGGCAACTCGCCGACTCAGTCCGGGCTGAGCTGTGCTGAATCACCGATCGGAACAATCCGGTCGGACCCGTGTCTCCGAAGGACCCTCATGACGTTTATCTCAGCAATCCTCGCCCTCACGACACTCGCCGCTTGCGGCCCAAGCGTGGCCGAAGCCGAAAGACGTGATAGTGGCACGGGTGACGCCGAAGGCGTCACCCGTGAGATCGTCAACCAACCCAAGTCCGCGCAACCAACATCACCACCGACCTCACAACCAGCCCCCTCCGACCCCGCGGTCGCACTCCTCGACCGCCTCGAAACCGCCGCCGAAGACCTGCGCGACTTCAGCGCCGACATCACGTACTTCCTGTGGGACTCGATGCTCCAGCGCCGGGAGATACGCGGCGGTGAGATCCTCTACGATGTCCGCCCGAACGACGGGTCCCGGCGATTCGCGATCCTGGTGACAAGCGTGACTGTCGGCAACCGCAGGGACAACCAGAAGAAGCGCTATATCTTCGACGGCAGCTGGTTCGTCGAAATCGACTACGACAACCACATGTTTACAAAGCGGCAGATCGTGGCGCCCGGCGAGCGTTTCGATCCCCTGAAGCTCGGCGAGGGACCGTTCCCGCTGCCGGTCGGCCAGCGGCGTGATGACGTACTGGCGCGTTTCGAGGCAAGCCTGCTGGACGGAACCCGGGACAAGGTGCTCGCGAAGTTCCTGGCAGACAAATCGGTCCAGGGGCTGAAGCTCGTGCCCCGACCCTCGACACCCCAGGCCGACCAGGTCGCCGACATCGAGATCTTCTACGACACGGCGACGCTGCTGCCATTGGGTCTCGTGCTCACCGAGATCAACGGCAACCGCAAGACTGTCATGCTGCGGAACCTCAAACGCAACCAGGGCATCGACGAGTCAAAGCTCAGCATCGAGCAGCCGGACCCGAAGGACTGGCAGATCGACGTGAGGCCATGGGTGGCGCGGCGGACCCGCAACGACGGCTAGCTACCGTTCGATGACAGCTTGGAGACCTTCACCTCCGAGCGACACCGAATCGTGTTCGGATCGCACGCCGTCGGCGTATCCATGCTGTAGACGTTGAAGTGACGCAGCTGCGGCGAATAGATGTGCAGCGTGATCAGGTCGCACCCCTGGGCCTGCGTGTTGGCGACCTGGTGGATATCCGCTTCGCTCGATGCACAGATAAAACCGGGATTTCGCGTCGTCGTCTCGACAGGGACAACCAGGCCCGACGGGGTGTGCTCGAACCTCGTCTCTGTTGCGTCACCCTCGACGACCAGGAACGCGCAACTGGAGCCCTCATGGTCGTGGATCGGCGTGCGTTGGCCGCTGCCCCAGCAGAGGCACACCAACTCGTACCACGGCGTTTCCTTGATGAGATTGCGCTGATACGCCTCGGTCTCAAAAAGGCACGCCGGCGCGAGATCGTCGCGCGTCACGTCGAGATCTTCGAGCAGACGCCGCAGCGTCGGCAGATCAGCCCGCTCGCCGAGGTCGTCGAGATAGCGCAACAGGGGGTTGAGCTTCGGGAACAGTGATTTCTTGCCCGCTTCCGCGGCGGTCTTCGGATTCATGGCTGTCTCGCGCGTTGCGGTCATCCTAGCCCCCGCCCTACAGTCACGCGTCGGCAGCGAAGATTTTTGGGATTCACGACCCGCCTTCACGCCGATAAAGGATCTTGCCATGATCGTAAATGTCAGATTCTCCACACGCCGCCCGCGGACGGCCGCCATCGCTGCCCTGGTCTGTATCGCCAGCCCGGCGATGGCGCAGCAGCCGCCGCTTATCCCGGACCGTGCCGTTCTTCGACCCGGCCCACAAACCGCCATCGACGCCGAGTGGCTCACCGACCAGGAGCGCAAGGACCTGCGTGTGTTTCACGGTGTCTGGGACGATCGCGACATCGACTCGCCAACACGTCGGGCCGCGGTCGCGCTCAACGCCGGAGACTTCGACGACCCTTCGCTTTCTGATCCGTCGGTCCCGGTCGAACTGCGTGCCGAAGCGCTTCTGAAGCGGGGCGACCTGGACGACGCGATCCGTCTGCTCGCCGGTGCCCGGTCGATGCGCGCCGGACGCATCCTGGCCGAGGCCTACGAGGGGCTCGGCGCCTACGACGCGGCGCTCGACGCGTTGCGTGACCCCGTGCAACGGCTCCTGCAGGCGGACACCGACGACCCCGCCCGGATCACGGACGGCGTCCGCGCGATCGTGGTCCGGGCGCGGATCGAGGGCCGGCCCGCCCGCGACTACCAGACAATGATGACGATGCTCGGGCGCGCCCACCAGGAGCTCGACCGGCTCTACTGGCCGGCCATTCTCGCCGAGGCGTTGCTGCTGGCCGACAAGGACAACTCGCGTGAGGCGATCGCCGCGTTGCACGACACGCTGGGGCTCAACCCACGCTCCGCCGCGGCCTGGTACGCGTTGGGGCGGATCGCGTTGAAGCGGTTCGACTTCAGCTCCGCACAGCTCGCCGCCGATCGACTCCGGCGTCTGAGCCCCGCGCATCCCTTCGCCGACCTGCTCCTGGCCGAATCGCGGCTCGTGCAGGACGACCCCACCGGAGCGCTGGACCTGCTGAATCCGCTGGTGCAGCGCTATCCACGCATGCGCGACGCACTCGCGCTGGTCGCCGCCGCACAGGCGATTCGCTACGACGTGGATGCACTCGAGGCGGCGTTGGAACGGTACGACGAATTGTCGCCCGGGAGTGCGGTCGCGTATTTCAAGGTCGGCCGGCACCTCTCCCTGAACCGCCAGTACGCCGCCGCCGCCGACGCGCTCAACGAGGCGATCCGCCGCCAGCCGGCCTGGCCGGCCCCGCAGATCGAACTCGGTCTCATGGAGCTGCAATCGGGCCGGGACGAGCGCGCGTTGGCGGCCCTGGAGTCCGTCACACAGCTGGACCCGTTCAACAAGCGGGCGATCAACAGCCTTCTTCTGCTCCGCGAGCTGGCCGACTACGCCACGGTCGAGACCGAGCACTTCGTGATTCGCTACAAGCCGGGGATCGACGAGGTGATGGTCGAGTTGATGGCCGAGCCGCTCGAGCGGATCCACGAGATCGTTGCCGGGCGTTTCCGCCACGAGCCGGATCGCCGCACGATCATCGAGCTGACACCCGACCACGCAACGTTCGCCGTGCGGATCACGGGGATGCCGTGGATTCACACGATCGCAGCGAGCACCGGACCGGTCATCGCGCTGCAGGTACCGCGTGAGGGCCCGCCGTCGGAGCACCAGGGCCCGTTCGACTGGGCGCGGGTCATTCAGCACGAGTACACGCACACCATCAACCTCAGCCAGACACGCAACCGGATCCCACACTGGCTGACCGAGGCCGCCGCGGTGAGCATGGAGCTTGCACCGCGTGACTACGCCACGTGCCGGCAGCTGGCCATGGCATACGAAGCAGGCGAGCTGTTCGACCTCGACGAGATCAAGTGGGCGTTCGTGCGGCCGAAGCGACCCGGCGACCGGTCGCTTGCGTACGCCCAGGCCCACTGGATGGTCGAATACATGAACCAGCGGTTCGGCGAGTCGGCACTCGTGCGTCTGCTTGAGTTGTACTTCGAGGGCGTGCGTGAGCGCGAGGCCATGACGCGGGCGTTGGGGATCCCGCGCGACGAGTTCTACCAAGCCTTTCTCGAATGGGCCGGCGAGCAGCTGGAATCCTGGGGTCTCGTCCCGCCGGCGGCCATGCCGACGATCCAGGAGTTGGAAGACACGCTGCGATGGGTGGACCCCGACCTCGCCGCGTCCATGACGGCATCACAAAAGGCGCGGCTCGCGGCGATCAGCCGGACGCTGGCCGACCGGATCGGCCGACCCGCCGGGCCACGCAGTCGCCGCGAGCGAAAAGCGCTCACCGCCGATCTCTGGCCGGACCTGATCCGGCCACCGGTCGAGATCGACGACACGACGCTCGACCAGTGGATGCAGGAATACCCCGGTCACCCGGACCTGCTGGAGATGCTTGTTCGTCGCGAGATCAGCAGCCGTGGCGGACCGGACGAGACAGACATCGAACGGTTGCAGGCCTACGCGAGGGCGCGACCCGTCGACCCCTATCCTCACAAGAAGCTCGCGCAGATCTGGCGCAACAGCGACTCGCCGCAACGGGCAATCACGCACCTCGAAGAGCTTGACGCACGCGAACAGAAGTCGCCGGTCTTCGCCTACGAACTCGCTCGGCTGTACCGTTCGATCGGGAACATCGACACGGCAATGGCAAAGGCGGACCGTGCCGTCCAGATCAGCCCCTACGACGCCGACTACCGCGAGCAGGCGGCGGCGCTGGCCATCGAGGCCGGCCGGCTCGATCTCGCCCGTCGACACATCCGGGCAATGACGCTGATCGAGCCGGGCCAGACGCGGCATCGCCGGCGGCTGGAAGCGATCGACCGGCTGATGGAAAAAGGGGACAGATCTATTTTCCGCGACGGAAAATAGATCTGTCCCCTTTTTCCTCGTCCGCCCGCGCGACCTTGCGCATCACGAGATCCATGCTGCCGGGCCACAGCGTCATGACGGCGGCGACCGCGCGAGTCGTGAAGCTCGTCCAGACCTCCGGCCGGGGCCGACGCAGGCACTTGACGATCGCCCGCGCGACGTGTTCGGACGACTGCACGAAGAACCGCGAGGCGTGACCGGGCGCGCCGGACGTATTGACCGTGCGCCCGCTGTGACCCTGGACCACGGAGAAGAATTCGGTCCTGGTCGTGATCGGGTGGACGCTGGACACGTGGATGCGATGCGGTTCCAGCTCGACATTCATCGCCCGGCATATATGGTTCTGCGCCGCTTTCGCGGCCGAGTACGCGCTGTAGCCGCTCAGTGTGAACTTGGCCAGGCAACTGGAGCACATCAACAGGTGGCCGCCGCTGGACCGGGCGATCATTCGTTTCGCGGCCGCGTTGACGAGGTCAACCGACGCAAAGAAGTCCACCTCGAAGATGTGCCGGAGCTGATCGACGGTGACTTCGTGTGCCGGCCTGCAGAACCCGTACCCGGCGTTCGCGAAGACGGCGTCCAGGCGATCGAATCGCTGCTCGGCCGCGTCGAGCATGCGGTCCGAGATGCCCTGGTCCGTGACGTCGCCGACGACCGTCTCGGCCTTTCCCCCGGCGGCACGAACCTGTTCGGCAACCGCCTCGAGTCGGTCGGCGCGTCGGGCGTTGATCACGACGTTCATGCCCGCACGCGCACACTCGATCGCGGTCGCCGCGCCGATTCCCGAACTGGCGCCGGTAATGACAATGACCTGTTGGTTGAGATTGCGGGACATGCTCGGTCAGGTCTGCAGGACACCGGTCTTGAATTCGCCGATCACAGGGGCGGTCGCCGCCATACGCAACGCGAAGACGAGTTCATCGCGGGTGCGGTGCGGCTCGATGATTCGATCAACCCATCCCCGGGCGGCCCCGTATCGGATGTCCTCCTGCTCGTCGTACGAAGCCGTGATCGCCGCGAGCATCGTCTGGCGCTCTTGTTCGTCGATTTTCTCGCCACGACGCTCGCGCGCGGCCAGATCGATACTCAGCATCGTCGAGGCGGCCTGTGCTGCACCCATCACCGCGCACTTCGCGCTGGGCCAGGCCAGCGTCAACAACGGGTCGAAGGCACGACCGCACATCGCGTAGTTGCCGGCGCCATAACTGCCACCGACGATGAGAGCGATCTTCGGCACGATCGAGTTGCTCATCGCGTTGACCATCTTGGCGCCCGACCGGATGATCCCTGCCTGCTCGGAGTCGCGGCCGACCATGAACCCGGTGGTGTCGTGGAAGAACACGATCGGGATCCGCTTCTGGTTGCAGTCCATGATGAACCGCGCCGCCTTGTTCGCCGAGTCGGTGTAGATGACCGCCGGCATGTTGACCGCCTTGGTCGGGCCGGCCTTGCCGCCGGGCATCTTCTTCTGAGTGAGCATCCGCTGGTTGGCGACGATCCCGCAGGGCCAACCACCGATCCGTGTATAGGCGCACACGAGCGAGCGGCCATATTCGGCCTTGTACTCGTTGAAGCTCTCATCATCGACGACGCAGCGCAGCAGCTCGATCATGTCGTACTGCCCGTTGGCGTCCGCGTCGACGACATCATAAATCGTCTCGGGCTTGCGGCTCGGCGCGATCGCCTCGAACGGCGGGTCGCCGATCGGCGCCACCGAGCTGTCCGCGTGGAGCAACGCCTGCAACCGCGCGATGCACGCCTGGTCGTCCGGCTCACGAAAGTCGATCGTGCCGGAGATCTCCGCGTGCATCGCGGCGCCGCCGAGTTCCTCGCTGTCCGCCTCCTGGCCGATCGCCGCCTTGACCAGCGCCGGGCCTGCCAGGTAAAGACCGCTGCCCTCGGTCATGAGTAGTGTGTCGCACAGCACGGGCAGGTAGCCGCCACCGGCGACACAGTTGCCCATGATGGCGGCGATCTGCGTGAGCCCCTCGGCCGAGAGAACCGCGTTGTTCCGGAAGATGCGGCCAAAGTCGTCCGTGTCAGGGAACACGTCCTCCTGCAGCGGAAGGAACACGCCGGCGGAGTCCACGAGATAGATCAGCGGCAGCCGCGCCCGCTGGGCGATCATCTGGGCGCGGATCAGCTTCTTGCAGGTCATCGGGAAGAACGCGCCCGCCTTCACGGTGGCGTCATTGGCGATGACCATGCACAGCTTGCCCCCGATCAGCCCGATGGTCGTGATCACGCCGGCGGCGATAGCGCCGCCGAACTCCTGGTACATGTTCCACGCGGCATAGAGGCCGCACTCGAAACGTTCGGCACCGGTGTCCATGAGGGCATCGATCCGCTCGCGCGCCGTGAGCCGGCCAAGCCGGTGCTGACGCGCGACACCCTTTTCCCCGCCACCGGAGCGGATCTGCGCGGCCTCTTCGACAAATGCCTTCACGACGTCCTTGAGTGGCGTGCGACGTGCCATGGCCGCAATGTACTAAACATTGAATGCAGCCGCTGAGTTGTCTATCGTCGATAGGCGGTCACAGGCGCGTGGGTGTGAAGAGATCCGGAAAGGACGGGCAACCCGTGACAATCTCGATCGGACAGCTGCTCCTGAAGATGAACGAGGTCGGGGCCTCGGACCTGCACATCAAGATCGGCTCACCACCGGTCCTCCGGATCGCCTCGACGCTTCACCGTATCGACTCCCCGGACCTGACCGCCCTTGACACCGACAAGCTGCTGACCCCGCTGATTCCGGAGATCCAGAAGGCAGCGCTGCACGAGCTGGGGGGACTCGATTTCTCCCATTCGGAGGGACCCGGGGCGCGCTACCGGTGCAGTGTCTTCCACGCCGGCGGCGGGCTGCACGCCGCCATCCGCCGCGTCAACCCGGTCATACCGAGCTTTGACGAGCTGCACCTGCCGCCGATCTACCACACGGTCGCCGACACGACCCACGAAGGGCTCGTGGTTGTCTGCGGTGTCACCGGCTGCGGCAAGTCCACAACGCTGGCGGCGATGGTCGACCACATCAACCACAACCGGCAGTGCAACATCATCACGATCGAGGACCCGGTCGAGTACCTGATCCAGCCGGACAAATCATACATCAGCCAGCGTGAGATCGGCATCGACGTCAAGGACTTCCCGCTGGCGCTGCGAGCAGCGGTTCGCCAGGACCCGGACGTCATCATGATCGGTGAATTGCGCGACCGCGAGACGATGATGGCCGGCCTGCAGGCGGCCGAGACGGGCCACACCGTGTATGTCACGCTGCACACGGCCGACACGATGCAGAGCTTCGCACGGATGCTCGAGTTCTTCCCGTCCTCCGAGCACCCGTTCATCCGGTCGACGATGGCCAACGGCCTCAAGGCCGTCATGGCGCAACGGTTACTGCCCTGTGTCCGCCCGGACGTCGACCGCGTGCCCGCGACCGAGGTGTTGATCAACACGGTGACCGTGCAGGACAAGATTCGCGAGAGCGAGGATGAGGACATGCCGGCGATCATCAACTCGTCCGAGCACGAGGGCATGCACAGCTTCACGCAGAGCCTCGCGAAGCTCGTGGAGGAGGACTGGGTCGACCTGCGGACCGCGGAGAACTACGCCCCGAACAAGGACGCGTTACGGTCCAAGGTCCGCGGCATCGAGGTCGCAGCAGACAAACTCGTCACCCGCGTGAAGGGGTAAGTTACACCTGGTGTAATTAAACAACGCGGCGGCCCGTTCGGGCCGCCGCGTCTCTTTTCGTCTGAACCAGTTTCGGGCATGCACCGCGTGCAAACCTCGTCGGGTCCACGCTTTTACGGGTGCAGCCCGCTGGTACAGTCACTTATTTGTTTCACTAGGTCACCTCCATTCACAAAGAGTTTTTCCCAACCGTCACGAGCGTGATCACTCGCCCGCCGGGTTCCTTTTCTCCCGAGCGTCCCCGGGAGCTCATCGCCCGCCCCGCCAAGACGAGGCGGTCGTCGCGGCCGGCCCTGCGTCGCACCAGAGAGTTCTTCTCAGGCCCTGATCGCCGGGCTGGACGTGATATAGGAATTATCGCTTGGGAGCCCGGATACGCAACAAAAAAATCGTGCTTACGGGCATCATCAGCTCAGAACGCTACGTCTGCGCTGACGATGCTCTGGGCCGATTTTTGGTGACCCCCGCCCGGGTGGTCTCGACGACGGGAACCGACCCGTCAGCCTCGTCGATGACCTCGCCGCTGGCCTCCGCCGACTCCTCCATGGCACGCATCTGGTCCCATTCATCGAGCGTGATGAGCACCTCCCGCGCAACCGACCCCTTGTGATCGCCGACGATGCCGGCCAGGGACATCTGGTCCACGAGCCGGGAGGCCCGGCTGTAGCCGACGCCCAGTCGACGCTGCAGCAACGAGACTGAGCCGCGCCCGGACTCGATCATCGTGCGCACGGCCTCGTCGAACATCGGATCACGCTCCGCGACCGCGAGGCCCTCACCATCGCTTGCCGGACGAAGCGTGAGCAGCGTCTTCTCATAGGTGGGTTGCGCGACACCAGCCAGGAACTTGGTTACGCGGCGGATCTCCTGGTCGGTGACCAGCGACCCCTGGGCCCGTATCAGCTCAGTCGAGTGCGGCGAGAGGAACAGCATGTCGCCCTGGCCCAGCAGCAACTCGGCGCCCTTCTGGTCGAGCACGATGCGGCTGTCCATGCCGGAGGACACCTTGAAGCTGATCCGGCAGGGCATGTTCGATTTGATAAGGCCCGTGACCACGTTCGCCTGTGGACGTTGGGTGGCAAACATGAGATGAATACCGACGGCCCGCGCTTTCTGCGCAATGCGGACGATGAGCCGCTCGACCTCGCCGTGCTGCATCATCAGGTCGGCAAGCTCATCGATGATGAACACGATGTGCGGGAGCTTCTTCGGTACCCGGGCCTTCTCCTGGTCGGTCGTCGCTTCAAATCGCTCGTACAGTTCGTCTTCGGTGAGCTTGTTGTACCCGGTGATGTCGCGGACGGACGCCTCGCTCAACAACGAGTAACGCTCCTCCATTCGCTGCACACCCCACTCGATGATGGCCGCGGCCTTGGCGGTCTCCGTGACCACCGGGCACATCAGGTGGGGGATGTCCTGGAACTGGCTCAATTCGACCATCTTGGGATCGACGAGGATCAGCTTCAGCTCGTCCGGCCGTTTCGTGTACAGCCAGCTCATGATGATCGTGTTCATGCAGACGCTCTTGCCCGACCCGGTCGTGCCGGCGATGAGCATGTGCGGCATACGTGTGAGATCGGCGACGAGCGGCTCGCCGGCGGCGTCCTTGCCGAGGAACATCGGCAGCACCATGCCTTCGGCGTGCCCGCCGCTCATGAGTTCCTTGAGGCGTACACGCTCCTTGTAAATGTTGGGCACTTCGATCCCGACACTCGTCTTGCCCACCATGTTGGGCACGATGCGGATGTTCTGCGCCCGCAGGGCCCGGGCCACGTCGCTTGCAACGGCCTGTACCTTGGCGACCTTTGTCCCCGCCTGAAGCTGGACGGAGTACAGCGTGACAACCGGCCCCGACTCGATCGCGACGACCTCGCCGGCGATGTGGTAGGTGGACAACGCCTCTTCCAGCTGTGCGGCCTGCTTGCGGACGTAGGCCTCCATCTTCTCCGAGTAGTTTGTTTCCGGGTCCGACAACAAGTCCAGCGACGGGAACGTGTAACCCTCGAAGCTCGGCTCGCGCGGGATGTCCTCGTCGCGGGCGACCGATGTAGTGTTCGACGACAGGCGAACCGGCAACTTGGCGATCTTGGCTCGCAACTCGGCGGCGCCGAGACGTGGCCGCGCGGTCTCAAGCTCTTCCTCTTCCTCTTCCTCCTCGTCCTCCTGGTCCTCGTACTCTTCCTCCTCGTCCTCGTACTTGGCGTCGTCCTCGGACTCCTGGTCGTCCTCGTATTCTGCGTCGTCCTCTTCTAACTCGTTGTGATCCGTTTGCGCGACCAGCCGTGCAGCACGCGTAGACTTCTCGGGCCGCAGCACCAACGCCTGACGCAGTCGCCCGAGCGGTCGCAGCGTCGCGGCAAGTGCCGCCGGGATCGCCATCACAAGCCGATCCACTGCGACCACGGCGCCCACGGCCAGGGCCGCGGTCAGCAGCAGCAGGGTCCCGACGTCACTGAAACGGGCGGTCAGTTCGTTGACGGCGGCAAAGGCCAGCAATCCGCCCGGCGTGCCCGGCAGGATCCCGCCGATGGCCTCGAAACGCGCCGCAAACAAGCCGTGGAAACCCGACACCGCCAGCGCCATGAGCAGCAGACCCGCCGCCCGTACGAACGGGTGGCCGACGGCGCGGGCACCGGCCCTGAGCACGAGGTAGCCTGCGATCCCGGCGAGAATGACCCACGCTCCCACGCCGATGACGGCGTAGCTCCACCACGCCAGAAGCGCGCCGACCGGCCCGCAGAGGTTGCTCGGCGGATCGTTGTGGACGGCCACGGCGCGCGACGGCCAGTCCGCGGTGTCGAAACTCGCCATCGCCACGGTCAGGAAGAGCCATAGCCCCGCCGCCGCGACCCACGACACGCGTCGCACGAGCGCCGCGGTGGCCAACTCGTCGTCTTTGCGCACACTGACAGCTTCGCGACCCATGGGGAGTTCCTCTATCGGCTTCTTCGGCCGGCGGTGGACAGGATTCCGGGGCCGCCTCAGACGGGCAAGAAGGGCAGGAGACGTGCGAACAGGGCAGTCTCGAGCCACATGAACTCCGCCAGGATCAGGGCCACGCCGAACCGCGCGATGCCCCGCCTGTCATCTGACGCGTAATACGCCATCGCAAGCAACATCGCGAAGACGACCAACGGGATGACGACCTCGTCCCGCCACGCGAACAGCGCCAAACGGTCCATGAGAACCAACCCGGCGGCCGGCAGACAGAAGACCGGGATCATCCACCTCCGGAACCGCCGAATGCCCGCCGCGGTGACGAGTTCGGCCTCACGCCAGTCGCCGCCGCATTCCGGGCACGTCACAACGATGCAGACGTTGTGACCGCCCAGGCAGTAGCTGCACTTCGGGCAGGACAGGTACGAACTCGGCCCCGGATCTTCCCTCACGCGAGGATTCTACGCGTCGCGGCCATCGGCTGGAATGCCGGCATATGGGCGTGCGAAGATGGGCAAGAAGTTGCCCGCCCTGCCCGGGCGACCTACGCTGGGCCAACGCCCGACCAGCCATGAAATTCAACCTCATCGACACGGTTCTCGAACAGTCGCCCGACCGCATCGTGGCGATCAAGCAGGTCAGCCTCGCCGAGGAGTACCTGGCCGATCACTTCCCGACGTTCCCGGTTCTGCCTGGCGTATTGATGCTGGAGACCATGGTCCAGGCGGCCCGCCGTCTGCTCTCGAACCGCGGTGAGACGCGACTGGTCCTGGGAGCCGTCAAGGGTCTCAAGTTCGGCAGCTTTGTTCGACCCGGGGAGACGCTTACGGTCGATGTCACCGTGACCGGTTCCGTTGACGGCACGTACGAGTGCCGCGGCAAGGGCCGGGTCATACGGCACAACGGGGGTCGCCCCGACGAGACAGCCGTCTCGGGACGGTTTACCATGCGTCCGATTCGCCGCACACTGCCCGATGAGCTGATGCGACCTCAGGAGAAATGAAGATGCCCGACACCGCCGTGCTCACCCAGGACGAGATCCTCGACAAGACTCGCGAAGTGCTCGTCGAGGCCCTGGTCCTCGACCCGGAAGAGATCACCCCCACATCGTCGTTGACCGCCGATCTCCAGGCCGAGTCAATCGACTTCCTGGACATCGTGTTCCGGCTCGAAAAGACATTCTCCACCGAGGACAAGCCCTTCAAGATCGAACCGGGCGAGTTGTTCCCGGACAACCTGCTGGAGAACCCGGAGTGGGTCCAGGAAGGCAAGCTCACCGACGCGGGCATGGCCATGCTCAAGGAGCGGATGCCGCACGTCGACTTTTCGGAATTCGACCAGGACCGCAACGTTGACAAGGTCGCCGCGAACATCACGGTCGGTTCGCTGGTGACGTTCATCGAACGCAAACTGTCGACCTGAATCACGGACCACGGACCCATGCGTTGGATGTGGATAGACCAGATCGTTGAGCTGGTTCCCGGCAAACGCATGGTCGCGATAAAGAACGTGTCGCTCGCCGAGGAGCACCTGCACGATCACTTCGCCGCCGACGGCAGCCTGGAGCCGCTGCCGGTCTACCCGGCGTCACTCATGATCGAGGGCATGGCGCAGACGGCGGGGATCCTCGTCGGCGCGGCACGCGATTTCAAGGAGAAGGTGATCCTTGCAAAGATCATGCGCGCCACGATCGACTGCGATGTGTTCCCCGGCCAGACGATCCGCTACGAGGCCCGGGTCGAGAACCTCGACAACGCCGGCGCCGCGACGACGGGCGTCGTCAGCCGCACCGAGGCGGGGTCTGGGAAGTGGGAAGTGATCGGGCACATCGACCTGCTGTTCAGCCACGCCGACCAGACCATGACCGGCATCGACGTGCCCGAGCACAACTTCGTCTTCGGCGAGAACCTCAAGATCATCCTGCAGACCGCCGGGCTGGCGGTGAGTGCCAAGCGCTGAC
>SMVA01299392.1_pt1 | contig 13134 bp, 10 predicted proteins | sample 2456451 | NCBI WGS metagenome assembly SMVA01 (sample SAMN11095933, study PRJNA526329) | marine sediment metagenome | biome: Marine sediment; feature: Surficial sediment; material: Deep marine sediment; isolation source: Hadal surficial sediment | place: Pacific Ocean | collected 2014-05 | depth...
CGAAACCGACGCCAAGCGAGATCCGGGCGCCATACATGATGGTCGAGAGCATGTCGCGGCCCTGGTCGTCGGTGCCGAGCAGGAAGCGCGGATCGCCGTCCGCCTCCCAGACCGGCGGCGTGAAAGCATCCATCAGTTCGACGGTCGCAAGATCGAAGGGCTGATGGGGCGCCAGCCAGGGCGCGAACAATGCCGAGATCATGAAAATCGCGGTGACCACCGCGGCCACGATGGCGACCGGCGAGCGCTTGAAGCTGTAATAGACGTCGCTGTCCCGGAACCGCCGGACGCCATCGACCCACTGCGCGCCTACGGACATCAACCGTGCCGCCCGACCGCCGTGCTATCGACGCGCAACCGCGGATCGACGACATAGTAGAGCAGATCGACGATCAAATTGATGACCACGAAAAACAGCGCGATCATGCACAGGTAAGCCGCCATCACGGGGATATCGACCTCATTGATTGCCTGGATGAACAGCAGGCCCATGCCGGGCCATTGGAACACGGTCTCGGTGATGATCGCGAAGGCGATGATCGAGCCGAGTTGCAGGCCGGTAATGGTGATCACCGGCACCAGGGTGTTCTTGAGCGCGTGGCCGAAGTTGATGGCGCGATTGGACAACCCGCGCGCGCGCGCGAACTTGATGTAGTCGGTGCGCAGGACCTCGAGCATCTCCGCGCGGACCAGTCGCATGATCAGGGTCATATTGAACATCGCCAAGGTGATCGACGGCATGATCAGCGCCTTGGCGCCGGAGGCGGTCAGCAGACCGGTGGTCCACCAGCCGAGATCGACCACATCGCCGCGGCCGAAGGTGGGCAGCCAGCGCAAGACCACACCGAACAGCAGGATCAGCAGGATGCCGATCAGAAATGTCGGGATGGATATGCCGACCAGCGAGATTGCGAGAAATATGTGCGAGAGCACCCCGTCCCGTCGCAGGGCGGTGTAGACGCCCATGGGCAGGCCGACCGAAAGGGCGAGAATGGCGGCGATCATGCTGAGCTCGAGGGTCGCGGGCAGGCGCTCGGAGATCAGCTCGGACACCGGCCGGCGCTGCTGATAGGAAATGCCGAAATTGCCGCGCGACGCGTTGAGCGCGAAGCGGCCGAACTGCACGAAGAAGGGATCGTTCAGGCCGAGTTGCTCGCGCAGGGCGGCGCGGTCGGCCTGACTGGTGTCCTGCCCGACTAAATTGTTGATCGGATCGCCGACGTAGTTGAACAGCGAAAAGGCGATCAGTCCGACCGTGAGCATGACGACAATCGCCTGAGCGAAACGCCTGACCAGGAAGGCGAACATTTATCCCCTGCCCTGTTTCATCTTTCTGGAATTCAAGAAAGCGCGGGCGGAACCCCGGCCGGGTGGCGTTCCGCCGCTCGTATGCGCTAGTTTTTTACCGCGTATCTCAGGTCGAAGACGTTGTCCGGCCGCTGGGACACGGTCACGTTGTCCCGAACACCCCACGACAGCGGCTGCTGATGCAGCGGAATGTGCCCGACTTCGTCCTTATGGATTTGGAACGCCCGGTCGATCATGGCCTGGCGCTTGGCCTGATCGGTTTCGCTCTGAATCTGCGGCAGCAAGGTCATGATTTCTTCATTGCAGTAGCCACCGAGATTGAAAGCACCAAGTCCGTCGCGGCGGCAGGCGATCAGCGCGGACAGCGGATTGTAGCTGTCGAAGCTGGATGGCGTCCAACCGAGCAGGAAGAAGCTGGTGTCGTAATCGTTCTGCGCCAGAACCTTGCCGAAGTACTTCGACTTGGTTTGTGCCAACAGGTTCACCTTGACGCCGACTTTGGCCAACATGCCGACCACCGCCTGACAGATTCGTTCGTCATTGACGTAGCGGTCGTTCGGGCAGTCCATGGTGACTTCGAATCCGTCGCCGTAGCCGGCCTCCGCCAGAAGATCCTTGGCCAGGCCGGTGTCGTAAGCCCAGCGATCGTTGAGCGCCTCGTTGAAGCCGTTGATCTGCGGCGCCACCATCAGGCCGGCGGGATTCGAGGCGTTGCGCATGACCTTCTTCTTGATCGCTTCGATGTCGATCGCATGGGCGAAGGCCTTGCGCACCCGAACGTCCTTGAACGGGTTCTTGCCCTTGATATTGGAATAGAGCAACTCGTCGCGAACCTGATCGAATCCGAGGAAGATGGTTCGCGCCTCGGGCCCGGTCAGCGGCTTGGCGCCGGGGGCGCTTCTGAGGCGATCCCAGTCCTGCACCGGAATTGGATAGGCCATATCGACGTCGCCGGCGATCAGCGCAGCCACCCGGGTCGCGTTCTGACCGATCGGCGTGAACACCGCCTCGGTCACGTTGCTGTCCATGGAACCCCACCAGTTGGGGTTGCGAACCAAAACGGTCCGGACGCCGGGCTGGCGCTCCTTGAGCATAAACGCGCCGGTACCGTTTGCGTGCAGGTTGGCGTAGTTGCCTTCCTCGCCGCCCTTGAGGTTGGTTGCGGTGGTGGTCTTGTGCTCGATCGCCCAGTCCTTGTCCATAATGTAGAAAATTTCGAGCTGGATCGGCAAAATCGGATCCGGTGCCGGGGTGATCAAATCGACCGTGTAGTCGTCGATGATCTTCACCTCTTTGATCATGCCCGCGATCACCTTGAGATCGGAACCGTCGCTGCGGATGCGGTCCACCGAGAAGGCCACGTCCTCGGCGGTGAAATCGGCGCCATTGTGGAACTTGACGCCCTTGCGCAGGTGGAACCGCCAAGTCGTCGGATTGATGCTCTCCCAAGAGGTCGCCAGATTTCCGACCGTGACCATATCGCGGTTCTTTTTTACCAAACCGCCGTAAATATTGGCCTGGAAGCCGAGCGTCATGGTCTCGAATAGACCGTGCGGGTCCATGGTCGCGACATCGCCTTGGAAAGCCCACTTGAAGGTCTTGGCATCGGCGCCCTGCGAAAACACCAAGACGGTTGCGGCGACCGCCGCAAGGATTCCGTTCCGAAAACGCATGATGTACCCCCCTGTCAGGTGTCTCGATCAGGCTCGACCGGCCAGTCCACGCGGCGGCGGCGAGCCATCGATGATTTTTGGATTCGGCTCCATTTTTTTTCGCCTTGAAGCGATGGTATTCGGCTCCCGGTCCACAAACAAGCGGCTTGAAGGGCGCGCGGGAGCCGTTGAGGCGGCCAGATACCTGATTACAGCGTGTCCTTGAACACCGCGCCGCCCTTCATCACCAGGCGCACAGTCTCGCCCTCGCCGGAGAGTGCGGAGATGTCCGCCACCGGGTCGCCGTCGATCACGATCAGATCGGCCAGCGCGCCGGCCGCCACCACGCCCAACTCGCCCTCCCGGTTGAGGATTTCGGCGTTGATCGAGGTTGCCGATTGCAGAATCTCGTGGCTCGGCAGGACTTGGGCCCGAATCCTGAACTCGTCCAATTCAAAGCGGTGCATCTCGCCCAGGAGATCGGTGCCGAGCCCTATCTTGACCCCGGAGGCGCGGAGAATTTCGAGCGCTTCCAGCCCTGCGCCGCGTACGGCATCGAGCTTGCCCAGGCTGACTTCCGGGAAGCCCAGATCGCCGCCGACCCGGTGCAGCGCATCGTAGGTCGCCAGCGTCGGCACCACATAGACGCCGTTTGCGGCGCAGAGCCGGGCGGTTTCGCCATCGATCAGGTTGCCGTGCTCGATGCTGCGCACGCCATAATTGACGCAGCGCGCAATCGCCTCGGCGGTATAGGCGTGGGCCATGACATAGGTTTTCCAGGACCGCGCCTCCCAGACGATGGCGCGCATTTCCTCCTCGGAGTACTGCAAATTCCAGATCGGGTCCGAGGGCGAGGCAATGCCGCCGGAGGCCATGATCTTGATTTGGTTCGCGCCGCGGCGCAGCTCGTCGCGCGCAGCCTCGCGCACCGCCGCGACCCCATCGGCGATCCGGGTCATGGTCAGGCTGCCCTGGCAGCACAGGCAACCACCCGAGGGCGGGCCTTCGAGCGGCCGAAAGTCGCCATGGCCGCCGGTCTGGGACAGGGCCTTGCCGGAGTAAAACACCCGCGGCCCCGCGATCAACCCACGGGTCACCGCCATCGCCAGGCCGTAGTCGGCGCCGCCGGCGTCGCGGACGGTGGTGAATCCGCGCTGAAGCGCACCCTCGAGCAGGCCGCGGGCGTGTTGGTAGAGTAACGACTTGGGCATGGCATCGACCCGTCCGAGGTCGGGATCGGCCGCGACCGCGTGAAAGTGGGCGTCGATCAGCCCCGGCATCAGGCAGCGCCCACCGAGTTCGATCACCCGCGCGTCCGAGGCTTGAATCGGCCGGTCCGAAACTTCCTTAATGCGGTCGCCCTCGACCAGGACTTCGAGGCCCTCCCGGGTCTCGGCGCCGGTGCCGTCGAACACCAGCCCGCCACGGAACAGAGTCAGAGTCATGGTTTCTCGCCGCCCCCAGGGTATTTTCGTATACGTTCTTGGGTCGGAAGCCTAAACCGCAGGCCCCCGCCCCGGCAATGCCAGTCATCGTCTCGGCCCCCCGGCCCTGCTTCCGGCCTTGCGTCCGGCGCAGGGCTCCTTCCTGCGCATCCCTCTTGGCCAAACCGCCCCGACAATAGTATCCTTCGGGGTTCCGATTCCAATACCGGCTCAGCTCCCAGGAGGACACCCATGGTCGAACGGCCGAATTCGGCTGCGGCGCTGGACATTGCCAGCCATCTGCATCCCTACACCAACGCCCGCAAGCACGAATCGGTGGGGCCCATGGTGGTTACCGAGGGCAAGGGCATCTATGTCACCGACGATCAGGGCCGGGAATACATCGACGGCCTGGCCGGCCTTTGGTATGCCGCCCTCGGTTTCAGCGAGGAGCGGCTGGTCCAGGCCGCGACCGAGCAGCTGCGCAAGCTGCCATGCTACCACAGCTTCTCGCACAAGACCCCCATGCCGACCATCGAGCTGGCGGCCAAGCTGCTCGAGATCGCCCCGGTGCCCATGTCCAAGGTGTTCTTCGCCAACTCGGGCTCCGAGGCGAACGACACCGTGATCAAGATGGTCTGGTACTACAACAACGCGCTCGGCCGGCCCGGGAAGAAGAAGATCATCAGCCGCATCAAGGCCTACCACGGCGTGACCGTGGCGACCGCCAGCCTGACCGGCCTGCCGTACAACCACCGCGACTTCGACCTGCCAGTCGAGCGCATTCTGCACGCCACCTGCCCGCATTACTACCGCTTCGGCCAGGACGGCGAAACCGAGGAGGACTTCGCGACCCGCTGCGCCGCCGAGCTCGAGCAGTTGATCCTCGACGAGGGGCCGGAGACCATCGCCGCCTTCATCGGCGAGCCGATCATGGGCGCCGGCGGCGTGATCGTGCCGCCTCGGACATACTGGGAGAAGATCCAGCAGGTGCTGGGGAAATACGACGTGCTGCTGGTCGCCGACGAGGTGATCTGCGGTTTCGGGCGCACCGGCAACATGTTCGGCTGCCAAACCTTCAACATCAAGCCGGACATCATGACCATGGCCAAGGCTCTGAGCTCGGGCTACCAGCCGATCTCGGCGGTCATGATCTCGGACCAAGTGTACCAAGTGATCGCCGACAACACCGCCAAGATCGGGACCTTCGGCCACGGTTTCACCTATTCCGGCCATCCGGTCGCAGCCGCAGTCGCGCTCGAGACCCTCAAGATCTACGAGGAGCGCGACATCGTCGGCCAGGTGCGGCGGGTCGGGCCGCGTCTGCAGGAGGGTTTACGCCGCTACGCCGATCACCCGCTGGTCGGCGAGGTGCGCGGAGTCGGGCTGATCGCCGGCGTCGAGTTGGTCGCCGATCGCGCCAGCAAGGCACCCTTCGACCCGGCCGGCAAAGTCGGCGCCTATTTCGCCGGGCGCGCCGAAGCCCACGGATTGATCATCCGCAACTTGATGGACACGATCGGGGTCTGTCCACCGCTGATCATCACCGAGGACCAGATCGATGCGCTGCTCGAGCGTTTTGGCAAGGCCATGGACGACACCGCCGTCTGGGTCGAGCAGGAAGGCCTTTCGGCGGCTGCCTGAGACCCAGGGCAGGCCATAAGGGAGGCCATTAAGCAAGGATTAACCATGGTAGGAAAAAATAGGATCAGTGTAAGTCGCATAATTCGCATCTGTTTCTGAAGGAGTCCGGCCCATGGACTACCAACATTTTTTCGCGGAAGCTGTCTCAGGGCTTAAAACCGAGGGCCGCTACCGGGTGTTCGCCGACCTTGAGCGCCGCGCCGGAAACTTCCCGCAGGCCAATCGCCACGGCCCGAACGGGATCGAGAGAGTCACCGTGTGGTGCTCCAACGACTACCTGGGTATGGGCCAAAACCCCGATGTGCTGGCGGCCATGCATGCCGCGCTCGACGATTGCGGCGCCGGCGCCGGGGGCACGCGCAACATCGCCGGCACCAACCACCACCACGTATTGCTGGAGCGCGAGCTGGCCTCGCTGCACGGTAAGGAATCGGCGCTGCTGTTTACGTCGGGATATGTCTCGAACATGGCCTCGCTGGCGACGCTCGCGGCCAAACTGCCGGGTTGCGTGGTGCTGTCGGACGAGATGAACCACGCCTCGATGATCGAGGGCATCCGCCACAGCCGCGCCGACAAACAGATTTTCATACACAACGACCCCGAGGACCTGGACCGCCGGCTGGCCGAGATCGCGCCGGAGCGGGCCAAGATCGTCGCCTTCGAGTCCGTCTATTCCATGGACGGCGATATCGCTCCCATCGCCGAGTTCTGCGACGTCGCCGACAAGCATGGCGCCATGACCTATCTGGACGAGGTCCACGCAGTCGGCCTCTACGGCGCCCACGGCGGCGGCATTTCCGAACGCGAAGGCGTGGCCCATCGCCTGACCGTGATCGAGGGCACGCTGGCAAAGGCGTTTGGCGTGCTGGGCGGCTACATCGCCGCCTCGGCCACGCTCACCGATTTCGTGCGCAGCTTCGCCTCCGGGTTCATCTTCACCACCGCGCTGCCACCGGCCATCGCGGCCGGTGCGCTGACCAGCGTCCGCCACCTCAAGGCGAGCAACACCGAGCGCGAGCAACACCAGGAACGCGCCGCGACCTGCAAGAGTCGGCTCTTGGCGGCGGGCCTGCCGGTCATGCCGTCGCAGAGCCATATCGTGCCGGTCCTGGTCGGCAATCCTGTGTTGTGCCGCCAGGTGACCGACATATTGCTCGATCGCTACAGCATCTACATCCAGCCGATCAACTATCCCACCGTGCCGCGCGGCACCGAGCGGCTGCGCATAACCCCCTCGCCAGTACACAGCGATGGCGACATGGACCATCTGGTCCGGGCGCTGAGCGAGATCTGGGCCGAGCTCAAGCTGTCCACCGCGGCTTGATCCCGGGGTCACGAACCCGGCCCCGAGTTTGGGAATACCGTTAAGTCAATTCGACAACGATCTCGGTGGGTCCGCCGGGCGCATTGATCGCCCAGCCCGGGCCTTCGAGGTCATAGGGGCAGGACGACACCGCGCAGATCAGATCCATGCGGGCTTCGAGGACTACATAACCGCCGGGCTTGACCACTGGCCCTTTGGGCGTATTGAACATGAAGCCCTCCTCCACCCTTGTGTTGGTGAAGAAGTTCACCGCCAGGGGGCCGGCAGGAACGCCATAACCCAATTCAGCCATGGCCTCCTCCAGGTTACCGATGCAGCTCCGGTGCCCCGGGACGCCGAACTGCTCGTAACGGATGGCGTCACACGGTGCGATGATGAAGTCGTGCAGGCCATCAGCGCCGTCCTCGACGAAATCAACCATGGGCTGGCGTTGGCGGCCGAGAAACGTATCGCCAACCCGAGGATGCAGCGACCGGGTCGGCATCCAGGTATGATGCGGCGACAAACACTCGTTGATATCGTCGGCCCGAAACGCGAAGAAGTCCGCCGACTGCTGCCCCTTGGGCGTAATGATGCGAAAACGCCTGCCCGCGCCAACGTGAAACGCGCGGCCATGCCCAGCCGGCACCTCGATCGTTTCCATGCCTTCCTTCCCGTGCCGACGATTCAAACGCCCAACGCCCACACCCGGTCAGTGTAGCCGCCGGTTCTCCGGGTTGCCGGCCTCCCGCCCCGGTTTTGGCGATCCGGTTACGACGGTGATATGCCGCGCAAGCGTTCGCTGCGCCGGCGCAATAGTTCCATAATGGTCATCAGAAAGATCGACAGGATGATCAGCATGGTCGCGGCCGCCGTGATGGTCGGGCTGATCAGTTCTCGAATGCCGCTCCACATTCGCCGGGGCACAGTGTGCTGCTCGGTCGAGGCGAGGAACAGGACCACCACCAGCTCGTCCCATGAGGTGGCGAAGGCGAAGAGCGCGCCCGACACCACGCCGGGCAGAATAACGGGCAGGGTCACCAAGAGGAACACCCGCACCGGATTGGCTCCAAGGCTGGAGCCGGCACGCACCAAATTTTGGTCGAATCCGGCCAGGGTCGCAGTCACCGTGATCACCACGAAGGGCGCGCCGAGCGCGGTATGGGCGAGAATGATGCCAAACAGGTTACTGACCAGCCCGACCTGGGCGTAGAAATAGAACATGCTGACGGCGGTAATGACGATCGGGACGATTATCGGCGAAATCAGCACCGCCATAACCAAACCCTTTAAGGGGAACTTTGCCCGGGTCAAACCCAACGCCGCCACCGTTCCCAACAGGGTCGCCAGGAAGGCGGCGGAGATACCGATGATTACGCTGTTGATGATCGAGCGCTGCCACAAGACCGATATCGGACTGTCGCCGAAAATCTCGTCGTACCAACGCAACGAGTAACCGGCCATGGGATAGGTGAAATACGGCTCCGAATTAAACGAGAGCGGTATGATCACGAGGATCGGCCCGATCAGGAACAGGAAGATCAGCGCACAGATACCACGCAGTGTGTAGTACCAGGCCCGTTCGATTGGTGATGTATAAGGAGGTAGGGCCATAGCTCAATTCAGCTTCAGGTTATCGATGCCGACCAACCGGTTGTACAAGGTGAAGAACACCATGACGACCGCAAGCAAGACCACGCTGAGCGCGGCGGCCAATCCCCAGTTGACGGTGACGTTGGTATTCAAGGCGATAAAGAAACTCAACATCTGGTCTTTGGGCCCGCCGACCAGGGCCGGCGTAATGTAGTATCCCAGGGAAATGATGAACACCAGCAGCACCCCGGCGCCGACCCCTGGAATGGTCTGCGGCAGGTAGACCTTGATGAAGGACTGCAAGGGATTGGAACCCAGCGACAATGCCGCCCGGTAGTGGCTCGGCGGTATACCCTTCATGACACTAAATATCGGCAGCACCATGAACGGCAACAGGATGTGCACCATAGCAACGTAAACGCCGATACGATTGTGAATGAGTTGAATGCGCTCGTCCCAAAATCCGAGCAACACCGCCAGATCGTTGACCAGTCCTTCGGTCTGCAGCAACACCACCCATGCGGTGGTGCGGACCAGTAGCGAAGTCCAGAACGGCAGCAGCACCAGCATCAGCAAAATATTGCTTTTGCGGGTCGGCAGGGTGGCAATCAAAAAAGAAACCGGGAAGCCCAAAATCAGGCACAATAATGTAACGATCGCGCTCATCCACACTGTTTGGACAAGCATATGGACGTAAATCGTCGTTTTCTCGGGGGCCTGGACGATATTACCCTGGGCGTCCATGCGCTTGTCGAGGGCGGTCAACAGATAGAACGCGGTATACTGCGGTGACGATCTCTTGATGGTGTTCCAATAGTCGGTTTTGCCCCATCGTTTGTCGATGGCGATAAAGGCATCGATAATCTCGGCATCCGACGTCTCGGGCGGCGGCAGCTTGCGAGCGGTCTTCTTGACTAGAGAGCGGAATCCCGAGATCTCATAGTTGAGCCGTTTGCCAATTTTGCCATGGATCTTGATTTTTTTGGCGGCGGCCAATTCGATGGTAAAGGCTCTGAATACCGCGGGGCTCGGCAGCCCGGTGCCGTCCCACTCCTGAATGAGTGCGGCGGTTTCCGGCAATGCGTCGGGAATGACATCGTTCTTCACGCTCAGCGCCAGCATGGAGAAAATCGGCGAAATGAAGGTTACGACGAGGAACAATAACAGCGGTGCGACCAGCGCGAAGGCGCCGAGTTTGCGCATGCGCTCGGCCCGCGCCAGCTTAAGCTTCAGGGGCACGCCGTCATCGGTTTGAATCATCTCGGCTGTAGAAGTCGTGGCGACCATGGTTCAATCGGTGTTCAAGAAATTCCTAAACGGGTAAAGAGAGGCGGGAACGGCCATGAAGCCGCCCCCGCCCAACGGGTCGTCTACTTCTGCAGCCACGCCTCGAGGCGCTCTCTGAGCTCTTCCGAGTGATCGGCCCAGAACTCAACATTGGCGTTGAGATAGTTCTTGGTGTTGGCCGGCGCCGTCGGCAGATCCTTGAGGATGGCAGGATCGATAAACGGCACGGCGGCCGACACCGTGGGTCCGTAGGAGATGTACTTGGACTGGTTGCCCATCACCTCGGGCCGGCTGGCGAATTCAATGAACTTATACGCCAAATCGACTTCCGGATGACCCTTGGGAATGACCCAGTAATCCATGTCGAGGATTTGGCCATCCCACACGATGACGAAGTTTTTGCCTTCGTTCTTCACCGCGTTGAAGATCCGCCCGTTCCACGCCGTCGCCATGACCACTTCCTTGTCGGCGAGGAGCTGCGGCGGCTGGGCGCCGGCGGTCCACCATACCTTGACGTGGGGCTTGAGCTCATCGAGCTTGGCGAAGGCGCGATCAATACCTTCCTCGGTCTCGAGGGTCGAGAAGATCTGATCCATGGGCACGCCGTCGGCCATCAGGGCGAACTCGAGAAGCGGGTCCGGGTCGCGATATAGTGCCCTCGGTCCGGGGAACTTCTCGACGTCGAAAAGATCGGCGATGGTGGTCGGCCGGGGTCCGCCTTCGGGAAAGACGTCGCCGTCATAGGCATAGATGGTCGACCAGGTAATTGTGCCGACGCCGCAATCGAGCGCCGCGCCTGGAATAAACTTGTCCCGGCCGCCTATCCTATCGTAGTCGATCTCCTCGAGGGTGCCTTCGTCGCAGCCCTCGGTAACGTCCGAGGTCTCGGCGTCGATCAGGTGGGTGACGTAGTTGCCGGTGTCGACCATGGCCCGAACCTTGGACATCGAGCCGTCCCACTCGTCCTCGAGGACGGTGATGCCGAACTCCTTGGCGAAGGGCTCGTAGTAGGCCTTGCGCTGGCTCTCGCTGTAGGCGCCGCCCCACGAGGTGATGGTAATCTTCTCTTGAGCATAACTTGGCGCCGGATTGGCGATGCCGAGAATGGCGGCACCGGCGAGCGTCAAGATCGTGTACTTGATGACGTTTCGCATGGGTGAATTCTCCTTTGTTATTGTGATGCCAGCTTGCGCTGGTTCTTTGTCATGCCAGCTTGCGCTGATGGTGAAGCCTGCCGGCTGACGTCGGCAACCTGTTGTCGTCTAGAACGGGATCTCAATTTCACAATGCATTTGTCTCTCAGTTCGTCTTTTCGTCAACTACCGTTCAGTCCGGGTCGAGGGCCCGGCAGTCATGGCTCTTCCAACCGATAGGCATGGTTTGGCCAATCTCGATCCGGGGCGCGCTTTCCGAGCGCGCCACCTTGATGATGAAATCGTCATGTCCGCAGACCTCGACCCGCACGCGGGTGTGGTCGCCGAGATAGATGAGCTCTTTCACTCGGCAGTCGAAACGGTTGGGAATGCTATCGGCCGACGGATTGAACAGCACGCTCTCGGGCCTGATCGACAGGGTCGTGCGGGCGCCCACGCCGTCGACGTTGACGGCCAGCGCCTGGACGCTGCCGCCGCCCTCGATCTTGACCGTGCAGTTTTCGCCGTTCATGGCCGTGATCTCGCCCAGGATCCGGTTGTTCTCGCCGATGAACTGGGCGACGAAAGAATTTTGGGGCTGTTCGTAGAGTTCCTCGGGCGACGCGATCTGCTGGACCTCGCCGTCGTTGAAGACGACGATTCTATTCGACATGGTAAGCGCTTCGGATTGGTCGTGAGTGACATAGACGAAGGTGACGCCGATGTGTTCGTGGATATGCTTGAGCTCGATTTGCATCTGCTCGCGCAACTGTTTGTCAAGCGCGCCCAGTGGCTCGTCCATGAGCACCAGCTTGGGCTCGTAGACCAGGGCGCGGGCCACGGCGACCCGCTGCTGCTGTCCACCCGAAAGCTGGCCCGGCCGGCGGCGCTCGAATCCCCTCAACTGGACCATGTCGAGAGCGCGATCGATCTTCCCGGCTTCATCTGCTCGCGGCAGCTTGCGCGCGCGCAGCGGGAAGGCGAGGTTCTCGTAGACGGTCATGTGCGGGAACAGGGCATAGTTCTGGAACACCATGCCGATGTCGCGTTTGTGGGGCGGCACGTTGCGTAGGGATTGCCCGGCGAGCTCAATGGTGCCACGAGTCATCGTCTCGAAGCCGGCCAGCATCAGCAGCGTCGTCGTCTTGCCCGACCCCGACGGTCCCAGCAAGGTGAGAAATTCTCCACGCTTTATCTCAAGGTTGAGGTCCTTGATGACCAGAATCTCGCCATCATAACTCTTCTGGACCCGATCGAACTTGACGATCGTGTCGTTGTTCACAAACAATCCTCCCCAGCGTTCTACTCAATTTTTTTTACCCTCCCCACCACGATGCCTTCCATGACACGCCGACCGATGGGCCTAGCCTCATCACTGGTTGCCAATAGCAACCGCTAACGGCCGATGAGTCAACCTTCAATGCCGTTGACCCTATCGTGCACGGCGGATACCTCTGGGGTTTGCCGCGGCCGGTTGCGCTACGCGCTGCGATCCGGCAATATCGCGCCATGACTTCGAAACGAAAAGCCCGGCGCGCGGCCGGCTGGATGGCGGCGGGCGGCTTCGTGGTGCTGGCCGCGTTGTTCGTGGCGCCCGCGGCGCGGGCTCAGCAGATGGCCGTCGATGTCGAACTGGTGCTCGGCATCGATTGCTCATACAGCGAGAATTCCGACGAGTTCGACCTGCAGATGCGGGGGCTCGCTCAGGCCTTCGAGAGCACGACAGTCCAGCAGGCGATCCAGGGCAGCACGCGGGGCGTGATCGCCGTAATCGTTGTCCAGTGGTCGGA
>SMVA01299556.1_pt1 | contig 13132 bp, 11 predicted proteins | sample 2456451 | NCBI WGS metagenome assembly SMVA01 (sample SAMN11095933, study PRJNA526329) | marine sediment metagenome | biome: Marine sediment; feature: Surficial sediment; material: Deep marine sediment; isolation source: Hadal surficial sediment | place: Pacific Ocean | collected 2014-05 | depth...
CCGGCAGTGACTGCTTCATCGACCCACCTGGCCTCCCGCGCACGCGTCCGATCAGCGATCGCAGCGACTTCACCGGCATGCCGGGATTGGCGGGGAAGATCGATGGCCGATTCAGCGGCTGGGATTTCTCACTCTACGGGGCCTACGTCGACGAGCCGGGTCGGGTGCTCGACTTCGAACTCTCCGGGGTGCGCTTCGAGGCGAACCGATTCGGCCTCTTCGGCGCCGGCGGGAATTGGACGCGTGGCCCGTGGCTCTTGAAGATCGAGGCCGCCTGGTTGACGAAGATTCGCATCTTGCGCGCTCGAGGCAATCCGGCGATTCCCTCGAGTGATGACCACGACGAGATCGATACGATGTTGGGCCTCGAGTACTACGGTCGAGACAACCTCACGATCGCGTTCGAAGTCGTGAACCGACATCTGCTGCACGAACCGTCAAGCCGGAACGTTCGCCAGCTGACGCCAACGAGTCGCTTCGAGTCCTCCTTGCGAATTTCGCGCCCCTTCTTCCGCGAGCGCTTGAATCTGACCGCCCTGGCGGTGGGTTTCGGACAGCGCCTTCAGAACGGTGGAATCGTTCGCCTCTCCGGCGACTACGAACTCACGGATGCCTGGAAGGCCGAGGCCGGCATCCTGATCTTCATCGGCGGCTCCGATCCCGGCCTCGGAACCTACGAGTCGAACGACCGGCTCTACGCCGAGATCAAGTACCGCTTCTAGAGCCCGGCACTTGGGCCATGAGTTGCTCGGCATGTGCACAGCGCGTGCCGATCGACTGCCGATCCTCCTTGACGATCTCGCCATGCCCGACCTGCGCCCGTCTCATGGCAAGTCATCCTGTGGCCGAAGCACCTCTCAGGGAGTCACTCAGGATGAGTCGTTCGAACGCCGAAAATTGGACCGCCGAGCAGGCCTCGCTCGGCGCGGGCCGCATGATCCAAGCGATCGAGCGTGTAGTGCTCGGGAAGTCGGACCAGATCCGCCGAGCCGTCATCTGTCTCTTCGCCCGTGGACACCTGCTCATCGAAGACGTCCCCGGTGTCGGCAAGACGACGCTCGCTCAGGCGCTCGCCCGTTCCGTCGACGCCGAATTCAAACGGATTCAATTCACCAGCGATCTCTTGCCGGGCGACCTGACCGGCATCTTGATCCCGGACCTGTCGGCTCCCGGCACCACGCCGACCTTCCACTTCCAACCGGGACCGCTCTTTGCCAACCTGGTGCTCGCCGACGAGGTCAACCGGGCCAGCCCGAAAACCCAATCGGCTCTGCTCGAAGCCATGAGCGAAAACACCGTCAGCATCGACGGTGTGAGCCATGCTCTACCCGATCCCTTCTTCGTCGTCGCAACCCAGAACCCCTTCGAGCATCACGGCACTCATCCTCTCCCCGAGAGCCAGCTCGACCGATTCCTGATGCGCCTCTCGCTCGGCTACCCCGATCGCGAACACGAAGTCCGCGTCCTCACACAAGATCCGAGTGTGCATGTGCTGCCCGAACTGAAGCCCACATTGAGTCTCGATCAGCTTCGTCGAATCCAGGCGGCGGCGGAAAACGTGAAGGTCGAGGAAAGCCTGCTCGCCTATTTGCTGAACGTCGTCGAGGCGACCCGGCTCCACGAAGGTCTGGCGCTCGGGGTCTCGACGCGAGGCGCCCTGTCGCTGCGTCGCGCGGCGCAGGCCAGCGCCCTGATCGATGGGCGCGACTACTGCATCCCCGAGGACATTCGCGATCTCGCCGTCGACGTGTTGGCCCATCGTGTCGTCGTCCATCTGCGCGGCGGGCTGGCGCCCGAAGCCGAGGAGTCCCGATGGATCATCCGTGAGATCGTCGATCGGGTCGCCGTCCCACTCTAGTGCGAAAACGAAGTTGGCTTCGCCCGCCCCGCGCGTTGCGCGCCACGCGTGCCGGTTGGTGTTTCATCGCGATCATCTTCGGCGTCGGCTTCGCCGCATTGAACACCGGAAACAACCTTCTCTACCTCGTGCTCGCGCTGATGCTGGCCTTTCTCGTTCTCTCGGGACTGCTGTCGGAGACCTCGCTTCGCGGCCTTCGGATCGAGCGGATGTTGCCGCGCGAGCTCTTTGCCCAAAGTCCCAACCGGGTCGTTCTGCGCGTGTACAACGACCAGCGAAAAAACGTTTGCTTCGCGATTACAATCGAGGACCGTCTGGAGGGTCCAGCCGGCCCCGATGCCGCCGGACGGATCTTCATGTTGCGAATCGGGCCTCGATCCGGCGAAAACCGCAGCTATCTCTTCACGCCCGAACGTCGCGGAGACATCCGCTTCGAGGGGTTTCGCGTTTCGACCCGATTTCCCTTTGGTCTCTTCGTGAAATCTCGCGAGCTCGACCTGCCCGAGAGCGCGCTCGTATACCCCCGTGTGGAACGCTTGTCTCCCGAGCTGCGAAGCACGTCCGCCCGCGCCGACGTCCAAGAAGAGGAGACGTCCAGCCGCTCGAATGACGGCGACGAGATCGCCGGCCTACGGGAATTCGAGCCGGGTGACTCGCTCACACGCGTTCATTGGCGAAGCAGCGCTCGAGCCGGCCGGCTGCTCGTGGGCGAGCGGGAAGGCTCGGCCAGCCGCGAGTTCGAGGTGTTCTTGCAAATTCCGTCGAGCCTGGCCCCCTCGCGCGTCGAAGAACGCGTCGCGTCGGCCGCGTCGGAGGTCGTCAGCCATCTCGAGACGGGCTCCCGCGTCGGCCTTCGCGCAAGAGAGGTCTGCTTTCCCCCTGCCACGGGCTTCGCACACCGCTCCCAACTCCTGAGTTTCCTGGCCCGAGTCGAAGCCGAAGTTTTCGTCGAGCCCGAATCCGAACACGCGCCAGCGGGCAGGTCCCGATGAGTCGAATCGAATTTCGCGCGACCGTCGAAGCGCCGCGTCCGGCCGCGGCCTGGCTGATGTCGCTCGTTGCGAGCGGAACGGTCTGGGCGACGGGACAACTTCCGCTCTGGATCATCGCCGTGCAATTGATCGTCTTCGGCCTCAGCTTTGCGACGCGGGCGAATCCCCCGGCGATTCGAACCAGTTCGATCTGGCTGAACATCTTCATGCTCGGAATCACGACCGTCACGATCCGATCGGCGCTCGACGGAAATCCGGCCGTGATCTCCCTCGCCTATTTCGCCGCGCTCTCACAGGGTCTCCAACTGCTCGATGCCCGGCCCAGAAAATCAGAGTTCGTATTGGTGGCGCTCGCGCTCTTCCAGGTGATCCTCGCCTCGAACCTGACCGACAGCGTCTTCTTCCCTCCTCTCTTGGTGGTTTTTCTCGCGACCGTGACTTGGACGCTACTGGTGCACACCCTCGCAATGGAAGCGACGGAGGCCGGGGAGCCCGGCGCGGTCTCGACCGCCATCGCGCCCGACCTCAGACGAATGACTTTCATGGCCACCTCCGCCTGTCTGGTGCTCGCAATCGTGCTCTTCGTCATCTTTCCGCGCCTCCAGACGAATATGCTTCGCGGTCGCGGCGGGAGCGGCTTCGCCATTTCGGGCTTCTCGGATCGTGTCGAACTCGGCACGGTGGGCCAGATCCGCATGGACCACTCGGTCGTGCTGCGCGTCGAGGGACTCGACGGGCCACTCCCCGAACCCGGAAACGCCTACTGGCGCGGATTGGCCTTCGACCAATTCGACGGACGCCATTGGTCGATCTCACGCGCGGAACGATTCGCGTCGAGAATCCCCATCAGCGGGATCGGCCGCTTCGGAATCGACTTCCAACCGGGCAATCCCAATCCGACGATCGGCCAACGCATCATCCGCGAGCCGGTCGAGTCGAGTGTGCTCTTCGTTCCGGGCAATCTGCGCCGCATCGAGGGCTCCTTCCAACAACTCGAACGCGACCGAAACGGAGGACTCTATCTGCCCGGCCGTGACAACGAACGAGTCCGCTACACGATCTGGACCGATGTGTCCGCGCCCGACCCAGGAGTTCTGCGACTCGATCGTGCGCGACCCCCGATGGAGCCGGGACCCGGAGGCCATCGCCCGTCCAAGCGATATGGGCAACTCGCGGACATCGATCCTCGCATCCATGCCCTCGCGAAAGAAATCGTCGCAGACGCCCAGAACGATTTCGACCGCGCGCTGGCCATCCAGGAGAATCTGCGACGCAATGGGCGCTACACGGACTCCCCTCCGCCGCTCGGTGACGACGACACGACGCCCATCGAAGCCTTTCTGTTAGGCGAACTCGAGGGACATTGCGAATATTTCGCGAGCGCCATGGTCACGCTGGCCCGCAGCCAGGGATTGCCGGCCCGCTTCGTGAACGGCTTTGCCGGCGGCCTTCTCAACGACATCGGGGGCTTCGTCGAAGTCACGCAGGCGGACGCGCACGCCTGGGTCGAGATCCACTTCGAAAAAGCCGGCTGGATACGCTTCGATCCGACCCCCCCGGACCTGCGACTCCGCGCCAATCACGCTCTCTCCGTCTGGGCCCGACTCGGCCAGGTCGGAAGCGCCCTCGAACTCTGGTGGTTCCGCAGCGTCGTCGACTTCGACAGCGTGGATCAGATCGGCGTATTGCGAGGCCTTTGGCTGCGCTGGAGCCAGAAGCGAAGCCCGGGAACCTCGACATTGACGACCCAGCGGGCTCGACCCAAGGACTCGGATTGGACCCAGTCCTTCAGGGATCGGGGCGATCTCTTCCTGGCGATCGGCTGGCTCATCGCGCTCGGGGCCGCAGCGCTCGCGTGGCGCTCGCGATTCAACCGAAGCGATCGCTCCATGCCGGAAGCGTATCGCCGGGCCCTCCGACTCCTGGCGCGAAGAGGCTGGGTGCGTGCCGAATCGACCTCCGCGCTCGACTTTGCCTCCCACGTCAAGCCGTCGCTCTCGACAACCGGCGCCCGTGCCTTCGACGAAATCACGGGCCACTATCTCGCCGAGCGATTTGGCAACCAGAGCCCGAATCGCCTGGAGGCCGAACTGGCGACGCTAAAGGACGCCGTAGATCGGATGGGTCTGCGGAATCAGACGGACGTCGGTTAGACGCTGCTGCGCGCGCTCGAGCCAAGCCACCAACTGGTGGGACCCGGGCATCGCCTTGACCCCACCCATCGGCGTCACCGGCTGGAGCACCAGGGGAATTTCCCTCGACACCGCGACGATTCGATCGATCATCGCATCGAGTTCCTCATCCCGCGTCGAGGGCGTAACGACCACCTTCACATAGACCTGCTTCGCCCGCTGCGCCGTGCGCAGGAAGGCCTCGTGGGCGTCGTGGAAATCGTGGCCGGGCAGCGGCGTTTGTCCGGGCCCCCATCGGACATCGCTCGCCAATTTCCAGTCCATCGAAACCAGATCCACCTGCTCCACACAACGCGACAGCGCGTCGTTGTGGAGGCCATGCGTTTCCAGATAGATCCGCCGGTCGGCGGCGACCAAGCGCGCAACGATCGCGCACACCGCATCGGGCTGTAGCAAGGGCTCGCCCCCGGTCAGACTGATCCAGGTCGAGCGACGCGGCGCCAAGGCCTCGATCGTCTCGATGATCGTCTCGAGCGAGATCGGATTGGCGTGTTCGGAAAACACGGCGCTGCCGGCCGAATCCTCGATCCGACAACTCGAACTCTCTCGCCAGGTATTCGGTGAATCGCACCAACGACAACGCAGATCACAGCCGCCGAAGCGAACGAAGACCGTCGAACGACCGACTTCGGGCCCCTCGCCCTGCACGGAGGCAAAGATCTCGACGAGCGAGGCCGCCCCACCGCTTCGATCGGCCTCGGCCGACCGATCCGTGAAAGACTTCGACGAGGACGTCGACACCCTATCCGTCCCCCCGGCTCAGCGCTCGAGCAGACATCGCCCCATCGCGATCTCCCCGATGACCTCCTCCAGCCTTTCCGGATAGCGATCGAGATCACGGATATGAAAACGCGAGACATGGTCGGCATCCGGCCGCGCCTCGACCCATTCGAGCTTGTTCGTGAGATGATCGGCCACGGCCATATGATCGAGAGCCCGTTTTCCGTTGACCTCATCGCCACCGAAGATGAAGGTCGCTTCGCCGACGCTATGCGCCAAAGAGAGCGTCGCCGAATATCGCTCGCGAGCGATTCGTGCGCACAGATGCACGTCCAGCGAGCGGTCCACCTCGAGCACGACCATCACATGCCCCCCGAAATGGACCAGGCGAAAATCGTTCTCCGCGATCCAGGCCACTTCGAGTGGAGCCGGCGGGAGTTCGACCAGCGCCGCCTCCTTTGCGAGATCGCTCGGCCTTCCGGCCAACAACGCTGCGATATCTCCACGAATATCGCCGGTCTTTCCCGCGATCTCCCCGGTGCGCCATCGCCAGAGTCGACCCCAACGTTCGAAATCGTGTTGCGTGAAGCGCCCCGTCGCCAGGTCGACCAGCTTGTCCGAAAAACGACTTCGTCGCGAGCAGGTCTCGAGGATGAGGGGCAACGCACTGTCGAGCCCTTCGCCGCCATGGACGGCGTTCTTGCCCAATGCGTCCCGCAGCGCGACGAGATCCTCGGGCGGCCAAGCCTGCCGCGCGAACCAACTCAGCCGTCCGCGGTACAACGCCGCAGCCTGGACGACATCGTGTGCCGGCGAGGGACTGAAACCCACCACGAAGATCGGAGTATCGTCTCGAAGATCCGTGGCGATGCTGCGAAAGAACGTCATCAGCTCTTCCTGGGGATAGATCCACATGCCTTCGAGCTGACGAATATCACGCGCCAGGAGAACCGCTGAGAGCAACGAATCGCGGTCCGCATGAACGAGGATCGCGGCACGCCCACGTGCCACCGAGCGACCCGCATCACCGTCCTCTTCTTTTTGAGATCGACGACGACGCTCGCCCGCGCGGCGTCGAGCCGACTGGGAATCGTCCTCATCGATCTCTTCCGCGTCTTCGAAGGACTCCTCGACCGACTCGCCCGCTTCGAAATCGGGCTCGTCCTCGGTCAGCCTCGCCAGGATTTCAACCAGATCATCGGCGTCGATCAGATCCTCTTCGTTGATCGGATCGGCAACGTCCTCGGCGGGATCCGACGATGCGTCGTCGTCATCGTCCCCCTCACCGCGTCCCTTGCCTCGGCCGCCTCGTCGAGCGTCCCCGCGCCCGCCCCGCCGCCCACGACGATGGGCTCTTCGAGGCGGATCCGAATCGTCCGATTCATCCGCCTCCGAGGCGCTGCGACTCGAACGCGCGCGACTCCTCGAGGTGTCGGAGCCGGCGGGTGGGTCGTCGAGGTCCATCAGGGAAACCTCTTCGAAGCGAGGGCGCGAGGGACGCGTCCCTTCGCCGCCGGGAGCCGGCTCGTTCGCGCGGCCGTTGCGCGCGGTCCCCTCAGCGGCGGAGTCCTCCGCGCCGCCGTTGCGTCCACGACGAGACCGGCGACGTCGACGTCCACGACCGCGACCCCCTTCCTCGTTCTCGTCCCGATCGCCGCGGTCTTCATCGCGCGCGGAAACGGCCTCGCTGCGCGGCCCACGCTTCGGCGCGTCGCCGTTCTCCGATTGATCTGCGGCCGGGCCCGACGGCGGAGTCTCGCCACTGCCGGTCGGGTCATTGCCCGCGGAACGACCGCGACCCCCACGTCGGCGACTCCGGCGCGGTGTTCGAGACTGTGTCCCTTCCCCCGCCGCACTCGAAACGAGACTGACCGTCGCGCCAGCGGAATCCGAAACGGTGCGCAACTCGTAGGCGAGGGTCATCGCCGCCAAGGCGCGTTCGAGTCCCTCGACGAACTTCTCCGCGACGAGCAGGAGCCTTGGCGCACCCAGCTTGAGCGGAGGAGCCGTATTGGCAAAGAGCACCGGGAAGGACGACGACAGGGGCCCGAGCGCCTCGAGAACGCTTCCGAGCGCGCTCCAATCCATCTCCTCACGCACGACGACGACGACGGGATCGCCCTCGGCGTTCACGCCGACGGCATCGATGACATCCAGATCGGCGCCCGGCACCGGCCAGGGGCTGAGCCCCCGGAGTTCCGTTCCACCCGCGAGTTGGGCGACCACGCGTCCGCGCAAGCCCTCTTCCCCATCGCGAACCTTTCGATCGTTCAGACGACGACGAATCTGTCCTTCGAGTCCGTCGAGCACGCCCGCGAGATCGCTGCCGGAAAGCGCTGTGGTCGAGCGGCCACCGATCTGGATCTCGAGAACGGCCGCGTCTCCATCGGTACGAATCTCGGCGACGCGGCGAGCCAACACCACCAATTCCAGACGATCGATTCCCACACGAACGCAACCCCCATGTTTCGCCGCCAGGCCTTCGAGCGCGATCGCCGCACGGCTGAAAGCGGTGCGCGCTTCGACCGAAGTCAGGCGAGCCGCGAGTTGCGCCGCATCGCTCGCGAGCACGCGGGCGTTGAGTTCCGCTTCCACCAGCAATCGACCATTCGCCAACGCCGGCGCTTCGATCGGCTCGATCGCGTAGGGCAGCCGTCCCAGAAGACCGAGCGAGCGACGCGCGCCCGCGGACCATTGCGGCGTCACCACGTGGACCGGCCCGTTGAAACCGGTTTTCTCGGCGGCGTATTGCGCGGCGAAAAGTCCACCGAGCAGCGCTTCCGTCCCGGACTTCGGAGAGAACGCGACGAGGATCTTCGTGCCGTCGGCGCGTTCCCCCTGTCCGATCAGGGCGAGCCTCGAGGGCACCTCGGGTTCTGCCCAGGGCTCGAGCGAGGTCGCTTCGACGATGCCCTTCTCGAGTAGTTTCGGAAGCACATCCGCGCCTCCGGAATCCTTCTTGGCCTCGGCTGCGCCGCGCCTGCGTCTGGCAAATCTCTTCATCATGCTTCGAATCTCCACGCTGCCTGGCCGCGAGCCGCGCTCTTCGCGTCGGGTCGGCCTGTCACAGCACGCTTGGTTTCAGCAGAGTTCGGGTCCCTACTCGGGGCCGACATCGACCACCGTAAGAGCGAGAGCGCCCATCTCCACGAGTGTCGACGTTGCGTCCTGAACGACGCGTTGAAGATCTCCGAAGAGGCGGTCCTGGCTCAAAACGGCGGACAGCTGATCCTGTTGATTTGCGAATTCGAGCACGACGCCGCCGAACAATTTCCTGTCGCTGCGTACGTGCTTGACAACTCGGTTCCATCGATCGACTGGAATCTCCAGTCGAAATTCCTTGAAGTTCCGCCAATCCTCGGGCAGTTCTTCCTTCTCCAGACAGACCACGACTTCGGACGCCGTTTTTCCGCGGGTCACACGCCAATGTCGGTTTTGCGAGAGCAACACCCGTCCGTCTCCTCGCTTCGTCCTAGCTCTTTGCACCCGCATCCGAATCCTCGAATGCGGACAGTTCCACAACGCGGAGCTTCGCCAGGAAAGAGGAGAAAAGCCCCTCGGTCCGCGCGCGACTCACACGTCTCATCACTTCGTCGTCAGCCAGAATCGAATCCGACAGCGCCAACAGGACGCGTGCCCCGTCCTCCGCGTCGGATTGCCAGCGGATCCACGCCATCTCATCCAGATGGCGCGCCAACCGTTTCGGTTCCGTCTCCTTGCCGAGCGATTCCGTCACCTGCTCGAGCCAGGTATCGATCGCGGCCGCCCTCGGCTTCCCTTCGAGACCCTCCGTGGCCTCGCTGCCCTGGGTCATCCAATCGCTCACCCAGGCCGTCTTCGGAGGCCAGGGGCCCAGCTGGCCCTCCCGAATCTCCGCCAGCGTCGCGTCCAAACCTCTGCGCGAGTCCTCGTCGTCCCCAGCGCCGTCCGAGGACGAACCCAACGCGCTCCTCACGAGATCCCCCGGAGTCGGCTCGTCGTCGAGGTCGTCAGAAAACAGTCGACTTCGCCACTCGACGAAGGACGTCGGAAGCGGTCGATCGATCGGCTGGGCGAGACTCGCGCGTCGCACGAGTGCGCGCAATGGGTCTCGACCGACTTCGAAGAGACGCTGCTCAGTTCCGGCCGCCAGACTTCGCAGGAAGCCCCGAACCTTGCTGCGGCCCGCATTATAGAGCTTGAAATCGAGAATTCCGCGGGCTTCGTCGAAGCGAATCTCGAAAAGCCGTGCGCCACCGGCCGGATGGCTGTCCACCAGATAGCCGACTCGGCCTCCCCGATAATCCGGAATCGATAGATGGGCCGTCTGCCAGCGATCCTGTGCAGCCGCCTTGGCGCGGCGCGGCGACGGGGCCCGCGCCTCGGACACTTCGAACTCGAATCCCTGGGAGCGAAGTCGATGGCGCGCCTTGCGCAGCAGCTTTCGGCCGGCCTTCGCGACCCCCTCGTCCGAAACCGCAATCAGAACCTCGGCGCCCGCCTCGACCTCGCCCCAGACCAGGATGAGTTCTTCGGCCGCGTCGGGTTCCTCTCTCAGGATCCAAGCCAGGAGCGTGCTGGCCTCTTCGGCATTCAACTCCTCCAGCAGTCGGTGTGGATCCCCATTCGCCGGTCTGATCTGGTCGGCCAGACCGCCCAGCTCGCTGGCTGCGCGTTCGAGGCTCTCGGGTAGGCTCATCGATCTTTCTCGATTCGTGCGGAGTCGACGATCACGTCGGTGCGAAGGGATCGAGCAATCTCTTGTGCTCATCCATCGCAAAGCGATCGGTCATGCCGGCTATGTAGTCCGAAATGGCCCGCATCTGTCCCTCACGTGCGAACCGACTATGCACATGGCTGGGGAGAAGATTCGGATCATCCCGATAGGTTTTGAATAGATCCCCCACGACCCACTCGGCCTTGCGCGTTCGCCTCAGCACACGCGGGTGGTGGTAGAAATTCTGCGAAAGAAAACTCTTCAACTCGCCCTTTCCGAATTCGATCTCGGGTGAGAACCCAACGAACGAATCCGAACACGCGCGCAATGCCGGGAGCGACTCCGGAGGATCCGCATCCAGTCGACGACTCGTCTCCTGGATCAAATCCCCAATCAGGGTATCGCCGAGCGCGCCAATCGTCTGTGCACGCGTCACAGATTCTTTCGATTCTTCACCCGTCTCGCCGCGCTTCGCCAGCGCCAACTTCCAGAGCGTCATCGAATCCAACATCTCGATCGAAAGAATTCCAGAACGGAGTCCATCGTCCAGATCGTGGTGCAAATAGGCGATCTCGTCGGCGCAGTCGGCGATCTGGGCCTCCAGGGTTCTCTGGCTATATTGAGGCGGCAACGCCACCGGGTGACTCCAATGACAGCCGTGCTTGAGGATCCCTTCCCGCGTCTCCGCCGTCAGGTTCAATCCGCTCCAGTCGGGATAGCGCTCCTCGAGCAGGTCGACGATCCGCAGGCTCTGACGGTTGTGATCGAAGCCGCCATCCTCCTTCATCCATTCCGCCAACACGGCTTCACCGGCGTGGCCGAAGGGCGTATGGCCGAGATCGTGGGCCAGGACGATGGCTTCGGCCAGATCCTCACTGAGTCGCAGGGCCCGGGCGATCGTGCGGGCGATCTGGGCACCTTCGATCGTATGCGTCAGCCGATTTCGATAGTGATCGTTTTCGACATGGACGAAGACCTGGGTCTTGAACTCGAGACGACGAAACGCGCGCGCGTGAACGATCCGATCGCGATCGCGTTGATAGGCGCTGCGGTAGGCATGGGGCGGTTCGTCGACGAGTCGGCCCGCCGAGTCGCCGGCACAGGCCGCCCACGGCGCGAGCATCCTGCGCTCCTCCTCCTCGTATTCCTCTCGTGTTCGCCAACTCATGATGCCTGGCCTCTACCCTTCTTCGTCGGCCTGTCTCAGCAGATCTCGCATCGCCTTTCGCGAGCGCGCATCGATGTCGTCGAGGGCCGGATGCCGAAGCTCTCCGGCACGGACGCCGTGATCGTTGGCGTCGTCCTCGCTCGCTGGCCGCCCGCCGTGCAGCAAGACGTAGAGTGCGAGGAATGCGACCAAAAGCGCACCGCCACCCACGAGCCACCGTGCACCCAACATGCTGACTCGCTCCTATGCTTCCCTGGGGGGTGGAACGCCCCAAAATTACGGCTGGGAGGCGGGGCTGTCAACTCGACAGCCGACGTCCACACGCGGCCCGAGCGAGTCGCTAACCTCGGGCGATGCCGATTCTCCGCCCGCTTCCCGAACGCCTTCTGCTCGGCCCCGGGCCCTCGAATGCCCACCCGAGCGTGCTCGAAGCGATGGGCCGGCCGCTGGTCGGCCATCTCGATCCCGAGTTCATCGCCCTGCTCGATCGGCTGAAGGCCGGGCTTCGCACGCTCTTCGGAACCTCGAACGCCATGACCCTGCCGCTGTCGGCGACCGGCAGTGCCGGAATGGAAGCCGCGCTGGTCAACCTACTCGAGCCGGGCGATACGGTCGTCGTCGGTGTGAATGGTGTCTTCGGCGGTCGCATGGCCGAAGTCGCGCGGCGGGCCGGAGCCGTCGTCACGACGGTCGAGGCGACATGGGGAACGATCCTCGACGCGACGGAGATGGCCGACGCGATCTCGTTCGTGCGTCCGCGGGTGGTCGCCTTCGTCCACGCGGAAACGTCGACCGGCGTGTGCCAACCCGTCGAAGCGATCGCCCAGGCCGCCAAGCAGGTCGATGCCATGCTGATCCTCGACTGCGTGACCTCCTTGGCCGGACGGCCGGTCGAATTGGATACCTGGGGCATCGACGCGGCTTATAGTGGTTCGCAGAAATGTCTCTCGTGTTCACCGGGAATGTCGCCCGTGTCGTTCTCCGATCGCGCGATCGAACACATCCAGAAACGAAAGACACCGGTGCAGAGTTGGTTCCTCGATCTCTCGCTCCTCGCCGGCTACTACGCGGGCGCAAAGCGCACCTACCATCACACCGCGCCGATCACGGCGACCTACGGTCTGGCGGCCGGCGTCGATCGCGTGCTCGAAGAAGGACTCGAAGCCCGCTTCGAACGCCACACGTCTGCGGCCAAGCGCCTGATCGAGGGCCTCGAACCGATGGGATTCGAATGTCTCGTGCGCGCGGAAGACCGACTTCCCATGCTCACCTCCGTGCGACTTCCCGAGCGCGTCGGGACGCTCGGCGAAGCGGCCGTCCGCACTCGCCTGCTCGACGACTTCGGGATCGAGGTCGGCGGCGGTCTGGGCCCGCTGGCGGGAGCAATCTGGCGAATCGGTTTGATGGGCGAGAACGCGCGCCCGGAACCCGTCGACCGGCTCCTCGAAGCGCTCCACGAGATACTCGATTGAACGAGATCGGTCGCGCCGCTCTCAGGCGTTCAAG
>SMVA01396626.1_pt1 | contig 13132 bp, 7 predicted proteins | sample 2456451 | NCBI WGS metagenome assembly SMVA01 (sample SAMN11095933, study PRJNA526329) | marine sediment metagenome | biome: Marine sediment; feature: Surficial sediment; material: Deep marine sediment; isolation source: Hadal surficial sediment | place: Pacific Ocean | collected 2014-05 | depth 0-1...
CTGTACAGAAAACTGTGAGCCGATCACCAGCGACCCGGATTATTACGCCTATTGGATGCATTCCGAGATTGAGGGCGCATGGGGCGGCGGTTATCTCGGTCAGGGCGTCACGATCACGGTCGTTGATGACTTCAACAGCCCTTATGATTACTGGGGCAATTTGGAAAATAGTCTGGATCTTCTTCGTCACGGTGAGTGGACGCTGTTGCAAGCGGGCTTGATCGCGCCATCGGCGACTATGGTGGCAGATGAATTCAGCAGAGGCGGCGGGGTCAGGCTGGCGAGTGGATTCAATGTGCTGAATCTGAGCTACGGCATTTATGCCGCCACAGGTTACAACGTCGACCAACTTTTATTCGGCCGCCAGGAAGCATCGATTATCTCTTACGCCGAGAATGGTGATGCGGTTATTTCGAAAGCCGCGGGAAACGATGCCACGGCGGTTGGGACTGGGAATTCTGATGGTCTTGAGGATTATCTGGCCACCGCTTTGATCGGCACACAATCTGCGATTTTTGTCGGCGCTCTGGACTATAATGGTACAGTTGTAGAAGGGGTCGGCACCGGTACGCTGGCATATTATTCCAACTATGCGGGCAGCGACACAGCAGTTCAGGAACAGTTTTTGGTCGTTGGCGTTGCGTCCGGTCTTTCACGCGATGTAGATGGAGATGGCAATTATATTTATTCTTGGGCGGTTGGTGGAACCGGTCTGGCTGGCACCTCATTCGCTGCCCCGATCATCAGCGGCTACGCTGCCATTCTGTCGAGCAAATTTTCTGGCGCCTCGCCGACGCAGGTTGCCAGCCAATTGCTTTCGACCGCACGGGAAGACACAATCTTTGGCTATGACATAGAAATCCATGGTCAGGGCGAAGCAAGTATTTTCCGTGCGCTTGCACCAGGATCAATAGATGGTTTTGGTGAATATCCCCCTTGGTGGTTTATGTGTGAGACAAGCGCTTGGGCGGCCGCGACAGCCGCGGCCGTCAAGCGCGTGCGGCTAGATTGAATTTCTGAGCCAGAGCCAGCGGATCTGTTTGCGGCAAGCCATCGCCAGAGAGCGACCGCGATTTGAGCGCTCTTTACGGAATGCGTGCGTTACCCAAGACATGACCCCGCATCAGTCCTTCAACGATCTTTTCCCCAAGTGTTTGCGCAGCCGCGACGGTGTGGATTTCCCGCGCCCCTTGAACGGATTCTTCTCCGACTGGCTGCGAAATGTCAGCCGTATCGGGGTTCCTGGCATGTCAAAATCAGCGCGTAAACCGTTGACAAGATAGCGCGAATAGCTCGCGGGCAACTTGTCCGGAAACGACGCCATCACCACGAACGCAGGTGGGCGGGTCTTCACCTGCATCATGTAGCGCAGCTTGATCCGCTTGCCCCCGGGCGCAGGCGGCGGATGCGCGGCCAACATGCCTGCCAGCCAAATGTTCAGCCGTGCCGTCGGCACCCGCTTGTTCCAGATCTCCTGGGCCTGCATCACAGCTTCCTGCAAACCATCCAGCCCCTTGCCGGTCAGCGCCGAAACCGTCACCAGTGGTGCGCCGCGAAGTTGCGGCAGCAGTCTCTCAAACTCCTCTCGCAACGCCTTGATCTTTCTTCCTTTATCGCGCTCAAGGTCCCACTTGTTCACGGCGATGACAACCGCGCGCCCCTCGCGTTCGGCCAGATCGGCAATGCGCAGGTCTTGCTGTTCAAACGGAATATCAGCGTCCAGCAGAACCACCACAACCTCGGCAAATCTGACCGCTCTCAGGCCATCCGAAACCGACAGCTTTTCCAGCTTGTCCTGCACTTTGGCGCGTTTTCGCATGCCCGCGGTATCAAATATTCGAATCGGCACGCCACGCCAATCGGTCGACACCGAGATTGCGTCTCGCGTTATTCCGGGTTCCGGGCCAGTAAGCAGGCGATCTTCACCAAGTATCTGATTGATAAGAGTGGATTTTCCAGAATTCGGCCGCCCCACAACCGCAACCTGCAACGGCCTTGCAGCGGTCGGAACCCGCGGCCCGTCCCCGACATCCACATCTACATCTACATCCGGCGCGTCACGCTTTGCACGCTCCGCGAACGCGTCGGCCATCGGCGCAAGAGCGGCATAAAGCTCGTTCATACCCTCGCCGTGTTCGGCCGACATGCGGATCGGCTCACCCAATCCAAGCGAAAATGCCTCGATCACACCACCGTCCGCCGCCGCGCTTTCGGCCTTGTTGGCAGCCAGGAAGACATGCGCGTTTTTCTTGCGCAAAATGTTCGCAAACACTTGATCTGCAGGGGTAATTCCGACCCGTGCGTCGATGACGAACAGGCAGGCATCGGCCATCTCGACCGCCCGCTCGGTCAGGCGCTGCATGCGCCCGCGCAGCGATTGATCGCTAACCTCTTCCAACCCTGCCGAGTCAATCACCGTGAATCGCAAATCGCCAAGCCGCGCCTCGCCTTCACGCAGATCGCGGGTCACCCCGGGCTGGTCATCGACCAACGCCAGCCGCTTGCCCACCAAACGGTTGAAAAGCGTCGATTTTCCCACATTGGGGCGCCCGACAATAGCAAGGGTAAAGGTCATGGGTGCGCTCCGGCGGCGTCAGCAGCCGCCCGCATATACTATGCTCGTGTCAACGAAAAGCCAGAAGCTGCCCATCTGCATTGACCACATACATCACGCCGTCCACCACAATCGGGCGTGTCGCGGCGCCGCCGCCAAGAACAGTATCATATGCCAGCATTCCATCCACCGGATCAAAGGCGCGCAGCATGCCGTCGCTCGACGCCACCCAAAGCCGCGCTCCCGCAAGAACCGGGCCGAAATGCGCATAGACATCACGCTCGCGTCTTTGCCGGCGTTGTGGAACGATATCAGGCAGTTGAGTGCCCCAAATTCTCGCGCCAGTGCGCGCGTTCAGGCGGATAAGCTCGGCCTGATCTGACATCAGAAATACCGACCCGCCATCAATCCAGACCGGCCCAGATGCGCCCTCCCGAGCGGTCCATAACCGTTCGCCATCGCCGCTATCCACAGCAACTGTGCGCCCTGACGGATTGCCTGCGTAAATGACACCACCTTGCAAAACCGGATCGCCAGTTATATCGGAGATTTGCGCGTAAGCGCGGCCAAGACGGCCGCCGGTTACCGAACTGCGCCAAATCTGAAGTCCACCTTTACGAAACGCTGCAACCAGCTGCGCGGTTCCGTACGGAAATATCACCAGTTGGTCGCCCACAGCAGGCCCGGCGCCACCGACAATTCCGGTCACCGAAGGTGCGCCGTCCAGTTGCCAGCGTATTCGCCCGTTTGCGGCGTCGATGGCCCAGGCGCGGCTGTCCCGCGTCACAACATAAACCGAGTCGCCGCGTGCGCTCGGCGCGCCTGTGGCCGCGGCACCAAGCCGCTGGCGCCAGAGCACCGCACCGCTTGCCGGATCAAGTGCGACCAGTTCACCAAATCCCGTGGTGACAAACAGCCGGTCTCCAGCCAGGGCCAGACCGCCCCCTGAAGCTTCGTCGCTTTTATCGTTTGGCGGTGTTAGATCGCGCGCCCAAAGCGGCGTCCCGGATAGCGATGTGGCTGCAACCATGGATCGGCTGTCAATCGTGAACAGCCGCCCCGAGGCTGCCACGGGATCAGCCGTTATCCGGTGCCGGCGGTCGTTGCCCTGACCAATGCTCGTGGCCCAGATTTGGACAGGGGCGGTGGAAAATGCCGGATGCTGAATGCTGTGGCTGGCAGTGCCGGCGCGATGGGTCCAACTTAAATGATTGATTTGTTTCGCTAATCTGATCGGAACGGCACGATCAATCTGCGCTGATGTGGTCCCGGCGCTGGCCCCGCGGATATCCTGGCGCTCGCCCGGCAATCGAACATCTTCTTGTCCGCAGGTCGCCAGAAATACCAAAGCGGCAATCAGTACCGGTTTGCTCCGGTTCATCGTCACGCCGATGCCCTCATTAATTCCCGCCTCGATTATTTGCAATCACTGCCCGGGCCTACGCTGGTTCAAGCTCGCCACCCAATGCCACCATCAACTGGGACACCCGACGACGCAACCCCTCTGTGACCTCTCCGTCCGCAAGTATCGCCCGCAGTCGAGACAGTGCAGCATCGCTGTCGCCAGCCTCGATCTCGGCAATCGCCATTTGCTCTTCCGCCAGCAACCGAAACGGCGCCCCGGCGATCGCCAAGGGCTCCAGCCTTACCAACCGCTCGCTCGGCGCCAATGTGTCGGACTGAAATAGGATCAGCTTTAGTTCGGCCAAATGCCGGTAAGGCGTCGTTAGTGTCGTGTCTCCTGCAAGCGCTCGCAAACTGTCCAGGGCTGCTTCCCGGTCAGCGCCATTTATGGCCTCAGCCGAAGCCAGCAGCGCCGCAAGTGCACCTTGGTCGCCTTCTCTGCTGATCGCTCGCAGCGAGGCGCTGCGGCCCGACGGGTCACTCTGCTGAAGCGCTGCAATTATCTGGTCGCCCAAGGCCTGCGCGGCGCTGCGTGCGCTGGCCTTTCGCCACTCGTTATAGGCCGCGCCACCGACCAGCAAGATCACCAAAAGCACGGCGATCCAGCCATACTTTTTCATCAGCCGGAACTGCTTGTCACGCCGTACCGCCTCGCTGACTTCGTCGATGAAACTGTCGGTATCGCTCACCCGCCATCTCCTGCCTGGATTTGCCTCTCATTACCCAACCTGTTCCCGGTTGCCAAGTGATGCTGCGCACCGTCATCTCATCAGCTCTCAAAGTGCGCTTGCCCTACCCTCCGCACGTATCTAAACTGAACCGAACGGTTTAGATTGGTCATTTATCGCGAAATGGTTGAGAATACACCGCCGAGATCATATGTGACCCCGATCAAGACTGGCAAAAGCGTGACCCACGGCAAGAGGCCATAATGCGAGTATTTCCGATCATTACTGCGGCGCTGGTGGGCGCATTTTTGTACGCTCTGGTATTTGAGCGCGACAGGATCCTGGATTTCGCCGCCGGTAACAGTAGAGCGTTTTTGGACGAACAGGTCGCGGACGCCAGTGCCGAGGATGCACCTGACTCCAGCGCTTACAGTGATGCTGCGCGCATAGTGTCGGTCGTAGCGATGAAATCTGAGGCTCAGGATATTGCCAGTGCTGTTCTGGTGCGGGGCCGGACCGAAGCAGCGCGTCAAGTTGACGTTCGCGCCGAAACCAGCGGGCTGGTTATTTCTGAACCGCTGCGCAAAGGGGCCCATGTCGAAGCTGGCCAAACTCTTTGTCAGCTTGATCCAGGCACCCGGCAGATATCGTTGGCGTCGGCCAAGGCCGGTTTGGCCGAAGCCCAGGCGCGGATGCCCGAGGCACAGGCCCGTCTACCCGAGGCACTGGCGCGTCTGGCCGAGGCAGAGGCGCGGCTGGTTGAAGCGGGGATAAATCTTCGCGCGGCAAAACGCCTGTCCGAGGGTGGATTTGCTTCCGAGACCCGCGTGGCGTCGGCCGAGGCATCGCATGAGGCCGCCATGGCCGCGGTGCAAGCCGCCAAATCCGGTGTCGCCGGGTCAAACTCCGGCGTTCAAGCCGCCAATGCTGGCATCCAATCAGCGCAAGCCGGGATCGCCGCCGCCGAGCGCGAAATCGACCGGCTGACGATCACGGCACCTTTTGGTGGGGTGTTGGAATCAGATGCCGCCGAAATCGGATCGCTTTTGCAACCCGGAGCACTTTGCGCCACCGTCATTCAGCTTGATCCGATCAAACTTGTCGGGTTCATTCCTGAAACCGAAGTCGCACGCGTCAAGGTTGGCGTCCTTGCGGGCGCGCGCCTTGCCACCGGCAAAGAGGTCGCGGGAACGGTGACGTTCCTGTCGCGCTCTGCTGATCAGACGACACGAACATTCCGGGTAGAAGTTCAAGTTCCGAATGCCGACCTGGCCATCCGCGACGGCCAGACGGCGGAAATAATTATCGCGGCAGACGGTCAGGCGGCGCACTTTCTGCCGATGTCCTCACTGACTTTGGACGATGACGGCCGGCTTGGCGTGCGCACGGTTGATGAGACAAATCACGTGGTTTTTACGCCTGTTGAGGTTGTCCGCGACACATCTGAGGGCATCTGGGTCACTGGCCTTCCACAGGCCGTCAATATCATTGTCGTGGGACAGGAATTTGTGATCCACGGCGTGCCGGTCAAGGTCGCTTACCGCGAGGTCGGCCAATGACCGGCATCGTCGACTGGGCCGCGCAACGCGCCCGAATGGTCATCGCATTCATTATCATGACGATCTTGGCCGGTGGCTTTGCCTATAGCACGCTGCCCAAAGAGGGCGAGCCGGACATCGAAATACCGGCGCTTTTTATCTCGGTCGTCTTTCCGGGCATTTCTGCTGAAGACTCAGAGACTTTGCTGGTCAAGCCAATGGAAAACGAGCTTGGCGATATTGACGGCCTGAAGAAACTAAGCGCGACAGCGGCGGAAAACTATGGCGGCGTCGGTCTGGAATTTGAATTTGGCTGGGACAAGACCAAGATAATCGCAGAGGTCCGTGACCGGATGAATACCGTCGAAGCAAGGTTTCCGATCGGCGCCGACAAATACACCATCAGCGAAGTCAACTTTTCCGAATTTCCAATCGTGATCGTCAGCCTCACTGGCGCGGTGCCAGAACGCACATTGCTGCGCGTCGCAAAGGATCTTCAGGACCGGCTGGAAGGGCTGGAGCCGGTGCTGGAAGCGGCACTGACCGGGCACCGCGACGAAATGCTCGAAGTCATTATCGACCCGCTACGTCTGGAAGCCTACAACGTGACCGCGGCCGAGCTGATCAACGTCGTCGTCAACAACAATCTGTTGATTGCTGCCGGTGAGATCGAGACGGATTCGGGCGCATTTTCGGTAAAAATCCCATCGGCGTTCAAAGATCAGCGCGATGTTTACAATCTGCCGGTCAAGGTCAATGGCGACAGTGTAGTCACGCTCGGCGATCTGGCTGAAATTCGCCTGACATTCGAGGATCGGACCGGTATCGCGCGGTATAACGGGGAAACGACGGTGGCGTTGCAGGTCGTAAAGCGCAAGGGCTATAATCTGCTCGATACATCAAATCTGGTGCGCGAAGAGGTCGCAAAGGCACGCGCGGAATGGCCCGAAGAATTGCGCGCAGCGATTGATGCAAGAATTTCCAACGACCAATCCATCGTGGTAAATTCAATGGTGCGCCAGCTTGAAGGCTCGGTCTTGACCGCGATTGCGTTGGTGATGATCGTGGTTCTGGCCTCGCTTGGCACGCGGGCTGCTCTGTTGGTGGGATTTGCCATCCCAACTTCGTTCCTGCTGTGTTTTGCGATGCTCGCGGTAATGGGAATCACAATCTCAAACATCGTCATGTTTGGGTTGATCCTGGCAGTTGGGATGCTGGTTGATGGGGCCATTGTGGTGGTCGAATACGCGGACCGACGAATAAGCCAAGGCACCGGCCCGATGCACGCCTATGTCGAGGCGGCAAAACGCATGTTCTGGCCGATTGTAAGTTCCACCGCGACGACGCTTTGCGCCTTTCTTCCGATGCTGTTCTGGCCCGGCGTTCCGGGCGAATTCATGGGTATGTTACCGGTCACCTTGATCTTCGTATTGTCGGCCTCGCTGTTAGTAGCGCTGATTTATCTGCCGGTGATTGGCGGTGTCGCGGGCCGGATGTCGCGGATGTTTGAGGGCGGATCAGAAATACTGCGCCGCCTGCCCTGGCTTGTGCGCGCGGCTTTGGTGCCGCCGTCGCTCTATTTGCTGTTCATCGCCGCGATGCAATCGCTGAACCCTGGGTACCTGTTTGGTGGTGACCCACCCTTCAGCGGCATTGCGGCAATTCTTCCTGGAGCAGCGCTGTTCCTGGTTGGCGCAGTGGCGTCGTCAATCACACTTGGGGCCGCCAAAATCCAGCGTGCGCCAAAGCGGGTTCAGTCCGGACATCGGCGAACGCCATTTGGTGTGTTCACAAATTTCATCGCTGGCAACCCGATCATGCCGATCGTGTCGATCGTCGCCATCGGCTATTTCGTCTTCACCGTATTTACCTATTTCGGCGAAAATAACCGCGGCGTTGAATTCTTCGTTGAATCCGAGACCGAGCAGGCGATCATCTATGTGCGGGCCAGGGGTAACCTGTCAGTGGCCGAAAAAGACGTGCTGGTGCGTCAGGTCGAAAAGATAATTCTGGACACCGATGGCATCGAAAGCGTGTTTGCTTTTGCCGGCTCTGGTGGTCTTAACCAGAACACCGGCGGTGCGTCCGGCCCACGCGACGCCATCGGCCAAATTCAAATCGAACTCACGCCCTGGGATCAGCGCAAAGACAACCCCGATCTGGACGGTGACGTGGTGATTGAACGGCTGAACGCCCGGCTTGCGGAAATTCCTGGCATCCGCACCGAATCGCTCAGCTTGTCGCGCGGTCCGGCGTCTGGCAAGCCGGTGCAATTGCGCCTTAAAGGCGAAAACTGGGCGGACCTGAAAGACGCGGTCGAAATTGCACGAACTAAATTTGAACGAACGGCAGGGCTGATCGACATCGAAGACACGCTGCCATTGCCTGGCATCGACTGGCAGATCAACGTGGATGTTGAAAAAGCCGGACGATTTGGGGCAGATGTGGCCACCGTTGGCGGCATGGTCCAACTGGTCACACGCGGTATCTTGCTTGATACGATGCGCATCGACAGCTCGGACGAAGAAATCGAGATCCGCGTACGTCTGCCTAAAAAGGACCGGGTGTTGTCGACGCTCGACACGCTAAAGGTTCGCACCCGCGACGGGTTGGTGCCGTTGTCTAATTTTATAACGCGCGAGCCAGTGGCAAAGCTGGGCCAGATCGACCGCACCGACCAGAAACGCTATTTCGACATAAAGGCGGCGGTTTCAAGCGGCTTGACTGCCAGCGATGGCAGCGCAATCACCGCCGAAGAGCGGCGCCTGTTCATCGGGCGCTGGCTGGACACGGAAAACCCATTGCCAGCCGGCATCACCTATGAATGGACCGGCGACATGGTGGACCAGGCCGAAAGCCAGGAATTCCTGCAAAAGGCGTTTCTGGGCGCTCTGGGGCTGATGTTCGTGATCCTGCTGGCTCAGTTCAACAGCTTTTACAACGCGGCGCTGGTGCTCATGGCCGTAGTCCTGTCCACCACCGGCGTATTGATCGGGATGCTGGTCATGAAACAGCCGTTTTCGATCATCATGACCGGGACCGGCATTGTGGCATTGGCGGGGATTGTGGTGAACAACAACATTGTCTTGATCGACACTTATCAGGAATACAGCAAATACATGCCCAGGATCGAGGCGATCGTGCGCACCGCCGAGGCCCGCATCCGTCCGGTTCTTTTGACCACGATCACCACGATGGCGGGTTTGGCACCAATGATGTTCGGTCTGTCGCTAGACTTCTTTAATGGCGGCTATTCAATCAACAGCCCGACCGCACTGTGGTGGAAACAACTGGCCACAGCCGTGGTGTTCGGACTGGGGATCGCCACCGTGCTGACGCTAATCTTTACGCCATCCATGCTGGCGTTGCGGGTTTGGGTCAGCACCGGGGCATACCGATCAGTAAGGCGCCTGAAAGCCCTGTCACTTGGCCGCGGCAGCGCCATTGCGCGCGATCTGGCGCTGCAAGGCGCAGCAAACGCCGTCAGATCACCCGAGATTATCTGGGATGTGGAACCGGTTGAGGCGCCCAAAGTGACTGCTGTTGTTGCCTCGGTCGAATTTGTCGAGACCGGAGCAGAGGCGCTCGACGCGCCAGGTGAACAGGTCGATCTTCCCGATATGGACGTCCCGAGCATTGCCTTGGTGGAACGAGCTAAGTCAGCTGACCTTGACCAGCCTGTAAAGACCGCCAAGTCAAAACGAAAGCCTCGGTCCGCCAAAAAGCCGCCGCTGAGAGCAGCTGAATAATCTGGCTTCAATTATTGGGTCGAACGCCGTGCACATGGGTCGGGCAAAGCCCGCCTGACGCCACGGCTGTGGCCAGCGCGCGGCGCACACTCAGCCAATTTTCATAAGTTTTCAGATCGGACACCGCGATGATATCGGCGCGAAGGTGTCCGGCGATCGCCTCAACTTCCTGGGCACTGATCGCGGCGTACCAGTTGTGCCGATCTTCCGAGCTGACTTCGGAAAATCCGGCCTCGCGCAGGGCGTCTTCGGTTTGCTGTCTTGTCGCCATCGAGAAATTTAGTTGCCCATCTTCGACGTACCGTCGAAAGGCCGGATCGTTGTCGGCGTTTTCACCAGCCAGCCAATCGCTTGCCGCGAAAATACCGCCCGGAACCAGCACGCGGAATATTTCTGAAAAAAGTGCGCGCTTGTCGGGTATGTGCAGCATCGAATCCTTGCTGAAAACCAAGTCAAAGACACCGTCATCAAACGGCAAAGGTCCGGGTGAAAACAATTTGAATTCGATGCGTTCCGACACCCCAGACTCGCCAGCATTACGCTTTGCGCGCGCCAATAGTTGCTCTTCGACATCCACACAAACCATATTGGCACCAAAATCGCGCGCCAGCACAATTGCCGGGCCGCCGGTGCCGCAGCCAATGCCCAGCACACGTTTGCCACGCAAGTCGAGGCCCCGGACAATGCGCGCCACTTCTTCGGGCCCGCCCGGCGACAAAAATCCGGGTCCCCAGACCAGGTGAAGCCTGTCGATGAATTCATCTGGATACTGCGCCATTCCGGCTTCAGTCACCCTCGCCCGGCAGCCAGCGCGATTTGCCATCGACAGGAAGATCGCCGGTAACTTCCTGCGGTTGCGCGCCGCCCGCAACCAGTCGAAACGACTTGGCCTGGATCTCCGGTGCTTCCGCTTCGTCCCTTTGCTGACGATGCCACATTGCGTAATAGCGCCCGTCAAGTTCGAGCAATGATTCATGGGTGCCCTGTTCGACGATCAGCCCATCTTCCAGCACAACGATCAAATCAGCGTCCACAACCGTGGACAGGCGATGCGCGATGGTGATCACTGTGCGCCCCTGCCCCATCTCGCGCAAGCTGTCCAAAATCTCACCCTCGGTTTCGCTGTCCAGCGCCGATGTTGCCTCGTCCAACAACAGGATCCGCGGGTTTTTGAGCAACGTCCTGGCAATGCCAACGCGCTGCTTTTCCCCGCCTGACAGTTTCAGGCCGCGCTCACCAACCGTGGTCTCGTAGCCGTCCGGCAGGCTTTGGATGAAGTCATGAATTTTGGCGGCGGCCGCCGCCGCCTCGACGTCCGAGCGGGTTGCGCCCGCACTTCCGTAGGCAATGTTGTAATAAATCGTGTCGTTGAACAGCACCGTGTCCTGCGGCACCACGCCAATTGCGTCGTGCAGACTGACCTGCGTGATGTCGCGCACATCCTGCCCATCAATCAACAACGCCCCATCGGTGACATCGTAAAACCGGAACAACAAGCGTCCGATGGTAGATTTACCGGAACCTGAGGGCCCAACGATTGCCACCGTCTGCCCAGGCTCGGCCCGTAAACTGACCCCATTCAGGATCGGGCGCGCGGCCTCGTAACCAAAGTACACATTGTCCAGAACAACCTCACCACCGGACACCACAATGTCCGCAGCATCCGGCTTGTCTGACACTTCTGCGGGCTGTTCAAGCAAGCCAAACATCTCGGCCATATCGACCAGCGACTGGCGGATTTCCCGATAAACTGTGCCCAGGAAATTCAGCGGCATGGTGATCTGGATCATGTAGGCGTTGACCATCACAAAATCGCCAACCGTCAGGTCGCCGCGCTCAACGCCAAATGCAGCCAGAACCATCACAATCACCAGCCCGCTGGTGATCAGCACCGATTGCCCGAAATTCAGGAATGCCAGCGAATAACTGGTTTTGAGCGCCGCAGCCACATAACGCTTCATGGCGCCGTCATAGCGCATGGCTTCGCGCTCTTCGGCGCCGAAATACTTGACGGTTTCGTAGTTCAGCAGGCTGTCGATGGCCTTTTGATTGGCGTCGGTATCTTGATCGTTCATTTCCTTGCGGATTTTCACCCGCCACTCGGTGACCGCAAATGTAAACCAGACATAAATCGCAATCGTTACGACCACGACGGCCAGATACCAGACGTCAAACAGCACGAACAGAACGATCGAAATCATCGAAAGTTCCAGTATCAAAGGTACAATGCTGAACAGCATGAAGCGCAGCAGGAACTCGACGCCCTTGACCCCGCGCTCGATGATCCGCGACAGGCCACCGGTCTTGCGAGCGATGTGATAGCGCATCGACAGGCGGTGGATGTGGCGAAACGTCTCGAGCGCCAACTGGCGCAAAGCACGCTGGCCAACGCGCGCAAATATCACGTCCCGCAGCTGCTGAAATCCCACGTTCAGCAGCCGCGCCATGCCGTACGCGACGGTCAGCCCGACAGCGCCAAAGGCCAGCATTGCAGCGTCAGAAGCAGCTTCGCCCGACAGCGCGTCAACCGCAGCTTTGTAAAAAAACGGCGTGCCTACTGATACCAGTTTGGCAACGAAAAGCACCAAAAGCGCCGACACGACCCGGCGTTTGACCCACGGGTGATCCTTTGGCCAAAGATACGGCACGACCTTGCGGATCGTGCGCCAGCCGCTGGCTCTGGTTTCGTTTGAAACCCTGGCATCACTGACCGTCGTTCTTGCCACACGTCGCTCCTGGTTGGTGAACGCAATAGCTATGGTCAGACTTCAGCAATTGCCAGTCTGCTATTTCTGGAACGGTGAATACTTGTCCGGGATAAATCAGGTCCGGGTCTCGGATTCGGTCCCGGTTCGCCTCAAACACCCGAACATACAGGATACCTTCGCCATAAGTTTTGCTGGCGATACCCCATAATGTGTTGCCCCGTTGAACTGTCACCAGCGACAGTCTGATGCCTTCTTCTGGCGCCTCGCCGGTGTCAAGCGCAGCCAGAACGCTTGGTTCCTCACGCTTGAATGGCGTTTCAACGCGCGACACAACGGTTCCGCTCTCATCCACTTCGTCGATCCGAAGCGTATACACGCCGGTGTCAATCTGCGGCAGCGGTGCACGCCAGCGCCCGTCTGCTTCGATTTTCAGGGTTTTGATCGGGGCGTTGTTAAGGTAGATCCTCACAAATCCCGCGCCAGTTCCGCGACCGGCAAGGACAACGTCACC
>SMVA01116335.1_pt1 | contig 13131 bp, 12 predicted proteins | sample 2456451 | NCBI WGS metagenome assembly SMVA01 (sample SAMN11095933, study PRJNA526329) | marine sediment metagenome | biome: Marine sediment; feature: Surficial sediment; material: Deep marine sediment; isolation source: Hadal surficial sediment | place: Pacific Ocean | collected 2014-05 | depth...
CCTTCCTTTATGCCCCTGCGCATCGCCACCTGGAACGTCAATTCGCTGCGCCAGCGGCTCGACCACCTGGCCCGGTTTACCGCCGAGGCGGTGCCCGATGTCATCTGCCTGCAGGAGACCAAGGTCACCGACGAGGAGTTTCCGCAAGACGCGGTGCGGGATATGGGTTACCCGCACCTGCTGATCCACGGCCAGAAGGGCTATAACGGCGTCGCCATCCTCTCGCGCGTGGCCTTCCGGAGTCAGGATACAAATGTCTGGTGCGGCAAGGACGACCGCCGCCACGCCACCGTCACCCTCGAGAGCGGGTCCGGCGTCATCGAATTGCACAACTTCTACGTTCCCTCCGGCGGCGCCAAACCGGACCCGGAGGCCAACGAGAAATTCGCGCACAAGCTCCAGTTCCTGCGCGAGATGGCGGAATGGGCGGCGGAGACCCGGCTCGGCACGCGCGCCGCGGTTCTGGTCGGCGATCTCAACGTGGCGCCCTTGGAGACCGATGTCTGGAACCACAAACGCCTGCTGAACAGCGTCGGCCACACGCCGGTGGAAAGTGCGCACATCGCGCGCCTGATCGAGGCCGGTGCGCTGATCGACGTGGGGCGTCATTTCGTGCCGGCCAGCGAGCCGCTTTACACCTGGTGGGGCTATCGCTACCCGCAGGCATTCGCCAAGAACTACGGCTGGCGCCTGGATCACGTTCTGGCGACGGCGCCGCTCAAGGCTTCGCTTGCCGGGTTCCGCGTCGTCCGGGACACCCGTACCTGGGACCGCCCCTCCGACCACGTGCCCTTGGTGCTCGATATCGGCTGAGAACCATTGGTATTACCGCGCACGGCACATGAAATAGCGGCCCGGCCGAACGCCCTCGGGCAAAGGCAGTGTCACGGCGCCTTCCAGAATCACCTCCTGATCCGAGATCACCACGCCGCCCGGCCGCAGCAGACCCGGCAGGCGCATGGCCAGGAACGCGGCGAGGCGGCTGTTCGCTTCGGCGTCGCCGGTGCCCATATCGCTATGGACCAGCGCCACGCTTTGCCCGAAGCGCTGAACTGCGGCCGGCAGGGTCTCGTGGATGTCGCCGAGCAATAGGTGATCGGCATCGGGCACACAGTCCGGATCGGCCGCGACTTCGCGCTCGAAGACGAAAATTTCCCGATCCGGAAGGGTTTCGCGCAGGTGGTCGTAGGTGCGGCCGTTGCCCAGGCCCAACTCCAGCACCGGCCCCGGCAGGCCGCGGATTTCCTCGGCGACCAGATTCAGGCAGGCGCGCTGTGCTTCGAGGCGGCGGATGACGCTGTCCAGGCGGCTCATTCCGAGCCGTGCCGAAACGCTTGGCCGCGCCGGAACAGGTGATAGACCCCGGGCGCGAGGCCCTCGGGCAAAGCAAGCGGCTGGGCGCCTTCGAATCCGACATCGCGATCGCTGGCGACGATCCCGCCGGGCCGCAGCAAGGCCGGCAGATGGCCGGCGACGAAGGCGGCGAGGCGTGCGTCCCGTTCCAGATTGGCGGAGCCGATATCGGCATGAATCAGCGCGACCTGGCCGGCGAAACGCTTGGCGGCGGCCGGCAGGGTGTCGTGGAAGTCGCCGCGGTAGAGGTGGTCTTCGTCGGGAATGCAGTCGGGATGTGCGGCTACGTCGCGCTCGAACACGAAGATCTCGCGCCCTGGCAGCCGTTCGCGCAGATGGTCGTAGGTGCGCCCGTTGCCCAGACCCAGCTCAAGCACCGGCCCGGGCAGGTCCCGGATATCCTCGGCAACCCGGTTCAAGCAGGCGCGCTGCGCCTCGAGGCGGCGAAGATTTATGTCCAGGCGGCTCACGGAACTTCAGGTGCCCGCATCGGCGCGCGCCTTAAGCAGCTGCGCTGTGGTTTGTTCCAGGCGCTGGGCCAGGACGCGCATGATCTCGACGCCCATTTCGGGGAAATCGGTGACCATGCGGAAGAACAGATCCTTAGTAATCTTGAGCGCGGTCAGTTCGTTGGTCGCGGTGACCGTGGCGGTGCGCGGAATATCGACCAGGATCGCGATCTCGCCGACGATGTCGTCCTTGCCGACCTGGGCGACCACCATCGGCGCCTCACGGGTCACGATCACGTCCGCGTTGCCCTCGATGATGATGTAAGCGGCATCGCCGATATCGCCCTGCTCGCACAGGGATTGGCCGCTCTTGTAGGTGATCCGCTCGCTGGCGAAGCACATGAGCTTGAGCTTCGCCGGCTCGACGTTGGCGAACAACGGAATCCGGCGAAGAATTTCGACTTCCTGTTCGATGCTCACGGTCTATCCTCCTTACCGCGGAATCATTCCGCCGCCATGATGTCGCTCAAGGCCGAACCGGGCCGGTTCAGATCGGCGAAGCTTCCCTGCTCGACGAGGCGGCCTTCGTCCATCACCAACACCCGGTCGAAGTTCTCGGCCGATTCCGGCCTTTGCAACGTCCAGATCACACCGCGGCCCTTACGCCGCTCCAGCACCCGGCGCAGCAGACGCGCCTGCGAACCGCTATCCAGCACAGCCAACGCGTCGTTGACAATCAAGATATCCGGCCGCTTGAGCAGCGCGCGGCCGAGGCCGATTTTCTGCCGCTGGGCCGCGGACAGGCGGTTGCCGCCGATTCCAACTTCGTAATCCAAGCCGACCTCGATCACCGTGGTCCGAAGTCCGAGCTGATCGAGGACTTCGGTCACGGCGCGGCCGACGGTCTCCTCGGCCTTGGCCTGGCCATAGGCGAGGCGGCCAAACAGGATGTTGTCCTGCAGGGATGCGGTCGCGTTGTAGGCGTCCGGACGGTAGAAGGCGATGGCGTCGGGATCGCTCTCAGCCACGCGTTCGGCGATGCGCCGGCGCGCCGCCACCACCATCGCCTCGATGTCCGCATCCACCAGGGCGAGGCGGTGGCGCGCCTCAACATAGTCGAAGGGTAGGCGGCGCAGGGCCAGGCGTTCGCTCTCGTCGAGCGCACCCGCGCCATGTTTGTCGAGTTTCGCGATGAGATTTCGGAAGTCGGGCAGATCGTCCGCGTCGATAAAGCTGAACTGATCGAAGAACGGATGTCCCGCCGGTAGATCGGCGAAGATTTCGACCATGGTCCGGGCGATATTGGCACCCATATCCAGGATCCGATCCAACAACCCGGTATCGGCCAGGATTTGCGTGACCATCTCGTTCTGCGCCAACGCCGAGGCCGCGAACTCCGGCTTTCTGGGCGTACCGAACAGCAGGTTCTCGGCCAGGGTCGCATTGCTGTTGTAGTGCTCGGGATCGAAGCGGACCACTAGGTTCTCGGCATCGGCCGCTACCAGGCGTTCGGGCAGGGCCGCCCGCGCCTCCAGCACCGCGGCACAGGCTTCGGCATGGGTATCGGGATCGATCGCTCCGGACAGCCCGAAGCGATAGACATCCTCTTCGATATCGACAACCCGCAGAACACCGGTAATGCGCTCATGAAGCTGCGCGGAATCTTCGGCGCCAGCGGCGGCGTAATCGACCCAATCGGCCTCCGAATCCAATGTCGAATTGCCGGCGCGCGCCGCTTCGGCAATTTGGGATGCGTGGCGCGCGTCGGCGTCGCTCGCCCGCTTGGCTTCAACCAGCGGTTTGTGTTTGAGGCCGTAGATCAGATTTTCGCGCACCGAAACCGGAAACAGATAGGCGTCCTGCCCAACATAGGACAAGCGCCGCCCGGTCACGGCCTGCGGAAGGGTCGTTAGATCGCGGCCGCCGATCTTCGCCGTACCCGAGGACGGCGGAACCAATCCCGCCAGTATCATGCCCAGATACTCCTTGCCGCTGCCGCCGTTGCCGACGATCGCCACATGGTCATTCGTCCCGACCGTGAAGCTGACCGATTCGACCAACTTGTTGCCGGTTTCGTCGAGCAGGCCGACGGCGGAGACCGCGATCTCCCCTTCCAGGGGGGGGCCTTCGTCCTGATTGGGATCCTGGACCGCGGGATCGAGAATCTGCGCGGGCTGGAACTGCTCGATCACCTGCTCGTACTTGATCTGCACGTCGAGCCGGCGTTGGTCCCAATCGATGATTTCCTTGATCGGGCCGGGCAGGTCTTTGTAAGCGGCAATGACGGCGACCAGGGCGCCGATATCGAGAAAGCCGTAGAGCGCCAACAACCCGCCGCCGGCATAGAAAAAGAACGGGGTCATTTGAGCGAGCAGGTTGTTGAGAAACTTGACGAAGAATTTGCGTTGGAAGACCTCGTAACGAATATCGAAAATCCGGCCCAGGCGCGCGGTCAGATCGGCCCGCTCGAGATTCGAGGTGTCATGGGCGTGAACTTCGACCGCGCCCTCGACCATTTCGCCAATCCGCCCGGCGAGCGCACGCGCGGCGAGCACGCGTTGCCGGTTCAGACGCAGAATCGGCGCCCGCAGCTTGGGAATTAGAAAGGCCTGCGCCAGCACCACGGACGCCGCCGCCAGGCCGAGCCAAATGCTCTGGACCATGATGAAAATCATGGCGGTCAAGGCCTGGCCGCCCAGGAATGCCGGTGCGATGAAAGCGTCGCCGATAAAACCGCCGAGCGGCTCGATCTCATCCTTGATCATGGTCGCGACTTCGGCCTGCTTGACCTTGCGGACCTGCAAAATGGGAAAGCGTAGAATCCGGTCGGCCAACTCGTAGCGCAGGCGGCGGAGCATGCGCTCGCCCATGCGCCCTTTGTTGGTGTTGATGACGTACTTGAAGCCGCCGTTGAAAAGCACCATCAGCAGGAACGCCAGGCTGAGCGCGATCAGCAGCGTCGGCTGGTCCATCATGAAGCCGTCGAACAGCGGCACCGCTTCGCCGGTCAGCATCTCGCCGAAAGGCACGTCGAACGCCAGGAACGGCTGTTCGGACCCTGGGCCGAAGAAGCCCTCGCCCATGATGCCTTCGTTGACGATGCTCTTCGGCAAATCGAGCGCGACAAAATAAAACGGCAGCGATACCACAACGACGAGCAGAATCCTGATCTGCTCCGCCTTCGAGTAATGCCAGATATACTTGAAAATATTTGGTTCCATGCGGCCTGATTACGCCCGGTTTTCCCCGAACAAGGCCATAGGGACGAATGCGGATGCGACCGCGAATCTTCCCTCGGCCTTGGAACACAGCAGCAAACATTAAACCATGGCGCCAGGGGGGTAAACAGCTCCGCGACGGCCCTCCGGCCTCCCAATACGGCCCCTCGATGGGCAGCATCTGACCCTTTGCGGCATGTCCGGACTGTGCCATAGTCCGCGCCTAGTCCGCGCCATAGTCCGGTGAAACCAGTGACTTAGACCCAATCGGGGGCAGGGGGCCGCATGAAGCAGGGCCGCAAGGACAAGCGCGTCCTTATTTACAGCCACGATAGTTTCGGACTCGGTCACTTGCGCCGCTGCCGCGAGATCGCGCATCGCCTGGTCGGCGCGGACAGCAACACCTCGGTGCTGATCCTGTCCGGTTCGCCGATCATCGGCAGTTTCGATTTCCGGGCGCGGGTCGATTTCGTGCGCATCCCAGGCGTCATCAAGCTGCGCAACGGCGAATACACCTCGCTGAAATTGCATATCGACACCGAGCACACTTTGGCAATCCGCAGCGCGATCGTGGAGCGCACGGCCGAGATCTTCGATCCGCACCTGTTCCTGGTCGATAAGGAACCGCTCGGCCTGTGCGGCGAGGTGCGCGACACCTTGGCCATGATGAAAGCGCGCGGCACCGCTTGCGTGCTCGGCCTGCGCGATGTCATGGACGACCCGGCGCTGCTTGAGGCCGAATGGCGGCGCAAGAACGTCCTGCCCACGCTCGAAGCCTTCTACGACGAGATCTGGATTTATGGGCTGCCGCAGGTCTGCGAGCCCCTGGCTGGCATTCCCCTTTCCGACTCGCTGCGCAAGCGGATGACCTATACCGGCTATCTGGGCCGCCACGTGCCCAAGGCGGCGCCGGTCTTCGTGCCCGAAAAGATCGACGACCCGTTCCTGTTGGTCACGATCGGCGGCGGCGGCGATGGCGAGGCGATCATCGATTGGGTGCTGTCCGCCTACGAATCCGACCCGAATCTGCCCTATCCGGCGCTCCTGGTGCTCGGCCCGTTCATGGGCTCCCAGCACCAGGCGGATTTCCTGCGTCGCACCAACCGCCTTGCCAACGTCGAGGCGATCACCTTCGACACCCACATGGAGAGCCTGATGGCGCGCGCCAAGGCGGTGGTCTGCATGGGCGGCTACAACACCTTCTGCGAGGTGCTGTCCTTCGACAAACGCGCCTTGATCGTGCCGCGCACCGTGCCGCGCAAGGAACAGTTTATCCGAGCTACCCGGGCCCAGGAGCTGGGCCTCGCGCGCATGCTGATCGACGATGGCTTGCGGGATCCGCATACCATGGCGACTGCGATCCGCGACCTGCCGCAGCAAGCGCTGCCCTCGAGCGCGGTGGTGCCGGGCCTGTTGGACGGCGGCGCAAATGTGGTCAAACTGGCCGGCAAATGGCTGGAAACCGACCGCAACCGATTTCGGGCCGCCCGCGGCAACCCGGACCCGACGCGCAGCGCCGCAGTGGCGGATCGGGCGCGAGGCGCAAAGTAGCCCAGTTTCCAGTGTTCGGGCCCCGCAGGTCCTTGGTATAATCTCCGATCATGACCGGCACCATCGCCATCGTGCTCAAGGGTTATCCGCGCCTGTCGGAGACCTTTATCGCCCAGGAAATCCTTGCCCTGGAGCGCCGCGGCCTCGCTTTGCGTATTTACGCGCTGCGCCACCCGACCGACGGCGCCCGCCATCCGGTGCACCGCGAGATCCGCGCGCCGGTAACCTATCTGCCGGAGTACCTGGGCGGCGAAGCGCGGCGCGTCCTGGCCGGCTGGCGGCGCGCCCGGCGGTTGAAGGGATACGGCCGCGCCCGGCGCGTCTTCGTCCGGGACCTGGTCCGCGACCCAACGGCCAACCGCCTGCGCCGCTTTGGCCAGGCCTGCGTGCTGGCCGCGTCACTGCCCGATGATGTGGTTCGGCTCTACGCCCATTTTTTGCACACGCCTTCCTCGGTGACTCGTTATGCGGCGTTAATGACCGGCCTGCCGTGGTCCGCCTCGGCCCACGCCAAGGACATTTGGACCACGCCGGAATGGGAGTTGCGGGAAAAACTGGGCGCGGCGGAGTGGGTGACCACCTGCACCGCCAACGGCCGCGATCGTTTGGCCGCGCTGGCCCCTGCGCCAGAGCGCGTGGCGCTCAACTACCACGGCCTGGACTTCGTCCGTTTCCCCGCGCCTGCGAAACCGCGGCCGGCTTACGACGGCGCCGATCCGGCGCGCGCGGTTACCTTGCTCTCGGTCGGGCGCGCGGTCGAGAAGAAGGGTTATCGAGATCTGCTTCAGGCCCTCGCCCAGCTTCCCGCGGACCTCCACTGGCGCCTGGTGCATGTCGGCGGCGGCGCGTTGCGCGAGGCTCTGCGCGCCCAGGCGGCGCGCCTCGGCTTGGCGGCGCGCATCGACTGGCGCGGCGCCTTGCCCCAGGAACAGGTGCTGGCACTTTACCGCGCCGCCGATCTCTTCGTGCTCGCCAGCCGGATCGCCAACGATGGCGACCGCGACGGCCTGCCCAACGTGTTGATGGAGGCCCAGAGCCAGGGCCTCGCCTGTCTCTCGACCCGGGTCTCGGCGATCCCGGAGTTGATCGAGGACGGGAGCACCGGAGTGCTGACGCCGCCGGGCGATGTGGCGGCGCTGGCCGACGCGCTGGCGCGGCTGATCCGGGACCCGCAGGAACGGGCCCGGCTCGCCGCGGCCGGCGCGGCGCGGGTGCGCACCCACTTCACCATGACGGCCGGGATCGAAGCCCTGGCGGCGCGCCTCGCCCCGCCGCCCCCGGCTCAGGCGGCCGAGTAGGCCGGATCGCGCCCGGCCGGACCCATGCGCGTTGCCTTTTATGCCCCTTTGAAGCCGCCGGACCATCCGGTGCCCTCGGGCGACCGGCGCATGGCGCGGCTGTTGATCCAGGCGCTGGCGTTGGCCGGTCACGAGGTCGAGGTGGCGGCACGGCTGCGCTCTTGGCACGGCGTCCCCGATGGGGCGCGCCAGGCCCGAATCGCGGACCTTGGCGCGGCCCTGGCCGAGCGCCTGCTGCGCCGCTACCGGACCCGCCCCGCGTCGGCGCGCCCCCAGGTCTGGCTGACCTATCATCTCTACTACAAGGCGCCCGACTGGATCGGACCGCAGGTGGCCGAGGGGCTTGGCATCCCCTACCTGCTCGTCGAAGCCTCGCTTGCGAACAAGCGCGCGAACGGCCCTTGGGCCCAGGGCCACGAGGCGGCGCGGGCCGCGCTCGACCGCGCGGCGGCGGTGATCTCGCTCAACCCGGACGATGTCGAAGGCCTGCCCGATCCGGGCCGGGTGCGGCCGCTCGCACCGTTCCTCGATCCGGCGCCGTTCCAGGCCGCGGCGGCCGGCCGCGCGGCGGCGCGGTCGATGCTGGCCGAAAATCACGGCCTGGATTCCGCGCAGCCCTGGTTGCTGGCGGTGGCCATGATGCGCCCGGGCGACAAGCTCGCTTCCTACCGCCTGTTGGCAAACGCGCTGCAACGCTTGGCGGACAGCGCGTGGCGGATTCTGATCGCCGGCGACGGACCGGCCCGCAGCGAGGTCGAAGCGGCGTTCGGTGGGCTGCCGCGAGATCGGGTCCACTGGCTTGGCGAGGTCGCGGCGGAAGCCCTGCCGGCGCTTTACGCCGCCTGCGATCTTATGGTCTGGCCGGCGATCCACGAGGCTTACGGCATGGCGATCCTCGAAGCCCAGGCGGCCGGACTTCCCGTTGTGGCCGGGAGAAGCGCGGGAGTCGCCCAACTGATCCGGGACGGCCAAAGCGGGTACCTGACCGCAACCGGCGACGCCGATGCTTTCGCCCAGGCTGTGGCCGGGCTGCTTGCCGCGCCGGAGACCTTGCATACCATGGCCATCGCCGCCCAGGCCCGGGTCGAGACCGAACACGGCGTGACCGCCGCAGCGGCCCGCCTGGACGCTATTCTGCGCGAGGCGACAAAACCATGACCCCGCTGGTGCTGATCCGCCACGGCCCGACCCAGTGGAACCTGGAGGGCCGTATCCAGGGCCGCGCCGACCCGCCGCTCGCGCCCGAAGGCCGCGCCACGGTCTCGGCCTGGCGCTTACCGCCGGAGCTGACCGGCGCGCAGGCCGGGGACTGGACCTGGTTGGCCAGCCCGCTGGCGCGGGCGCAAGAAACCGCGGCCCTGCTGACGGACCGGGCGGTAACCAGCGAAGCGGCCCTGATCGAGATGGACTGGGGCGCCTGGGAGGGCCGGCGGCTGGCCGATTTGCGGGCGGAGGGCGGCGCGGCCATGGTGGCGGCGGAAGCGCGCGGGCTCGACTTCCAACCGCCCGGCGGCGAAAGCCCGCGCCTGGTTCAGGACCGGCTGCAGCCGCTTCTCGGGCGGCTGGCGGCACTGGGCAGACCCGTCGTGGCGGTCACCCACAAGGGTGTGATCCGTGCGCTCTACGCCCAGGCGCGCGGCTGGGACATGACCGGGCGGGCGCCGGAGAAGCTGCGCGACGGCTGCGCCCATCGTTTTTTTCTGGGCCCAAACGGCGCGCCCGAAACCGACCAACTGAATCTGCCGCTGGCGTCATGACAGCCGCCGCCGACACCCTCCCCCAAAGCCCCATCGATGTGCTGCTCTACGTCCAGCACTTGCTCGGCATCGGCCACCTGCGGCGCGGCGCTCTGCTCGCCAAGGCTTTGAACAAAAACGGTATTTCCGTTGTCCTGGTAAGCGGTGGCGCACCTGTGGAGGGACTCGATATCGGGGGTGCCGGCTTCGTCCAGTTGCCGCCGCTGCGTACCCGGGACGAAAATTTTTCCGACCTCCTCGACCAATCCGGCCGACCCATCGATAGCGCCTGGAAGGCGGCACGCTGCGCGCGCCTGCTCACGGTCTATCATGCCCTCAAGCCCCGCGCCCTGCTCATCGAAATGTTCCCTTTCGGCCGCCGCCAGATGCGTTTCGAGCTGCTGCCGCTGTTGGAAGCGGCGGCGGACAGCACACCCCGGCCCCAGGTGCTCTGCTCGCTCCGCGACGTGCTGACCCGGAACCGGCGCCCGGAGAAGACCGCCTGGATGCTGGATACCTTCGCGCGTCATTTCGATCTGGCCCTGGTCCACGGCGACCCTGATTTTCTGCCGCTCGAACGGTCCTTCCCCGAAGCGGCCGGGATTGCTGCCAAGCTGCGCTATACCGGCTACGTGGTCGAAGCGGCGCCGGCGCCCGATCCCGCGTCGGGAACAGAAGGAACCGGTGAGGCGATCGTCTCCACCGGCGGCGGTGCGGTCGCGGGTCCCTTGATCGAGGCCGCGTTGGCGGCGCGGGCGCTGAGCCCGCTGGCCGAGGCGCCGTGGCGGTTCCTGATCGGACCCAACATGGCGGAGGCGGAATTCCGGAGCTTGGCCGCCCGCGCGCCAGCGAACGTCACGATCGAGCGGGCGCGGCCCGATTTTCGGAGCCTGCTCGCGCGCGGCCGTCTGTCCATCAGCCAAGCCGGCTACAACACCGTGCTCGAAGTGTTGACCGCCGGCATTCCGGCGGTGGTGATACCTTTCGCCGCCGGCGCCGAGACCGAGCAGAGCCTGCGCGCGCGCCTGCTGGCCGAGCGCGGCGCGCTCACCTTGGTGGAGGCGGCGGCGCTGACACCCGCACGCCTGGCTGCGGCAATCGAGGCTGCGTTGGCGCGGGGCCGGGCCGCACCAGGGATCGCCGGCCTGAACCTTCGGGGCATGCAGACAACAGTTGATATCCTGCGCGAACGCCTTGATATAGGTGGGTCATGACGAGCTGGCGAAATCTGAGCGCGGAACTGGACGACTGGGCCGCGGCCGGGCGCCGTGCGACCCTATGGTGGCGCGACGACGATGCGGTCGCGCCGGTCCCGGAACTGGACCGACTGCTGACCCTGGCGCGCGCGCACAATCTGCCGCTCGCGCTCGCAGTCATTCCGGCCCGCGCCTCCCAAGCCCTGGCCGACTGGCTCGGGGCCCATCCGGCCCGGACGACTCTGGTACAACACGGCTACGCACACCGAAACCATGCCCGGAAAGGCGAAAAGAAGGCGGAACTGGGCGCAGATCGCCCGGCCGACGTCGTGATCGATGAGCTGGCGCGCGGTTGGGAGCGCATGACGGCCCTGTTCGGCGCGGCCTGGGCGCCGATCCTGGTGCCGCCCCACAACCGGATCGCTAAGGAGGTGGTCCAGGGACTTGCGGGACTCGGCTTCCGGGGGCTCTCCACCCATGGCCCGCGCGCGGCCGTGCTGGCGGCACCGGGCCTGGTTCAGGTGAATACCCACCTCGACATCATGCACTGGCCGGACCCGCGCGGCTTCCTGGGCGAGGCCGAGTCCCTCGATCTCCTGATCGCACAGCTGCGTGCGCGGCGCCTGGGAGAGGCTGACGCGGACGAACCTACCGGCCTGCTGACCCACCATCCGGCCCACGACGAGCCGGCTTGGGCGTTTCTGGCGGCGCTGCTGGATCGGCTCGCCGGACACGCCGCGGCGCACTTTGTCGAGGCCGGGGCGGCGTTTACATTCCAAGAGACGAAATGCCAGGAACTCAGATGAACATTTTCCGCTACCCGGTCGGTTCCCTGATCGGCGACTATCTGCGCGCCGGCATCGGGGTGGCCGTGGGTCTGAGCGTGCTCGTCAGCGCATCGGGTTCGGTCATAGTCGTCGTCATATTTGGCGGCCTGACGACCCTGTTCGGGGGCTTCGCCTATCGCACCCTGCGGCGGCATCTGCTGCGGGTCGCCGTCACAACCGAGGCGATTTGCGGCACCGGCATGGGGACCCAGGAATTGCCCTGGGACAAGCTGAGTATGCTCAAGCTGCGCTACTACGGCACCCGGCGCCAGCGTTATCGGGAGGATGGCGGCGGCTTCATGCAGCTCACGCTCAAGAGCGCGAGGACGTCCTTGACGTTGGAATCGTCGATCGAGGGCTTTGAGTATATCGCCTGGCGCGCGGCCAAGGCGGCCCGCGATGCCGGCCTCGGCCTGGATCCGATCTCGGCGGGAAATCTGCTCGAACTCGGCATCGATGCCGACGAGGAAGGCCCAGCGCCCGAAATCAAGGCCGCCAAGGAATTCTGATTTGCAGGCGAGGTAGCCAGTGACATCTGGCGGCCTGTTTACACTGTTTTTGGTCGATTAACGTCGAATTAAGCGTTTTTGGGCAGAGTTCCTATCGGTTTCTACCGAACAGGCTTCTCATGAACGAAGACAAATTGTTGACCCCGCCCCAAGTCGCCCAGCATCTGCAGGTGAACGAGCGCACCGTCACCCAGTGGCTTCGCCGGGGCCATTTGCGCGGCTTCAAAATCGGCAAGGAGTGGCGCGTTTCCGCACGCGACCTCGATTTCTTCCTGGAGCAGAGCGCCAACGTCCCAGCCGGTGTCGAGCGAAACAACGGTTAGAAGACCCGACAAAATTTTGGGACTGACTCTAACGGTTGTCATCTGTACAAAAAATGTGCTAAACTGTCGCAAGTGGACAATCTTTTTACAACCGATCTCCCCGATTGACCACCAGGGCCCGCCGTTTATCGGCCGGGCCCTTTTTTTGCGGCCGATTTCGTAGTGCGCCGGCAAAAAAACAAGTAATTCCGATTGATCCGATAGCGGCGGCGGCGGTGCGGGGTGAGCAGGCGCTTCGATGACAGCACCGAGACGCGAAACCCCGCGGCCGCGAGCCGCGCCGGAAGATCCGCGCCGTAAATTCGGTAGTGATAGGGGTGACCGAATCGCGCCAGGCGTTCGGCTGGCGATGTCACGTCCCGGCCCTCTTCGGTGACGGACCGGTTCGGGTCGAAGGGCACCATGATCGCGGCCCAGCCGCCCGGCCGCAGCACCCGGGCAAGCTCGGCGATCGCCGCCCCGTCGTCGCGGATGTGCTCGAGCACGTGGGAGCTCAACACCACATCGAAGCGGCCGTCGGGAAACGGCAGATCGGTCAGGTCCGCCTGAACGTCGGCGCTAGGGTTGAAGCGGTCGACGCTGACCCGGCGCAGCAGCGGCCAGCGGTCGAGCGCCTGCTCCATAAACGGCTCCGGCGCCGTGTGCAGCACCCGGTGCCGCCCCCGCGCCAG
>SMVA01222635.1_pt1 | contig 13130 bp, 12 predicted proteins | sample 2456451 | NCBI WGS metagenome assembly SMVA01 (sample SAMN11095933, study PRJNA526329) | marine sediment metagenome | biome: Marine sediment; feature: Surficial sediment; material: Deep marine sediment; isolation source: Hadal surficial sediment | place: Pacific Ocean | collected 2014-05 | depth...
GCTGATATGAACGGATCGTCCTCTTCTGCCCGACCGTCACGATCCGGCTCGAAACGCCACGAGAACTGACTCTGGAGACAACCCACTGTGAGGCCGAGGAAGTGATGGACCTGCCCCATCCAACCGGCGTCACGTTTTGCCAGGTAGTCGTTCACCGTGATGACGTGAACCGGTCCGCTTAGCGCGTTCAGATACGAAGGGAGGGTTGCGACAAGGGTCTTGCCCTCTCCGGTCCGCATCTCGGCGACCTTGCCCTCGTAGAGGACTATTCCGCCAATGATCTGGACGTCAAAGTGGCGCATCGAGAGGACGCGTTTGGCGGCCTCCCGGACGACAGCGAACGCCTCTGGAAGAAGATCGTCTGTGGTCTCACCCTCTTCGAGTCGGCTTCGGAACTCGTCCGTCATGCCCCTGAGCTCTTCATCGGAGAGCGCGGACACTTCCTCCTCTAGTTCATTGACTTCGAGGAGGCGATCGTCGAATTCCTTTAGCGCCTTCTCGTTAGAGTCGCCAAGGAAGAATGTAAATTTCTTAAGAAAGGGCATGTAATCCCCGGCGCCAGCTTTCGTGCCGGGCGCGGGCTTTCGGGTCTAGTAGGTGAACATCTCGCCGACCGAGTGGCCGTTATGGATCCTGTATATAGCTTCACCCAGAAGGTCGCACGATTGAAGAACTGTCAACTTTGGGTGGCTCTTCTCTTCGCTGATCGGAACCGTATCTGATACGACCAGTTCTTCCAGATCTTCGACACTGCAAATTCTATCAATTGCGCCGTTGGAAAAGACCCCGTGGCTCGCGGTGGCGTACAGCTGCGTCGCTCCTGCTTCTTTAAGGGCCCCAAAGGCTGATACGAGCGATCCGCCGGTGTCGATCTCGTCATCGAACGTCAGAACAGGTCGGCCCTTCACGTCGCCGATCAAGGAAAGGACTTCTGTGGTGTCGTCGTTACCGATGCGCCGCTTCTCTACGATAGCGAGCGGAGCGTTGAGGCGTTGTGCGACGTTCCTCGCAGCCTTTGATATGCCGACATCGGTCGCAGCGACCACAAGGTCCGGGATTTTCTTCTTGAGGAAATAGTCGACAAGGAGAGGGACGACGGTCAATTCATCTACCGGTATATTGAAAAACCCCTGGATCTGGCCGGCGTGGAGGTCCACCGTAACCACCCGATCCGCGCCCGCCGTCGTCAGCAGGTCCGCCACGAGACGTGCCGTAATGGGCACCCGCGGCTGATCTTTTTTGTCGGTGCGTCCATAGCCGTAGTACGGCATCACAACCGTAATTCGTCCGGCGGACGCTCGTCTGGCGGCATCAAGAGTGATCAACAACTCCATGATGTTGTCGTTGACCGGCGCCGCCGTTGGCTGGATGAAAAATACGTCGCGTGAACGGACGTTTTCCAGAATCCGGACGAATGTGTTCTCGTTGGCGAACTTTTTGACTTCCATCTGGCCCAGCGGAATGTGGAGGTACTCACAGATGGCTGACGAAAGTTCCGGGTGCGCCCCGACCGAAAATACGGCCAGGTCGCCGAGCTGATAGGAAGGGTTCAAGTTACGATCTGTCCCGATGCGACGCTGTATGCGAGATCAGTCGGACACGATGTCATGGCGCGTTTTCGATGCCCTCACGGTGATGCGCCCGGGCATCAGACGGGTTTCGGTCCCAAAACCGGTCAGGAAAACTTGAGCAGTTAACCCGGACCGTGCGGGAGCGAGCGAAGATCAGCGCCACACGTTCGTGCCGCCGTCATTTGACGGCTAGCTGGATTGTAGCACCGGGAAGTGGAGAATCTTCGCCTTGATCCTGACGCTCGGCGCAAGTAAGCCGGCGCCAGGTTCCTGAGAGTCCTTAAGTTAGCTAGCTGGCCTTGGGCAACTGCGCTATTTGGTCAGCCACCCTTCTGGCTCGCGGAACTTCCGGCATGTACCGGGAAAACCCGCACATCAGGCACTTTACGTAGTCGCCGTCCATTCCAGACGCCAGCTCCACGTCACCTTTGCATTTGGGGCATGCCTTGAATAACAACATCGCGTCGCTCCTTTAAAGATTGCTCGCACCGCCAGGTACGCGCGTTCCGCGATATTTTCAGATTGAGGCTGGGTGTTTGCTACCCGGCGGACACGAATATCGGCATACGTGCAGGCACCACTACGGGGTCGAAACCATCGTGACCATGACGATTGCTGCCTTCTTAATCGAGAGCGATGGCTTCCAGATCCGCCTTCTTTCCGCCCAGCACATGCCGACTCGTGTCGTCAGTTCGGATCACGATCGGTCGTCGGATCAATCGCGGTTCTTCCATCATCAGATCAATAAGATCTGACTCGCTCAGGTCGTCCTTTTTATCCCTGAACTGCTTCGCGCTGGGGCTGCGCCAGGAAAACAGCTCATCCATCGTTACGATAGAGGCCAGTTCTTGAAGTTCTTCCCGGGAAAGCGGGTCCCGGAAGAAGTCTCGTTGATCCAACTCAACACCTGCTTGCGAGAGCGCCGCCCCCGCTTTTTTACAGGTGCTTCACCGCGTCCAGTGATAGAACCGCACTTTTACTGCCATGGGACTGTCCTTAAATTTCCGGAATGTGCACCGGCGAACCGGGCCGATGGCCTTGCCTCTTAGATTCGACTAGCATCGCATAGTGTCCCGCCCGATGAATTTGATCACCACAGCACCCCAGCTCTTCAGCAAAATCAGACGTTTTCCACGATCTGCACGTGACGTGTACGGGCGCGGTCCGGACAGCTTCACCAACCTGAGTGTCTACGCGTTCGGCCTGTCAGCAATCTGGATCCCGATCAACACGGTCCTTCTCCAGTTCCGCGTCCTGGACATCGCTGATGAAAATCAGAAAAACGGGATGCTGGGCGCCATCGCTCTCGTCGGACTCGTTGTGGCGGCATTTTCTCAGCCCTTAATGGGGGCGATCAGCGATAGAACGAATTCACGCTGGGGCAAACGCGTTCCATACATCGTGCTGGGCAACCTGGGCTTGATAGCCGTGGTTCCGCTACTTGGAATAGTCAATTCTTTTCTCGGGTTGCTGCTGGTGATCGCCGCAATCCAGTTGTTCATTCATGTATCTCAGGGTCCGGCGAACGCCTTGCTCATTGATCACATTCCGTCAGATAAGCGCGGCGTAGGAGCCGGGGCGTTGAACCTGGCACGTGTGGTCGGGGGAGGGTTCATCACGGTTCTGGTGATGCTTCTCATGAGCAGGTCAGGAACCGGTGATGGCCCCTCGGGCTGGTACTGGGCGTCAATAGGCCTCGTGATCGCCATACTCGCGTTCACAACGCTCTGGACGTTTGGTTCGTTGCGTCCGCGTGCGAGGCCAGCGGAGAACGGTGCACCTGATATTGCGGCTCCGGTGACGGACGTTGCAGATACGCCAGATGAATCTCAAACCGCTTCTCACGATATGAAGGGCTACTACTGGTTCCTTATCGCGATGGCGATGATCGTCGGGGCGTTGACCGCCATGCAGATATTCGCCCTGTTCTTCATCAGGGACAAGGTTGGACTCGACAACCCTGCCGCGGGCGCGGCTGCTCTCACGTTGACGATCGCTTTGGGTGCGGCCATCGCTGTTTATCCCGCTGGCAAGGTATCGGACAGATTCGGCCGTATGCGTGTGCTGTACGGGTCTTCGATCGTGATTGCGATCGCCGCCGGGCTATTGCTGTTCGTGAGCACGATTGTGCCGCTGGTAGTTCTTGGCCTCTTCATCGGAATCGGCGCAGCCATGTTCCTGAGCGGTGGTTGGGCGTTGATCACCGAACTTGTGCCGCGAAATAATGCTGGCCGATCGCTCGGGTTGACCGCATTTTCAACCCTGGCCGGAACCGGACTCGCCCGAGTGTCCGGGTTTGGCATCGATGCCCTGAACAGACAATCGGACAATCTGGGGTATGACGCCCTGATAATCGGCATCGTGGCGCTGCTCGTTCTTTCCATCTACCCGCTGCGCCAGGCCGGCAACGGTTTGTCGCGTGCGAGAGCGGGCCCAAGTTGAAATAGGCGTTGAAACAGGCGTAGTTGGACTATCCATACGTATAATTCCCCGCATCGACCACCAGACTGACTGGTTAAGTACTGATCCGAGTGATCCGGGCGACACCGCCAAGAAACCCGGTGTTGATGATCCAATACAGGGACAAATATATTTGCCATGGGCGTAATAAATTGAAGGTATTTCTGGCCGCTCCACGAGGCTTTTGTGCAGGAGTCGTGCGCGCCGTGGACATAGTGGAGATAGCTCTCCAACGCTACGGGAAGCCCGTCTACGTGAAGCACGAAATCGTCCACAACCCGCATGTCGTCGCAGATCTTGAAGCCCAAGGCGCCATCACCGTTGAAACGGTCGACCAGATCCCTGAAGGCTCGATCGTCGTCTTCTCAGCACATGGGTCCCCGCCGTCCGATTACGAGGCCGCCGAGAGGCGCTCCCTGCGGGTGGTTGACGCCACGTGCCCGCTCGTAACTCGGGTCCACAACGAGGCCAAAAAGTACCTGAGTGAGGGTAAAAAGATCATCCTCGTTGGGCATCGCGGGCACCAGGAGGTCAAAGGAACGACCGGCCAGGGGGATATGGAGCTGATGGACGATCAGGAAGATCCGCAGCCACCGGACTGGGATAGCGACACAGAAGTCGCCGTGTTGACGCAGACGACGCTGTCGGTGGACGACACGGCGGCGATGGTTGACCGCATTAGCGCCAAATTCAGCAACGTGACGATTAGGAACGACATCTGCTACGCCACGACCAACCGCCAGTCCGCGGTCAAAGAACTGGCGACGATGGTCGAGGTGGTTCTTGTCGTGGGCTCCCAGACGAGCTCAAACTGCCGAAGACTCCGGGAAGTCGCCGAGCGCGCCGGCGTTCCCTCTTATCTCATCAACGGGCCAGATGAACTGGACATGACCTGGTTTGACGGCATCTCACGGGTCGGCGTCAGTAGCGGCGCATCGACGCCCGAATCGCTTGTTCAGGCTGTCTGTGACGCCCTTGATCCGGACGAGGTAAAGCACCTTGGTCTTGCGAGTGAGGATATCGAGTTCACATTGCCGGCGGAGATGCGTGACGCCATTCCGCCCCGGCAGTCAAGCTCGTGGGCCACAAACAGCGAACAGGACGAATAGCCGCAAATAACCTCGAATAATTGGGGCAGCTGAAGCCCGCCGCGGGAGTTACGTTTGAAGATCACCGATGTTGAGTGCCTTGTTTTGGACGGCGATTACCCGTTCGTGATCGTCAGCACCGATGAGGGAATTACAGGGTACGGGGAGTGTTTCCGGCGTTCACCCGAGGTATCACGTGCGGCGATCGATACGGTGTTCCGTCCGCTGGTGATCGGCAAAGATCCCTTCCAGACGGAAGCGATATTTGACCTGATGCTGAAAGCGGGCTCGGTCAGCGGTCCTCCCGGCGCACTTCTGACGGCGGCTTCCGGCATAGACATCGCCCTCTGGGACATCAAGGGCAAGGCGCTTGGCGTACCGATATATGAACTGCTCGGCGGCATGAGGCCCGGGCGGGAGAAGATCCGGGTGTACGCAAGTTCGCTGCTCCGCGACCTGTCTCCAGTGGACGAGGCAAAGCGGGCGGCTGGATTTCAGGAACGCGGGTTCACCGGGTACAAAATGCACTCCGCAGTGCCCGGAGCCATCGACCACCCGGCAGATCAAACAGTGGAGTCGGTGCGAGAGATGCGTGCGGCGACCGGGGATGACTTCGACATCCTTGTCGATGTGAACAGCGCGTACTCGGTGCACCACGCTATCGAGATCGGCAAGCAGCTTGAAGACTATGGCGTGTTCCACTTCGAGGAGCCTGTGGCGCTGCACGACCTGGCCGGTCTGGCGAAAGTGGCGGACGCCCTGACCATCCCGATCGCTTCGGGCGAAAACGCCTACAACCGCTGGATGATGCGCGATCTGATATTGAATGGCAGGCCGGATATCTTGCAGCCGGACGTGGTGAAGATAGGCGGCATATCGGAGCTGATCAAAATCGGCAACCTGGCGAACGCATTTGGCGTGCCCATGACGGTCCACAACACCCAGCCCATCATCTCCACGGCGGCGCACCTTCACTGGATCGCTACCCGTAACGATGTCCCGTACGCACAGGAATACAACATCGAACCCGTATCGATACGTGACGACCGGCCAATCCTCAAGACTCCACTGGAGGTCGTGGACGGCCACATCGCCGTCCCAACCGGCCCGGGCCTGGGGTTGGAGTTCGATGAGGACGAGATTCGCCGCTGGGCTGAAAAATCAGGCCGGAGTTCCCTCTAAGGGCGTTATTGATCCCGGGTCGGCGGGTCCCGATCTTCCCACTCGCTGCCCGCAGCGTCCTCAGGTTCGTACCCCAGAATTTCCCGGGCTCGATCGATGGAAAAGATCTTCCACTGGTTGTCGGACGTGACGTACGTGACCGCGTACCGTAACGAGTCCGGGGCATCGATCGCCTTCGCTACGGCCTGCGCTGTGTCCCGGTGGCTCAGCCAGAGCGATAGTGCGAACGGCGAGAAACTCGGGTCGTCGTCCGATATCACCCAGCCGATGCGCAGGTGGATCGAACTCAAGCCGTGATAATCGTCGTAGTAGCTGCCAAGCGCTTCTCCGAACGCCTTTGAAACGCCGTAGTAGCCGTCCGGTCGGATGCGATCATCCTCGTTGACCAATCGGTATCCCGGTTCAAGCTCATCGAACCGACCTTCTGCGACCTGTTTCCACGGATCGTCCAGGTAGAAACCGCCCTGGGAATGGTTGGAGCTGGCGAACACGACCCGTTTCACCCCGGCACGCTTCGCCGCCTCAAAGACGTTGTAGGTGGCGACGATGTTGTTATCGAGCGTGGAAGACCAGTCGCTATAAGCCCGGCGATCGGCGGCGAGGTGGACGACGGTGTGCTGACCCTCAAACGCCGGGATGATGGCATCCATATCAGAGAGATCCCCGACAAAAGACGGAATCCCTTCCGCCTCTTTTAGGTCAAGCGAAGATAAGCTGTAGCGATCCGAGAGGCGCTTACGTAAGACCTCGCCGATGAGTCCGGCACCGCCGGTGATCAGGACTTTTTTCAGTTCGACCATGTCGTCTCCATCAATAAATCGCTTACAAGATCGATCACCCGTGCCGTACGGTGGCGGCAGTCACGCCGCGCCACAAGGGCGGGCGCTCAAATGTAGCACCGGGGCGATTTTATGAGGCGGATATTTCTCTTTGCCCTGTTGACCATTGCCGCGTGTTCAGCCGGCGGGATAGACGGATTTGTGAACAATCCGGGATGTGAATCTATCGCCAAACGCCTGACCGATGAACCGCTCAGGAAAGCGAGAATTGGTCTTGTAAGCGGCGACGTAACGAAGATGGTTGATGTCGAGGTCGCCGACGAGTCGGGATCTCAATCGCGCGGTCTGATGTGCCGGACAGATGTGCCATACGGTACCGGGATGCTATTCGAGTTCAACGGACTCGCTTCGGGGCCGTTCTGGATGTTCAACACCTACGTCCCGTTGGACATCATTTATTTCAATAGATCCGGAGGCGTCGCCGGTACCGCAGTAATGCTCCCCTGCCCCAACGAAGGCGAATCCGAAAGCGCCTGGCGTGATCGGTGTCTGGAAGACGCGGCCGAATACGATCCGGGCAAAACCTATACCGACTCCGTTGAGCTACCCGGGGGCTGGCTGTTGTCAGAGGGATTCGATATCGATTCGTTGCCCGATGACCTGCAGTTGACAAAGTTCGTCGCGGCTAGTCGGTAAGCCGTTCTTCCAACCAGGACTCGGTATACGAGTGATCAGCATGTCCGCGACCTGTGTTCAGGTACAACTCCCCTGAACCACCGAGCCTGGAGATAATCGGCGACGCGATGTCCTTATCCCACTGGGGACATGCAACCAGCACTTCGCCGCTGTAATCCGGCACGAAACTGAGCGGATCGAAGAATATGAGCGTCTCCGAAACTTTCCCTGAACTTTCAGGATGTGATCGGACGAAGTCGTTCAACTCCTCAAGTGGATAGTCGTCCGACCAAGAGTTCCGGCCGTTAGCGCCACGCAATATCAGCGGGGCGGATAGTAGTACCGCTTTCACTGCGTCGGAACGCATCGAAGCCGCAATCAGACCGGGTTCACTACCAGCAATCCCCAGCTTCCCGGCGTCAACTTCCGGTCGGCCGGTGAGCCAGTCCAGCCCTGTGAGCACGTCGGCGATGATGTCCCTGTAGCGGTAAGAGGAGCTGTCCTCGATACCGTCTGTAAGCAGTCCCGGATACTCCGCCGCGTACTCTTCGTCGGCAAGCCTTTGGCCTCGGTGCACAAGCGTCAGGACGGCGTACCGCTGCCTCCGCGCGTATGGCGATATATGCACGGCGCTCGAGTAACCCGGCGCTTCCAGTAATCCCGGGAATGGTCCCTCACCCACCGGCACCGAAAAGTAGCCGAACACCTCGCCGTCTCCGATGGATGGGAGGTGGAGGGTGTACGTCGTCGAACCTTCCGTGGAACGCAACGGCAACGGATCGAGCGTCACATCGTCGAAAGAAAGTCCCCGGACCTCACTGTCCACTTCGCTCCAGAATTTTGCAAAATCTTCATCCGGCACGGCGGCCGAATCTGGCACGATCCCTGGCGCACTGTCTGAAACCGCCAGGGGCTTCAACTGCAGCGCCAGGAAGTCCTCAACGACTTCGTTATGGCCGGCGGTTGCGCCCGCGTCGTGGCCACATTTGTCGTACGGGTACAACTTTTTGTCCGGGCTACCGATCTGCCCGAATACGGCGAATCCGGTCTCGGGCGGACATACGTCATCTTGCAGTCCTATATTCACGACGATGGGAGCCCTTATCGCGGACGCAAAGTGGTGGATGTCGTAGTAGTTCAATACCCTGCGGACATCTTCCTCGTGTTCCGGATTGATCTTCAGATACTCGTTTATCTCCTGATACGGGTACGAGTGGGTGAGCGCGGCGGCGTCCATGTAAGAGCAGAGGTAGGGCGCGCCCGCAGCGGCGGCTGCAACGGAATTCACTCGCAAAGCGGATATGAGAAGGGTCAGCGCACCGCCCTGGCTTGAGCCGGTGACACCAACCCGGCGTTTATCCACCTCCGGGAGCGCCGCAAGAATGTCAAAGGCGCGTACGGCGTCCATGTAAAACCCGCGATATGCGTAGCTGTCTCGGTCAGTGATGTTGTGGGTCAATAGGCCCGGGTACCCGGGGTCGAATTCTGAGTTTGAGCGCAACTTCCCGCGGGGCGCGACACTGAACACTGCATATCCACGGCGAGCCCAGTCCTTTGGGATTTTCGGTTCGCTGACGTAACCGGGGACGGTCAACAGGCCCGGCATCGGTGTATCGCGACCCGCCGGACGTGCGTACCACCCGGCGATGCGCATTCCGCCGTAACTGTCGTACCGCACGTCAAACACATCGATAGCGTCGTCGGACCGCAATTCGTCTTTCGTGAACGTCGCGTTGGGTGGCACACGGGCCAGGTCTGCGAGGGTGTCAAACCAGAAACTGTCAAAGTCCGTAGGACGTTTCGCAGTACTGGTGAACGCGCTTGGATCGCGTCGGGGCATCTCGTCTCCTCACTTCGTCAGCGAGTCACAAAAATCATGGATCGGATCGACCATGAGGCCGCTATTATGAGTGGTTACGTGGCGTCGGTCGTTATTCCCGTTATCGGGGACACGGCCAACGACTTAGATATTCGCAGTACTGCGAGTGCGCCCGGCTACGGCGGCACATCGCCATACGAATTTCGTTCATCACATGTTGTGCACAACTATCCCCGAATTGCTGGGGAAGTCCCGGGAGTTCTGATTGCCTGACCGCCGTGTACTGCTCATCGTGCTTGATGGCCTCGGGTACAGTCGGGATCGCCTCGCCACGCTCAAAGAAGAGGCATGGAAGAACCTTCCCGCAAGCGTCTCCTCCCTGTTGCTCACGCAGGCGGAATCCGTGCTCCAACGCAACCCGGGTTCTACATACCGGGATCCGGAAGAACTGGCCATGGACGCCCTCCTCCCGGTGGCGGCGGAGAACCTGCCGGAGAACGCCGTATTCGATGAAGCGAACGCCCGGCTGAAATTGCTTGAGGCTCTGACCGCGGCATCCGCCGGGACGGACGTCATGGAGGATGTGGCCGATGTGGTCCGGGCACAGGCCATTCGGATGCACTACGTGCCTATCGCTGCGAATGCGGGCCACCTTGCCGATATTAGAAACTCAAACCTCACCATCCCGACAAGCGCCTCGGGTCGGTGGGCCGGCTTCGAGGATGTTGTCCCGCCCGTGCAGGGCAATTCCGATACGGGCCACCAGCAGATCACCAACCTGAGGCTGGCGCCGCAACTACCGCTGGAAATAACGGAATCCATAGACAACGGTAGTTTCTTCAGAAATCCGGAGCTTGCCGGGATCGTGTCCCGCACCGTTGCCGACCGCCGACCCCTGAATTTCACGTACCTGCTGTCGGGGGTGGGTGGCTCTGATGGCCGGGTACACTCAGCCTGGAATCACCTCGAGGCGTTCCTGCGCCTGGTATTTGAAGTCCACAACGCTGATCCCAGGCTCGTGCATATGCAGGCAATTCTGGACGGCCGCGACTCGCCAGCCACATCCTCGATGACGTCCCCGACGAACGCGAACAGTGGATCGGGTCAAGGATATGTTGAACGGCTTGAAGAGTTGTTGGGGCGGTACGATGCCAAGCGGTCGTTAGCGTGGGTGATCGGTCGGAACCAGGCCATGGATCGTGACTACCGCGAGCCAAACGTCCGGGCGGACTATCTGTCTATGACCGGGGGGCACACCGACACCGTGAAAGGGTTCGGGGGCCTTAAACGTACTCTGAAACGCCTGCATAAGGGTGGCGTGGTCGACGGCGATGTGCCGGCCATGGCGGTACTACACGGCGATGCTCAGGCCGCACGCATCGGTCCCGGAGACTCGTTTGTTGATCTGAACTTCCGGGCTGACCGCCAGCGCGCAAAGATCGCTTCTCTCGCGGGGGCACGCAACTTCTTGACGAGGGAATCGACCTCACGTGGTCGCAACTGGGACTTTGGATGGATGCGCTCAGACCTCAACCTGGATATCTGTGGACTGGCGGATTACCACCCTGAGTTGGGCACACGTTACGGCGTAAAAGCGGCGTTTCCGAATCGACCTCACAGGGACAACTTGCTCTCGCTGTTCCCGTCGTTCGCGCCAGACGATCAGTACCTGCTGGTTGGCGAATCGGTCAAAGAACTGCACATGGGCTACTTCTTACGCGGGCGTAGAGAGGATCCGGCTACCTCAAATTGCGAAGTCCGGGATATCGTCCCGTCGCTTGGCGAACAGGAAGGCGTTGTAAACGACGCGGATGTGTACAAAGTGCCGGCGATGCGCACCGTTGAAATCACGGGCAAGCTTGTGGAAGCGATGTCTGCACGCCGCTACCCGTTGATCTGCGCCAACCTGGCCAGCACGGACATGCTCGGGCACTTGCTGCCGCTCCATTTTGAACCTGCGGTTGCGGCGTACGAAGCCGTGGATATCGCACTTGCCCGCATCGTGACCGTGGCCCGTGATTTCGGGTATCACGTCGTAATCACATCGGACCACGGCAATATCGAGGAAGACACCTCAAGTCACTCCGTCAACGACGTGCTCACCACCGTCATCGCGCCCAGGGGCCGGCTAACAGCGGCGAGGCGGGAGGTGTACCAGGCAAGATTGTTCGATGTGTCGTGGACCGTCGGGAGGATTCTCGGCGTTGAGGCGGAACTGAAACGCCACATGGCAGGTTCCGGAGATGCCAGTATCGGCGGGCCTGATGTGGGTCGACCAATCGTAGAACCAGTCTGAATCACGACGACTACACCGGCACCATTCACCCACGGTATGCGTGAAAACCCACACGTACTACCCGCGTACCACTCACTTGACCCCCATGCTGAGGCTTACGTAATGTGAGTAGAGAAGGACGCCGGTGAACCGTTAACGATTGGTCGGTGTTCCCCTACTTGACTGGTTCAATATGGTTCGGTAGCCAGACAATCAAGACCGGAGCGCGTTTGCAAATCGCTGAAAAGGTTAGCCATGACGGCGTCGCAACGACCGACGAAAGCGACAACGCAGTGTCAGAAATGAGCGCGCGTATGGAGCTTGTCGGTCGAGTTGCCGCAGGACTGGCGCATGACCTGAACGGGCCGATCGGCGTCATGCTCGGTTTTGCTCAACTGGCACGAGAAAAATTGGACTCAGATGATGCGTCCGCCCAGAACGGTGTCATGGAATATCTGAAAATGATCGAGAGCGCAGGCGAAAACGCCCGCAGTCTCGCCCAGGACATGTGGGAATTCGCCAAAACGGCATCGGGCGAGATAGTTGAGTACGATCTCGTCGAACTTTTGGAGACCTCTGCCCGGTTGGTCGCACCGTCATTACGTGTAGCGGCAATCGAACCTCCCGGAGCGGGAGAACTGTCATCGCAGATGGTCACCGGAGACAGGGCAATGTGGGCACAGGCGTTGGTGGGAGTGATGATCGATGCGCCTACAGCGTTGCCGGGTGGAGGAAGTGTGACGTGGAAGATGACGAGAGCGGAGGATGGGAATTCCCTGACGGTTGAACTAGTAGCATCGCCGAACGATCCCGAGACATCGGCGATAACCCCGATCCCCGCGACGGAATGGTCCTTCCGGGATTCTTCTATCGCAATAATTCAGAGTCTCGGTGGATCACTTGGACCGTTGTCTGGACAAGATGATGAACGTCACGGAGTCGAGATCTCAATCCCGATTTAAACGTACGGAACCTAAAGTCCGGCGGAAGGGTTTAAAGTTGGTAAGCACGCGAAACAGAAACGTCTTCGGCACCAATCTCATTGAAGGGGATTCCATGGTGGAAGGTAAGCCCATCCAGGTGTTGATGGTTGACGATCACGAGCTGATGCGTCAGGCATATGGGACACTCCTCGGCGAGGACCCCGGTATCGAAATCGTGGGCCTTGCGGGCGATGGCCAGCAGGGTGTGTCGATGGCCGCCAAGCTTCAGCCGGATGTCGTCATCATGGACGGTCGCATGCCGCGCATGAACGGTGTCGACGCGGCGAGAATTATTCGA
>SMVA01062639.1_pt1 | contig 13129 bp, 14 predicted proteins | sample 2456451 | NCBI WGS metagenome assembly SMVA01 (sample SAMN11095933, study PRJNA526329) | marine sediment metagenome | biome: Marine sediment; feature: Surficial sediment; material: Deep marine sediment; isolation source: Hadal surficial sediment | place: Pacific Ocean | collected 2014-05 | depth...
ACGGCACCACACATGCAGCCGCCCGTCATGCTTGTCGTGTCAGCCATTTCGTTCTCGCTTTGGTGAAAAGGTACCGGGTTTATTTTCCGTACGACTGAAAGTAAACCCGGCATGAAGCCGGGTCAACCTGCCTCCAAAACGAGTCAGCGATTACGCGGCTTTTCGCCGCATCCAGCCGAGAATGCCCAGCGCCGAGCCGAACAGCCATGCGGCTGCCGGGACCGGCACGGTGGATACCGTCGCGATCACGAGGCCGGTCTCATCACCGAACTCGTCAAACCTGATGCCGACAATCAGCCTCGTGTCGGAATCCGGCAGGCTATCGGGAATGACGCTCCCGTCGCTGATCCAATCGGCATCATTGGCGAATATGCCTAACGCCCATTCCTCACCGGACACCGGAGAAAATTCGTCCGGCTCGCACCCGGGTGGGGTCTCCAGGAGGCATTCCCCCATGGTCGTACTCCCAAGGATCTCGATCCAGTCCAGGATGCCGACGGGGCCAAAGCCGGCCGTGTCATCGGCAGTGAGTTCCAAGTTGTCGTTGACAACCACGGCTACCGGCGCGGTGCTGTCGAAACTGGCAGGAATCGCCGGGATGCTCCAAGAAACGGCATAAGGGTCACCGGAGAAATCGTAGAACGATGTGAACTCGTGACCCTCTACGGTGGACGGCGTGGTGATTGCCGAAGAACTGTTGGCCTCATCCGTATCGAATACGAATGATCCGAGCAGCGTCTGGCCGAGACTGATTTCCCCGACATAGTCGCCCTCGACAAACACTATCGTTGCCGAAACGTCGATGGTGACGGGGGCTGCATGGATATTCGACGCCAGGCCGAAGGCGAGTATCGATCCTGCCACGCCGAACCGGGCTGCTGTGCGTAGATGCGTGGCGGCGGCCTGCAAACAATCAGACATTGCGCCGGATCGTCGGCGCAACGAGAAAATATTCTTCACTATCGCAACTCCCAAGGTCAAAGCTTATTGGTTAGCGTTGATTGCGTCATCGGGAGCTATTCCGCGGAACAGCATATCACGTCATGGGGTTGATGGTCCTTGCCATTTTTACGTAATGGCGAATACGACCACCCGAAAAAAGGTGCCAAGTCTACTTTCAAATGACCGAAAATAAACTTGATACTCTTTTCTGCACATTTACCCCACTAATTACGCTTGACGTAACTAGTTACGTCAAGCATAATCATTCGGTGATCAAGGGTTTTGGCAACGATGTTGCGGAGGATCTGTATCACGGCATCCGTAACCGCAGCCTGCCGACCCAACTGCACCGGGTAGCGATGAGGAAGCTACGGTATCTGGACAATGCAGCGGATATCAATGACCTGAGGGTTCCGCCAGGCAATCGGCTGGAAAAGCTCTCCGGTAATCGTAAAGGGCAGTACAGCATCCGCATCAACGAGCAATACCGCATTTGTTTTACCTGGAAGAGCGGGAATGCTTACCGAGTTGAAATAGTCGATTATCACTAGGAACGACAGACGAAGATGGCCAAGATGAAACCACTGCACCCCGGCGAGGTGCTGAGAGAAGATTTTCTGCAGCCGATGGGTATTACACCGTACCGGCTCGCTAAAGATATCGATGTTCCGGTCAACCGGATCACCGGGATCGTCAATGAAGACAGGGCGATCACGGCTGACACGGCACTGCGTCTCGCCCGCTACCTGGGAACGTCGGCCAAAGTCTGGATTGGCCTGCAAGCCGACTACGACCTCGAAAAGGCCGCCGCGGCAAATCGAGCAGCACTTCAGCGCATCGGACCCACGGCCGCCGGATGACAAAGTACCAGCTTTATTTTTCGTCTGACCGAAAATAAATCGGGTACCTTTTTAATAGCGTCAGAACTTAAACTGAAACGCCGAGCTGGGCTTCTCGTTGTCAAAATCCAGGTCGAGCGTCGTCGGGGCCTGGTCGCGCCGAATGCGGGGGTCGTCGTACACGGATTGGAGGCCGAACTGCATGCGGGACTTGGGTGCAACGCGCGGCGCCGGCTCCGTGTCGCGCCACGCGTCCAGGTCGATCTCGGCCACGGCCTCCGTCTCGGTCTCGCGCCAATCGTCGGCGTTGTCGTAGATCTCTTCTATCTGGACTTCGTCGATGGTCATCGACTGATCGACGTTATTCGCCGTCTGCGCCAGCGCGAGTGCCGACAGCAGCAACCCGAAAAGACCCACGGCCCAAATGTCACCGCGCGTGTCCGGAGTATTGATCGCCACTGGGTTTATCGCGATGGCCAACATTACGGACTCATGTTCTCGCGCCAGTCGAGACTGTCGAACCAGTAGCGGTGGGTTGCGGCCAGCCACGTGTCCGCCGTCCTCGCCGTGATCCAGGCGTTCAGGAAATTCAGCCATTCCTGCTCGCCTTTCTGCACCGCCATGCCGGTCTTGAACTCGAGCAACGGTTTCTGTAGGGGCATGTCCACCTTGTCCGAATGCTGGAGCGCGAAGAATTTCGGCAACGGCGTGGCGCCGATATAGGCGTGCGCCTCGTCATCGAGCAGCGCCTGCTGCGCATCCGCGACCGACTCGAAGGTTCGGGTCTCGGCCTTCTCGAACAGGGTCTGCGCGACGCCCACCGAGACCGTATCCCTGACCACGGCGATCACGATGGATTCGTCGTTGAGTTGCTCGAGCTTGCCAATCTGCCGGGTCATCGGCGTATTGGTCGCCAGCGAGATGCCCTCATCCGAATAGCCCTGAGAAAAGTTCACCGTGAGTGCCCGGCCGGGCGTGATGGCCATGCCGGCCGCGATCACGTCAATCTCGCCGCGAACCAGCGCCGGGATGATGTCTTCCCACTTGTAGTTCTTGAACTCCGCCGTTACGCCCATGTCGTGGGCGATCTTGTTGCCGACGTCGATCTCGAAGCCCGACAGCGTCCCCGACTCATCCTCCATCATCCAGGGAGCGAAGGGCGAGACACCGACGCGCACGGCGCCGCGCTCGAGGATATCTTCGAGTACGTCCGCAGATGCGCCGAATGACAGGAATGCCAGGAGCACCACGGACCGTCGCAAAATCACGCTGACCTTCTCGAGCATATTGAAATCCTTCATGTTTTTTGGGAGAGAATGGCTTTGACCTGAATGCAGTTTACACCGTAAATGAAAAGCTGTCAGACGCCACAGCGCTTGAATAACGCACCAAAGCCCCCATATATCATGCAACGCAAGCAACCCGGCCACCCAGGGTGAACCGGACAAGGAAGGATGCATGGACACGCCAGACAACCAGCCGCCGATCGAGGTCATCCAGGCCTGGCAGCAGTTGGTGATGCTCAACCTCGAATCCTATAAACCCCAGGTCACGGATTGGCTGCACAGCGAGGATGCAAAACCGGTGCTCAAGCAGCTGCTGGTCAACGTGCCGTGCGCCGGCCGGATGCACTAACCCCGGATTCACTAACCCCGGATTCACTAACTCACGGTTCTCGCGCCGGCCAATGGTGCCCGGTGCTTCTGATGCACGGATACTGCAGTGCGACCCCGGTTTCCTGCCCTCCACCGACGCCCCGGAATCCGTCGCGATAGAACTTGACAGATGAACTTCAACTCATTGATTATAAAAATTCATTGCTTTTCTTGATTTAAGGAAGCGCCATGGTCCGCCGGATCAAAGTCATCGTTCCCATTCCCATGGACGCCGATGGCGTCGCCAACCGGGCTGCCCAGCTGCCACCGGAACAGATTGCCGAGGGTTACGAAGTCGTCTTCGAGGCTGTGCCGTATGGCGCCGCGCTGGGCGACAGCTACTACGACAGCATGCTCATGGACATGTCGGTTTTCGAGGCCGGGCTCAAAGCCGAGGAAGAAGGGTTCGACGCCGTCTGCATAGACACCGTCAGCGATAGCGGCATGTATGCCCTGCGTTCCAGGCTGAACATCCCGGTCATCGGGCCCGGCCAGGTAGCCATCCACATGGCCTGTATTCTCGGCCAGAAATTCACCATCATCACCATGTGGGATGAATGGTTCCACCTTTATAAGAAGATCCTCAACGAGTATGGAATGTGGCACCGGGTGGCTTCGATTCGGTCCATCCAGACCCGACCGGACCTGGCAGAACTGCTGGCGGGCAAGGAAGACGTGATCTTCGAGAAGTTGCAGGCCGAATGCGAGAAAGCCATCGAGGAAGACGGTGCTGACGTTATCGTGCTTGGCTCCACCACCATGCACCAGAGCCATGCCTTCCTGTCGGAAAACCTGCCAATACCCGTGATCAACCCGGGGCTGATCGCTTACAAGCTTTGTGAGATATTCCTGGAAACCGGCCTGAGCCACTCCAAGAAAGCCTTCCCTTCACCGGAAATGCCCAATGACGACATCATTCTGAACCGAGGACGTACCGATGCCTGATGCACCGACCCTGCCAGTCATTTACGGTCCCGACACCGACGGACGCATGCCCTACGAGTTCTATATCGATTTCGTCACCAAACGGTATTTCCACGGCGTCGACAATAAGATCCTGGACATGGTGCTGGCCTGCTTCAACGAGGATGCGATCCTCCGGGAAATGACCACAGGCACGGTTCATACGGGCAGGGATACCGGCCTCAAGCGCATGTTCACAGATCTGCTCGCCAATAACGGCCGGATCTGGCATGGCAATTTCGTGCATACCGCCGATGCGATCTCCGAATCCATCTGTACCCAGTTCACCGTGGAGATCGAAGATCTGGAAGGCACGAAAAGCATCTATCAGAACTGTAACCGTTTCTATCTCAAGGACGGTCATTTCGACCGGGTCTTTGTGTACATGAGCGGCGACAACCTGCTGGTCTGACGGGGAGCCGAACCATGCAATATCAGAACCGTATGAGCCGTGATGAACTCGTCCAGCTTGCCATCGAGAAATACTTCGGCTCAGTAGATGCCAAGGACCTGGACGGAACCATGGACTGCTTCCACGATGAAGCCATTTTGACGGTGCAGACCGCGTTCACGGTCCACGCAGGTAAAGCCAATATCCGACGCATGTTCGTGGACTTCTTCGACGCCTACGACGTGATCATCCACCGGGATTTTAACTGCACCGTAGATGATGCCAACGGCCGGATCACCGCATCATTCGTCGCGGAACTGACGAACCCGGACAGCAGCAAGACCTACCTGGAGAACACCAATTTCTGGCGCGTGCGGGAAGGCCGCTTCCAGGAAGTCTATGTCTATATGAGTGGTGAGAATCCTCTAATCTAATCGCGGGTTCGGCCCGATCGCGACACCCCAGGGTGATTCACCGACCTTGATCCTGGCAACGACTTGCATCGATCGGGTGTTGACCACGGTCACATCGTCCGAAGGCCCATTCGCTGTGTACAGGAAACGCTCATCCTCGGTCAGCGCAATACCCCAGGTCCTCGGACCTACCTCAACCGTTTCGATGACTTTGAATGTATTCAGGTCGATCGCCGATACCGTCCTGCCACGACCGTTCGCCACGTATAACAGCCTGTTATCCGAGGTGGCCGCCATACCCACGGGCTTTACCGCAGCATCGAGCTCGATGGTTGCGATCACTTTATGCTTGCCGACGTCTATCACCGATATCGAATGCCCCACCTCGGCTGAGACATACGCTCGCAACCCGTTGGCTGAGAAAATTGCGTCACGAGGTCGCCGGCCAACACCGATCGTCGCAACGACAGTTCCGCTGTCGGCATCCAACACCGTAACCGTGTGATCGGTTTCGGCCGTGATATAAACCAACGTACCGTCCGGGCTGACACGAACGCCCTCCGGCTCACGGCCGACGGCAATGGTTCTCAAAACCTGGCCACTGTCGATATCGACGACCGTCACCTGATCTGAATCTTCGTTAGAAACGAACAGGCGCCGGCCGTCTGCACTCAGGTCGAATTGCTCAGGGTCCGAGCCACCCGGGAGCACGCGTTCCAGTTTCCCCGTCCGAACATCAATAACCGCAATGCCGTCTTGCGTTTTATCCGTCTCCTGTTGACTGCAGTCCTCGTCCGACATGGAGGGAGGACATTTGGGCGACCCCGATAACGCGACGAATACCTTATCCCCGGCGTGACCGACCCGGATGCCGCGTGGCCGCCGGCCCACATTCAACGTCTTGATCACCTGGTTGCTGGCAGTCGAAATGATCGAGATATCGCCGGAATCCTCATTGCTGACATAGACCAGATCACCGTCGGCCGGCCATTGCAGCTCGTCTCGCACTGACGCGCTGGTTTCGCTCGTCGCCGACTCCTGGCCCGACTCCTGGCGTTCGATGTCGTCGGTCGGCGCCCGGTCGCAAGCGCCCAGGAAGACAAAGGCAACCCACAGGCAAAGGTAAGGTGACCGTTCGATTACCCGACGCGAAATGGACACGTTGTTATCCTGATTCCGCGATGCACTAATCATCATCGGACGCCTGAACCGGGTCTGTCTCGGGCGCAAGGTCGAGCAACGGCACATCATACGCAGCGAAAATCGTTCGCATCGGTGCAGCAGTCTTGTGTATCAACTCTTCCAGGACCCGTTTGCGTTCACCGTCGCCGTACCGCACACCCGCGGAAATTGCGAAATCGAATTGAATGCCGGGTTCCGACTGCAACAGGATAACGGCGAGATCTACCGGTTTCGCCCGTTTCGCAAAATAGCCTGCGATCGGCCCCCATATGATGGCGGCATCGAGCCTTCCTCCGGTGAGTTCCTTCTCGATTATCTCACCCGGGTAAGACCCGGGATCACCCGACATGGCCGGAAAAGGCACCACCTGTTCGCTCATGCCATGACGTGCGAGCCATTTCGCTCCGGGCGTCAGCGTAAACGCCCCGATGCGAAGCTGGTTGCGAATCTCGGGATTCAGGTTGATGAAGTCCGTACCGCTGGCCACGCTATCAAGGTTGTGCCCCCTGGCGTAGACCAGCGCATACGTCGAGCGGTAGTAAGGCTGCGTCGTCAACAGTTGATCGAATCCGGCCGCTACGCCCATGACGACATCGCACTTGTACGCGCTGCCGGATTCATCCAGTGCTTTGAGCGTGTTGCGAACAAATCCGCGCCGTTGCGGGAACCACGTGTACTCTATCGGCAGCCCGAGTTCCTCTGCCCATAATTCCGCAATCTGGTTTTCCAGCCCGTCCCGACTTTCCGCCGAGAAAGGCAGATTGTTCGGGTCGGCGCAGACGCGGAAGGCAGAGGCTTCTTCAGCCGGCGTGCTCGTCGACAGGCCCAGACCGATCAACAGAGCGACGCATCGTCGCATTGGGAGAGTTATCGCCGACATCTTCGGTACCCAGCTTGTGTGCTAGCGTTTCCTCGTGGGGCGACCCGGCGTCAGAGCACCGTCGGATCGAGCCTTGAGATAAGCGAACAATTCCTTGTAGCGTTTGTTGATATTTGGATTATCTTTCCAGGGCGGCATCACGCCGACCTGACCCGTGTAGCCGTTCGCCGTGCGCTCCACGAACATATCAAAATCGAAGTCCTGCATACGGCTCAGCAGGTTGGGTGCGAATGAGCTGCCCACCGCATCCTGTGCATGGCAAACGTGGCAAAAGCCATGAAAAGTTCGCCACCCAATGTAGGTGTCACGATCGACGTAACAGAACGGCTCACCTGCATCGTTCACCTGCCCGCATTCGACCGAATAAGGTAAGGAGGCGCCGGCCGTCGAACTATTGTCCTGGTCCCCCGCCTCGGCGATGACGGCAGCTTCCTCGTCGGTCGTTGATTCCGAAGCCGACACGGTCGGTTGTTCCTGCGCGTTCTCCGCGGCAAAGGCGCATGGCAATAAAACTGCAACGATCAGAATAATATGCGCCAACCCGTGTTTGCGCGCACGACGATTAAAGACCCTTCCCATGGTTCCCCCGCAGTGGTGTGGGATAAAAAACCCCCGGCCGCTGCCTGCGGCCGGGGGCTGCATTACGGATAAAATGTTGGTCAAACCTCGCCGTTTACTCGGGCAATGCGAACACCGTCAGGACACCACCCAACTGCGTATATTGATCGAGCGATCTGTACGCGCCGACCGCGCCAAGCCCTTCGGTGTCACCCGTCAACCCTGCCGCCATGCCGATGCCGGCCCAACCCCCGATTCCGGAAAGCACGCCGATGTACTGCTTGCCGTTATGTGTCCACGTATTGACGTTGCCGATAATTCCGGACGGTGTCTTGAACTTATACAGTTCTTCGCCCGTCGTGGCGTCCACCGCTTTCAGATAGCCCTCGAGCGTACCGTAGAATACGACGTCTCCCTCTGTCGCCAATGCCCCGCTCCATACGGAGAACCGCTCGGGCAATGACCAGACGATCTTGCCGTCCGCGGCATCCCAGGCGATGAAATTGCCCAGATTGGTGGTGCCGTCGCCGGTGACCCGACCCCCGGGGAACATCGTCAGTGTGGCGCCGATAAATGGCTGACCCGCAACGTATTCCACCTCATACGGCTCATAATCCATACACACATGATTGGTGGGCACATAGAACAAGCCGGTGCGCGGCGAATATGCCGCCGGTTGCTGATCTTTGCTGCCCAGGGCCGCGGGGCAGACATCTTCAGTGTTGGTGTCTTCACCATTCAGGTCGGTGCTGAACTTGGCAACCACCTCGGGTCGGCCGGTTTTCATGTCCACGTGCGTGGCCCAATTGACGGCGGGATCGAATTTTTCGGCGACCAGCAGTTCGCCCGTCACCCGGTCAAGCGTGTAGCCGAAACCGTTACGGTCAAAGTGCACCAGGACCTTGCGATCCTTCCCCTTGACCTTCATGTCGACGAGGATCATCTCGTTGACGCCGTCGTAGTCCCACTCGTCATGCGGCGTCATCTGGTAGACCCACTTGGCCATGCCGGTGTCCAGATCGCGAGCAAAGATCGTCATGGACCAGCGGTTATCGCCGGGTCGCACCGCGGGATTCCAGGTGCCCGGATTGCCGGTGCCGTAATAGACAAGGTTGAGATCCGGATCGTAGGTGTACCAGCCCCAGGTCGTCCCGCCACCGATCTTCCACTGATCTCCTTCCCACGTGTTCGTGCTGGAGTTCTTTCCAACCGGCTTGCCAAGATGGGTGGTCTTGTCGGGATCGATCAACATCTCATCGTCCGGGCCGACGCTATAGCCCTTCCAGACCAACGAGCCGTCCGAGATGTTGTATGCCGCCAGGAAGCCTCGCACGCCGTACTCACCGCCGGCGATACCCGTCAGCACTTTGTCTTTGATGACAACCGGTGTATTGGTGTTGGTGCCGCCGGCTTTCGGATCGCCGTTCTTGATGCGCCAGATCACTTCGCCGGTTTCGGCATCCAGCGCCACCAGGTGAGTGTCGGCCTGCTGCAGAAAGATTTTTCCGTCCGCATACGCAACGCCACGGTTCACCGTGTCGCAGCACATCATCGGAATGACGTCCGAATCCTGTACCGGCTCGTAGCGCCAGAGGATGGTCTGGTCATTAAGGTCGATTGCAAACACCTTGTTAGGAAAAGGTGTGTGCACATACAGCGTATCGCCGATCACCAATGGCCCGCCTTCGTGCCCGCGCAGCACACCGGTCGAGAATGTCCAGGCCACCTGTAAATCGCCAACATTTTTGCTGTTGATCTGACTCAATTTACTGTAGCGCGTGGCGGCGTAATTGCCATTCGCGATCGCCCAATTGTTTGGGTCTTCCATTAGCTGCATCAGTTCATCGTTTGCAGTCGACGTGCCGGGCACAATTATCGCCAGCGCAATACCGATCATCACAATTAGTCGATTTGTCATTTCCCCATCTCCGATGATGATTTCGTACTTGTTGCAACACCGCCTGATTCAGCGCGCTGCTTGCGGATCAATATTAATGAGAACTCAGCCGCTTTCCGAACCCTCTGCCTGCATCCTAAGGTAGCGATTCATTATTGGCGGTATGCGTTGTCGAACCCACGAAGCACGATTTCGTCGCGACTTCGGTGATGTCACTTATTTTCTGCGTCAGAAGAGTCGCCCGATCGGGATCCCGGAATAAGCCGCCCCGTTCACCGGGCGTCGTACGCAATTGAACGAACACTTCAGCCTCGACGTAATCGTCATATGCCATCTGTTCCGCGATCTTGTCTATGACGCATATGCACGAATACAGGTTTTCGTATTTTTGACCGCCATGGGATTCCATACAACCCAAAACGTATTCCACTCGAGCCTGGGTTGGAAAATCATTAGCATGTGCCGGAGAAGACAAAAAAAGCACACACAACGCTGACGCGAAAGTCACCTTAGTCACGATATCGCGAATCCCCACGATGGTCTTTTTATAGTGGCTGGTTTGATGCTAGCAGAGCGCTGCCAAGGCAGTCAATCAGGCCCGGCGTCGGTGCATTCGTTGCTGCTTCGTGCCATGAGAAAACCCCGGCGCGAAGTCGGGTTTGAATGAACGGCTATGGGGCGACGCCGCTTGGACCCGGCGGCTGATTCAATTGCCCGCGCAAGATCAGAAAATCGCTCACCGTGACCAGGCCGTCGCCGTTCAGATCGGCATCCTGATCCGCAGTATTCAAGACGCCACGCAGAATCAGGAAATCATTCACGGTTACAAGGCCATCATTGTTCAGATCCGCATCGCAGACGTTACCGTAGCCGTCGCCGTCCGTATCCAACTGAATCTGGCCACCACTGTCCGGGATCAGCGGACCATTGGTCGAGTCGATGCAATTGTCACAGGCATCGCCGACTCCGTCGCTATCGGCATCGAGTTGCGAAGGATTGGGGGAAATGGGGCAGTTATCGTCGCCGTCCAGCGCCCCATCCTCGTCCCGGTCGATACCCATCCGTGCACCGGAACCGGGCGGCACGGACGTGTAGGTCAACTCCTGTCCAGCCTGTTGCGCCAGGGCCTTCAGTTGCGCGCCCGTCAAGTTCGACTCGGATCCCCTATCGCTTTCGAAACTGCCATTGCCGAGCAATCGCCAGCCGCGCTGCTCCCCGCCGACCAGCCCTTTAACGACGACGTCCGCGTCTCCCGCCGCGGCACGGGAAATCAGCAGGTTGATGCGCCCGTTGACCGTGCCGGCGTTCGCCGCATTCAGTGTGATTTGCTGGCCCACCACCGGTTTCAGGTTTGAATCGAACGCGAACATGAACTGTTCAACCTGCCGGCGCTCCGTATCACCTGGAAATTGAAAAACCACAGCTCGAAAGAAACGCAGCAATGTATCTACCGATCCGTCATGGGTGAATCCGAACCCGCGGATTTGATCGCCCATGTGTTGATTGTTTCCGGGGTCGAAAAACCCAACTGCGGACATGCCGAACATGCCAGCTTTTTCGTACATGTTGCGCAGCTGTGGGATCTTGAAATGCTGCGGTTCGCCCTCGAAACTGGAACCACCGTCGGTACCGAAGAACCCCATCGACGGTGCCAGTGTGTGGCACCCATTACAGGTCAGCGTATCGACGATGGTGTTGAAATAGAAATTCCTGCCGGCCTGCTGCAACGGGCTCAGCGAGTCATCCAACGCACGGACAGGATTCGGTGGTGGGGTTACCTGCAGGATGAAATCTGTGAAAGCCTGCATCTCAATCGATGTCAACGCGGACGTTCGTCCGAGCAAGCCGACGAACGCGGGGCCAAATTTCTTGAATGCCTCTTCTTCATCCAGTGGGCTGCCTCCGGGATCATTGCCCCCCGTCCGGTCGCCCCGCCAATGCATGGGACCGTGATTAGACATGCCCCGCAGCGTCTGGGTTGTCATCGGTCCTTTTAACGGGTGAAAGTCGGAATCAAACAGCGGTCCGAGCGTAAATGGGTTCGGGTTATTGAACATCGAACCTTCGGGGTCGCCCAGATCCCAGGCCAATTCATCCTTGTCGGCGCCGATGTGGCAGGTACCGCAAGCCGCTTCACCATTGCTGGAAGTAAGATTGGCGTCATACAGAAACGGCCGGCCGTTGACCACCGATGCCGGCTCCGGGTTGAAAAGCGAATGGTGGGCGATCTCCGTGCGGGCATCGGTATCGATCACCGATATCGAATTGTCAAACCGGGTGAGCACGTAGAGTCGGTCGCGGCTCTCGTCCAGCACCAGGCCGGTTGGCCCGCCGCCGCTTAATGCAATATGGTCTGCCTCGTCGGGTACGAAGGCGTCACTCTCCAGCGCAGCAACGCTGAACACGCCCACTTTCCCCGAACCCTTGGCGGCCACATAAAGAGTCGCGCCGTCTGCGGTGATGACAACTCCATTGGGAATCGCCAGAGAATCATTTTTTATCCCTGCGGGTGCGGGCCTGACATCATAATCGATGTGCTTGTTAAGGTGCCGCGGTATCACGACGCCGGTGCCGGCATCGATCACCGTAATCCGGGCCTTGTGCAGATTGCCCTGCACGGTGCTTACTGTGCTTCCGCCCGGCCGCGTGCCTTCAAAGCGTACCGCGTTGTTGGCGTCCGTATTGGCAACGTAAATCTTGCCGGTCACCGGGTTGACTGCCATGCCATATAGAATAGTCCCGACACCGGCAAAAGATTTGACGTCAGTGGGCGTCGCGGCGTTCGCATCGATAGCAAACACGTCCAGATCAGGCAGGTTAAAGCGCACATGATTGCTCCAGTCCCTGCCGAGTTTGTCCCGCCAGGCCGCGCCGTCAAACTCGACAATGAGTCCGACCTCCGCCTGTGGTATCCCGTCGGAATCCACATTGGGAGCGGGTAGCCCGCCCGGAGCAAGCTGTTCGCCGGTCACCGGGGCACAGGGCGCTGCTGCGGCGCCTCCGTTGCAGACCACGCCCTCGGATAATGACGTGGTCCGGTTACCGGACTTGAACACGGCGGCATATACAAAGCTCCCATCGGCACTGCGTGCGAGGGGTCCCGGAGTGTCGCCAAAGAGCGTGACAATCGTTATGGGATCGCCGCCGAGGCTCGTGCCCGGGCTGGTGGCATCGAATACCCACACATCGGCCCGCCCGATTCCCGGAGTGATGAATTCGCCTGGATCATTGGGATCATCATAGGGGCTATTCTGACCGCGGTGGGCCGCGGTAACGAACGCCCGATTGTTGCCGGGGCCGGCGAAAACAATGTCTGCAGGCTCGTCGCCTACCAGCAAGGTGCGAACGACCCGCGGCGCGCTGCCGGAGAGATCGACGATACTGACAGAATCGGACAACCGGTTGACCA
>SMVA01089258.1_pt1 | contig 13126 bp, 8 predicted proteins | sample 2456451 | NCBI WGS metagenome assembly SMVA01 (sample SAMN11095933, study PRJNA526329) | marine sediment metagenome | biome: Marine sediment; feature: Surficial sediment; material: Deep marine sediment; isolation source: Hadal surficial sediment | place: Pacific Ocean | collected 2014-05 | depth 0-1...
CGCATCAGGCGCGTGACCTATATCGTACGCAAAGGCGATTCGTTGTCGCGAATCTCCGCTCGCTTCCGCGTCAGTGTCACCGAGCTGCTGCGGTGGAACCGGATCTCCGCCGATAAGTACCTGCAGCCGGGGCAACAGCTGTTGTTGTTTGTCGATGTGACCGAGCAAAGCACTTAGGTTGAAAAAGACTCAGACGGCCAGCCAGCCCGCATACTGCACCAGGAGGACTTAGATGGGATTTCTTGCCGGCAAACGAGCCGTCGTCGTGGGACTCGCGAGCAAGCGCTCGATTGCCTGGGGCATTGCCCGGGCGTTCAAAGCCCAGGGCGCCGAGCTCGCGTTCAACTACCAGGGCGAGAAACTCCAGGGGCGGGTCGAGAAGATGGCCGCGGAGCTCGGCAGTGAGATCGCACTACCCCTTGACGTCACCGAAGACCGCCAGATCGATGCGTTCGTCGATGGGCTGGCAGCCCATTGGGACGGCTTCGACATACTGGTCCACTCGGTCGCCTATGCACCGGCCGACCAGCTCGACGGGCGCTATGTCGATGTGGTTAACCGCGAAGGCTTTCGCCTCGCCCACGACATCTCAAGCTATAGTTTCGCCGCCCTGGCCAGGGCGGCTCGACCGCTGATGGCGGGCCGCCAAGGCGCGTTACTCACGATGACTTATCTCGGCGCCGTCAGAGCGCTGCCAAGCTATAACGTGATGGGACCGGCGAAGGCGAGCCTGGAGGCCAACATGCGCTTCCTGGCGTACGATCTCGGCGCCGACGGTATCCGCGTCAATGCCATCTCGGCCGGTCCGATCAAGACACTGGCCTCGGCGGGAATCAAAGGCATGCGGCAGATGCTCGCGGCAGCCGCGACAACCGCACCGCTGAAGCGCAATGTGACGATCGATGACGTCGGCCACTCGGCAGCGTTTTTGTGCTCGGATCTCGCCGCCGGCATCACCGGTCACGTGCTTTACGTCGACGCCGGTTACAACATCGTCGGCATGCAGTTCGACTAACCCGCTAGGCAAGTCAGTGTTCTGGTGGCGTCGCCATGCTCAACGCTACGGTGACCGTTCGGGGGGCGTACCCCCGTTGAGCGGACCTCAGAAGATCGGGTTCAGGACGGTGTCGGGAATTCGGACCGTGGCCTGATTGCGGACCTCGGCGGCGTATCCGGTGATCTCAGACATAGTCGTCTGCTCAGCCAGTTGCAAGCGTTGCAGATTCCGCTCCTCGCGGGGGATATCGTCGGCGTTGCCTGCCTCAACCGCAGACAACACCAACACCGCGTAGTCACCGCTGGCGATCGGTACCAACTCCCTGATAACGGCGCCGGCTAAAGGCTTGCCCAAACGAAACGCGGTAGCGAGCACTTGCGTCGGGACTTCTCCGTCGGTGCGCTCGACCCAATCGGCTTCGGTCCAGGTGCCGCCGTGTTCTTGCGCCACAGCCTCGACATCGTCTGCTTGCCCGAGTGCGTCCAGAAACGCGCCTGCAGCGGCCTCAGCAAGCCGCTGTGCCTCGGCACGAAGCAGCTCCTGCTCGACCGCCTCGCGGACGCTTTCCAGTGGCTGCTCCGCCGGCAGATCGTGGTTGGAGACGCGCAGGACGACGACATGATCGTCTGCAAGCTCGATCGGCCCGCTGTTCTCGCGCTGCTCTAGAACCTCCAAGTTGAACGCAGCCTGGACCACCGGCGCAGCGATCGGAAATGGGCTGTTCGAGCCATTGCGAGTAAAACCGGCGAAAGTCTGCAGCGGAAGGTCCATCTCCAACGCTACCGTGGCAAGCTCGTCGAACGCATCAAACGCGCGATCGGCCAACTCGCTAGCACGATCGTAGAACAGATTTTGGGCGCGCTGAGTTTGGAAGGTACCCGCGAGTTCCTCGCGAATCTCCTCGAACGTTCTGATATCTCCAGCCTTGATCTCGTCCAGACGAATGATGTGGTAGCCGAAATCGGTCTCGACCGGCCCTCGCACATCGCCGACGGCCATCGAGAATAAAGTGTCCTCGAAAGACCCGACCAACAGCCCTTTGGAAACCCAGCCGAGATCACCACCCTGGCCGCTGGTACCGGCATCTTCGGAGAACTCGGCTACCAAGGTCTCAAAGTCCTCGCCCTCGTCCAGTCGAGCTAGAATCGCCAACGCAGTGGCTTCGGCATCCTCGTTATCGGTGCCGATTAAGATGTGCCGAGCGTGGCGCTCCTCTGCCGTCTGGTAGCGATACTTTTCATCCTCGTAGTACGTTACGAGTTCTTCCTCGGTAACCTCAACCTCTGCGGCAATATCGGCGCCCTGAATTTCGATGTACTCGAGGTCGATGCTCTCTTCAGTGTAGTACGCGGCCTTATTCGCCTCGTAATACGCCACGATCGCTGCTTCGTCTATCGTCGCCTGGTCGAGAAAATCGTCAACCGGGAACAACGCATAAGCGATCTCCCGGCGTTGGTTATACAACTCGACATAGCGACGATATTCTTCGGCCGTATAGAACCCCGAGGCCAGGATTCCGGATTGCAGCTCGACGAGCGAGAGCTGTTCCCGCTGCAGCGCTTCGAACCCGGCAGGTGTGAGACCGATGTTCAACAACGACGCCCGGTAGACGTCTAGGGAAAACTCTCCACCCACTCGAAACTCCGGCCGCGCGCGAATCGCCGCCGTCAAACGCTCATCAGAGAGCCGGTAGCCGGCGGCGTCCACCTGCTGTAGTAGCGCTTCGTTACGGATCAGCCGCTCTAAGACCGCCAGTCTCAGCTCACGCTGTAGCTCATCCGTTATCTCGATTCGATACAGCTCCTGATACTGGGCCTGCTGGCTCTGCAAGTCGCGCTCGAAATCGAGGATCGGAATTTCGTTGCCGTTGACTTTCGCCGCGAAAGTCGTACCGCCTAAACTGAAGTCGACGCCCCAAAAAATAAAAGCGACTGCGAGCAGACCGAGTATAACGCCGGCGACCCATCGTCCAATGCCGTCACTAATTGCTTGTAACATGATGCGCTACCGACCCAAGAAGAAAAGGACAGATCCACTTTCGTGAAAAAATAGATCTGTCCTATCTGTATGGCGGAGTGGACGGGACTCGAACCCGCGACCCCCGGCGTGACAGGCCGGTATTCTAACCAGCTGAACTACCACTCCAACTACCTTTCGTGGTGGGTGCTGAGGGGATCGAACCCCCGACCTTCGCCTTGTAAGGGCGACGCTCTCCCAGCTGAGCTAAGCACCCCCGCCGGAACAGGTCCGGCTAGTTTACCGCTTCCTTCAACGCCTTACCTGCTTTGAACCCCGGCACATTACTGGCTTTGATCTGTATCGTCTCGCCAGTCCTGGGGTTGCGTCCGGCTCGCGCCTTACGATGTTTAACACTGAATGTTCCAAATCCAACAATCGCGACTGGTTGTCCGTTGCTCAATGAGGAACTGATGCTGCTGAGCACGGCGTCGACCGCGCGACCTGCATCGGCTTTGGAAAGAGAGGCTGCACCTGCTACCGCATCGACAAGTTCCGCTTTGTTCATTCCGATCCCTTTAAGTAAATAGAAGTTTTACCCCAGACGCACACTGACGCCCACCCTGTTTAAGACCTGTCCGGAGGTTAATCGAGCCCGAATCGTCTCCCGTATTCGAACGCTACGGAACCACCAGACGGGGAACTTATACCAAGGCGTATTTTCCGATGTCAAATAAGAATTGCAGCGCTAGTGAGGAAGCACGGCCTTGTCCTTGTCGACGCCCTTCGACTTGGCGTCCGGATCTTCGCCTGCGGTCTCTTTATCGCCCTTCGGTGTAGGCATGTGTCGTAGTGCCAACGCGAGGACTTCATCAATCCATTTGACCGGAAGAATAGTCAATTTGTCCTTGATGTTCTTCGGTATTTCCACCAAATCCTTTTCGTTGTCGGCCGGAATCAGTACCGTCTGGATGCCCCCCCTGTGGGCCGCTAACAACTTCTCCTTGAGCCCGCCAATCGGCAGCACTTCACCTCGCAAGGTGATCTCTCCGGTCATCGCGACATTCGCTCGCACCGGAATCTTGGTCAGCGCTGAGACCAATGCTGCGCACATTGCGATACCGGCCGAGGGTCCATCTTTTGGCGTCGCGCCCTCCGGGACGTGGATATGCACATCTGAGTTCTGATAGAAATCTTCGTCGATTCCCAGCACCGCGGCTCGACTACGTACGACCGTCATCGCAGCTTGAATGGACTCCTTCATCACATCGCCCAACTGTCCGGTCTGGATTAACTTCCCTTTACCGGGAACAACCGCACCTTCGATCGTCAGCAACTCACCGCCAACCTCGGTCCAGGCGAGACCGGTGACCTGACCGACCTGGTCGTTCTCCTCGGCGCGGCCATAGCGGTAACGCTGGACGCCGAGAAACTTGTTGAGGTTACGATGCGTCACCCGCACGGTACTCTTGCGCGGTCTAAGCAGCAGCTTCTTGACGACCTTACGACAGATGTTGGCGATTTCACGCTCGAGGTTTCTGACCCCAGCCTCGCGCGTGTAATAACGGATCGTATCTAGAATTGCCGAGTCGGAGATGCGCAGTTCATTATCCTCGATACCATTTTGCGACATCTGCTTCGGCATCAGGTATCCGGTGGCGATCTTGAGTTTTTCGTCCTCGGTGTAACCGGGCAATCGAATGACCTCCATTCGATCCAGTAACGGCGGAGGAATATTCAAAGTATTCGCCGTGCAAACGAACATGACTTCCGAGAGGTCGAAGTCCACTTCCAGATAGTGGTCGTTGAACGTCGAGTTCTGCTCGGGATCGAGAACCTCTAACAGGGCTGACGACGGATCCCCTCTGAAGTCTATCGACATCTTGTCCACTTCGTCCAGAAGAAACAGCGGGTTACGTACTTTTGCCTTGCTCATATTCTGGACGATCTTGCCCGGCATCGAGCCAATATACGTGCGCCGATGGCCACGGATCTCGGCCTCATCCCTGACTCCGCCCAGCGACATGCGAATGAACTTACGATTGGTCGCGCGCGCGATGCTCTGCCCGAGCGATGTCTTACCGACACCGGGAGCGCCCACGAGGCACAGTATCGGCCCTTTGGACTTCTTGACGCGTTGCTGCACGGCCAGATACTCCAGGATGCGTTCTTTTACTTTCTCCAACCCGTAGTGGTCTTCCTCGAGAATTCGCTCGGCTTCCTCCAGATTCTGCAAGACCTTGGTGCGTTTCTTCCACGGCACCTTGACAAGCCAATCAACGTAGTTGCGTACCACGGTCGCTTCGGCTGACATCGGCGACATCAGCTTCAGCTTGCCAAGCTCGGAAGTAGCCTTCTCTTTGCCCTCCTTGGTCATACCGATCGTCTGGATCTTTTTCTCCAGTTCGGCTAGCTCATTGGGCGCATCCTCCAAATCGCCCATCTCCTTCTGAATGGCTTTCATCTGCTCATTCAGATAGTACTCATGCTGACTTTTCTCCATCTGCTGCTTGACGCGGCCACGGACTCTTTTCTCGATACGAAGTATGTCGATCTCACCGTCAACAAGACCGAGAACGTGCTCCAAGCGCGCCCTGACGCCGTTGATCTCCAAGACTTTTTGCTTATCCGACAGCTTCAGCGTCATGTGGGCGGCAACGGTGTCCGCCAGCCGTCCCGGCTGATCGATTCCCGCGAGCGAAGTCAGGATTTCGGGAGGGATCTTCTTATTCATCTTGACGTACTGCTCGAATTGAGACACGACGGACCGCGTCAGCACCTCCAACTCGCGCTCATCAACGGGCTCGCCCTCGGGAAGCGGCTCAACGTCGTCGTCAGGAAGTTCGTCGACTTCAGCCGAGAAGCACGGGCCGATCTTCAGGTTCCGAATGCGCGCACGCCGGTTACCCTCAACCAGAACTTTGACGGTACCGTCCGGAAGTTTCAGTAATTGCAAGATTGTCGCGACCGTACCGATCTCGTAGACGTCTTTCTCGCCAGGGTCGTCTACATCGGCTTTGGTTTGAGCGACGAGGAAGATCTCCTTGTCCGCCGCCATCGCCTGATCCAATGCGACCACCGATTTTTCCCGCCCAACGAAGAGCGGAATCACCATGTGCGGGTAAACCACTACATCCCGCAGGGGCAATATGGGCAGTCGCTTAGGTTCTCCCGATTCGGGATGGTCTTTGTCCACAGCTCTGCAAACTCCTTAACAACGGCTCGCGCTTCACCAGCCAGATTCCTTAGTGGGGGCACCGGCGCCGAATCTCAAGCGCCAGATGCACTCCCTGCGAGGGACTTAGCGGCGCTTCTCTCCCACGGCCGCAGGTTCCTCGGTTTCGTAGACAATGTAGGGTTCGGTCTCACCCGTCACCACGGCCTCGTCCACGACCACCTTCGTGGCATTCGTCATGGACGGCAGGTCGTACATCGTGTCGAGCAGCACATTCTCAAGAATGGTCCGCAAACCACGGGCTCCGGTCTTGCGCTTCATGGCGCGGCTGGCGATGGCGCGCAGCGCGTCGTCACGCAGTTCGAGTTCCACGCCCTCCATGTCGAAGAGCTTCTTATACTGCTTGGTCAAGGCATTCTTGGGCTCGACAAGAATCTCCACAAGAGCGTCTTCGTCGAGCTCTTCAAGCGTTGCGACCACCGGCAAGCGGCCGACGAACTCGGGAATCAGGCCGTACTTGATGAGATCTTGGGGCTCCACTTCCTTCAGCAGCTCGCCTAGGCGCTCATTGCTGTCCTGGCTCTTCACATCAGCAACGAAGCCGATGCCGCTCCTGGAAGAGCGCCTTAGAATGATCTTCTCCAGGCCCGAGAACGCGCCGCCGCAGATAAATAAGATATTGGCCGTATCGACCTGCAGAAATTCCTGCTGCGGATGCTTACGTCCCCCTTGAGGCGGCACGGACGCGATCGTACCTTCGATGAGTTTCAGCAGGGCCTGTTGCACGCCCTCGCCAGATACGTCCCGGGTGATCGAAGGGTTATCGGATTTGCGGGAAATCTTATCGATCTCGTCGATATAGACGATGCCCGTTTGCGCCTTCTCCACATCGTAGTCGCACTTCTGCAGAAGCTTTTGAATGATATTCTCGACGTCTTCGCCGACATAGCCGGCTTCGGTCAATGTCGTCGCATCAGCGATCGTGAAGGGTACATTCAAGAGCCGCGCGAGTGTCTCTGCCAGCAGCGTCTTGCCGCAGCCGGTCGGTCCTATCAGCAGGATATTGCTCTTAGCGAGCTCGATATCCTCCTTGCTACGCGGCCCTATGCGCGTCTCCAACCGCTTATAATGGTTGTAGACAGCGACTGCGAGGACTTTCTTGGCAGTCTGCTGACCGATGACGTACTCGTCGAGGACCGCTTTGACCTCGTGGGGCTTCGGCAGTTTCTCGCCACCGCGCTCGGCGCGATCGTCCAGTTCCTCGCGAATAATGTCGTTACAAAGCTCAACGCATTCGTCACAGACGAAGACCGACGGGCCCGCAATCAGCTTACGAACCTCGTGCTGACTCTTGCCACAGAACGAACAGTACAGCAGCTTGCCGTCGTCCGATTTGCCGCGGGAATCGTCGCTCATATTGCGTCCTTAGCCCCTGGTAGAGTCAGTACTATCTGCCTTATAGCATTAGTCTCAGGGCTGTGCCAAGGCCCGCTTCGCAGTTCCCGACGTCCTGCCCCATATCAGGGCAAAACTCGTAAGCCCTTGAACTATCAGCTACTACCTGGATCCTCAACGCGTTTTCGGAGCACCGTATCGATTAGACCGTAACTAACCGCGGTTTCTCCATCCATAAAGTTGTCGCGATCGCTGTCCCGCTCGATCGTCTCCAGGGACTGCCCCGTATGCTTGGCCATAATCGCGTTCAGGCGTTCTCGCAGATGCAGTACTTCTCTGGCCTGAATATCGATATCCGACGCCTGACCCTGGAAGCCGCCGCTCGGCTGGTGGATCATGATTCTTGAATGCGGCAAACAGTAGCGCTTGCCCTTGGCGCCACCGGCGAGCAGTAAGGATCCCATGCTCGCGGCCTGGCCGACGCAAATCGTACTCACATCCGGTTTGATGAACTGCATCGTGTCGTAAATAGCCAGGCCGGCTGTCACCGCCCCACCCGGGGAGTTGATGTACAAATGAACGTCCTTATCCGGATTCTCGGACTCAAGATACAACAACTGCGCGACAATCAGATTGGCGACAGTGTCGTCGACACCGCCGACAATGAAGACGACGCGATCCTTTAGGAGCCTCGAGTAGATATCGTAGGCTCGCTCGCCGCGAGCCGTTTGCTCCACCACCATGGGCACCAGATTCAGTCCTGTGACATTCACCGTCGCACTCCTTTTAACTCGTCTGTCGCCATTATGGACTAATCGCCATGAAGTCTTTGAGGGCCACGGACTTCTCCGTAGTCTTCGCGTTTTCAAGTAGAAAATCCACCACTTGTTCCTCGAGTACGCCGGCCTCCAACTGCGCCATCAGCGCTTGATCGCCCCGAACCATCCGCGCTGCTTCCGCGGGCTTCTCAAACTGCGCGGCCTGTTCCTCAATGCGTCGCTGCAACCGTGCTCGATCGAGCTTGATGTCGTTCGCGCGGATGACTTCCTGTACCAGTAAGCCTAACGCCACCCGACGTCGCGCAGACTCCGTGAAGTTCTCTCTTGGCGGCGCCTGCTCCGGATCCTCGATGTTCAGCTGTTGCATGGCATTCGCCTGCATAGAAGATATCTCTTGTTCTATCAATGCCTTAGGTAAGTCGATCCGATTCGCATCCCGCAGGCTATCCAGCGCTCGGCGCTTGATCTCGACACTCAATCGCTGCGCAAGTTCGCGTTTCATATTGTCGTGAAGTCGCTCTCGTAGGGCCTCGACACCGCCCTCAGTAATCCCGAAGCTCTGCAGAAACTCCTCGTCGATAGCCGGCAAACTTTTCTCTTCCACTCGATGAATCGTGATCTCGAACACTGCCTTCTTACCGGCCAATGCATTCACCGGATAGTCCTTCGGAAATTTCACTTTCGCGGACTTGGACTGGTCAGCGACCATTCCCGTTAATGCTTTATCGAAGTCGCCTACGACCTCGCCTTTGCCGACAACAATCGGCACCTCTTTACCCTCTCCGCCTGTAAAGGGTTCCTTACCGATCGTGCCGACAAAGTCCGCGATAACACGGTCGCCAGATTCCGCCGGACGCTCCACACTCTGCCAGTCGGCGCGCTGGTCCCTTAGCCTGTCCAGCATTTCATCCGTATCGGCCGCAGTGATCGCGACCTGTGGCTTCTCGATGCTCAACGAGTGCATCGACTTCAGCGTGATCTCCGGGTAAATCTCGAAAGTGGCCCTGAAAGCGAACTGTTCGTCGCCGTCTCCACTCAGCGGCTCGATACTCGGGCCACCGGCGGGACGGAGCTTCTCCTGAACGAGCGCGTGCGTGTAACTCGTGCGGATAAAGTCTGTGATGACTTCCCGACGAACCTGGTCGCCGTAACGCTCCTGAACGATTTTGCTGGGAATTTTGCCGGGCCGAAATCCCTTGAGCTTGGCGGTGCGCCCGACCCGCGTCAGCCGCAGACTGACTTCGCGCTCTATCTCAGCGCTCGGAACCCGCACCGTCATCCGACGCTCCAAACCGCCGGGCTTCTCTACCGAAACGTCCAAGGCATTCGTCGTTGCTGCGTTCACAAACTCCCCTGGCGCCGACAGCCGCTTAACCGCGTAGCCGCTCGGCAAAAACTAAAGTCGCAAGATTTTCGGACGGGCGGTGCGAAAGGGGAGACTCGAACTCCCACGGGTTGCCCCACTGGATCCTAAATCCAGCGCGTCTACCAATTCCGCCACTTTCGCGCACGGCCGCTCATGGCCGTCATTATAGCGAACCCGCATTTGAGCACGACGCGCTAGCAGCGCACGCGATAGCTTCTACAACGGCAGGCGGAGGGCGTGATGGTTCGTACCAACCGAAGCCTCTGGCAATAACGCTGAATAAGAGCGATGTGGGTACGGCGCAGGACAGCATGAACTAGCCTGCTCGTCGCCCGCTCAGCGATCGCTCAGCGGTCACTCAAGCCGAGCTGCCAGGCCATGAACGAGACTTGATCCGCGGCTTCGGCGACGCGGACCGCAAGTGGCTTTCCCTGGCCGTGGCCCGCAGACCGATCGACCCACAACAGGATCGGCTCCTCCGCCGGATCGCCGGCGGTCGCCGCCTGCAGCGCAGCCGTCATCTTGCGCGCATGCAGCGCGTGTACGCGCGTGTCGTTCTCGCCCGCCGTCAACAGCGTCGCCGGATAAACCAGACCGGTGGTGATGGTCTGATAAGGAGAGTAGGCGCGCAGAAAGTCGAACTGCTCGGCGTTCTCCGCGCTCCCATATTCCGGCACCCAGTAGCGTGCCATCAGGAAGTGTTGATAGCGCAGCATATCCAATAACGGTACCGCGACGATCGCAGCGGAGAAGAGCTCGGGACGCTGCGTAATCGCGACACCGGTGAGTAGCCCGCCATTCGATCCACCGCGGATCCCCAGCCGTTCCACCCGGGTGTAGTGATTGTCGATTAGCCACTCGGCCGCCGCGTAGAAATCATCGAAGACGTTTTGTTTGTTATCAAGCATTCCGGCCCGATGCCAGTCCGCCCCAAACTCACCCCCGCCCCTGAGATTGGCTACCGCGTACACGCCACCACGGCTGATCCAGGGCAGCCATGCCGCGGAGAAATTCGGCGTCAGCGAGATGTCGAAACCACCATAACCGTACAGCAGCGTCGGGTTATTCCCGTCCAGTTCGAGATCACGGAGATGAATCAGAAACATCGGTATCTGCGTACCGTCTTTGGAGGGGTAGAAGATCTGCGTCACTGTGATGTTGCGCGTATCTAGCGGAAGTTCGGGACGCCGCCACAACGTAGTCGATCCTAAGGCCAAGTCGACCCGATAGAATCCCTCGGGCTCACTGAAGGTTTCGAATCTCAACCAGGCGGTGTCGAGTTCCGGATGCGTATTGATCGCGGCGCTGCCGATACCGGGCAGCTGGACATCGGTCAATCGCCGGCCCTCGCGGTCAAAAACGCTGATGCGACTGTAAGCGCTGACGAGATAACTCACGACGATGCGCCCGGCTGCCGGTGAGATGCGATCGATGACCGCGTCAGCGTCGGCAGCGATCAGCTCACGATAGACGGCTGGCTCGGATTGCGTCAGATCGAATGCGATCACGCGTTTATTGGACGCTCCCATCGTCGTCAACGCGTAGAACGTGTTGGCCTCGATAAACCCGACCGTGAGTGCATCTTCACCGACGAGCAGATCACGACGAACCAGCTCGCCGGTCTGACGCCATTGATCCAGGTCGTAGAACCAGACATCGTTGGAGTCGGTACCGGTGAAATAGATCACTACCAGCCAACGGCCGTCCCGGGAAACGATCGGGTACGGTCCCCACGTCGTCGCGAGCTCCCCTTCGGTGTACTGCTCGAAGAGCACGGGATCGTCGCCTGCGTCACGGCCGAGACGATGCAGCGTAATCTGGCCGGAGTACGGGTTATCGGCAATCGACAGTCTCCGGACGACGAAGTGCTCGTTGTCGTCCAACCAATCTACCGCATCGACACGCCCGGCGATCCGGTCCTCGAGCCACTCACCGCTGCCGGTCTCCAGGACAAAGGCCGTGGTTTGTTCATCGCCAGCGTGATAAGTGCCGAAAGCCACGTAACGGCCATCGGGACTGGGCCGATACCAGTCCAGCGCCAGCAGCCCTGCTGCGTCGAGCGTATTCACGTCCAACAGCACCTGCGGCGCGTCGCTGTCCGCATGCTCTGCGTACAGCACGGGCTGGGGTTGGTCGCCCCGGCGCAGCGTGTAGAACAGCCAGTCACCCGCTACTTGAGGCATACCGTAGGCATCCAGCGACAGGAGTTCGGTCAGCTCTGCTTCCAGCGCAGCGCGCCCATCGAGTCCATCGAGCACCGTCCGCGTGTAGGCATTCTGCGCATCGGTCCAAGCGCTGACCCGCGCATCGAGCTCTACGTCCTGGTCCTCGATCTCGGGAGCATCACTGCCTTCGAGCCACAGATACGGGTCTTCGAACGTTTCGCCGTGGAGCGTGTAGGTAAAGGGATGCTGCTCGGTCGGTGGCGGCGCGGCAGACGCGGAAATGGGTGAGGCCATCAGTAATACGCACCCCAGCAATCTAGAAAGCATTTTGAAAAAAACTTGCATAGAACCAATCACAGCGTTGGTGGGCCGTGTAGGAATCGAACCTACAACCAACAGATTAAGAGTCTGCTGCTCTACCTGGTTGAGCTAACGGCCCGTGGATACCTGCAGAATGTGGGGTGGACGATGGGACTCGAACCCACGACGACCGGGATCACAACCCGGGGCTCTACCAACTGAGCTACGCCCACCATAGTCTAACGATTAGATCTCTCCCAAAAAGGAAGACCGAGCACGAATCGATGATGTTATGGGGCGCATCGAAGAGCGTCAATCGAGAAAGGCGGCGAATGAGCAATTCCGATCCTATCTCGAGTTCGCTATGTGTGCTCCGGCAGCTAAGCAGCGAAAGATGCCAGCCCCTGGCGGCGCGTACCACGCTATCATTCGGCAGGTGCTGTCAGGTCCCCGCGAACAACCAGCGGGGCCATGTTGTCTCCGACGACGGTAAAACGATGATCTATGACGCCAATCAACACACTACCGGCCGGCGCGAAGTATAGCCACGTGGTCTCGCGGTTTACGGCGGTAGTCGTTTCGGTCCTGGCCAGCTGCGCGGTTCATGGTCGCGGGGTCAGTCCCTATCTGCCGCTGCATTTATCGCCCGAATACGCGCGGCTCGTCGAGCGCGTCATGGTCCTCGCGGACCAGCCGATCATCACGCGCCCGATCGCGGCGGCCGCGGTGCTCGATGCCCTGCCTGCGGCTTGCGAATTGGACGCCGCGCTATGCGTACAGGTTCGGCGCTACCTCAGCGGCTATATGAAGACGGTGGGGATCAGCCACGCCAGTCTCGCCGTCGCTGCGACCTCGAGCGAACGCACCGCGCTGCCCAATCGTCACGGCATGCCCTCGGACAGCGGCTATGAGGCGTCGATCATGGCCTATTGGCAACCGAGCGATTACGTCTTGATCAGCGTCGGGGGACTGGCCTACGAAGATCAAGCCGTA
>SMVA01287432.1_pt1 | contig 13122 bp, 9 predicted proteins | sample 2456451 | NCBI WGS metagenome assembly SMVA01 (sample SAMN11095933, study PRJNA526329) | marine sediment metagenome | biome: Marine sediment; feature: Surficial sediment; material: Deep marine sediment; isolation source: Hadal surficial sediment | place: Pacific Ocean | collected 2014-05 | depth 0-1...
GGGGATCGTCAACCACGGCAGTTTCGACGACCTCGAGCGATGTCTCGAGTCGCTCGCTCGCCAAGTGCTTCCCGCGGCTGCGATCGCGGTCTACGACACGGGGGAGGATCCGGCCCGCTTCGAGGCCGCACGGACGGCACACCCCGAACTCCTCTTCGAGAGCGGACTCAATCGAGGTTACGCCGGGGGTGCGAACCAGGTGGTAGAACGGCTCGCAAGGGAGGCTGCGCCCCTCGACTACGTCCTTCTGCTCAATCCGGATGTGGAGCTCGATCCAGAATTTTCGCTCCACGTGATCGAAGGCATCGAGCGGCGTCCCCGGGTCGCCATCGCGACCGGGAAACTCCTGCGGCCGGATCGCCGCACACTCGACAGCGCGGGCATCTTCTTTCCGCGCCACGGTCGACCGCGTGACCGCGGGAGTGATGCGCTCGACCGCGGTCAGTTCGATGCGGTCGAGCTCGTCGATGCGGCCAGCGGTGCGGCGATGATGCTCCGGGTTGCGGCCCTCGAGGATCTGACACTCGAGGGCGAACTCTTCGACGAGAGCTTCTTTGCCTACCACGAGGATACGGATCTCTGCTGGCGCGCCCGGCGATTCGGTTGGCAGATCCTGTATGAGCCGCGTGCGGTCGGCGTGCACGTCCGCGGTTGGCAGCAGGCGCGGCGCGCCGGGATCGCGATCTCGACGCGGCGGCACTCCTTCAAGAACCACTATTTGCAACTCGTCAAGAACGAGACCCTCTGCCGCGGCCTACGGAATCTGCCGTGGCTACTCGGCTGGGAGATCCTGCGCTTCGGCTTCGTCGTGTTTCGGGATCGGCCGATGCTGGGGGCCTATGCCGACGCCTGGCGCGCATTGCCCGAGGCCATACGCAAACGCGCCCTCGTGCAATCGAGGGCGCGGCGTCTCGCGATTCGCCCTCTTTCCTAGACGAGAGGCTGGGGCTCGTCTCGAATTCTCGATTCGGGCCGTCGAAGTTCAGGCAGCGTATCGGTGCCCGGGAGGCCGGGGTCTTGTGCTACGCGTCGTCCCGGCGCCCCGCTACAGCCAGACCGATCAGACCGATCCCCATCAGGACTGCGGTCGTCGGCTCCGGAATTGGAGGCGGGCCGGACGTTCGAGCGCGAAACCGGGCCAGCCTGGCCCAGGCGCGCCTGCCATGCCGGAACATCCGTGCTCGAGAGGCATGCGAGTCTGCATGGGGGTTCTGGATCTCGTGGAAGAAGTCGAAGTGTCTGGAGACGCGCCTCGCGAGAAAGCGCTCCGAGAACTCCGAGAAGACGTGCGACGGGAGCGGGGACGCCGTACCGCTCGCCAGATGTCCGGAGATCAGCTCGCGAATCCTGGCAGGCCCTGCGGCCGGTCGATCGAATGGATGAAAGCGGCGATGGCCCTCGCTCGCGCTGTCCGTTTCGAGGACGAGAGTTTCTCGCCAGGAGAGCGTCGCGTCATCTGATTCGAGATGCTGCGCGAGGGCATATTCCTTGAAATTCGCATGGAATTCGAGAGCCGCCGCACCCAGGGGCAAACTGAACAGCGCGCAAAAGGCGAGCACGAGGGCGCGACGTAGTCTGGTCATATCTGGATCCACCTCTATCGCTGCTTACCGCTGCTTACCGCTGCTTACCGCTGCAGAATCTGCGGACGTTCGCCGAGCTTTTTCGGCCTTCTGACTTGTCAGCCAAACAGGCGAGGCATCTCTGTGCCGCTCGACGAGGTCTGCCCCGTCCGTTCAGATTGAGGTGGTTGGGATGGCAGCTTTGTGGCAGAAGATTCGGAAAAAAATCGGGGTGGCGACGGAATCAGCCGGGGGCCTCGAATGGAGTCTGGGCTCAGGCGCTCGCCTGCAGGGCAGGGGGGGCGTCAGGTCGGATGTGACGACCGCTCGATATTCGTCGAGAACTCCCCTCCGGCTTCAACGAGGGCGTTTCGCCCGAAGCTCGAAGTGAAGATTGATGGGTATCTCATGGGGCTTCTACGCGAACTTTTTTTCAGAAGGAGTAGGGCGGGCGAACGCGCATCCTCAGAAGAGAGAGCTCGTGTACCCGTTTCAAGAATGAGATATCCTGCCGAAGGCGAGTTGGCGCGAACCCTCGGTGACCTGCAGCGTGACAGTAGACTCCAATGACTGAGCCTTCGCCTGCGCCGCCGTAGCGCTGCCGCTCCGCACTTCGAACCGAGACATTCACTTTGAAACCGGAACTCACATCATCTCCATCGATCTACATCGTCCTCTCGACATTCGAGGGCGGTGCCCATGTGCGTGAGCAGATCGAGAGCATATTCGCCCAGAGTCATGCGGATTGGCGAATGCTCGTTCGCGACGATGGATCGGCGGATGAAACCATTCGTCACCTCGAGGAACTGGCTGGCAGGGATGTCCGGCTCGAAATACTGCGGGATGATCTTGGGCATCTAGGCGGAGACGGAAGCTTCTCACTCCTATTGAAGACGGCGCTGGCTCGGGGAGCGGATTGGATCGCAATTTCTGATCAGGACGATGTCTGGAAACGCGAAAAGCTTGCGCGGCAGATCGCGAGACTCGACGAATCGGGAGCACGACCGGAAGAGAGCGTCCTGCTCCATAGCGATCTGGAGGTGGTGGGGGCCGACCTGGGCGCGATTTGCCCTTCGCTTCACCGATTGATGAGATTGCGGCATGAACAGGAAGCGCCCCTCGCCACACTTCTGGTTCAGAATTTCGTAACCGGTTGCACGTGCGTAGTGAGTCGGGCCCTGCTCGATCGGGCATTGCCGATTCCCCGGGATGCAATCGTCTATGACTGGTGGTTGGCCTTGTGTGCAGGATCCTATGGTCGCATCGTGTTCGATTCCGACAGTACCGTTCTGTATCGCCAGCACTCCGGCAATCAGATTGGCGTCAAACCCTATCCCCGCGCCTTGATGAAGCTGATGGCGAAAGCGCTCAGGCCCCGCCGTCATTCTTCGGATGAGTTCTTGGACACGATTCGGCAGGCCTGTGCACTGAAGCGCCATCTGATTCGTCTCCGCTCTGATCTTGAAAACAGCCCAAGGGAAGACAGAGCAGGAAACCGGGGCCTGGAAGAGGCCTGTGAATTCGTATCGGCATACCTAGCAGTCTATTCAAGGGGTATGAGCCGATTCCAACGCGTGCGCGAGTTGTCGCGTCTGCGGGTTCGGCGACAGGATCTGATCCTCAACGCGTCTTTGAAACTCAAACTTCTGTTGACGCCAATCGAGCTTCCCAGCAATCCGGAAGACGCCGAACCATTCGTTCGTCGGGTGAGGCGCCATGCGGGCTCTTAGTGAGGTCGGGGCGGGTGCCATAGAATCAATATTCGAACCTGTCACTAGCTTGATTCGATCGCGTCAAATCATCTTTTACCTCACACGCAAGCGCATCGTACTTCGTTATCGCGGTTCAATTCTGGGGGTGCTTTGGGTACTCATTTCACCAGCCCTCACCCTTGCGATCTACACGGTCGTATTCGGGATTCTATTGCGAGCGCGGTGGTCGCCCGACGAGACAAATACCACCGAATACGCGCTGTTGCTCTATCTAGGGCTTTGTGTCTATTGGTTCGTGAGCGATTGCGTGTCGGAAGCCCCGGGCTTGGTCTTGAATCACCCGAATTATGTGAAGAAAGTCGTCTTTCCCCTCGAGATTCTTCCCTACGTGAGTGTGGCGGATGCTCTCTTTCATACCGTCGTCAGACTCGTGGTCTTCGTGGTCGCGGTCTCGATCCTTCGCGGAATACCGCCTTGGACGATCCTTCTACTTCCACTCGTCTGGATTCCTGTTTGTCTGTGGACCCTCGCTCTTTGCTGGTTACTGGCCGCAGCAGGGGTGTTTCTGCGGGATCTTCGCGAAGTGATCACACTGGTGCTCGTCGCGATGCTCTTCCTGAGTCCAGTCTTCTATTCCCTCGACCAGATGCCGAGCGTGGCGGGTACCGTGATCCGCCTCAATCCGATCGTGATTCCAGTCATGCAGGTACGCGACGTCGCCTATTTCGGTGTGATCCCCGATCCAATCGTCTGGCTCCAGGTCGTCGCGAGTTCAGCGATTTTTGCTCGTGTGGCCTATTCGTTTTTCTCTCGCAGTCGTGGAACATTCGCCGATGTCGTCTGATGTCGTCGTCCGCGTAGAGAATCTCTCCAAACGTTATCTATTGCAGTCGCGCCCGATCGATCATCTCAAGTGGAGAGTGTTGCGCAGAGAGGTTCCGGCTTCCATTTCACATTGGGCCCTCCGGGATGTGTCCTTCGAGCTGAAGCGCGGAGAGACACTGGGTGTCATGGGACGGAACGGGTGTGGGAAATCGACCTTGCTCGAAGTGATTTCCGGAACGCTGACCCCCACATCTGGACGGGTCGAAGTGCGAGGCGAATTGGCTGCCCTGCTGGAGTTGGGCTCGGGTTTTTCCCCCGACCTCACGGGCCGGGAGAACGTCTACGTCTACGGATCATTGCTGGGGATGAGGCGCAACACGATCAATGCTCGCTTCGAGGAGATCGTTGATTTCGCCGAACTCGCGGATTTCATTGACGAACCCGTCAAGAATTATTCGAGCGGAATGTTCGTACGACTCGCTTTCTCGGTCGCCATCAACTCGACCCCCGAAATACTCGTGATCGACGAGGCACTGTCTGTGGGGGACGAAGCCTTTCAGCGTCGCTGCTTCGCTCGAATCGCCCAATTGAAGGAAATGGGCACTTCTCTTCTCTTTGTGTCGCATGCCGCTGGAACGGTGTTGGAGTTGTGTGACCGAGCGCTGCTTCTTGATCGCGGCGAAGTACTTCAATTGGGTCCCCCGGCCGACGTAGTGAAGCACTATCACCGACTGATCTATGCGCCGCGAGAGGAGCAGGACGCGATCAGAACACAGATCTTGTCAGCGACACTAGCGGAGCCGAAACCCGGAGCGGAACTCGTCCGGGGAAGGGCCTCTTCCGCTGATGAAACCATCTCGGCCGTGCGGGCGCTCGAGGAAGAGGGCTTCGAGTCGGGGCTGCACTCGAAGAGCAAGTTGCAATACGTGTCGCGTGGGGCACGAATCACTGATTACGTCATCGAATCGCCCGAGGGCAGGGAAGTGAATGTGTTGAAACGCGGAGGAATCTACTTCCTCGCGTTCAGCGTTCGATTCGATCGTGACTGTTTTGGAATTCGATGTGGCATGCTGATCAAGACCGTGGTCGGTACAGAGCTTGGAGGGATCGTCTCATCACCATTGGGAGCCGGTATCGAACAGGTTCATGCGGGCCGTTCCGTGAGAGTTCGTCTTCCCTTTCGGCCTCGCCTCACCCCGGATGTCTACTTCGCCAACGTGGGTGTCGTCGGCCAGTCGGACGACGGAGAAATTTTTCTTCACCGAATCGCCGATGCACTGATTTTTAGAGTGCTACGAGAGAGCGAATCCATCAGCACGGGTTTCGTCGATTTCTCGTCGGGCAAGGAGGCGACCATAGAAGACGAAGTAGACAGCGGCGACCTCGCAACGGACTTGCAGATGCTTCGCAGCCGCGACGGAGTGATGTAGGGTTTAGAGTTCGAGGTTGTCGTAGTAGTCGCGGAGATATCGGCCGTAACTCTTCCCACAGATTTTTTTGGCTGTTTCCGCCGGAAACGGCGGCGGCTCGAGGTCGAGAAGGCAGTCGTTGACCGCTGCGGCCGAGGTGCCTAGCGGCAGGAGCTTACCCCAGTCCAAAGCACGGATCCGCTCTGCGATCGCGCCGAGATCAAAGGCAACCGGATAAAGCTCCGCATGAATCGCCGCGGAGAGTGTGTAACAAAATGTTTCGGGCCAGACGGATGGAAGCATTGCGATGTGGCAGCGTGCGCGAGCCAGATGGGCTTGCAGATCTTCCTCCGCGTAGGCACCCGTTATCGAAACTTTGCCCGTAGCCAGCATTTCTTCGTCGCGGTCTGTAAAGCCGATTACATGAAACTTGATCGGCAGGTTGCGCTTCGATGCGTCGGTCGCACATTCCAGTAGAGCGGCTGCGCCCTTGTGGAGGCCGATCGCACCGATCACGGCTACACGGAGAGGCTGATTTTCTCGGCGCTTTGCCGCGCCATTGTGTCTATTTTCGAGTTTTTCTGGATGCGGTCGCACTCTCCATGCAACGCCGGGAACGAGTCCCTCGAGGCGGAGTTGGACGTCATGGCTGGGCGTATAGACGCAGCGGGCCTTCGTTAGCAGCGCCGAATTTTCCATTCGCCATTGAGCCACGTCGACGTCGAAACCTGTCTCACCTCCGTTTCGGTGAATACATTCAGTACAGGTTTGTGCGTCCGGCAGCTCGCAGTATGAATTTCGATCGTCGACCAGGTGAACTCGCGGACAGATCGTAAAATAATCGTGCAATGTCACGTCGTAGCGGACCCGCAGCTCTCGGGGCAGATTTCGAATCACCGGATGAAATCCGAGTAGGTGATGGATGTGGATGTGCCCGATCGGGATCAGGCGAAGAATGTCGACCAATCGATCAAATTCCTGTGTCAGATCAAAGGTGAGATTCGGCAACGGCGTTGTGCCGAACCGGGTCAGTGAAACCTGGCTCGGAGATGCGGGTTTCAGCAAGAAAACGGGCGTTCCCTCACGTTCTAGATGTGCACTGAGTTCGAGAACATGCCGGTTCGTTCCTCCGCCTTGTTCGTGCGTCACCATCAACATCGATTTGGCGCCGTCGGACGCAAGCGAGGCGATGTCCATACGCCGACGAAGCCATCGGATGGGATCAGCGGCGATGAAACGATGGATCTCGCCCTCGTAGCCGGGATGGAGGGATCGGAGTTGTTGGAGCCCCTTTTCTATCAGTTCTTGTTTGGAATCACGGAAGGAGGAACCGCCCTCATGGCCGACGAACACATTGGCTGCAAGGAGGTTGCGGTAACCGTGCGCTCGCGCACGCAGGCAGAAGTCGTTCTCTTCCCCGTATCCTCGCCGGAACCGCGTGGCATCAAAATCGCCAATCTCGTTCAACACGGGACGACGGATGTACATGCAAAATCCGACCGCGGTGGGAAGCGTAGTCGTAAGTCCGTCGTTGCTTCGGGCGGCGAGGTCGTCGAGCCGAGCCAAATCTTCTTCACTCGGCATGGGTTGAGTCTGACAGATCATCGGATAGCTGCAGATCTCGCCATGGTTCGTGAAGGGCGTGACGGTGGCCACGTTCCAGTCGCCGAGTGCCGCCTGGCGCAAGCGGTCGAGCCAGGCCCCGTGGACGAGTGTGTCAGAATTCAAGATCACGACGTCCCGGTCGACGTGCAGCGCCAGACCCAGGTTGACGGTTCCGGGAAATCCCAGATTCGATTCATTTCGAATCAGGCTGATGGCACCGTCTCGAGAGAGCTTCTCGAGGGATCGCTGCAGTTTTCTGTCGTGGCCGGCATCGTCGATCACGATGATTTCGAAGGGCGTCTGGTTTTCTGAACGGAGAACCGAGTCAAGACATCGAAGCGTTTCCTCACGCGCGTCGTAGACAGGAATGATCACGTCTACGCAGCTGCTGGCAGTGGCAGGGTCTCGTTGCGGTGACTCGATCGCGCTATCGATCGGCGCATCGCTGAGTTGCTGGAGGAAGAAGGCGACCTCGCCAACGCGATGGCGGAGAAGTTCGACGGGTCCCGCTGGCCGCTGCTTGAATCGCAAAAGATAAGTCAGGCCGACCAATCGACTGATGACTCGAAAGATCCTGCCTCCAAGAATCTGAGCCAGTACGACCTGGGCACTGCCGGCGATTCTTGCCAAGCAGCGAACATCGATATGCCGAAGCTGGGACTGGGCGTGGAGTTCCCCAATCAGATGCTGGAGATGCGCGGAGCCATCGATCCACTTTCGACGACGAGCATACTCTGTCGCACGCTGAATGCGCGCGACGAGCCTCCAGGTCCATGATGCGCGTAGGCCCTGGCAAGCATCTTTGAGGTAAATGGCCGAGAGGGTCGTCTGCCTGTGCAGCCATTCGATCGTCTCGTGTTGCTGTGCCGTGATCGCGGCGACGCGTTCGTCGGATTTCTCTTCGAGATCGCGGAGCCGACTCTTCAGATTGTCAGACTCCTGCGTTGCGACCGTCGCCGCTTGCTGATGCTGCTCCGATTGCCGTCGCAGAGCAGCCCGTTCTGCATCGCGGCCCCGAAGCTCCAAGCGATACTTCTGCTCGAGTTCGGAGATTGTCTGTACGCGGGCCAGGAGCTGCGCTTGCGTACCGGTTAGTTCGGCCTTCACAGAACGCACACGCTCAGTCGAAGCGGCGGTCTCTTCTTTCAACGTCTCGAGCTGGCTCAACAGAGCGGCCGCATTCCGCTCCATGGCCTCCCTCTCGCGTGTCGTGACCTCCGCGGATGCCGTGGCCTCCTCCTCCAACGTGTGTAGTCGGCTAGACAGAATCTCTGCTTTTCGCTCCACGGACACGCGTACACGAGTCGCGACCAAAATCGCGGAGTCGCGGTTCGCCAACTCTCGCTGCGCAAGACCGACATCGTCTTCGAGGGTATCGACCTGCTGTTGAGCAAGCACCAGCTCCTGGTCGCGTTCGAGGGCCTCTCGCTGAAGGAGATGAATGCGATCGTGATATCCGATCAGCTCCAATCGGGATTGATCCCGCTCGCTGAGGAGTGTATGTAGCTCCGCAAAGACGGGAGCGAGACCCTGAAGTTCGCGATGAATATCCTGGAAGCCGCGTTGAAGTTGTCGGGCAGAGAGCGAATCGTCGTCGTGAGCCCAACGCCGAAGAAGCTCGTAGGCGCGCGCAGCCAGTGCGGACAAATCCGGCTCGAGCGCCAGATCCGAAGCTGCGAACCGAGTCGTTCGAAGATCCTCGCGCAGAAAATCATCAGTGAAGTGCTCGAAAGCTTCTGGGTCATCGGCCGGCCGAGGCAAATCCAAGGCCGAAGCCACCCGCTCGAGTTGTGCTTCGGGTGTGGCTAGCAAGGCATCATAATCGACACAGATCCGGGGTCGGCCCCGAGTGTTCACCATCGCGTCCGTCATGTGAAGGAGCCAGAGTAGGTGGGCCGTACCCGCCGTCATGGTGTTGCGCGCCTCAAGAGAGCGGGACACGCTGAGCGGATTGCGCAGTGTGATCAGGTAGCTGTCCCGACGGTCGGTCGCTTTGAAAACCCGTTGCCAAAATGGGAGCAGGCGAGCCAGCCTTGGATTCTTGAAGCCCCAGATCGGGATGCTGTCGAAGCGAGCCCGAATGCTCTCGATCGCTTCGAGTTCCAGCCCGTCGAGCGCCGCCCCTTGCCAAGCCGTTTTGGAGATTATTTTGGGCGAATCCCAACTCGTACCGAGCCGCTCGAGGACTCGACTACAGATTTCGAGCAGGGGCTCATCCTCGAAGAACCCGAGGGGATTCTGATCGGGGGCTCCCGCCAACAGATCATTTCCGGGATCCACGCCAAGGCAGGCGAGGGCTCGCATCGCGGTACTCGTTCCCCCGCGGTGCATTCCCAATACGGCGATGATCCGCTTGGGATCAACCGTATGGGATCCGCTGGTCCTGTTTCTGGATCGCGAGGTCATGGCTTGAATAGTGACCGGGGCTGGCCTCGAACACCACCCCACCACCCGCGAGGCAAGATGTTCCTTGCCGAGCCGGATCGGAGTGGCTGGCATCCGAGGTCGAGCTTTTCGAGCGAGTTGAAAGCGACGGCCTGATCTGATTCGGTGGAGGCGTCTCGAAACGACGTTGCAATCGAAGCCCGCGTGAAATCGAGGATGGTAGACTGATGACCGGAGGGTCGGCAGAGGTGGCGCTAGGGCTGTCAATTCAAAAATGGATGCGGAGTCGGTTTCAGAGGCGTGATTGGGACGAGCGTCTGATCAGTGATGCCTGGTTTCGCGGACATTTCGAATATGCTGCCCAAACGATAGTGGAGTGGCTCGGCTCGGAACTTCCCCTCGATGGCGCACAGCTCATGGACTTCGGCTGCGGGGATGGCATTACGGCACTCGGTGTGACCCTGCGCGGTCGCCCAGGCAGCGTTGTTGGCGTAGACGTCACCCGTGCATTCTCGAAGCTAGAAGTCCTCGCACATCAACAGATGAACCTCGACTCGCTTCCGAGAGAATTGGAGTTCCACCAGGTCGAGGCGGGAAAGCCGTTGGCTTGGATGGATCTCGACGGAATCTATAGCTGGTCGGTCTTTGAGCATGTGGATAGAGAATACCTGCCGTCGATTGCCTCTGCATTCTTCGATGTCCTCACGCCCGGCGGATTCGCATTCATTCAGATCGAGCCTCTCTACTATTCAGCATACGGTTCCCATCTGCAGCGCGTCGTGTCCGAGCCCTGGGCGCATTTACGAATGGACGCCTCCGACCTCGAGGAACGTGTCTTGTCCTTCGAGGGGGAGTTGGCGGAGGAAGATCGCGATCTTGCAGCGAGCGAAGGTGTGACGCCGGAATTCAAGGCGTGGCTTCTCCGCGAGTACTACTCTCTCAACCGGCTGACAGGGGACGAGCTGGTCCAGCTCTTTCTGGGCGCAGGATTCGAAATCGTTCGCGAGCATCGTAGCCAACGCTCGGAGGAGCCTCCCTCAGATCTATGCGAAAATCATGAACTGGCGAATTTGATGACGAATGAGATTCGTTTGTTGGCTCGGAGGCCGGATTGAGGCGATGAGTATGAGGGTCTCAATCGACGGCAGCGGAGGAGGCCAGAGTTGACGCGCGAGACGAAAGAGGACGATCTCGGCGAGCGGCTCGAGCCCGGTGCCGCCCACTATCGCGCCTTCGTAGGGCCGCCTGAAGACTACGATCTCGTGAGCGCCATGACATTCGGACTGCTCACGGCACTCGGCTTGCGACAGCACCACTCTGTCCTGGATATCGGATGCGGCTCGCTGCGAGTCGGACGATTGCTCATTCCCTATCTGAATTGCGGTGGATATACGGGCTTCGAGCCGAATCGATGGCTCGTCGAGGAGGGGGTCGCCAAGGAGTGCGGCAGCGAACAGATCGCGATCAAGCAGCCACAGTTCATCTTCGATGCCGACCCCAGCCGTCTCGACACCTCAGCGCTGTTCGATTTCGCATTGGCGCAATCGATCTTCAGCCACGCGGGTCTCGAGCTCGTCTCAACCTGGCTTGGCGTGCTCTCGAAGCATCTCGAGCGGACCGGTGCCCTGATCGCGACCTTTGTCGAGGCGGACGAGGATGATGCAGATCTGGGATGGGTCTACCCGGAGTGCGTAGCCTATCGACGCTCGACAATGGCGGGTCTTGCGCGCGATCATGGCTTCAAATTTCGTGTACTCGACTGGCGACACCCACGGCAGACATGGTGCCTATTCGCGAGAGAAGGCTTTCCGTGCGAGTGGATCGACCAAGGTCCGCTGTCCTGGAATGCAAGCCTTGCGGCGGGACTCTGGGATCCGCGCTGAAGAGGCGCCGCCTCAACTAAGGCGATTTGTCTAGCTTGTCGAGTTCGCGGCGTATGAGAACAGAAAATTCTCGAAGGCGTTCCTCAGCGTCTTCCAGGTCTCCGATCGAATCATCGAAGGGCGTTGAAATCCGGATTACTCTGGCCGGCTCTTCGCGACGCCAGGGACTCCGATCGAGCGCGAACATCGATCGTAGAACCTCGGTCCATAACCCCTTGGTATTTTGATACCAATGAAGACCAGCCAACGTCGTTCCATTCTTGGTTCGAATGACCAGGGACCGAACTCCCGAAGCTTGGGTCGCATTTCGGATGGGAGCATCTTTCAACAGGACCGAGCCCGCTTGCAGTGTCTTCGTCTTCTCTGAGATCAAGCCTGCGACACGCTGTCTGCGATCATTGGTGCCAGCGAACAACGAGACGATCTCGTCCCCGCGTTGATATTCGCGCCATGTTCGACTCGAAAATCGCACGCTGCCCAAATACTCGGAGTCGACGGTCAGCGGGTCCTGCCCAGTACGCCATGTTCCAATCTCCCGTGGAATGGAGTGGATGCTCTGGGCATCGTGTCGTGCCATCGTCCAAGGTTCGATGGCGATGCTCGAGATTCCGGCGGACGCGAGTACGATCGTCAACGCCCAGATTCGCCATGGCGCGGTTGGCACGACCTGGACGCTGTGATTCGGTTCGCTGTTCGCGTTCTTGCGCTTGCCAGCGAGGAAATCGATTGCTTTGTCCACGGCCCCAAGAGCGAGGACGCCGACGATCATCATGATGATTCCTTGAAGCGAATGTTCAGGCTGGGACTGAGGATCCGGATTGAAGATGAGGGCGACGACTCGCACGTAATTGGCGACAAGGCCGATCATGGGTGCTGCAAGGATCAAAGCGATCCGTCGCCCGGACTCGAGATTCATCAACTCACAATAGACGAACGCGGCCATCACGAGCGTTAGAATCATTCGCAAGCCCGCGCAGGTCTCGATCACCTGGAAGGTCGCCCAGTTCGTGAAGATCAAGTCGCCAGACTGTAGAACCGGGTATCCGAGGATCCCGACGATTGCGACCGAGGTTCCAGCCGTCGAGAGCTGCATCGAATAGATGATGTGATTGAGTAGCGGCGTCGGGATCGGCGTCCCCAACAAGAACAGAAATACCGCTGGGAGCAAAAGGGAGCGTCCGCCGGTTGCTCCGCCCAGGAAGATGCCCGAGGACACGAGTAGGACTGCGAGTGAGGGGGCGAGTACTTGAAATGCAGCGGTGACATAGCCCCAGAGCATGAGTCCGATCGCGAAAAGGATTCCGCTGATTCCGATCGCTGTGGTCTCGAATCCAGGTTCAGTGGGTGCTTCGAACAGAGCGCGCCCGCGGCGCGCCGTAAACCAGGCTGCCAAACCATAGATCAGCAGTGACGACGTACCGCCCGAGGACGCGAAGAACCATTCCTCGACGGGGTCGATGTCGCTTGGTGCCTGGAGGTTGGGATCGAAGAGGAATAATTGACGGTAGGCGCATAGAGTCGCAAATACGAGGGCGATTCCGGCGACCCTGCGCGGTTGACTCAGCCACGAGAAGATCGAGAGAGGGGGGGTCTCGGGATTGGTGAATTCGGTCGTTTTCAAGTTCGTAGTCGCAAAGTCGGCAAAGCAGCAAGGTCAACGCAAAGAGCCGGTCGGTTGATGCGCTGCATCGACGACCGGCTCTTCTGGCAGCGATCTGTTCGCTGAGCGATCAGGGCGGAC